>AACY020343690.1_pt1 | contig 12668 bp, 9 predicted proteins | sample 267378 | NCBI WGS metagenome assembly AACY02 (sample SAMN02954345, study PRJNA13694) | marine metagenome | biome: aquatic; feature: ocean; material: water; isolation source: isolated as part of a large dataset composed predominantly from surface... | reverse complement strand
CCCGTTGCTTGGCCTCTCTTCGGGTTTTTTCTTGCCCATCGCCCGGCGCAGCATGTCCGCGCCACCCAGCGTATATCCCGCCAGGGTCTGGGCAATCTGCATCACCTGCTCCTGATAGAGGATGATGCCGTAGGTGGGCTCGAGGATCGGTTGCAGACTCTCGTGCTGCCACTTCTCGTCCGGATAGGAGATAGCCTCCTTGCCGTGCTTGCGCTCGATGAAGTTGTCCACCATGCCGGACTGCAGCGGGCCCGGGCGGAACAACGCCACCAGAGCGATCATGTCTTCGAAGCAGTCAGGCTGCAGCCGCTTGATGAGATCCTTCATGCCGCGGGATTCCAGCTGGAATACCGCGGTGGTCTCGTAGCGCTGCAGCAGATCGAACGAGCGCTTGTCGTCGATGGGGATGGCGGCGATGTCGACCGGCGGCTTGCCCTCTTTGGCAAGGCGCGGGTTTATCATGCCGAGCGCCCAGTCGATGATGGTGAGCGTGCGCAGGCCGAGGAAGTCGAACTTCACCAGCCCGGCGTACTCCACGTCGTTCTTGTCGAACTGGGTGACCGGGTGATGGCCTTCGTCATCGCAGTAGAGCGGCGCGAAGTCGGTGATCTTGGTGGGCGCGATCACCACGCCACCGGCGTGCTTGCCGGCGTTGCGCACCACCCCTTCCAGCCGGCGCGCCATGTCGATGAGGTCCTTGACCTCCTCATCCTGCTCGTAGAGCTCGGGCAGCTTGGGTTCGGCCTCGAACGCCTTGGCGAGCGTCATGCCCGGATCCGGCGGGATCAGCTTGGAGATGCGATCGACGAAGCCGTAGGCGTGGCCCAGCACCCGGCCCACGTCCCGCACCACCGCCTTGGCCGCCATGCTGCCGAAGGTGATGATCTGCGATACCGCTTCCCGGCCGTACATCTCGGAGACGTGGTCGATCACCTCGTCGCGCCTGTCCATGCAGAAGTCGACGTCGAAGTCGGGCATGGATACCCGCTCGGGGTTCAGGAAACGTTCGAACAGCAGGTCAAATTCCAGCGGATCCAGGTCGGTGATCTTGAGGGCGTAGGCCACCAGGGAACCCGCCCCCGAGCCCCGGCCCGGGCCAACAGGAATGCCGTTGTCCTTGGACCACTGGATAAACTCCATCACGATGAGGAAGTAACCCGGGAAGCCCATCTGGTTGATCACTTTGAGCTCGATGTCGAGCCGCTCGTCATACTCGGGACGACGCTCGGCCCGCACCGCCGGATCCGGGAACAGGAATTCGAGTCGCTCCTCCAACCCCTCTTTCGACTTCATGACCAGGAAGTCTTCGGTGGTCATGTCACCGGTCGGGAAGTTGGGCAGGAAGTATTCGCCGAGGCGCACCGTCACGTTGCAGCGCTTGGCGATCTCCACCGTGTTCTCCAGCGCCTCGGGGATGTCGGCAAACAACTCCGCCATCTCCTCCTGGCTGCGCAGATACTGCTGCGGGCTGTAACGGCGCGGGCGGCGCTTGTCCATCAGGGTGTAGCCGTCGTGGATGGCGACCCGGATCTCGTGGGCATCAAAGTCATCGGCGGTGAGGAACACCACCTCGTTGGTGGCCACCACCGGCAGCGCAAACTCGGTGGCGATGGCCACCGCCATGTGCAGGTAGACCTCTTCATCGGGGCGGCCGGTACGCAGCAGCTCCAGATAATAAGCGTCGGGGAAGTGGGTCTGATAGAAGGCGAGACACTGCTCGGTCATCTGGCGGTTGCCCTTGAGCAGGAACTTGCCCACGTCCCCCTCGCGCCCGCCGGAGAGCACGATCACCCCCTTGGCGTGTTCGGCCAGCCAGGCCTTGTCGATGACCGGGCGCCCCTGCACGTGACCGCGCTGATAGCCGCGGGAGATGAGCAGGGTGATGTTCTGGTAGCCGTCGTTGTCCATGGCGAGCAGGGTGAGGCGGAACTGCTCATCGCCAAGCTCGTCACTCTGCACCCAGAAGTCGGCCCCGACGATGGGCTTGACGCCCTTGCCGTGGGCGGCGCCGTAGAAGCGCACCAGGCCGCACATGTTCATCTGGTCGGTCAGCGCCAGCGCCGGCATGTTGTTGGCCGCCGCCGCGCCGACGATGGGATTGATCTTCTGCAGGCCGTCGACCATGGAGAAGTCGGAGTGGACCCGCAGGTGGATAAAACGGGGTTCAGCCATCGTCATCCCCTCTCGTTGCTCGGACTAAATTGCATGGTCTATTCGATCCCCAGTGCTCGACGCACCGGTTTGAAACTTTTGCGATATTCGGGCAGCGGGCCGCGCTCGGCCAGGATGGCGAGGTGCTCCGCGGTCGGGTAGCCCTTGTGGCGGGCGAAACCGTACTCGGGATGACGGCTGTCCAGCTCGGTCATCTCCGCATCACGGGTCACCTTGGCGAGGATCGAGGCGGCGCTGATGGCGGCTACCAGGCTGTCGCCCTTGACCACGGCGCGGGCCTCCATCGGCAAACTTGGGCAGCGGTTGCCGTCGATGAAGACCAGCTCGGGGGTGATGGAGAGCCCCGCCACGGCGCGCTGCATCGCCAGCATGGTGGCGTGCAGGATGTTGAGCTCGTCGATCTCCGCCGGGCTGGCACGGCCGACGGACCAGGCCAGCGCCTTCTCCTTGATCTCGTCAAACAGGGCGAGGCGCTTCTTCTCGGAGAGCTTCTTGGAGTCGTTCAGCCCGATGATGGGATTGGCCGGGTCAAGAATCACCGCGGCAGTGACCACGTCACCCACCAGCGGGCCACGGCCCACTTCGTCCACACCGGCAACCAGCCTGTCGTCAGGAATATCGATCATCATCTTGTAGCCTTGAATCAAAACAGGCCCCGCAGGGCCTGGCGTCACGTTGGCGCAGCCCCTGCGGCCGCCCGGAAGTTATCTGCCGAGCAGCTCGGCCACCGCTTCGGCCGCCTGCTGATCCGCGTTGCAGCGGATGAGCTGGTGCAGCTCGGTGAAGGTATTCACCAGCGCGCTGTTGTCGTGCTCGAAGAACTTGCTCACCTCGACCACCAGATTCTCCGGGGTGCATTCGTGCTGGATGAGCTCGGGCACCAGCATGCGACCGGCCAGCAGGTTGGGCAGGGAGACGAATTCGGTCTTCACCAGCCGCTGGGCCAGCCAGTAGCTGAACGGCTTGAGCTTGTAGCCCACCACCATCGGCTTTTTCACCAGCATGGCTTCAGCGCCGCGGTGCCGGAGGCCAGCATCACCACGTCGGCGGCGATCATCGCCTCACGGCCCTGCCCTTCCAGCAGCACCATGTCGAGATCCGGCGCCAGCTCGGCCTTGATGGCCAGGAACTGCTCGCGCCGCTTCTGGTTGACCAGCGGCACGATGAAACCGAGATCCGGATAGCGCACCGTCAGGTGCTTGCAGGCCTCGAGAAACAGGGGCGACATAAAGCCCACCTCGGCACTGCGGCTGCCCGGCAGCACCGCCAGCCAGCGCCGGTTGGCGTCGATGCCGAGGGTTCTGCGTACCGCGGCCTGATCCGGCACCAGCGGAATGTCGTCCGCCATGGTGTGGCCGACGAAGCGGCAAGGGGCATCGAAGCGGTCGTAGAAGGCTTTCTCGAACGGCAGGAAGGCGAGCACCATGTCGGTGGCGGCCTTGATCTTGTGAATGCGGTTCTGGCGCCAGGCCCACACCGAGGGGCTGACGTAGTGAACCGTCTTGATACCGGCGCGGCGCAGTTTGAGCTCCACCCCGATATTGAAATCCGGTGCATCCACCCCGATGAAGATGTCGGGCGGATTGGCGATGAAGTGGCGCAGCAGTTCGCGGCGGACCTTGAGAATGCGCGGCAGACGGCCCAGCACCTCGGTGATCCCCATGACGGAAAGCTCTTCCATTTCGAACAGCGCCTTCACGCCGAGGGCCTGCATGCGCGGCCCGGCGATCCCTTCGAACTGCGCATCCAGGTAGCGGGCCTGCAGCTCGCGCACCAGGCCGGCAGCCAGAATGTCGCCGGAAACCTCTCCGGCGACGATACCGATGCGAACGGGATCAGGCACGGATGATCCCGCGCTCGTTGTCTTTGAGGAAATCCACGTAGAGCTGGATGGCCGGCTCGGCTTGCGCCATCTCAGTCAGCACTGGCAGCACCTCTTCGATGGTCTTGCCGGAGCGGAAGATCTCTTTGTAGGCGCGCTTGACGGCGGAGATGGCCTCAGGCGTATAACCACGGCGACGCAGCCCCTCGGAGTTGACCCCGAACGGTTTGGCGTAGTTGCCGGCGGCCATCACGTAGGGCGGCACGTCCTTGTTGAGGGCGGCGCAGCCACCGACGAAGGCGTGGGAGCCGACGCGGCCGAACTGGTGGATCGCGGAGAGACCGCCGAAGATCACGAAATCACCGATCACCACGTGGCCCGCCAGGGTCGCGTTGTTGGCGAAGATGCAGTTGTCACCGATGATGCAGTCGTGGGCAACGTGGACGTTGACCATGAACAGGTTGCCGCTGCCGATCCTGGTCAGGGACTGATCCTGGATGGTGCCGCGGTGCACGGTGCAGTTCTCGCGAAAGACGTTGTTGTCGCCGATCTCGAGGAAGGTGCGCTCGCCGGCGTACTTCTTGTCCTGGCAATCCTCACCGATGGAGGTGTGCTGGAAGATCTTGTTGCCGCGACCAATCTTGGTCGGGCCCTTGATCACCACATGGGAGCTGACCCAGGTGTTGTCGCCGATTTCCACCTCGGCACCGATGACAGAAAAGGGGCCGATTTCAACCCCTTTACCGATGACGGCAGACTCATGGACGACGGCAGTATCGTGAATGATGGCAGTCTGGTCGATCACGTGTGTTAAACCTCGCGTTTGGCGCACATCAGCTCGGCGGTACAGACCACTTCACCGTTGACCGTGGCCACACCGGTGAACTTGGCGATACCGCGACGCTCTTTCAGGAATTCCACGTCAAGCACCAGCTGATCGCCGGGGCCCACCGGACGCTTGAAACGAGCGTTGTCGATTGAGGCAAAGTAATAGAGTTCGTTGGGAGACGGCTTGCCCACCATGGTAAACGCCAGGATACCGGTGGCCTGTGCCATGGCTTCCAGGATCAGCACGCCGGGGAACACCGGCTTGGCCGGGAAGTGGCCCTGAAAGATCGGCTCGTTGAACGAGACGTTCTTGATGGCACGCAAAGTCTTGCGCTCATCGCTGATCTCGTAGTTTTCCACCTTGTCCACCATCAGGAACGGATAACGGTGGGGCAGCAGATCCATTATTTCCTGGATACCCAGGCTCTTCTTTTCAGTAGTCAAAACAGTACCCTATACCAATCGTGATTATTCTTGGTCCAGCTTCTTCTCAAGCTTGCTCAACCGCTTGTGCATCTCTTCGATACGCATCACCCGGGCGGCGGTCTTGCGCCACTCTTTATTGGTTTGCAGGGGGATGCCGGAAGAGTAGACACCGGGCTCGGTAATGGGTCGCATCACCATGGCCATGCCGGTAACGGTGGCCTGGTCGCAGATCTCCATGTGCCCGTTAAAGACGGAGGCGCCGCCAATGATACAGTATTTGCCGACCTTGAGACTACCTGCCATCACGGTGGAGCCCGCCACGGCGGTGCCGTAGCCGATCTCGACGTTGTGGGCGATCTGGCACTGGTTGTCGATGATGACGTTGTCAGCGATGCGGGTATCTTCCAGCGCGCCGCGGTCGATGGTGGTGCAGGCACCGATCTCGACCCGGTTGCCGATGGTCACGCCGCCGAGCTGGGGGATCTTGATCCACTCGCCGCGCTCGTTGGCATAACCGAACCCATCGGCCCCGATCACTGTGCCGGATTGAACCAGACAGTCGGTGCCCATGGTGATGTTGTGATACAGGGTGACGTTGGCCCACAACCGGGAGCGAGCTCCCAGTCGGGTATTCTTGCCAACGAAACAGCCCGGACCGATGCGCACATCATCCCCCAGCACCACGCCGGATTCGATCACCGCATTGGCCCCGATGGCCACTCTCTCGCCCAGTTGCACGTCCGCCGCGATGACGGCGCTCGGATGGATATCCGTGGCCGGCTGCGGGGTGGTGTCCAGCAGTTGGGCTACCCGGGCAAAGCCCACATAGGGGTCTTTGAGCACCAGGGCATTGGTGGGACAAAATGGCAGATCCGCTTCTGTGATGAGCACGGCGGTCGCCTTGCTCTGCTCCAGATAATGCCGGTACTTTTTATTGGACAGGAAGGTGATATCCCCCTCCCCGGCCTTTTCCAGTGTCGCTACCTTGCGGATTTCCAGGGTTCCGTCGCCATGGACCTGGGCCCCCAGTTGCTGGGCCAGCTGTGCGAGAGTGAATGCCATCAATTAGTTGCTCTTGCTTACCTGAGAAATAACCTGGGCAGAGATGTCCAGCTTGCTGGCGGCGTACGGGGCGGCGTTGCGCTCCAGCACCAGATCGTAACCATTGCTCTTGGCGATGGAATCGATGGCAGCCTGCACCTTGGTCAGGATCTTGTTGCGCTCTTCGGACTGACGGCGACCGTTGTCCTGTTCAAACGCCTGACGCTTCTGGTTGAACTCCATCTGCAGCTTGGCCAGCTTCTCCTGGTTCTGCTTCTTCTGCTCGGCGCTCATGAAGGCTTCGTCCTTCTTGAACTTCTCGACCAGTTTCTGACCGTCGGATTCCAGCTTCTGCAGCTCACGCATGCGCGGCTCGAATTCGCCTTTCAGCTTCTTGGAGACTGCTTCACGCTGGGGCAGCTTTTGGAATACTTCGCCCATGTCGACCACGGCGATCTTGGTCTCGGCCAAGGCGGAGCCCATGCCGGCAGCCATCAGTGCAAAACTCAAACCAGCTACTTTCAACGCTTTATTCACACTTACTCCTTGTTCCCTCATGTGAGGGCTACCTGATTTACCTGATTATGCAAGTGGTACCCGGACCGACTTGTTACCTGGTGAGGCACGCAAGCTGCGCGTCCCATCATTGAATACCCCCACCGCTGGGTGGGGGCAGAGTCCGTCCTTAGAAGGTACGGCCGATGTTGAATGAGAAGAACTCGGTCCGGTCGCCCTCGTACTGCTTGAGCGGACGGGCAATCGCGAACACCAGCGGGCCCATCGGGGAGAGCCACTGCAGCGACAGACCGGCCGAGGCGCGGTAGTTGGTCGGATCCGAATAGTCGGCCAGATAGTTGCAGCCGCTGAAGCAACGGTTGCGGTACTGGTCATAGTCGAAGGTGGTATCCCACACGGAGCCGGCATCGATGAAGAAGCTGGTCCGCAGTTGCGGCTGATAGGTCTCGGACGCAAACGGCGTCGGCACTATCATCTCGAGGGAGGCGACCGCCAGGGCGTTGCCGCCCACCGAGCTGTCGGTGCCCTGGATGACATCGTTGCCGCTCAGGTTGTAGTAGTAGAGCGCCTTCGGACCCACGGTATTGCTCTTGAAGCCGCGCAGGGTATCGAAACCACCGGCGAAGTAGTTCTCGAAGAACGGCAATACGTGGTCATAGCTGCCGTTGCTGCCGTAGCCGTTGCCGTAGGAGGCACGCGCCTTGGCCATCAGCACCCACTTGTGATCCGCATCGAACGGGAAGTAGTGCGCGTCTTCGGCGTTGAGCTTGAAGTACTGCAGATCCATGCCCGGCACGGTCACCTTGGCGTTGACCCGCTGACGGTCACCGGCGGTCGGGAACTGGCCCTTGTTGAGGGTGGAACGGGTCCAGCCGGCGGTGACGTCGACGGTGTTGAACACCATGCGGTTGTCGCCATCCTTGTTCTCGCTGTACACCTTCCAGAACTCATCCACCTGCAGATAGGGGTTGGGCTGGGACAGTTTGTTGTTTTCGACCCCGAGGCTGAAGTCGAGACGGTTGTTCTCGTTGACCGGGAAACCACTGGAGAGGCGGAAGCCGATGGTGGTGTTCTCGTAGTCCACGATGTTGGCGTCGGCCGCACTGAACTGGTTGTAGTAGAGACGACCACCCAGGCTGACCCCGTCCACGGTGAAGTAGGGATCGTTGTAGCTGAGGTCGACGCTCTTGGAGTACTTGTTGGTACTGGCGGAGATGCCGATCTTCTTGCCGGTCCCCATGAAGTTGTCCTGCTGCAGGCCCGCCTGCAGGCTCAGACCAGATTCGGTACCGTAGCCCACACCGGCGTTGATGGAACCGGCCGGCTGCTCCTTGACCTTGAAGTCCAGATCGACCTGGTCATCGCTGCCCGGCACCCGCTTGGTATCCACTTCGGCGGTTTCGAAGAAGCCGAGGCGGTTGAGACGGGTCTTGGACTGCTCGACGCTGTCGGAAGAGAGCCAGGTGCCCTCCATCTGACGCATCTCGCGGCGCAGCACTTCGTCCTTGGTGGTGACGTTGCCGGTGAAGTTGATGTTGCGCACATAGACGCGCGGGCCCGGCTCGATGTTGACGATGAGCTCCACTTCCTTGGTCTGATCGTTGACCTGCGGGAAGGTGACCACTTTCGGGTAGGCATAGCCGTAGCGACCGAGGAACTTGGAGAGCACCTCTTCGGTGTGGGTCACCTGGCTGGCGGAGTAGATGCTGCCGGTCTCGATGGGGATGAGCCCCTTCATCTCGCCCCCGCGGTCGATCAGATCGCCCTTGAGCTGGATGCCGGACACCTTGTATTGATCCCCTTCCTTGACGTTGAGGGTGACGTAGACCCCCTTCTTGTCCGGGGTCATAGAGACCTGGGTCGACTCCTGGGTAAAGCGGATGTAGCCGCGGTCCATGTAGTAGGAGCGCAGGGTTTCGATGTCGCCGGCCAGCTTCTGCTTCTGGTAACGCTGGTCACCGGTGAAGTTCCACCAGGGCACGTCGTCCTTGAGGGAGAGCTGGGCCAGCAGCTTCTCTTCCGGGAACACGTTGTTGCCGACGATGTTGATCTGCTGGATCTTGGCCGCTTCCCCTTCCACGAAGGTGAACTTGAGGTCAACCCGGTTGCGCGGCAGCGGGGTGACGATGGCCTTGACCTTGGCGGAGTACTTGCCCACGCCGTAGTAGAAATCTTCCAGCCCCTTCTCGAGGGAGCTCAGCACGGTGCGATCCAGCGGATCACCCACCCGGATGCCGGAGGACTCCAGGCTCTGGGTCAGCTGCTCTTCCTTGATATCCTTGTTGCCGGAGAACTCGATGCTGGAGATGGTCGGCCGCTCTTTGACCGCCACTTGCAGCACCTGGCCGTCGCGGTAGACCTTGACGTCCTCGAAGTTGCCGGAGGCATAGAGCTTCTTGATGGCGTTGGCCAGCGTCACGGAATCGACGGAATCGCCCACCCGGATCGGCAGGTTCAGCAGGGCGGCACCCAGGGTCACCCGCTGCAGACCTTCAACCTGAATATCTTGCACCACAAAAGAGGCAGGGGCCGCCTGGGCCAGGAAACTGGCACCCAGCAGGCAACTCAACACCAATGCTTTTTTAACAGCCATTTTGTTCTTATGTGTCCTTGTTGATGCTCTGGCCTCAGAGGCGAGCGAAATCATTAAACAGCGCAATACCCATCAGTAACATCAGAATGGCGGCGCCAATCCGGAAACCCACTTCCTGAATTTTTTCTGATACCGGCTTGCCGGTGACCGCCTCGATGAGGAAGTAGACCAGATGGCCACCGTCCAGCACCGGCAGGGGGAACAGGTTGATGATCCCCAGGTTGACGCTGATCAGCGCCAGAAAGCCGAGAAAGTAGACCAGACCGTAGTCGGCACTGCTGCCCGCGCCCTTGGCAATGGAGATGGGGCCGCTCAGGTTGTCCAGCGAGACGATGCCACCGATCAGCTTGCCGATCATGTCGAAGGTCAGGGTGGTCAGGCTCCAGGTCTTCTGGGCACCCTGCCACAGGGCTTGCAAAGGCCCATACTGTAACAGAATCCGATACTCATCCGGTAATGGAACCAGTTGCGGCGACAGGCCGACAAAACCGACCAGCTGGCCCCGCACCTTCTTGGCATCCGGCGTCAGGGTCAGGGTCAGCTCGCTGCCCGCCCGCTCGACGGTCACCTCAAGCGGCTGCTGGGGCGACTGCTGCACCTGGTGGACAAACTGGGCCCACTCGGTAATCTCGTGCTCCCCTACCCGCTTGATGCGATCGCCCGCCTGAACGCCGGCCTTCTCGCTGGCGCTCGCGGCCACCACCGCATCGACCACCGGCAGCACCTTGCCACCGAGCGGCACTATGCCCAGGCTGCCGATGGGAGACTCCTTGTCGGGGTCAAACTTCCAGCCGGCCAGCTGCAATGTCTTGTCCACCGTGTAGCTGGTGTTGGCCGCCTTGAGCTTGAGCTGGACCGAGTCATCGCCAAGGTGGCTGATGAGGGCATAGGTCACGCTCTCCCAGTCACCGGTCTCCTCGCCGCCGACACCGACAATCTCCATGCCGGGTTCCACCCCGGCCGTCGCCACGATGGAGGCGGGACGCACCTCGCCCACCACGGGTTTGACGGCGGGCACGCCGATCATGAACATCAGCCAGAGGGCGAACAGGGCAAACACGAAGTTGGCCATGGGGCCCGCTGCCACGATGGCCATCCGCGCCCAGACGCTCTTGTGATTGAAAGCGTATTGCTCGTCACCGGGCTTGAGTTCGTCCACCCGGCCGTCCAGCATCTTGACGTAACCACCGAGGGGGATCAGGGCCAGCACGTACTCGGTGCCATCCTTGCCGAGCCGACGCCAGATGGCCTTGCCGAAACCGATGGAGAAACGCTCCACCTTGACGCCGCAGCGACGGGCCACCCAGAAGTGGCCGAATTCATGTACCGCAACCAGTAGCCCGAGGGCGACGATAAAGGCACCGATGTTCCACAACACACCGCCCATCAGCCCATCACCTCGCTTTCATGCATGGTCCTGTCTCCGACAATCAGGGTGAAGGCAGCACAATGCCACGAAACAGCTCTCATCAGCTAAGCTCCTCAATCAAATTGTGAGCACGGGCACGGGCCGCCCCATCCAGCGCAATCAAATCGTCCAGCGAACCGGCCGCCGTGCCGCCCAGGGCGAGCATGGTGGCCTCATTGACTCTGGCAATATCCATAAAACCGATCCGCTCTGCAAGGAAAGCCGCCACGGCCTCCTCGTTGGCGGCATTGAGGGCCGTGGTTGCGGCCTGTCCCTGCTGACAGGCATGCATGGCAAGCTGCAGGCAGGGATAGCGCTCATAGTCGGGACGGATAAAGCTGAACTCTCCGACACTGAAGAAATCCAAAGGTTCCACACCGGACTCGATTCGAGCCGGATAGGCCAGCGCGTGGGCGATGGGGGTGCACATGTCCGGATTGCCGAGCTGGGCCAGCACGGAGCCGTCCTTGTACTGCACCATGGAGTGAATCACCGACTGGGGATGGATCACCACCTGGATCTGCTCGGGCGCCGCGTTGAACAGCCAGCGCGCCTCGATATACTCCAGCCCCTTGTTGATCATGGTGGCGGAGTCGACCGAGATCTTGGCGCCCATGGACCAGTTGGGATGGGCGATGGCCTGAGCCGGGGTGACGCGGGCCAGTTCAGCGATGTCGGTATAACGGAACGGGCCGCCGGAGCCGGTCAGCAGGATCTTGCTGATGCCCGCTCCCGCCAGGTCGCAAAAGCCCGGCTGGCGCTGGATGGCCTCGGGCAGGCACTGGAAAATGGCGTTGTGTTCGCTGTCGATGGGCAGCAGCTCGGCCCCGTGCTCGCGCACCGCCTCCATGAAGAAGGCGCCGGACATCACCAGGGCCTCCTTGTTGGCCAGCAGGATGCGCTTGCCGGCACGCACCGCAGCCATGGTGGGCGCAAGCCCGGCGGCGCCGACGATGGCGGCCATCACGCTGTGGGCATCGGGGTGAGCGGCCACTTCGCACAGGGCGGCCGGGCCAGCCATGACGCGAGTCGCGCTGCCGTGGGTCTTGAGTTGAGCGGCCAGCTCGCTGGCGGCGGCATCGTCCACCATGACGGCGAAACGGGGAGAGAATTCGAGGCAATCGCGCAGCATGGCCTCCACGCTGCGGGCCGCCGTCAGCGCCAGCACCTGCCAGCGTCCCGGATTGTGCCGCAGTACCTTGAGCGTACTCTGACCGATGGAGCCGGAGGCTCCCAGAATCACCAGGTTATGCATCAAAACTCCCGCTGTATGACGAATGGATGGCGCCCGCCGCAGGCAAACGCATCAGGCTGAGCATCAAAACTCCTGGCTGAGCAGCAGATAGCTGAGCAGGAACACCGGCAGCGCGGCGGTCAGGCTGTCGATCCGATCGAGGATGCCACCGTGGCCGGGCAACAGGGTGCCTGAATCCTTGATGCCGGCTTCGCGCTTGAACATGCTCTCGGTGAGATCGCCCAGCACCGATGCCAGCACCGCCAGCAAGGAGCAGAACAGCACGATGGCCATCTTGGCGGGCACAAAGCCCATGAACCAGGTCACCCCGACCGCCAGCAGGCTGGCGGTAAACAGGCCGCCACACATGCCTTCGATGGTTTTGCCGGGGCTCACGGCCGGCGCCAGCTTGTGCTTGCCGAACGCCTTGCCGAAAAAATACGCGCCAGAATCTGCCGCCCAGACCAGTCCCATCACGAACAGCAGGATCCAGGCCCCCATCATGGGGTCGTGATAGAAGTTGTAACCACGGATGGCCACCAGGGACCAGAAGAAGGGGACCAGGGTCACCAGGCCAAACAGGGACTTGAGCCAGATGGACTCCTTCCACAGCTTGGCGCTCTGGGGA
>AACY020403729.1_pt1 | contig 12670 bp, 13 predicted proteins | sample 267378 | NCBI WGS metagenome assembly AACY02 (sample SAMN02954345, study PRJNA13694) | marine metagenome | biome: aquatic; feature: ocean; material: water; isolation source: isolated as part of a large dataset composed predominantly from surface... | reverse complement strand
GGAAAAAAACTTAACTTAAGGCTCTTACAATAATGGGAGCAATCACCAGGCTCACAATTGCCATTACATTAATAAGAATATTCATTGAAGGACCCGAGGTGTCCTTGAATGGATCACCCACAGTATCTCCAACTACAGCTGCAGAGTGAGTATCTGTGCCTTTTCCTCCTAAATTACCTTTCTCAATAAATTTCTTAGCATTGTCCCAAGCACCTCCAGCATTTGCCATGAAAAGAGCCATTAAAACGCAAACTAAAAGACCACCAGCGAGCAGGCCGCCTAAAGCCTCTGCACCGATGCCTAATCCAACTAAGGGAGGAGCAGATACTGCAATAATGCCTGGCAATAACATTTTCTTCAAAGCTGCTGCAGTAGCTATGTCTACGCATTTTTCTGTATCTGGCTCAGCATTACCCTCCAGAAGTCCTGGTATTTCTTTAAATTGCCTTCTAATTTCATTAATCATTTCAAAAGCCGCATCACCAACAGCTGTCATTGTTATCGAAGCAATTAAAAAGGGTATAGCACCACCAATGAAAATACCTATAAGAACCGTCGGATTAGATAATATGAGCTCAAGAGGTTCTGCTCTATTTGCAGAGACTGTTTCTACAAACGCAGAAATTATTGCAAGTGCAGCTAAAGCTGCAGCTCCTATAGCAAAACCTTTACCAATAGCAGCGGTAGTATTGCCTTGTTCGTCTAGCTCATCTGTAATAACTCTAGTTTCAGACGGCATACCAGCCATTTCCGCAATTCCTCCTGCGTTATCAGCAACTGGTCCATAAGCGTCTATTGCCATCGTAATACCAACAGTAGATAACATACCAACTGCCGCAATACCTACACCATAAAGACCTGTTAACTGAGTTGAGATAAAAATAATAAGAATAATACAGGCTATAGGGAGCACAACGGATTGCATGCCTACTGAGAGTCCTGTGATCATCACAGTAGCAGGACCAGTTTGCCCAGCTTCTGCAATCTTTATTACCGGACTTGAACCAGTATAGTATTCAGTAATTAAACCAATAGCTATGCCTCCTACAGAACCACAAACAACAGCCAACCATACATCAAGACCATCACTTCCAGGTAAAGGATTGCTTGCAACTAGAGAGTTAGTTAAGTAGTAAGCTGCTATTATAAAAATTAGTGGCGCTCCCATTGTGCCCCATCTCATAGCATTTGCTGGTGAGGACTTTGAAAATAATCTAACGATTACTATTCCTATGATAGAAGCTATTAAACCTATTGAAGCCAGCGCCAAAGGTAAAAACATCATTCCTTCTTTGTCAGCTTGCGCAAAATCAGCAGTTATTGCGTAAGTAGATGCTATAGCAATACAAGCAACCATTGAACCGCAGTAAGATTCAAAAATATCTGAACCCATGCCAGCAATATCACCCACATTATCTCCGACATTATCTGCAATTACTCCTGGATTACGAGGGTCATCTTCGGGTATACCAGCCTCAACTTTCCCTACCAGATCCGCTCCTACGTCAGCGCTCTTGGTGTATATACCTCCACCTACTCTTGAAAATAGAGCTACTATTGAAGCTCCCATTGCAAAGCCCTCTATTGAGTGAGCATCCCCACTGAGAACATAGTACAAAGTACCTAAACCAATTAAGCCTAGAGAGGCTACACAGAGGCCCATAATAGAACCACCGTAAAAAGCTACAGAGAGGGCAGATTCTGCTCCAGATTCAGATGCAGCAGTTGCAGTTCTCACATTAGCTTTAGTCGCAGAGTACATGCCTATCCAGCCAGCTATGGATGATGATAATGCACCTGCCAATACGGCTAATGCAGTGTCCTGGCCTAATGATAAATAAACCAAAATAATTACAACTAATGCAAAAATACTTAAATAGGTATACTCTGTTTTCATGAAGGTCATAGCACCTAAATGGATCTGATCTCCTATTTTCTTTACCTTGTCCTCTCCTTCAGGAAAATTAGTTACAACAAGGTATATCCCTAAAGCTACTAATAAGCCTAAGACTCCTATAATGGGTGGTATAGCAAGATAACTTTCTATCATGATTTCTCCTTTAAAGTACTGCAATTAAATATTAATAGCGCGTGAGTCTACAAGAATACTAAATTAATGAAAATACTAATTTTTTGAATCAAATACTTCTTGGCTGAATTCACCTTCAGATTTTCCAACAACACAAGAAACCGCTGCATCTCCGCACACGTTAACAGCTGTTCGAATCATATCTAAAATCCTATCTACAGCAAGTATCAAACCAATTGCATCCAAAGGTAGACCAACTGATCCAAGAATTAAAGCTAGTGTTACTGTTCCTGCAGAAGGAACAGCAGCTGTACCAATAGAAGTAACAATTGCTAACATAACTATCTGGCCATACTGAACAAGAGTGAGATCTATGCCTACTGTACTTGCAATAAACATAGTTGCGAGACCTTGCATGATTGCTGTTCCATCCATATTAATAGTTGCTCCTACTGGCACAACAAAAGAAGAGACATCTTTCTTAACTCCTAGGTCATCAGTGACAGTCTTGAGAGTTACAGGAATAGTTGCAGCACTAGACGAAGTTGAAAAGGCAAATAAAGCAACGTTCCTCATCTTCTTAAAAAAAGTTATTGGATTTAGGTTTGCAAAGAACTTTAGGATTAGTGAATAAGTAAGTACAAGATGAAAAAACAAAACGAATATCAATAAAAGTACGTATTCTGCTAAATCGCCAAATATATCCACTCCTTTATCCATTACGTAACTTCCCATTAAGCAAAACACTCCGAATGGGGCAAAGCTCATTATTAATAATACGATTTTTAAAAATACTATATTAAATCTTTCAAAACTCTTAGACAGTCCATCGGTTAAGTCATCCGTAAGATTCAGGGCTATACCAAACAAAATGCTTATAAACACAATGCCTAGCATGTTGTTTTCTATAAAAGCCCCGAACATATTGTTAGGAAATATTCTAAGAACAGTTCCATATAGGCTAGAATCGCCAGGAGGTGGTGTGTAAGGAGCTACCTCTCCTGAGCTTCCAGAAAGGTCCAAAGCCCAGCCAAAGAATAATGCCAAGCTGACAGCAATTGCAGTTGTTAAAAGATAAAGCCCTATAGTTTTCGTAGCAATTGACCCCAGCTTTACCATATTAGATAAAGAAGAAATTCCAGACACTAATGAGAAGAAAACAAGAGGCACAACAACTAACATGAGAAGATTTTTAAAGATCTGACCACCTAAATTGAATATATATTTTTCAATTCCTGTAGATAAGGATTGTGGGAAAAGATCAGGATAATAGTAAAATATTGAAGCAACTAATACTCCAAGGCCCATGCCAATCAAAACATTTCTGGTTAAGTTTTCAGGAGCAGATAATGTGTTCATATTTCTACCATTTCAAAGTCTTCCTTCCCTACGCCGCAATCAGGACATACCCAATCTTCAGGCACATCTTCCCATCTAGTTCCTGGTTCTATACCATCATCTGGCCATCCCTCTTCCTCATCATAGATTAATCCACAGACGATACATTCCCATTTTTTCAATTTCTACTCCTTAAGCGCTTAAAAAAACGTTATTCTAACTCAACTTTAGTGCTTACCTAGACTAAAGTAATGTGCTTTTAATAATTTTGTAACTATGGATGAAACATACAGATAAAATATTAGGATTCTTCAAGCTAATTAGAATAGATAAGCCAGTAGGTACATTACTTCTTCTTTGGCCCACTCTTTCAGCTTTTATAGTTCTTACCCAAGGAAGCCCAAATTATTTCTTATTATCTTTATTTGTTTTGGGTACATTTCTTATGCGTTCTGCCGGATGTGTAATAAATGATTATTTTGACATGGAATTTGATGGTAGTGTACAGAGGACAAAAGATAGACCCTTAGTTACAGGTATTGTAAAACCATCCGAGGCTCTGATACTGTTCTTCTTCCTCATATTCCTTTCTGGATTATTATTAAATTGGATGAATTGGCTCACTATTAAAGTAGCAGCTTTTGGATTAGTTTTAGCAACTTTCTACCCTTTAACAAAAAGGTTTTTTGCCATACCACAATTTTTCTTGGGGCTCGCTTTTTCTTGGGGCATACTGATGGTTTCAGCAGCTGAACTAAATAGAATCAATTACATTTCTATTATTTTGTTTGCTTCGTGTTTCTTTTGGATCCTCGCATATGACACTGCCTATGCAATGAGTGATAAGGAAGATGATCTTAAGATTGGATTACGCTCTTCAGCTCTCACCTTTGGGGACAAAGTAGTCCATTTCTTTATATGTTTTCAGATACTTTCTCTAGCGATATGGTCATCTCTTGGATATATCCTGAACATGCATCCAGCTTTTTATATATCTAGTGCTCTTTGGTTATATTTAATTACTTATCAGTACAATCTTATTAAAAGTTATGACAGACAAAGCTGTTTCCTAGCTTTTAAAAATAATAATTGGGTGGGAGTTTCTCTATTGACAGGATCAATACTTGGAACAAGCCTATGAAAGTTGATTTTATAAATTCTATAAATGAAATTAATAAAGAAGAGTGGAATACGATCATAAATTCTGATTATCCATTTCTAAAATATGAATTTCTGGAATCTCTTGAGAAGCACAAATGTGTTTCTGAAGATAGAGGATGGAGTCCTTTTCATGTAATTGTATCCGATGAAAATAAAAAAATTGCCATCATGCCAATGTACATAAAGACTGATTCACAAGGAGAGTTTATTTTTGATTGGTCATGGGCTGATGCTTTTTACAGAAACGGAGTTAATTACTACCCTAAATTAGTCTGCTCTATTCCTTACACTCCGGCTAGTGGTCCTAGATTATCAGTTATTCAAGAAGGCAAAACCAAAGAAATTATAGAAAACATATATTCAGCTTTAAAAGAAATCTCAGAGGAGTTAGATTTTTCTAGTGTTCATATATTGTTAGCTGAAGAAGAAGAAATAAGATCATTTTCTAATGCAGGATTCAGCATAAGAAGCAGCTATTCTTTTCATTGGTTTAATAATAATTACAAGGATTTTAATAATTTTTTAGAAGATATGACTTCAAGGCAAAGGAAAAATATCAAGAAAGAAAGAGATAAAATTTTGCAACAAGGCATAACGATGAGGAAGATAAAGGGAGAAGACATAACTGATGAAATGCTGTCTGCTTTTTATCAATTCTATCAACTTACTTATCTAAAAAGGGGTATGCAAGGTTACTTGAATTATGATTTTTTTAAGGAAATCTTTCAATTAATTCCTGAAAATATCTTATTAATTATGGCTCTAGATAAAGGGGGTAACTATGTGGCTGGAGCCTTAAATTTCTATGACAAAAAGAAACTTTACGGCAGATACTGGGGTTGCTTTGAAGAATTTGATTCTCTCCATTTTGAAACTTGTTACTACCAAGGTATTGAATTTTGTATAGATAACGCATTAGTTACTTTTGATCCAGGTGTGCAAGGAGAACACAAAATAAAAAGAGGGTTCTGCCCGATTGAAACATTCTCTGCACACTGGATAAAAGATAGTAGATTTAGAGAAGCAATAGATGATTTCTTGGTCAGAGAGAAAGCACATGTAAAAAATTATAATGATGACAGGAAGGTCTTATTGCCATTCAAAAAGGAAATTACAAATAAACTATATGAAAGCTAAACAGATATTAAATGAGCAAACTATAAAAGAAGCATTTAAGCACTTAGTTAAAAAAGAACCGCTATTTGAATCGGTGCTCATTGAAAAGAATTATGAGTTAGTGCTTTTTAATAAAAAGAAAGGTTTTGAAGGGCTAATTAGCCTAATAGTTGACCAGCAACTTTCTGTAGCATCTGCTAAAGCAATTTTCGGTAGACTAAAAAGATTGGTAAAACCTTTTAATGCAAAAAATTTTATAGAAGTAAATGATGATAGTCTTAAAGGGGTCGGCCTAAGTGTTCAAAAAGTAGATTACTGCAAAGGCGTTGCCTATAAAGTAGTTAACGGGGATCTTAACTTGAAAAGTTTAGAAAAAAAGAATGATTCTGAAGTGATAGCGGAGTTAGTTAAAATAAAAGGGATAGGCGAATGGACTGCTAAATGCTATTTACTCGCCTGTCTAAAAAGAGTAGATGTTTGGCCGGCTGCAGATTTAGGACTAATGGTAGCTATACAAAGGTTGAAAGGTTTGGAAAATAGACCAAATGAGTTGACAATAGAAGAAATAGCAAAACCTTGGTCTCCATATAGATCTGTTGCTGCGTTATTATTATGGTCTACATATGATAAAGAATAAAAGTTATCCTCATACAAGAACTAGAAAAGGTCTTAATGATTTAATTAGTTTATATGAATTAAATTACATTAAATTAATGAAGATTTTTCCAATTCAAGAGCTGAAAGAAGAAATTAATTTTCTATTACCTGAAGGAATAAGTAACTCAGAGATAAGAATTTCTTTTAAAAGACACTCTAAACATACATCAAAGCTAACTTTGTATAAATCAAATTCAATCAAATATTCAAAGAACACAGAAATGGAAATTTTTATTTATCATGATGCAAGGATGGCTGAGGTAAGGAAATTTAATGGACAAAGGCAATTTTGGTTACGCAATAAATACCCAAATAAGTATATGTCCTCTAAAGATGAAAAATTTCAATGGAATATTTTCTTTTCAGAATTCCTAACTCACTCTAAAAAACATGGACTAAGCAGTCTAGAGAATATGCACTAAAACAGTGCTTTCGCACTAAAAACTCTCACTGAAGTCTTTTAATATATAATTTTTGCACAAATAGAGTTCAAAAAAGGTTTTAGCATGTTAAAATGCTTTTCATTTAAAACGAATGGAGATTACATAAATGAATAAATATGAATACATTTGGCTTGATGGATATGAACCTGAAGCCAACTTAAGAAGTAAAGTTAAGGTTACTGAAGGAGAACCACCTGAATGGTCATTCGACGGATCTTCAACTTTGCAAGCAGAAGGAGGAAGTTCTGACTGTCTTTTACTTCCTGTCCAACAATATGAAAATCCAACGAATGATGGTTCATTAGTTCTTTGTCAGGTTGAAACTGGTGAACATGAAACACACCCTTCAAATTTCAGAGCAGCTGCGGATGCCGTTCTTAGTGATGATTGGTGGTTTGGATTTGAGCAAGAATATTTCCTAACAAATCCAGATGGTACTATTCTTGGATGGGAAGATGGAACACCTAGCAGACCTCAAGGTGAATATTACTGTGCAGTTGGGGCAAGCAATGTCAAAGGAAGAGAAATAAGTGATGCGCATTTAGATGCATGTTTAGATGCTGGTATTGAACTCACAGGCACAAATGCCGAAGTCGCTTTAGGTCAATGGGAATATCAATGTTTTGGTAAAGGAATAAAAGCAGCTGATGATCTATGGGTAAGCAGATACTTACTTTATAAAGTTGCTGAAGAATTTGGTGTATCAGTAAATATTCATCCTAAGCCCAAAACAGGAGATTGGAATGGATCAGGAATGCATACAAATTTTTCAAATGAAGAGATGAGATCTTCAGGTTCTGAAGAATTATTTAATTCGATGTGTGAAAAATTAGGTGAAGTGCACAAAGAAGGCATAGCTCTTTACGGATCTGATAACGACATGCGACTTACAGGTCAACATGAAACCCAAAGTATAGATACTTTCTCTTACGGAGTAAGTGATAGAGGAGCTAGTATTAGAATACCTATATACACTGTTGAACATGATTGGAATGGATATCTAGAGGACAGGAGACCTGCTTCTAATGCTGATCCATATAAAATTATTGCTCATATAGTAGGAACTTTAACTTCATAGGTTTAGTGTTAAAGCCTGAATAATGCCTAGAGATTAAATTCTCTAGGCTTTTCCTCTTGGATAAATTAAATAATACATACCTTTTAGAGCTTAATACCGGAATAGTAATCCTTGACAGTTCATTAAAGATTTTAGAGATAAACCCTTCAGCTATGTCTTTTTTGGATGTAAGCGAATTAGCATCTTTAGGAAATAATATAGATCAACTATTTTATGAAGAGCCAGATAATAAAAAAGCTCTTATGAATTCTTTGAATGAACACCGGGGCTTTACAAAAACTGATGCTATTTTGTATTTAAAAAAAGGTGACAAGGTATTATGTGACTATAGTGTTCACCCAATTACTCAAGGATCTGATAGCGTATTATTGATTGAAATAATCAATAAAGAATCATCTTCAGAATTAAAGGAAAGATATAGAATGAAATCTAATCAACAAATTTCACAAGATTTTATTCGTGGTATGGCACATGAAATAAAAAACCCCTTAAGTGGAATAAGAGGTTCGGCACAACTCCTTAGTAATAAATTAAAAGACATTAAGCATAAAGAATATACTGACATTATCATCAAGCAAACTGACAGGCTAACTGCTCTAGTTGATAACATCCTAGGTCCAAACAAAAAACCTGATTTTAAACTACAAAATATTCATTACCCTATTGAAAATGTAATTAATCTAATTGAAAACGAACCTTCATATGATCGAATAAAAATCTTGAAAGATTTTGATCCAAGTATTCCAGAATTATTTATCGACAGTTACCTAATGGAAAATAGCATCTTAAACCTTGTTAAAAATGCTCGAGATGCTCTTATTGAGAGTGATATAGCATCTCCAAAGATAGAAATTGTTACTCGAATCTCACATGGAGAGATAATTGAAAAAAATCAAACTGCAACTGTCTGCAAGATATCTATTATAGATAATGGACCTGGTATTCCAGAAAAAATAAAGGACTCCATATTTTTTCCAATGATTACAGGCAAACAAAAGGGAACGGGTTTAGGGCTTTCTATTACCCAAGGAATAATATCGCAACATAAAGGGAACGTTCACTACAATACTAGGTCAAATAGAACAGAGTTCTTTATTAATCTACCCATAACAAATTCGCAGGAAAAATTGCAAGAGATAGCAAATGGATAATAGGCATATTTGGATAGTTGATGACGATGAGTCCATAAGATGGGTATTAGAGAGAGGCCTTTCTGAAAAAGGTATGGATGTAAAAACTTTTGATTCAGCAAGTAAAGTAATCAAAAAGCTTGAAACTGAGAACCCTCAATTAATCTTAACCGATATAAAGATGCCAGGAAAAAGCGGTATTGACCTCTTAGATGAAGTAAAAGAACTTAGACCAGAAATTCCTATTATTATTATGACTGCACATTCTGATTTAGAAAGTGCAGTTGAATCCTATGAACATGGAGCCTGGGAATATCTTCCGAAGCCCTTTGATATTGAAGAAGCTGTTTCTATGGTTCAAAGAGCGACTTCTGTAGAAGGCAAAGAAAAAGAAGAAATATCTGATTCAAAGGCTGAGATAGTTGGAGAAGCTCCGGCGATGCAGGAGGTGTTTAGAGCTATAGGCAAACTCTCAAACTCAAACTCAACAGTATTATTAATGGGGCAATCAGGAACAGGTAAGGAGCTAGTTGCAAAAGCCCTATATGAACATAGCCCTAGAAAAGGAGATGCATTCATAGCATTAAATATGGCTGATATACCCAAGGAGCTTCTAGAAGCCGAGCTGTTTGGGCATGAAAAAGGAGCTTTTACAGGGGCGGACGAGAAGAGGATTGGAAGATTTGAACAAGCGAATGGAGGTACTTTATTTCTCGATGAGATTGGAGATATGCCCCTAGAAACTCAAACTAGACTCTTAAGAGTATTGTCAAATGGAGAGTTCTATCGGGTTGGCGGAAGAGAGCCAATTAAAGTAGATGTAAGGATAATAACAGCTACTCATCAAAATCTTGAAGAGCTTGTTAAGCAAGGCATTTTCAGAGAAGATTTATTCCACAGATTAAATGTGATAAAACTGTTGTTGCCTCAATTAAATGAAAGGAAAGAAGATATCCCTGCACTTGTGAAGCACTTCTTTCAAAAATCTTCTGAAGAATTAAAAGAAGAAAAAAAATACCTTTCTGAGGAGGTAGAAAACTATTTCAAGACCCTTTCTTGGCCAGGAAATGTCAGGCAGTTAGAAAATATTTGTCGTTGGTTAACTGTTATGTCACCAAGCAAAGAAGTCAGGCTTGAGGACTTACCTGAAGAATTAAAATTAGAAAACACTGAAGAAGAAAATAATTGGAAAAAAGTATTAAGAGCGTGGTCTGAGAATTACTTAGCAAATGGCCAAACAAACCTTCTCGAAGAAGTTGGACCAGAATTTGAAAGGACTTTAATAAATGTAGCTTTAAATAAAACGAAAGGAAAAAAGAAAGAAGCAGCGAGCTTACTTGGTTGGGGAAGAAATACTCTATCAAGAAAAATTAAAGAGCTAGGGCTAGAAGACTGAGGATTATGACTGCTTTTTAGCAAGTGGCATTCCGTCTTGGACCCAACGCATAATTCCACCTGATAAGATACTTACATTTGTATATCCTGCCTTCTTTAGATTGATAGCAGCACTGCTTGAATTACTTCCAGTTTTGCATATTAGAATAATTGTATCTTCTTCGTTGGCTTTAAAATTTGAATTTCCTTTGACTAAGCTAGCTACTTGGATGTTTACTGCTCCAGATATTGAACCTGCATCAAACTCGGATGAACTTCTTAGATCAAAAACATAAGGGTTCTCCTTATTGATTAATCTTGTTAATTCATTAGCATCTATTTTTCTACCACCCTTTTTTTTCTCATAAATAATTAAAATTACAATTAAAGAAATAAGGATAAAAACAGCTAAAGAGTTATCACTTATAAACAATACAAATTTTTCCATCTTGAGACGAGATTATATAGATTCCTAAGTTAAAATAAGAAATTAAAATAAATAAAAATAATGAAAACCTGCTATTTAGTCTTAGTTAGACATGGCCAAAGTGAATGGAATGAAAAAAATTTATTTACAGGCTGGAAAGACCCTAAACTTACTCAGAAAGGAGTTGATGAAGCTAGAAAGGCTGGAGATGAATTAAGACAAGCTGGTTATAGTTTCGATAAGATGTTTACATCAGACCTATTTAGAGCCCAAGAGACAGGACGAATAATCTTAGAGCAGATGGGAACTCCTTATATTATCACAATTAAAGATCAATGCTTAAATGAAAGGAACTATGGAGATTTAGCAGGCTTAAATAAAGATGAAGCTAGAAAGAAATGGGGAAATGATCAAGTGCATGAATGGAGAAGATCCTTTGATATACAACCTCCTGGTGGAGAAAGTCTAAAGGATACTGCAGAGAGAGTTCTTCCTTACTTTAAAGAAAACGTAATCCCTGAGTTAGAAAAAGGTTCAAATATCCTTATAGCCGCGCATGGCAATTCACTAAGAGCCCTTGTTATGGATCTTGAAAAAATACATTCTGAAGAAATAGTCAAATTGGAAATAGCAACTGGTATTCCATTGATATATAAATTTGATAAAAAAAGAATAGAAAGATTAAGTTAAACTCTAACGTCTAATCCTGATTCCAACATAGCACTTTTAGCTTGTTGAATAGTGAACTCTGAATAATGAAAAATACTTGCTGCCAATACTGCCTCAGCACCGCCTTCCTTGATACCATCAACTAAATGTTGAAGATTCCCCACTCCTCCTGAAGCAATTACTGGTATAGAGATTGAAGAAGAAACAGATCTCGTTAGTTTATTATCAAAGCCTTCTTTAGTTCCATCTCTATCCATACTGGTTAATAAAATTTCCCCTGCCCCATAATCCTTTGCATTTTGTACCCATTCAATTACATCTATTCCAGTTCTTTTTCTTCCTCCATAAGTCACCACTTCCCAAGAGGTAAACGTATCGTCTATGGACTTTGCATCTACCGCAACTACTATGCACTGTGATCCAAATTTATCAGAGGCTTCTTTAATAAAATCAGGATTCTCTACTGCGGCGGTATTGATACTGACTTTGTCAGCGCCTGATCTTAATAATCTTTTAATATCTTGTGTGTTTCGAACGCCGCCGCCAACAGTTAGAGGAATAAAGACCTGCCCAGCTATACTTTCTACTGTCTTGTAGGTTATTTCCCTTGTCTCACTGCTTGCAGTGATATCAAGCATAGTTAGTTCATCTGCTCCTTGATCGTCATACCTCTTGGCTATTTCAACAGGATCTCCAGCATCCTTGATATTAACGAAGTTTACTCCTTTAACAACTCTGCCTTTATCTACATCTAGGCAAGGGATTATTCTCTTAGCTACACTCATTTTGATTGATTTGCTACTTTTATGGCTTCCTCTAAGGTGAACTTTTCTTCATATAAAGCTCTTCCACAAATTACACCATAAATTCTGGAAGAAGAAGATAACTCCCTGATATGCTCTAAGCTAGAAACTCCTCCAGAAGCAATTATAGGTAAGTCAGTCTTGTCACATAGTGACAAAGTAGATTCAATATTAGGTCCAGTCATCATCCCATCTCTAGAAATGTCTGTATAAATCAGTCCTGCAAGCTTCATATCCTCGAATTTCTCGATTAATTCTTCTGGTTTCAATTTACTAGATTCGAGCCACCCATCAGTTTTGACGTAACCATCCAGACAATCTACACCTAGAATTAATTTATTTGGATACACATTACAAAATTCTTTTAACATTTCAGGATCTCTCACTGCGGCTGTTCCCATTATGACTCTTGAAATTCCTTTTTCTATGTAACCGAAGCAGAATG
>AACY020298253.1_pt1 | contig 12696 bp, 11 predicted proteins | sample 267378 | NCBI WGS metagenome assembly AACY02 (sample SAMN02954345, study PRJNA13694) | marine metagenome | biome: aquatic; feature: ocean; material: water; isolation source: isolated as part of a large dataset composed predominantly from surface... | reverse complement strand
GCGAGGTCGCGGGTCAACACCTCGATCTGCGGCGCGAACTCCGCTTCGATCCGCTCGCGGCGCTCGCGCTCCGCCGCCAGCGACGCCTCCAGGCGGGCGATGTCCTGCTCCAGCGCCCGCACGCGCCCGAGCAGGCCCTGATCGCGCTGCTCGGCGCGGGCGCGCACCTGCTCGCGCAGGGTCGCGTCGCGGGCCTCGTAGTACCGCTCCACATGGGCCTGGTGCCAGGCGGCGATGTCGTCGGCGCGGATCAGCTTCTCGATGAAGGGCGCCGTCACGTACAGGGAGATGGCGACGATGGCGATGCGCACGGCGATGCCGGCATACCAGCGTGCCACCGGGCCAACGCCGCCGCGCTCGTCCAAGGTGCGCCGGCGCCGACGGGCGAAGGACGGGCGCTCCGACATGATGAGCGATGCGTCCACGATCCAGACGATGGCGAACAGCAGCACGAACATGAACGCCGCCACCGGCAGCCGCAGCCAGGCGGCGGCGGAGGGGACCAGCGAGGCGCCGACGGCGCCCCAGACGAAGCCCTCGATGCTGGCCATGAGCAGGATGACGACCCAGGCGGAGCCGAGCCAGGCCCGCGCCGCCGGGGTCAGTAGGCTGCGGCCGTAGGGGCGCAGCGTGAAGATATCCAAGTGCGAGGGCCGGCGCGCAAAGCCGGTGTCGTCGGCGACGCTGGTGTCCGTGCCGCGTGGTGCGCTGCGCTCTGCTCCAAGACCCGCCAGCGCGTTCCGTAGCGTGGCGAGTGGCCGGGGACCTCGGGCGTTGGCGGCCATCGCGCTAGACCGTTTTGTGCAGCTCGTGGGCGGAGACAAAGGTGCGGCTGTCGGCGGCATTGGCCCGGGTTTTCCGTCTTCAGTCCAGGCTGTCAAGTCCGTGGTTCAGGGTGCCGCAGTCCACGTAGTGGGCCATCGCTCGCGCACGGATCAGCACGCAGCGGATATTCGAGTCGTCGATATTTCGACAGCAGTTGCCCGCGTGCGGCGTGAGACGCCAGCCCGCCCAGGCGTCGCGCTGGATGCTGGCTTGCGCCAGCCTGCCCTTGGGCATATCGAGCTGCGATGGAGACACGGGCGTGGATACGGCGGTGAATACCGGCTCGCGTTGCTGCTGCTGGACAGTATGGCCGATCCGTCGGCACTAAGTCCGCTGCAAGACCGACAGACGTTGGTTTTGGCGCAACAGACGGTGCCGTGAAACTTGCCGAAATGCGACAAGCGAACTAGGCTCACGCTCGGCAGGGTTTTGATGGCCAACGCCCCAACGGGGTGCGTCTGCAATCGGCGACGGCGGGCAGCGGTTCGCCGGATTCGGTCGCTCGCGAGCCCGGCCGAGAACCGCGGGGACCGCCATCATCGCCGATTGTCAGCCGCTTCGGCCATCGGGTCGCATGGCCGGATGGTCATGGCGCGCAGCAAGGTACCCGTCGCATCTGGGTTTTCGGTTTTTGCAGGCTGGGTGGCGGCTGGTCGGGGGATCTCGACGGCAGGGATACAATCGTGCCACCCACAGGGAAGCATTCACGACGTCCCCCACCAGCCGCTCAGCAGTCTTCCAAAGCTTGAGCCGGCCATTGACGTGCGCCGGGTATACACATGATAAATCCGTTTGCTGCTGTGTGCTTTTTCGCGACGCTGATCGCGGCGCTCTTCGCCCTGCCCGCCGCCGTGGTGAACGCAGGGGATGTCTCCGGCCCGGTGCTGCGCGAAGCGGGCTGGCTGCAGAGTATCCGCCTGGAGCCATACCGCGTACGCGTGACGGCCAAGCTCGATACCGGTGCGAAGTCCAGCGCCTTGCATGCGACGGAGGTGGAGCGCTTCGAGCGCGCCGGCGTCGAGCGGGTGCGGTTTTCTCTGTTCACAGACCACACGGAGCAGGCCGGCGACAAGCTGACCTACGACCTGCCCATCGTCGGTCAGGTTCGCGTCAAGCGCAGCCCTGGCAAGCCGCCCGCAGAACGGGTGATCGTGCGGCTCAGCTTTTGTATCGATGGCGAGGTATTGGAGGATGACTTCAGCCTGGACAATCGCGCGAATCGCAACTATCCGGTGCTGCTGGGGCGGGCGTTTCTGCGCGATCACTTCCTCGTCAACGCGGCCAAGACCTTCGTCCTGCCCTATGACTGCCCGTCCGACAAGACGCGGCGCGGCGAGACGGACACCTCGTCGACGCGTGAGGACGCCCATTGATGTGGCGCCCGTTGTTTGCCCGCTTGTCGCCGCTGGCGACCATTGCGCTGCTGCTGGCCGCCGTGGGTATGGGTGTGACGATGCTCAAGGCGGTGCGCGACGGCGTGCCACTGTTGCCAGCGCTCACCACCACGGTCTGGACCGTCGAGGCGCGGATCGGCTTTCGCGGTGACGGCGGCGCCTCCAAGGTCGAGTTGCTGTTGCCACCGCAGGTCTCCATGGCGCGAGTCATCGACGAAAACTTCGTCTCCCGGGGCTATGGGCTCGCCATGCTCGAGGGCAACGGCCGTCCACGCAAGGCCACCTGGACACTACGGCGCACGCCGACCAACACGCAAGGGTTGTATTACCAGGTCAAGGTGCTGGGTGGGACTGTGGAGACGGATATGTCGGTGCCGCCGTTCCCGCCGGTGCCGGATTACAAGGAGCCCCTGGCCTCGGCCATCCAGGCGGTGCTGAGTCAGGCGCGAGCAAAATCCGCGGATGTATTCTCGTTTACCGAGCAGACGCTGCGGCTGCTGGCCGACACCGATGACGAGAACGTCAAGGTCATCCGCAACGTGGGCGATCGCCGCAGCTGGGAGCATCTGGTGGCGGAGATCCTCGCCGGTGCCCGCATCCCAACGCGCATCGCTTACGGCCTGGCACTGGAGCGTCCGCTGGTTGAAGGACAGCTGCTCCCCTGGCTGGAGGTACACAATGGCGATGAGTGGCGCGGCTATAACGTCGTCACCGCTGAGCCCGGCTATCCGCCGGGGTTCTTCATCTGGCGCTACGATGATGCGGACCTCCTGCGCACCCGGGATGTTCGCGACGTCGGCTTGAGCTTCTCCACCACCCAGACCCGGGTGCCGCAAGTGGACGTGGCGGCATTGACGGGTGCCGACTTCGCCATCCAGCCCTTCGGGATCGATCTGACGCGCCTGCCGGTGTCCGTGCAGAACCTCTACCATGTTGTGCTGATGCTGCCCCTGGGGGCGCTGGTCGTGGCCTTCATGCGCGTCGTGGTGGGCGTGCCAACCTTTGGCACCTTCATGCCCATCCTCATTGCGCTGGCCTTTCGCGAGACCCAGTTGGCCTGGGGGCTGGCGCTGTTTCTGACGCTGGTCTTCGTAGGGCTGTCGCTGCGCCTGGCGTTGGCGCAGCTACGCTTGCTGTTGGTGCCGCGGCTGGCGGTCATGTTGGTTGTCGTGGTGCTGTTGATGCTGGCCATCACCGTGCTCAGCTTTCGGCTCGGTGTGGAGCAGGGGCTTTCTATCGCACTGTTTCCCATGGTCATCCTGGCCATGACCATCGAGCGTATGTCCATCGTCTGGGAAGAGCGCGGCTTTGCCGCGACAGCCAAGGAGACGCTCGGCTCCCTGCTGGTGGCGGTGTGCGGTTACTACGTCATGAACGAGCCCCACCTCGACCACCTGATGTTCTACTTTCCGGAACTGCTCCTGGTGGTGCTGGCGACCTTGCTGCTGCTTGGCGCCTACAGCGGCTACCGGCTGACGGAGCTGTTTCGCTTCGGCGCCTTGGCGCGAGCGCGCTGAGCCATGACGAACTGTTCGGAAGAAGACCCACCAACCGGCCGGCATGGCGGCTGGCTTGGGCGCTGGCAGGCGCTGCGCCGTGGCGGCGTGCTCGGCATCAACGCCCGCAACCGCCGCTATGTCATGCGCTACAACCCGCGCAGCAAGTACCCGCTGGTGGACGACAAGCTTACCACCAAGCGCCTGGCGCTGGAGGCGGGCTTGGCGGTGCCGGAGCTCTATGGCGCCGTGCGCTTCCAGGGCGAGCTGATCCACCTGGATCGCCTGCTGGCGGCACCGGACTCCTTCGTCATCAAGCCCGCACACGGTAGCGGCGGTGACGGCGTCTTGGTGATCACCGACCGCCGCCGCGGCCTGTTCCTCAAGGGTGACGGCCGCGCCATGACGCTGCGGGATATCGAGTACTTCGTCGCCAATATTCTCAGCGGCGTGCACTCCCTCGGCGGCATTCCGGACGTGGCCATGATCGAATATCGGGTTCGGCCCAGCCGGTTGTTCGACGCCCTCAGCTATCGCGGTGTGCCGGATATCCGCCTGCTCATTTTCCGCGGCATTCCGGTGATGGCCATGGTGCGGCTGCCGACGCGCGCATCGGATACCAAGGCGAACCTCCATCAGGGCGCGGTGGGGGTGGGCATTGACCTCGCCAGCGGCGTCACGGGCCATGGTGTGGTGCGCGACCAGGTCACCGAGGAACATCCGGACTTCGGCACGCCGCTGGCGGGACACGCCGTTCCGGACTGGGAGACGCTGCTCGCCATCGGCGCCCGCTGTGCGGATCTCACGGGGCTCGGCTATTGCGGCGTGGACCTGGTGCTGGACGAGGACCGCGGGCCCATGATGCTGGAGGTGAATGCGCGGCCGGGGCTGGCCATCCAGATCGCCAACCAGTGCGGGCTGGAACGGCGCCTCGGCGCCATCGAGGCGATGCGCGAGCTGCCGACGGCGATCGATGCGCGCGTCGACCTGGCGCGGGCGCTGGATGGGGCACTGGCGTCCCGTGCACCCGGCGGTGCCGGACAAACGGCGCCCAGGTGCATCGAGAGAGGCGCTGACATGAGCCCGAGCGGCGGTCGCGAGGCGCGCGATTCCTAGATCTGCGGCGTTGCTCTGAGATCAGAATCGGCAGACGGTCTCGCCGCCATGCTCGATCCAGCCATGGATCATCTTGGGTGTGGTCATGCCACTGGCGCAGTGACCGGCGCCGTCGATGCAGATGACACCGCCGCGGCCATTGACCTTGCGGGTGAGATAGCCGATGCCGTAGTCCACGGCGCCGGCGGCATCGACGCCTCTGAATTCGATGGCGTCGGCGATGGTCTTTGCGAATACCGTGCGCATGAATTCTTCGCCATAGCCGGTGGCGGAGACGGCGCAGGTGGCGTTGTCGGCATAGACCCCGGCACCGATGATGGGAGAATCACCCACACGGCCCATCCGCTTGTTGACGATGCCACCGGTGGAGGTTGCCGCCGCGAGATTGCCCTCGCGGTCGCGGGCGACGGCGCCGATGGTGCCGTATTTCTGCTCATCGCCGTCCTCATCATGGTCCAGCATGATGCGATGGCGTAACCGTGCCTGCTCCAATTGCTTGATGCGATCCGGGGTGAAAAAGTAGTGATCCGGCGTCAGCGGCATGCCACAGCGCTCAGCGAAGTGCAGTGCACCTTCGGCGATGAGCAGCACGTGCTCGCTGCCGTCCATGACCAGCCGGGCGAGCTGCACGGGGTTGGCGATGTTGCCGATGGCGGCGACGGCGCCGGCGGCGAGATCGCGGCCGTCCATGATGCCGGCGTCCATCTCCACTTTGCCGTTTTCGTTCAGGACCGAGCCACAGCCGGCGTTGAACAACGGATCATCCTCCAGTTGGGAGGCGCAGGACTCCACCGCCTCGACGGCGCTCGCACCCTGTTGCAGCATACTGCGGCCGTGCTCCAGCACGACGCGGATACTCTCCAGATAGCGCACCGCAATGCGCTCGTCCTTGACGTTATCCAGCGCGCCGGCGCCGCCGTGGACCATGAGAGAGAAGCTGTTTTGCATGCCCTACTTGACCTCGACGCCCGCGGGGGCGCCTGTTGGGGTTTGCCGTGGTGGCGGTGCTGATGAGGGTAGGGCGCCGGTGGCGCCCATGCGCGCGAGCCGAGGATGGGGGCGGTTATGGTGAAGCCGAAGCTGCCCCGTGTCAGAGCCGTGACAGCAGCGCCCCCTCCAGGCGCGCCTGCGTGCTCTCGTCGCCTGCGATGAGCACCAGCAGCTTGCCGACCAGAATGGGCCCCCAGTTGACGAGGACGATACCGGTACCCGTGGCGGGATCGTACTCGATGCCGCTCAGATCCAGTGCGTCGAGCCCGCGGTGGCGCGTGTGGTAGGCCTTTGCGAGCCAGGTGTCGATGCCGAGCTTGTGGGCGATGGCAGTCGGATAGCTGGCCCCGTTGTAGCGCGGGTTGCATTCGATGGCGAGGTATTCCGGCCCCTCGGCGCCATCGACGACGGCCACATCGAAGGCGAACACGCCCCGCATGCCTTCGTCATGCAGCCACTGCGCCATGGGCTGGACACTGTCCCAGGGGGCATGGCGGGCCGGATGGCGATTGCCTTGATGGACGCAGCCCTTGAGCACCTGCTCGGTCGCCGCGAATCGCTCGACCCCCTGCGCATCGCTGCGGAACTGCAAATTCAGGAAGATATCCGTGACCACTTCCTGCTGGATCTGCACCGGCGTATCGGGCGCAAATTCACCCATGGCCGCTCGCAGCGCCGTAGCGTCGCCGCAGCGATGGATGCCGACACCCGACACGGAGACTGCGGCTTTCAGGTAGCAGGGGTAAGGTGCGGCGGCGATGTCCGCCTCGGTGATGGCATCGATCCTGGCGAAGGGAAGGGTGAGCGGCACGGGCACCGCGAGCCGCTCGGTAATATCCATGAACGTGTTCTTGGAGTTGATGGCCGCGACGGCATCCAGCCACGGCCGGTTGGGCCGCACGGCGTGCTCGTCTGGGCCGAAGAAGAAGACGGAGACGTCATGGTCTGGGTAGTCCGCCAGCCGCGCGTGGCTCAAGTCCCACAGCACGTCTGTGGTGTGGCTGAGGCCGATGCGACGGTAGTGATCGCGGATGGCATCCCATTCCCCGGCGAGCTCGGGGTGCAATTGCAGCACGTCGCCGGGCTCACTCAGGCCCAGGGCGCGCCCTGAATACAAGTCGTTGCCAATGACGCCGTCGGCCGTGCAGCCCATGATGTCGTGATTAAGGATCCGTCGCGGCTGATCCGCGCCGACTTTTGACGCCAAGGCTGCCCCCATTGCGCTGATGCTCCGCAGATATCGCTGGCTGTGGTTCACCTCGTGTCCGAAGCAAGAAAGATGCCGTTGACGCACGCTTGCTCTGGCCCGCGTGTATGCCCGGCGCTTCAGGGTTTTCGGTTGCCCGGTGCAGTGATCTGTGCCAGGTGGGGCCAACTCGGTGTGGCCCATGGCGGTGCGCTGGGGCGGATCTTTGCACTCCGATGGGTCATTCCGGCGCGGTGGTGATCGAGGCCGCAGTGCGCGCCAGGATGTGTTCGCGGGTGCTTCGACGTCGCCTCAACCCCGAGGGGTCCGCCGTCGATGATCGACGCCTGCGTCTCAGCGGTGCGGCGCTTCACCGTCCGCGGCCGCGGGATCGGGGGGGGCAGACGACTCTGCTGCGTTGGGCTGGGTATCGAGAAAGCTGCGCCGGAAGCGGTCGCATTGATCGATGAGGTCCCGGGTGCTCTTCGGCATGGGTACCCGGGCGCGTACGATGTGACTGACGAGCGCCGTGCCAACCTTGAGGATGCGGCTGCCTTCCTGGGCCTCGTGGATCGCACGGAGCGTGGGCGCCGGGGGCAGGTGCGGCTGCACCCGGCAGAGCCTGTCGCTCGCCACCACGAAGGCGGGCCAAACCGTGAATATCACCGGGTCGGTGCGCAGGATTTCGGTCTTGCGCTTGGCCGCTGCGCTGAGATCGTCGAGCAGCGGGCGTAGCGTCGGTAACTGGGTACTCCCCTCGAAGGTGGCGGCGATGGTGGCGGTGATGCGGTCGATGTCGCGCATCGTCTGCGCGATCTTCACGTAACGGCTTTGATAGAAGCTGGCGATGGGCTGGCTGAAGGCCTTGAAGGGCTCGCCCCAGAGCTCGTCGATGCCCTCGTCACCGCCACGGTGGCGCACCAGCCGGCCGAGCTCCAGGGCCTCGAGCAGGTAGTCACCGCACTCCTGCATCAGGGCGCCGTCGGGCTCCACCTGAACGCCGTCGGCCTGCAGTTCCACGAGCTTCGTGAAAATGCCGGTGGCGCGGTTGAACAGGGCGCCGGCGAGCATGGCGCCGTTGACCCGCTTGCGCTCCGGGTCGGTCTCGCGCTCGTAGGCGGCGCGAGCCTCCGCGAGACGGATCCCGGGGATATTGATGCCGTGCTCCAGGTGGTTGAAAAGCCTGCGCGTCAGCGCCTCGATCAGCGCTTTCTTGGCCTGAAGGCTTTCCGGCGGAGGCTCGTAGTACTTGATCCAGTATCCGTCCATGTAGATGCAAGTGCGCCCGCGCACCTCGGCGATGGTGCCGTTCCTGGGGCCGTGGTCACCCCCTTCGCCGGTGTGCGCAATCGCGCCCTCGACGGCGCCGTTATCAAGCTCCAACTGCATGGTGAGATGGGGATTGCTCCAACGCGACGGCGGTGGGGTTCGGTGGGGTTGATCCGAGAGTTCACCGACGGGCAGACCCTGAGATACGAATCCGGCCAACCCGGTGACATTTTCGATCTTGTCAGCGCGCGATTGCAACCGCGCAAACTACCGATAGTTTGTGCTGCAAGCCTCTGAAAGGCTATCGATCATCGGTACCGAAGGTCTAAAATGGTCAAATACCAGACCACCGTTGGTCCCGTGACACCACCCGCTCGCCTCGAGCCGCCGGCCTCGTCGGCGGTCGTGATGGACGGCTCGTGCTCGGCGGCGGACGGCCAGCGTGCTCGAAACGCAACTCCCCAAAGGTCAATCGTGCAGCCAACAACGCGCCGAGCCCAGCAATCGTCAGCCAGCAGCAAGGCCCTAGAATGCGCTGAGGGTTCGATCGCAGACACCCACCAGGGTGCCCGACGGAGGTGCGCACAGCGCCATCCGCCGATCAGCGGCCGGGCCCCGGATGGCGCGCCCTGGCTCAACTCCTGGCGCGCCATCGGCCGCGTCGCCCTCGTGCTCGGTGTCGTCGCCGGCACCGCCCTCGCGGCGCCCGCTGACGGTTCGCCGGGCGCCGGGTCCGCTGATAGCGTCGGCGGGCCACGGGCGTTGCCACAGCCGCCACAACGTCCGCGGCCGAGCCGAGCAGCCGTGGACACGCTCATCGACCACTATGCCCGGCGCCACGGCCTCGAGCTTGATCTGGTGCACGCCGTGGTGCGGGCCGAGTCCGCCTACGACGCCCACGCCGTCTCGCCGGCGGGCGCAGTCGGCCTGATGCAGATCATGCCGGAGACCGCGGCGGACTATGGTGTGCGCTCGGTGGCAGCCCTGTTCGACGCCGACACCAACGTGCGCATTGGCACTCGCCACCTCAAACGCCTCGTTTCGCGCTACGGCATCGGCAAGGCGGTGATGGCCTACAACGCCGGTGAGGGCGCGTTGGCGCGCCACGGCGGCTTCGTCACCTTCGCCGAGACCCAGCGCTACACCCATCGCGTGCTCACAAGCTACCTGGGCCGTAAAGGCGTCGACGCGTATTCCAGCAAGGCACGCCGGATCACTGGCATCACCCTCAGCCCGGCCATGGCCGACGCCGGTGCCGGTAAGCACCGGGGACTGAGCCGGCGTGAGCAGGCCAGACGCATGCGCGGCGTCGACTTCTCGTCACTGTCACTCAAGGTGCGTCCCTCGCTCAGTGACCGCGCGCTCGATCCAGCCGCACTCGAGGCGGGCCCGGAAAGTCAGCCCATGTTCGTGCTAGAGCGCCCGTCCGGTAACGCGCAGTGATCCCCGGCGCGCCATGGGTGCGTCGAGGATCGACGTCATGGATGTCCTGACTGCCCTGCGACGCTGTGATCAGCGCCCAGCATTACTCCACGAGCACAAGACCCACCCATGCAGCCGTCGTCAGCGTGGCCAGGGTGCCAGCGAGGATGGCGCGTAGCCCGAGCGCTGCCACCTCGCTGCGCCGCACGGGCACGAGGGTCGCCAGTCCACCCAGTAGAATGCCGAGGCTGGCGAAGTTGGCGAAGCCGCAGAGGGCATAGGTCATGATGAGTCTGCTGCGCTCGCTCAAGGCGTGCTCGGGCAGTGCCGCCAGCGCCATGTAGGCAAGCAACTCGTTGAGCACCGTCTTGATGCCCATGAGCCGAGCGGCGTCGGTGGCTTCCTGCCAGGGAATGCCGATCAGCCAGACCACCGGTGCGAACAGCCAGCCGAGCAGGCGCTCCAGGGTCAGCGGCGCACCTGCCACCGCTGGCAACAACTCGAGCACCGCGTTGGCCAGGCTCACCAGCGCCACCATGACGATGAGCATGGCGATGATGTTCAGGAGCAGTGGCAGCGCATCCAAGGCGCCACGCGTGATGGCATCCATCGACCCGGCATAGCGCGGCGTCAGCGGCGAGGTGCCGTCATCGTCCGCGGGCGTCGGTGGCTCGCCGCGGGCGGCCGGCACCAGGATGCCCGCGATGACCAGCGCCCCCGGCGCGTTGACCAGCGACGCCGTCAGGATATGGCCGAGCGCGTTGGGCACGGCGTCACCGATGAGGGTCGCGTAGAGCACCATCACGGTGCCGGCGATGGTGGCCATGCCGGTTGTCATGAGCGCGAAAAGTGCGCTGCGGTGCATGCCGGCGAGATAGGGCTTGATCAGCAGTGGTGCCTCCACCATCCCGATGAAGACGTTGGCCGCGGCGCCGACGCCGAGGGGCCCGTCGACGCCGAGGCTGCGCCGTAGCAGCCAGGCGAAGCCGCGCACGATGGCTGGCAGCACGCGCCAGTGAAACAGCAGCGCCGAGAGCGCGCCGATGACCAGCACCAGCGGCAACGCACGGAACGCGAGCACGAAATTGTTTTGTGCAAAGGCCACCTCAAACGGGGCGGCGGCGCCGCCGAGATAGCCAAAGACGAAGCTGGTGCCGGCTTCGGTGGCCTCGCTGAGTGCGAGCACCAAGCCGTTGAAAGCCGCAAAAATCTGCTGCGCCGCCGGCAGCTTCAGCAGCAGGAGTGCCAGGGCGAACTGGAGCGTCAGCCCCCCTAGCACCAACCGCGCGCGCACCGCGGCACGGTTCTCGCTCAAAACCCAGGCGCAAGCCAGCAGGCCAATGATGCCGAGGGCGCCACGTGCGCCCTGCGGCAGCAAGTCCGTCATGTGCGGCTCCATGGGCGGTTTGGTGGATCAGGCGCAGCGCGCTGCGCCAGCGGCGATGTAGCGCCCCGGCCGCACCCCATGCGGGCGCCTGTGGTGGCCATCGCCGTGGAGAGGTCGTCAAGTATCACTGTCGCACGCAGCGGGCAGCCGGCGTTGCAAGCGGATGGTGGGCGCAGCACGATCGACGCGGTTATACTCTCGCGCTGGACGGTTGAGTCTGTCACTCAGGGGCTTTTGGGCGGCGGATGCTCGCGGCGGCGACACTGGCATGCAACCTAGCGTAACGTCCGCCCGGCAGTCTTGCGACTGCCGTCGTGCTGGAGCCTAAAATGCCTCCGCGACGGGGACCATATCCCCGGCGCCCAACCTGTACACTCCAGCCCGGAGCCCAACCATGACTCAGACGCAGATGCCATGTGCGCGCCGGAGCCGGTCCGGCCCGTTGGCCATCCTGTTCGGTATGCTCGCGCTCAGCGTCGTTGCGGCGCACAGCGATGCAGCCGTCACCCGCGACCCTGGCGATTATTTTTTTGATCAGACCTTCGGCGACTTCACCGAAGAGCTTGCGCTCGCGCGCGAGGAGGGAAAGGCGGGCATCCTGCTGATGTTCGAGATGGACGAATGTCCGTTCTGCCATCGCATGAAAACCACGGTGCTGAATCAGCCGCGCGTGCAGGATTACTTCAAAGCGCATTTCCTGATTTTCCCGGTGGATGTCGAGGGCGATATCGAGGTGACCAACTTCAGCGGAGAGGCCAAGGCCCAGAAGGACTTCGCATTGCAGGACCACCGCGTGCGCGCCACGCCGGTGTTCGCCTTCTTCGACCTCGACGGTAACCTGGTGGCCCGCTATACCGGTGCCACGGGCAATGCAGAAGAGTTCTTGCTCCTCGGGCGCTACGTCGTGGAGGAGGCTTACAAAAACACCACCTTCACGAAATACAAGCGCACACAACCGGAAGATCGGTAGGCGCTGCGCTCGCCAGCACCCAGAGGCGACGGGTATCACTGCCATGACCACCACATCGCAACATCGCGACCATGCCATTTGCCTGCGCTGTATCGTCGCTGGACATGTGCAGGGGGTCTTCTTCCGCGCCTCGGCACGCGAAGAGGCGCTGCGGCTCGGGGTGACCGGCCATGCGCATAACCTGCCGGATGGCCGCGTGGAAGTGTTGGCTTGTGGTGAGCCGGATGCCGTCAACGCCCTGCGGGAGTGGCTGCGCCGTGGTCCGCCCCGGGCGCAGGTGACCGGCTTGGCCTGCGAGAGCGTGGCCTACCAGGCCTTGCACGGTTTCACCGCCGGCTGAGACCGGAGCGCCGGCGCTGAAACTGCCCCCGCTGCACGCCGGTCGCATGTGGGCCCGACCGAATCGGTTCGTCGCCGAGGTCGAGCTCGGCGACGGCGAGCCGGTAAGCGCACACGTCCCAAATACAGGGACGATGCTCACCTGCTGGTGTCCGGGCGCTGCGGTGCAGCTGTCGCAGGCCGACAATCCCCGCCGCAAGCTACGCTGGACGCTCGAGCGTGTGGACATGGGCAACGGCTGGGTGGGCGTCAACACGCAGCGTCCGAACCAGGTCATGGCGGAGGCGATCGCCGCCGGCCGC
>AACY020303893.1_pt1 | contig 12723 bp, 7 predicted proteins | sample 267378 | NCBI WGS metagenome assembly AACY02 (sample SAMN02954345, study PRJNA13694) | marine metagenome | biome: aquatic; feature: ocean; material: water; isolation source: isolated as part of a large dataset composed predominantly from surface... | reverse complement strand
CCCCACCCCGCGGGCGGTCGCATTGCGACGGCAGCGAGAAGCGGTGCGGTCGCAGTCGCTTGCGCCATAAACCGCTCGCGCCCCGGCGTTGCGAAGCGACCACCCTTGGGGCGGCCGCGCGGCCCTCCGCGCACAGCGGCACCGCTATGGGCTGAATGTCCCCTCCGGCCCCAAACCGGACTCGTCCGTCTAGGCCTCACGACCAGCGGGCCCGCCCCCCGACGGCCCGAACCGGCCGCCGCGCCGCGGCGCCCCCCGCGGCCCCATTCCCGTTGCGGCGCGCGCCCCGCGCGCTCTACGCTCGCGCGACCGCCGCAGCCCGACCCGGAGCCCGCCCATGCCCGCCCGCATCGACCGCGCCGCCTATTCCGACATGTTCGGGCCGACCACGGGCGACCGCGTCCGCCTCGCCGACACCGAGCTCTTCGTCGAGGTCGAGCGCGATCTGACCGGCCCCTATGGCGAGGAGGTCAAGTTCGGCGGCGGCAAGGTGATCCGCGACGGCATGGGCCAGTCCCAGCGCACCCGCGCCGAGGGCGCCGTCGACACCGTCGTCACCAACGCCCTGATCGTCGACTGGACCGGCATCGTGAAGGCCGATGTCGGCCTCAAGGACGGCCGCATCGTCGCCATCGGCAAGGCCGGCAACCCCGACGTCCAGCCGAACGTCGACATCGTCATCGGCCCCGGCACCGAGGCCATCGCCGGCGAGGGCCGCATCCTCACCGCCGGCGGCTTCGACGCCCACATCCACTACATCTGCCCCCAGCAGGTCGAGGACGCGCTGCATTCCGGCCTCACCACCATGCTCGGCGGCGGCACCGGCCCGGCCCACGGCACGCTCGCCACCACCTGCACCCCCGGCCCCTGGCATATCGGGCGGATGCTGCAAGCCGCCGACGCCTTCCCGATGAACCTCGCCTTCGCCGCCAAGGGCAACGCCTCGCGCGCCGCGCCGCTCGAGGAGCAGATCCTCGCGGGCGCCTGCGCCATGAAGCTGCACGAGGACTGGGGCACCACGCCGGGCGCCATCGACACCTGCCTGAGCGTCGCCGACGCGATGGACGTGCAGGTGATGATCCACACCGACACGCTGAACGAGTCGGGCTTCGTCGAGAACACGCTGAAGGCCATCGCAGGCCGCACGATCCACGCCTACCACACCGAGGGCGCGGGCGGCGGCCACGCCCCCGACATCATCAAGGTCTGCGGCGAGGCCCACGTCATCCCGTCCTCCACCAACCCGACCCGGCCCTTCACGGTGAACACCATCGACGAGCATCTCGACATGCTCATGGTCTGCCACCACCTCGACAAGGCGATCGCCGAGGACGTCGCCTTCGCCGAGAGCCGCATCCGCCGCGAGACCATCGCGGCCGAGGACATCCTCCACGACATGGGCGCCTTCTCGATCATCGCCTCCGACAGCCAGGCGATGGGCCGCGTCGGCGAGGTCATCACCCGCACCTGGCAGACCGCCCACAAGATGAAGGTCCAGCGCGGCCGCCTGCCCGAGGAGACGGGCGAGAACGACAATCTCCGCGTCCGCCGCTACGTCGCGAAATACACCATCAACCCCGCCATCGCGCACGGGATCAGCCGCGAGATCGGCTCGGTCGAGGTCGGCAAGCGCGCCGACCTCGTGCTCTGGAACCCCGCCTTCTTCGGCGTGAAGCCCGAAATGGTGCTGATCGGCGGCTGCATCGTCGCAGCCCAAATGGGCGACCCCAACGCCTCGATCCCGACGCCCCAGCCGGTCTACTCGCGGCCCATGTGGGGCGCCTACGGCCGCTCGGTCGAGGCCAACGCCGTGACCTTCGTCTCGCAGGCCGCGGCGGAGGACGGCGTGCGCGAGACGCTCGGTTTGGCCAAGCAGGTGCTGGCGGTCGAGAACGTCCGCGGCGGGATCACCAAGGCCTCGATGAAGCTGAACGACGCGACGCCCCATGTGGAGGTCCACCCGGAGACCTACGAGGTGCGGGCGGACGGGGTGCTGCTGACCTGCGAGCCCGCGACGGAGCTGCCGATGGCGCAGCGGTATTTTCTGTTTTGATTAATGACGACAAGACGATTGTATAAGTTTTATAGCCCGCGTTGGGGGATTGACGCGCTTTACAGGCGTCGCCTGAAGATATCCACGGACAGAGATATAAACGATCCGTTCGAATTTTTTGCAGCTGGAAACAATCGTGCGTCACGAAGAGAAGCAAAGAACCTTCGAAAGCGGCTCTTTAGAGATAAAGGTATTATTTCATTCTGTTCTGGTTGGCAGCAGCCTCTATTGTGGTCGCATTATGCCGAAAATCATTCTGGTATTGCGCTCGGGATTGATATACCAGAGCAAAATTGCTTTGATGTAAAGTACGCTGAGGAAAGGGTCAAGCTTCCGAATCAAGGTAACGTGTATGTATTTGGGCAAAAGTTGACTTTCTGGAATTCTATAAGGGTTACAAAATCATCACACTGGTCTTACGAAGCGGAAGTAAGAGTGTTCCCACCAATAGAATTATCCATTCAAGAGAATGGATTATATTTTTGGCCACTCAAGGATCTGGGTGTTCTACGGGAGGTTATTATTGGGAGCTTATATGGATCACCTAAGAACCTGAAGCGGGTATTCGGGATCCTCTGCTGATCCCCCTCCTGACCGGCCGCACCCCCTAAAAACCGAAATCGGGTTTCGCTGCTGATTTCGCTTGGAGGCCGACAACCCGCCGGTTAAGGTGGACCAAAGTGAGAACGCATTCGAGTGTCCCGCCTTGGCCGATTTTCTGCGCCTCGATGGCCTGACCACGATCAAGGTGGTCGATGTCAATGAGAACGAGATCGTCGTGACGGCGGCGGGCGGCACCCGCCCGCTTCGATGCTCGAATAAAAAGTGCCGGGATCCGCAGCTGGTCTCGAACGGAACTTACGAGGCCTTGTTCCGCGACATCCCACACCACCGGAAATGGACAACCATATATGTCCGCCGAGGGCGCACGCGCTGCAAGACATGCGGGCAGAACGATGGCTTTGAAATTCCAGCATTCCATCCAACGAGAAACATGACGAAGCGTTTGGTGAAGATGATCGAGGACAACGCGCTGCAGCGTCAATTCACCGACCTGGGACGCGAAGTGGGCCTGGACGAGTCGACCATTCGTGATGTCGCCTACGAGCACATTGACTGGCTCGAGGCCAACCGAAAGGTCGAGGCTCCTGAAATTCTCGGCCTCGATGAGTTTTACATCTACGACAAGCCAAGCGCGATACTCACCAACATCGGCGAACAGTCAGTCTATGACGTGCTCGAAAGCCGTACCAAGGATGTGTTGAAGCCAGCTATCGAGAAGATTCTTGCCGAGAAGAAGACGCGGTTGATCGTAGCTGACTTGTATCCGCCATATCACAAGATGCTTCGACGCATGAACACGGGGATACCGGTCGTGGCGGACCGCTTTCACGTGGTCAGGCTGGCGTCGTACGGCGTTGCTGAAGTCCGTAAGCGTGTCCAGAAGTCGTTCCGCGATGAGGATGACAGGAAGCTCCTGAAGAAGGAAGCGCACCTGATCGAGTCCAGCAGCCTCAAGCTTCACCCATCCGCCATAGAGCGACGAGACTACTGGCTCGATAGAAGCGATTGGCTGAGAGCGGCATACGAGGCCAAAGAGCGCTTTTCGGCGGTCTACGATTTTGTGGATCGAAAGGATGCGGAAGAAGCGTTCGACGAGTGGCGGCGGACGCTTCCAGCCGACGTGGCGCAGTACTTCGTCCAGGCGAGCCGCTCACTCTCGGACTTTCACGAAGAGATCCTCGCGTATTTTGACCATGAATACACGAACGCCTATACGGAGTCGATGAACCGAATGGTCAAGACGCTCAACCGTCTTGGCCGCGGATATAGCTTTAAGGTGTTGCGAGCCCGTATTCTCTTTCACAAGCCTGCGCGAGACAAGACGGTCAAGAGGGTGCCGAAGAAGGTTCTGCGCAGCCTTTCAGGTTTCGCGACTCCCGACGCGATTGGTCGTATGCGTTACGAAGAGGTGATCGAGATGGTGGACGTCGAATACGGCCCGCATATCCCGACGCTGACCCGCTTCCTGCGCATGTCGCCCGACTACACCGGGCCGCGCTTCGAGGAAGACGAGTACATCGACATGACCCCGACGACTTTCGAGATCGAGGATCGCGAGCGGCGCGCCGCGATCGAGATCGCCGAGATAGAGGAAGAGGACCGCAATGGCTGACGCAGCGAAGATCGGGCGGCTTGCCTCGTTTGTCTGGAGCATCGCCGAGCTGCTGCGCGGCGACTTCAAGCAGTCGGAGTATGGCCGGATCGTCCTGCCTTTCGTCGTGCTGCGCCGTCTGGATGGCGTGCTGGCCGCCACGAAAGAGGCTGTGATCGAGATCGCTGCCAGTTTGCCGGAAGATACCGACGACGAGGCGAAAGGCGTGATGCTCGGCGCCGCCGCGGGGCACGGGCCGTCCTTGTGGAACACCAGCCCCTTCACCTTCGAGACCCTGCGCAAGCAGAACCCCGGCGACATCCACCGCAACCTGATCGCCTACATCACAGCCTTCTCGCCGGAAGTGCGGGATGTGTTCCTGGACAAGTTCCAGTTTCCCGAGCAGCTGAAGCGGCTCGAAGCGGCGGGGCTGCTCTGGAAGGTGTTCGAGAAGTTCTGCGAGGCGGAGCTGTCGCCCGAGGCCGTCACCAACAACGAGATGGGCTACCTGTTCGAAGACCTGATCCGCCGGTTCTCGGAGATCTCGAACGAAACGGCGGGTGAGCACTACACGCCGCGCGAGGTGATCCGCCTGATCGTCTCGCTGCTGATCGCCCCTGACGACGAGGCGCTGACCAAGGCCGGCATCATCAGGCAGATCTACGATCCAGCCTGTGGCACCGGCGGCATGCTGGCCATCGCCGAGGAGGAGCTGCGCGCCCACAACCCACGCGTCCGCGTCGAGCTTTATGGGCAGGAGCTCAACCCGGAGTCCTTTGCCATCTGCAAATCGGACATGCTAGTTACAGGCCATCAGCCAGAAAACATTGCCTTCGGCAATACACTTGTGCAAGATAAACACCGCGAAAGAAGGTTTCATTACTGTATTACAAATCCACCATTTGGCGTTGACTGGAAAAAATACTCTGATACTATTAAGGACGAAGCAAATACTCGTGGCTACGAGGGCCGCTTCGGCGCCGGCCTGCCGCGCATCTCTGACGGGCAGCTGCTGTTCCTTCAGCACATGATCTCGAAGATGCGCGACGAGGGCCAGGGCACGCGCATCGGCATCGTCATGAACGGCTCGCCGCTGTTCACCGGCGGCGCCGCCTCGGGCGAGAGCGAGATCCGGCGCTGGATGCTGGAGAACGACTGGGTGGAGGCGATCATCGCGCTGCCCACCGACCTGTTCTACAATACCGGCATCCAGACCTATGTCTGGATCGTCACCAACCGGAAGGCGCCCGAGCGCGCCGGCAAGGTGCAGCTGATCGACGCCAGCGGCGAGCGGTTCTGGCGCTCGATGCGCAAGTCTCTCGGCATGAAGCGCCGCGAGATCCCCGACGAGGCGCGCGAGGAGATCGTACGCATCTACCACGAGGCGCTGAACGGCGACGCCGGCTATGGCGAAATCTCGAAGATCCTGCCCAGCACCGATTTCGGCTATCGCGAGATCCGCGTCGAGCGCCCCCTGCGCCTGAACTTCGAGGTCAGCGAGGAGCGGCTGGCGCGGCTGATCGACCAGAAGCCCATACAGAAGATGAGCGACGATGATCGCGAGACGCTGGTCGGCGCCCTGCTGGCCCACATGCCGAAGACGCGGTTCATGGACCGGCCGTCCTTCGAGAAGGCGATGAAGAAGGCGCTGAAGGCGGAGGGCGTCGGCCTCTCCACGCCCGAGCGCAAGGCCGTGCTCGCCGCCCTGTCGGAGCGGGACGAGGACGCCGAGATCTGCCGCGACAAGGACGGGAACCCCGAGCCTGACCCCGAGCTGCGCGACTACGAGCTGGTGCCGCTGGCGGAGGACTGGCGGGACTATGTAGCCCGCGAGGTGACGCCCTTCGTGCCGGACGCGTGGGTGGACGAGAGCCACCGCGACGCGAAGGACGGCGAGGTCGGCCGCGTCGGCTACGAGATCAACTTCAACCGGTACTTCTACCGCTACACGCCGCCGCGCCCGCTGGAGGAGATCGACGCCGAGCTCAAGGCGCTGGAGGGGGAGATCGCCGGGCTGTTGAAGGAGATCGCGGCGTGAAAACTTCGGGCGCGAGTACAGTCGCTGACTTCGTGCAAGCCGCCGCTGAGGGTTGGCAAAGGACCCGGCTGAAAGCAGTTGTCCACGAGATAGACGTCAGGAGTCCATCCGAGGATGACGAGTTGCTTGGCTTGTCCAAGGAACGCGGTGTTTTGCGCCGTTCTGACATCGAGCAGAGAGCTTCAGAGGCGACTGACTACAGTGGATACAAGCAGGTCGCACCCGGCGATCTTATCTCCAACAAGATGCAAGCTTGGAATGGCGTATTTGGGATTTCGCCATGGCAAGGAAAAACAAGCCCAGACTACGCCATTTATCGGTTTCGTAAGGGGTTCGAGCCTCGGTTTATTGAATACGCTGTTCGCACCCCGCTGTACGCGGCTGAGTTTCTTGCTCGGTCACGGGGTATGGGGACAGGCTTCATGCGCCTGAACCCGGATGCCTTCCTCGATACCCCAGTATGGCTGCCCGACCTCGCCACCCAGAAGGACATCGCCGCCTTCCTCGACGCCGAGACCGCCCGCATCGACGCGCTGATCGAGAAGAAGGAGCGGTTTGAGCAGGGCTTGCGCGAGCGCACGGGCTCTCTTCTGGACAGCCTCACCTTCGCCAATCCCGCGTTCGCAAGCGCCCCTCGGGTTCCGTTGAAGTGGATCTGCCGAATTCCGCAAGGCCAGGTCGATCCTAGGGATCCCCCATGGAACTCGATGCCACTAATTGCTCCCAATCACATCGAGAGTGCAACGGGTCGGCTCCTCGATTATGAAACCGCCGAGGAGCAGGGCGCCATCAGTGGAAAGTACGCCTTTCCTGAGGGGACGGTCCTCTACAGCAAGATCCGGCCTGCGCTCTCCAAGGCCTGCATTTCGCCGGTTTCCGGTCTGTGCAGCGCAGACATGTATCCGCTCATTCCGAGCAAGAAACTGTCGCCCGGCTTCCTCCTGATGCAACTTCTGTCGCGTGAATTCACTGATTGGGCTGTATTGCAGTCAATGCGTGTAGCTATGCCGAAGGTCAATCGCGAGACGCTTGGAACCGTTCGCCTCGTCGTCCCAACTCAGGAGCAGCAGGCGGAAGCGGTGGCAGTCTATCAGAGCCAGATCACCGCCATCGAGAAAGCCAGAGCGACACTGACGAGATCAGTGGACCGCCTTCGCGAATTCCGCGCGGCCCTGATCACGGCCGCCGTCACCGGCCAGATCGACCCCGACGCATGGCGCCGCCGCGGCGAGGGCGACCGGCGCCTGGACGCCATCAAGGCGGAGATGGCGTCGTGAAACGCCTCTGGCTGATCCGCCTCGGCAAGAACGGCGAGTTCGAGCGCCGCGCCCTCGAGGAGAGCGTCCTGACGATCGGGTTCGGCCTGCAGGGCGATATCAGCCACCTGACCGACCGCGAGGCCTTGATCGCCGAAATGGCCCGCATCCACCCCGACGACAAACCGAACCGCCACAAGAACTTCGCCGCCCAGATCAACCAGTTCGTGAACGTCGCCGAGACCGGCGACCTCGTCGTCAGTCCCATGAAGATCACCGGCGCCGTCGCGCTCGGCCGGATCGCCGGGCCCTACACGCCGGGCCCGAACGGCGAGGCGACGCGGCGGGTGGACTGGATCAAGCCCGATGTCCCGCGCGACGCATTCCGCCAGGACCTGCTCTACAGCTTCGGCGCCTTCATGACCGTCTGCGAGATCAGCCGGAACAATGCGCTGGCTCGCGTCGAAGCAGTGATCGAGACAGGCCGCGACCCGGGAGACGGCGCAGCGCCGAAACTGCCAAAGAACGGACCGGCCAACGCGGAGAACGAGACGCAGGAGGCGTCCGACGCGCCGGTGAACCTCGACAGGATCGCGCGCGACCAGATCGAGAGGCGCATCGCCTCCGCCTTCGCCGGGCATGATTTCACCCGTCTTGTCGGCGCCATCCTCGTCGCGCAGGGATACCGCATTCGCGTCTCCCCGCCAGGCGCGGACGCCGGTGTCGACATCGTCGCTGGCAGCGGCCCCCTCGGGCTCGAAAGCCCGCGTGTCGTCGTGCAGGTCAAATCGGGCGACCAAATCGTCGACCAACCCACGCTTCAGGGCCTGATCGGCAGCGTGCAGGACACGCAAGCGGATCACGGCCTGATCGTCAGCTGGCGCGGCTTCACGGCGCCGGTCGCTCGGCGGCTCAACGAACTCTTCTTTCGCGTCCGGCTATGGGGGCGCGACGATCTCATCGACAATCTGTTCGCGGTCTATGATCGCCTGCCGGAGGATATCCGCGCTGAGCTGCCGCTGCGGAAGACATGGACCCTTGTTCTGGATGAGGAGGAAGCGACTTGATGACCAGCCCCGCCTTCTCCGCTGATAAGCTCCACCGCGAGGAGGTGGTCGAAGCCCATCTGGTCGACCGGCTCGTGACATTGCAGGGTTGGCGCGAGCGCACGCCGGAGGACTACGACCGCAAGCTCGCGCTCGACCCCGACATGGTCGTGGAGTTCGTCCACACGACGCAGGCGGACGCCTGGGCTCGGCTCGAGGCGCAGTATCCCGGCCGGGCGCGGGAGGAGCTGCTGCGCAACCTCGTCAGCCGGCTGGAGGCGACCGGCACGCTCGAAGTGCTGCGCAAGGGCATCACGATCATCCCCGGCATCCCGTTCCGCTTCTGCGCCTTCCAGCCTGCCTCGCGCCTCAACGCCGATCTCCAGCGCGAATACGAGGCCAACATCCTCAGCGTGACTCGCCAAGTGCGCTACAGCCTGAAGAACGAGAACGCGATCGACGTGGTGCTCTTCGTCAACGGCATCCCCGTCGCGACGCTGGAGCTCAAGAACACCCTGACCGGCACCACCTGGCGGACGGCGGAGAAGCAGTATCGCGAGGACCGTAGCCCCACGGGCGAGCCGCTGCTGACCTTCAAGCGCGGCGCGCTGGTCCACTTCGCGCTCGACGAGAACCACGTCTCGATGACCACGCGGCTGCAGAACGGCCGAACGCGCTTCCTGCCCTTCAACCGGGGCCGTGACGGCGGCGCTGGCAACCCCGACATCGAGGGCGATTTCCGCATCGGCTATCTCTACGCCGACCAGCCGGAGGGGAAGGCCATCTTCTCCCGTGAGGTGCTGCTCGACATCCTTGGGCGGTTCATGCACCTCAACGAGGAGGAGCAGCCGGACGGCTCGGTGAAGACGGCGATGCTGTGGCCGCGCTTCCACCAGCTCGATGCGGTCCGCAAGCTGGCCGCGCACGCCCGCGCCAACGGGCCGGGGCAGGCCTACCTGTTCGAGCACTCGGCGGGGTCGGGCAAGTCCAACACCATCGGCTGGTCGGCGCACCGGCTGATCTCGCTACATGACGACGCCGACCGCGCGGTGTTCGACTCCGTCATCATCGTCACCGACCGCGTGGTGCTCGACCGCCAGCTGCAGAAGACCGTCAACACCTTCGCGCAGACGCCGGGCGTAGTGCGCCCCATCGACGGCACCTCGGCGCAGCTGAAGTCCGCGCTGGAGGCCGGGGCGCGGATTGTGATTTCCACCATCCACAAGTTCTCGACCGATCGGCTGAAGGAGCTGACGGGCCAGAAGGGCAAGCGCTTTTGCGTCATCATCGACGAGGCGCACAGCTCCCAGTCCGGCCAGCAGGCGACTGCGCTCGCCGACGCGCTGACCCGCGACGAGGTGGACAAGCGCTACGAGGAGCTGGAGGAGGCGATCCGGGCGGCGCAGGCGGCTCGCGGGCCGCAGGCCAACATCTCCTACTGCGCCTTCACCGCGACGCCACGCAACGTCACGCTGGAGCGGTTCGGGACCAAGGGCGCCGACGGGCTGCCCCACCCGTTCCACCTCTACTCCATGCGGCAGGCCATCGAGGAGGGCTTCATCCTCGATGTGCTGCGCAACTACATGACCTATCAGGCCTACTACCAGCTTGAGAAGAAGATCGAGGAGGACCCGGCCTTTGAGCGCAGCCGCGCCTCTGCCCGCGTGGCGCGCTTCGCCCGGCTGCACGAGACCGCGCTCGGCCAGAAGGCGGAGGTGATCGTCGAGCACTTCCTGCGCCACGTCCTGCCCGAGCTCGACGGCGCCGCGAAGGCGATGGTGGTCACCTCGAGCCGTGAACATGCGATCCGCATGCGGCAGGCGCTCGGCAAGTACATCGCAGAGAAGGGCTATACCGACGTGAAGGCGCTGGTGGCGTTCTCCGGCGAGATCACCGTCGACGGCCAGGAGTACACGGAGGCTGGCATGAACGGCTTTTCCGAGGCCGAGCTGCCACGCCGGTTCGACCGCGACGGCTGGAACGTGCTGGTGGTCGCGGAGAAGTATCAGACCGGCTTCGACCAGCCAAAGCTGGTAGCCATGTATGTCGACAAGAAGCTCAACGGCCTGCAGGCGGTGCAGACGCTCTCTCGCCTGAACCGCACCCACCCGGGCAAGGAGAAGACCTTCGTCCTAGACTTCCAGAACACCACCGACGACATCCGCGAGGCCTTCAAGCCCTACTTCGAGGTCACGGCGATCGAGGAGCCGACGGACCCGAACCAAGTCTACGAGCTGCGCGACCGGCTGTTCACCTTCGGCATCCTGTTCGACGAGGAAATCGCCGCCTTCGCGGAGGTGTTCTACCGCGGCCGCCTGAAGGCGGATGACCGGATCGCCCTCGCCGCCATCGTTCGGAAGGCCGTGGACCGCTTCGTGGCCCTCGAGGACGACGAGGAGCGGCAAGAGGAGTTCCGGCAGCTGGTGCGCAGCTTCCTGCGCTTCTACGCCTTCGTGGCGCAGGTGGTCCGCCTCGACGACACGAGCCTTGAGCGCCTGTCCGAGTACGCATCGTGGCTCAACCGCATGCTGCCGCCGCGCGGCCAGCGGACCGGCGACGACGTCACCGAGGACATGCTGAAGCTGACGGCCTTCAAGCTGCGCAAGACCGAGGAGACCGACGCGAGCCTCGAGGCCGGCGACACCGAGAGCCTGGGCCCCATCGCCGAGTTCGGCGCCGGCGGCTTCTCCGAGGACGAGAGACGGACCCTCTCGGAGATCATCGAGGCGTTCAACGAGCGCCACGGCACCGAATTCTCGTCCGAAGACTTTATCCGGTTCGGCGTGGCCGCGGAGCAGATCCTTGCCGACGAGGACCTCGCCGAGATGCTGCGCAACAACCCGGCCGATGTGGCGGAGCAGCAGTTCTCGCAGGAGTTCATCCAGCGGGTGATCCGGATATTCCAGAAGGACAGCCAGATGCGCAGCGCCTTCATGAGCGACGGCGACGCTCGGGGGCGGATCACGCGGCTGTTCTTCCAGAAGGTTCTGCGGGAACTTGCCGAGAAGGCGGCGTGATGGCCCATTTGGCGACCGAACACGGAATCTTTCGGCGGCGTGTCACGACCTATTGCGGTTCCTACTGGCAGCACCCACATGATCTGGTGCCCACGGAATTGGCCGGTGGGTGCGACCGTTGAAGATGTCAACATCTATCTGCAGTCCGAGCATGGTGCCTCCGAGCATCTTGACCAGGGCGACCAGATCGACGTGGACCCTCGCGGACACACGATACTTGATCGCATTGAACCGACCCGTGGTGAGGAAGGTCTACGAGCGCCGGAACACCAGAAACAAAATTGCGTGCGTCCGAGGGATCGCCGGCGTTCGGGCCGGGGCTCAGGGTCGAGAGCCAATCCCTCGGACTTTGCGATCGGGGGCTCCATGAAGCCGCCATGGTTCAAAATCCGTCGTTACCCGCACCTTGATGTGCCAGTTGGCGAGAGCTTCGCAAAGCAGGCCATCGACCCGACGTTCGTCGCTCGCCACGCGTTCTCGCCTCTCATCCATTACGAGAAAATCGAGAAGCGCTACAAGAAAACAGGCGAGCCGCCCGATCCGAAGCGCCGCAAGATCACCGAGAAAAAGCGGTCGATCCGCTTCGCGTCGCATCGGGATGCGTGCATCCTCGCCTATTACTCGTGGCAAATGGTACAGAAGCTGGACGACTTCTACGCCAGCCATGGCCTCGATGAGCATGTGATCGCCTATCGCAAGCTAGGCAAGGCGAATTACGACTTCGCCTCAGAGGCGCTCGAGTTCGCCAAGGCGCAGTCGCCGGTCGTTATCCTTGCCGCCGACATCACCGGCTTCTTCGACAACCTGGACCATGGCTTGGTGAAAGCGCGCCTCAAGGGCATCCTCGGCGTGAGCGAGCTGCCAGCGGACTGGTATCAGGTCTATCGTGCCGTCACGCGCTACCACAGCATCGAATTGACCGATCTTGAGGCGCACCCCGGTCTTTCGGGGGCCGGCTGAAGCGGCGTGACGCTCGACCGATCGCCACCATCGCCGAGATCAAGAATGCCGGTATCGCGATCTCGCCCGAACCCGACGCCCGGCAAGGGCATTCCCCAAGGGACACCCATCAGCGCCGTGCTGTCGAACCTGTACATGGTCGACTTCGATCAGGCCGCCCGTGACCTGTGCGCCGGAATTGGGGCCTTCTACCGGCGC
>AACY020299329.1_pt1 | contig 12730 bp, 12 predicted proteins | sample 267378 | NCBI WGS metagenome assembly AACY02 (sample SAMN02954345, study PRJNA13694) | marine metagenome | biome: aquatic; feature: ocean; material: water; isolation source: isolated as part of a large dataset composed predominantly from surface... | reverse complement strand
GTTCCTGCAGCAATAAACCGTCATCATCTGTGTAGATGCTTGCATCTACAACCTCTAAAGAAACGGTCTCAGTGCCAAATTTTACCTCAATGTCGTCATCAAATTGGATGTTAAATTCTTCTGGCAATGAGATGTAGAGCTCCTCAAAATCACAGTCATACTCTGCATAAACAGGCTCATAATAAAATGCCGGATATTTGATCACGTCCACGGTCCAAGACGTGGCGTGGGCTTGGGCCGCCGTCAGGGCTAGTAAGCCAACAAATATTTTCGAAACATGTACGCGAATAAGCATGGATGATCCTCCGTCAAATAATTGAGCCATGGCACCTTGAAATATCTCAAAATTGGCTGGTTTTTAAGGAAAATATTTTCTCGCTTGCATTACGCCGAGGCCGGGTTCAATCTCCCGCCTCTAAATTACCTCAGAAGGCTTGCTCCATGGTTGGTGTTACCAATGATCGCCTAGCACGAAGAAATACCTTTATTCTTTCCATGGCCCAGGCTGTCTTGGGCGCACAATTGCCGGTGAACTTTGTGCTCGGTGGGCTAGCAGGGCAAATGCTTGCGCCCAACCCATGTTTGGCGACCTTGCCGATTTCCATGATTGTTGGTGGTTCGATGCTTGCCGCCCAGCCATTGGCGCGGATCATGCAATCCCATGGGCGACGTACGGGTTTTCTTATTGGGGCAGGTGGGGGCGCAATTGGATCGCTCACCGTCATGTTTGCGCTCATCCAATCATCATTTGCGTTGATGTTGTTGGGTTGTTTTTTTACCGGCATCTACATGTCGGCCCATGGTTTCTACCGTTTTGCCGCTGCCGATACCGCAAGCCCATCATTCAAACCTAAGGCAATTTCGCTGGTGATGGCGGGGGGGCTGCTGGCGGCCATTATCGGGCCGCAAATTGTGAAGAATTTCATGGATATCTTGGCGCCTATTCCGTTTGCTGGGGCCTATCTTGTGGTGTCGTTGGTGAATGTTGTTGCCGCTAGCATGTTTTTCTTTCTCAAAATCCCAACCCCCCGAAAGAATCCAGTGGGTGGCGATGGCCGAACCTTGGGCCAAATGCTCAAGGAGCCCCGCATCATGGTGGCCATTTTATGTGCCATGGTTTCCTATGCGTTAATGAATTTGGTCATGACTTCCACACCGCTGGCGGTTGTGGGCTGTGGCTTTGAAACCTTGGATGCGGCTGATGTTGTGTCCGCCCATGTGCTTGCTATGTACATACCAAGTTTTTTCACGGGGCATTTGATTGCGAGGTTTGGGGTCGAGAAAGTTGTGGGCCTCGGCCTCATGTTGTTGATGGGCTCCGGTGGGGCTGCCCTTGTTGGCGTGGAGCTCCACAACTTTTTCTTATCCACCATATTGCTGGGCTTGGGCTGGAATTTTGGATTTATCGGTGCCACGGCAATGCTTGCGTCAGCCCATGCACCTGAGGAACGGGGCCGTATCCAGGGCTTTAATGACTTTGCCGTTTTTGGGCTCGTTACCATTGCGTCGCTTGCATCTGGCGGTTTGATGAATTGTTCTGGCGGTGATGCCACATCTGGTTGGGATTTGGTTAATTATGCCATGTTGCCCCCTTTGCTGATCACCATTTTTGCACTTTTGTTGTTGATGAAATTTGAGCGCAAAAAAGCAGCACAAGCTTAAGCCTTTACTGCCCTGTTGCGCTCTTGTGACCCAATCCATGCTTAGGATAACCTCATGGCAAGTGATAAAAAGATTTGGGGTAATGCTTATGAAGCGTTTGGGGGATCATGGGGCATTGTCTATTTTGGCTGCCCTTGCCAATGAGCATCGGTTAAAAATTTTTCGGCGGCTGCTGGATGCTGGTGCCCATGGTGTCGGGGCAGGTGTCTTGGCCGAGGAAACAGGTCTTTCCCAGTCCAATTTGGTGTTTCACATGCGTGAGCTTGCTGATGCAGGTTTGGTCCTTTCCAAAAAACAGGGCCGCCATGTGGTCCATGAGCTTAAGCCAGAAACCGTGCGCATGCTTTTAACCTTTCTCACCGAAGATTGCTGCCAGGGCCACCCGGAGCTTTGTGATTTGTCAGCCAACCATGCGGCCTAACAATCAGGGGTTTTTGGCCCATCGGTAAACACGACCTTCACCCTCGGCGATGAACCAGATGCTGCCATCGGGCGCCTCCCTGATGTCCCGGATCCGGATATATTGATCTTGGAACAAACGCTCTTCATCCCCAAATCTTTCGCCGGTTGGTTTTAACTTGGAGATGTAATCAAATTTTAAGGAGCCGGTGAACAAATGACCCTTCCATTCGGGGAACATCTTGCCAGAATAAATCATCAAGCCAGAAGGCGCGATGGAAGGTGTCCAATGAAACAAAGGCTCTTCCAAGCCATCGGCTGAAGCGCCAAGCCCGATGGGGCCACCGCCATATTCCTCGCCATAGGTCACCAGCGGCCAACCATAATTCAACCCATCTTGGGGCCTGTTCACCTCATCCCCGCCCTGGGGGCCATGTTCCACGGCAATAAGGCGGTTTTCCAAATCCAGGCCAGCCCCTTGGGGGTTGCGATGGCCGATGCTCCAGACCCTGGCGGTTCCGGCCTTTGGGTCAATCAGCATGATTTTGCCCTCACTGCGCTCTGGTAGTTGTGCCAAATCGCGTTGCCCACGGTCACCGATGGTCAAAAATAACAAGCCGTCATCGCGCGTAACGACACGGCTGCCAAAATGAACCCCTGCGCTGGATGCCTCATCCTGGGCATAGAGTTTCGTGACATTCTGCAATAATCCTCGGCCACAATCGACGGTGGCGGTGGCCAAGGCGGTCCGGCCAGCCTGGCCCACAGGTTCGGAATAGGTAAAATAAATCCGTTTGCTTTGGGCAAAATCCCGTGCCGTGATCACATCGAGAAGGCCGCCCTGTCCACGCACTCGGACCGGGGGCAAACCTTCCAGCAACTGGCTGTTTCCTTGTCCGTCATGACAGCTCAGCCGACCAACACGTTCGGAGACCAGAAATTGACCATCGGGCATGAAGGCAATGGCCCAGGGGTTTTCCAACCCCTCCGCCATGGCCGTCACATTGGCAGCTTTCAGCGGCAGGGCAACAAGCATCAACATGAAGATTATGAATGACCGCATGGCAAATCCCCCAATCATCAGACCCATCAGTTGCCAACATGGTCCAAGCTATGGTCAGAGCAAGGGTAATCAATGTGTTGCAGGGGCAAAAGACATGGCCAAATTGAAAGCTGTTGTGTTCGGGGGAAGCGGTTACACTGGCGCAGAATTGCTGCGGTTGCTTGCCCTCCACCAGGAGGTGGATGTGGTGGCTGTCTCTGCTGATCGCCGCGCCGGGGAATTGATCGATGAGGTCCATGGTGGCCTTGGTGCCCTCTATCCGGATCTGCGGCTGCAACATATTACCGATATTGATGTGGGACAGGCCGATATTGTTTTTTGCGCGCTTCCCCACGGCACGACCCAAAAGGTCGTGTCTGACATCATTGATCAGGTGCGGGTGGTTGATCTGTCGGCAGATTTTAGGTTGCAGGACCCAGTAACCTATGCGGCTTGGTATGGCATCGACCATCAGGCGGAAGAGCTTCAAAAAGAGGCTGTGTATGGGCTTTGCGAATGGGCGCGTGACGCCATCAAAAAAGCACGTCTGGTGGCTAACCCTGGTTGCTACCCAACATCGGTTCAAATCCCACTTTTGCCCCTATTGGTCGATGGTCTTCTGGGCGAAGACCATGTGGTGGTTGATGCCAAATCTGGTGTTTCCGGGGCAGGGCGATCGCTCAGAGACAACCTGCTGTTTAACGAGGTGAATGAAGGCTTTATGGCCTATGGCGTTGGTGGTCATCGCCACATCCCCGAAATTGCCCAGGGTTTGATGGCCAAGCATCCAGGTGTCTCATTTACCTTCACGCCCCATTTGGTGCCGATGAATAGGGGTATTTTGTCGACCATCCATCTGGCTGGCGATCATGCAAAGATCCGGTCATGCCTGATGGATCATTATGCAGGCGAGCCGTTTGTTCAGGTGCTCCCAGAGGGCCAGACCGCGTCTACTTCCCATGTGCGCGGCACCAATAATGTGCGAATCTCGGTGCATAACGAGCATGTGAGCGGACGTGCAGTGATGGTGTCTGCCATTGATAATTTGATCAAGGGCGCCTCGGGTCAGGCCATTCAAAACATGAATATTATGTTTGGCCTGCCGGAAGATCAGGGGCTGAGGCTCGCGCCCCTACGCCCATGATCTTGCATGCATCTGTTAATTCATGGGCACAGAATGTTTGCGCACGTATGAACCTGGTGCAGGTTCCAAGACCTGTAACTGACCATCGCCGGGTTTGCGGGCAGGGATTTTTTTACCAGCCCTTTTTACCAGCCATTCATTCCAGGTTGGCCACCAAGAACCTTTGAGTTCTTTGGTGTTTTCCAGCCATTCTTCCTTGCTTTTGGGAAGTGCGGTGCTGTTGGCCACCCAATGGCTATATTTTTGGGCCGCCGGCGGGTTGACCACCCCGGCAACATGGCCGGATGCGGCGAGTACAAATTTTTTGGATTTGGAGCCCAGATGGTGCATGGATTTGTACACCGCATCAAAGGTGGCGATATGGTCCTCCCGGGCTGCCTGCATGAAGACAGGCACCGTGATCTTGCCAAGGTCCATGATTTCCCCACCAAGCACCATTCTTTTGTTGGGGAGGTCATTTTGCAGGTAACAATGGCGCAGGTAATAGCTATGCATCTTCACGGGCATGCGGGTGGGGTCGCTGTTCCAATAGAGAAGATCAAAGGCCATGGGTTCTTTGCCCAGAAGGTAATTATTGACCACGAACGACCAAATCATGTCATTGGCCCGCAGCATCGAAAAGGCAGTGGCCATTTCAGAGCCCTCCAGGAACCCGCCATGGGCCTCCATGGCTTGTTCCATATTTTGAAGCTGGGTTTCGTCGACAAACACGCTCAAATCACCCGGGTCTGAGAAATCCAAGGTGGTGGTGAGGAAGGTGACCGATTCCACGGGCTTCTTTTTGCCCTTGGATGCCCACCATGACAGCGCGCAAGCCAGCATGGTGCCGCCGATGCAATAGCCCACCACATTAGGCTCCTTGACCCCGGTGGCGGCTTCCACCGCGGCAATCGTCGCCATGGCGCCCTCGACCATGTAATCGTCAAAAGTTTTGTGTGACAGGCTTTCGTCCGGGTTGTTCCAAGAAACCATGAACACGGTATGGCCTTGATCGGTCAGCCATTTGACCATGGAATTATGTTCCTGAAGGTCCAAGATGTAATATTTGTTGATCCAGGGCGGGATGATCAAAATGGGCTTTTCATACACCTCTTCGGTGGTGGGGTCATATTGGAGCAGCTCGCAAAGGTCATTGCGATACACCACAGATCCCTTGGTGGCGGCGATGTTCCTACCGATTTCGAAGGCCTCGGTGTTGGTTTGTTTGATGTTTAATTTGCCTTTGCCACGCTCAATATCATGGGCCATCTGTTCGAGGCCGCGGACGATGTTATCGCCCGATGTCGCCATGAATTCCCGAAGCACCTGGGGGTTGGTCAGCATAAAGTTCGATGGGGCAAGCGCGTCCATGAATTGTTTGGTATAGAATTCCACCTTGCGTTTGTCGCGCACGGGAAGCTTGCCGTCGATGTCTTTGAGGGTGGTGTCCGCCCAACGGGCCGTGAGCAAATAGGCCTGTTTCATGAAATCAAAAATGTCGTGGTTCCAACCATCATCCTTGAAACGACGGTCCCCTCGGTCAGGGGTGACCATGGGCTCAACTTTTTCCCCATTCATCCGCGCCATCATGTTTTGGCATAATTGCTGATATTGGGAGAAGAGCTGATATTGCGCATTGGTGATTTCTTGGGGATGTTCCTGCACCAAGGTCATGAAGGTTTTGAACGTCTCCCCCAAATTTAGCGGGTCCATTTGCAACGGGCCTTCAGGATCCATGTTGAAGGCCGCGAGATCAGCTTGAATGCGTTGCAGGTGGGCCTGGGCCTGGGCCATGTTGTTGGCAAGTTTGACCGTGTTGATCATGCCAAATTCACCATGGTCGGTATTTGATTTTTGGTCGCCCATCTTATTCCTCTCCGCTATCAAATATGCTTTTGTGCCTAATGACCTTAACAATGTGACATGAAAATGACCTTGAAGAACAAACATTTCTGTTTTTTTGCTCTAATGCTTTTGGCGGTGGTTCCCCTGGCTTCCTGCGCTGAGGGGCCTGAGGCCCCGGATTTGCGGGAACATGTGCGCCCACCAGCACCAGATATGGACCGAACCAGCTTTGACGCGGTAACAGATGATTTGAAGCAAGCACGCACGAATAAAAGGTTTCGTCAGCGGGGAGATGCTGCCTTCACCGGTGCGCCGGACGAGGCAGGCGATAGCCCCGAGACTAAGCCGACAAACCAGTAAAGGCGTTAAGAAAATTATGTCTCAGGAAGAGTTTCATCGGATCAAGAGATTGCCGCCTTATGTGTTTGAGCAGGTGAACAAGCTCAAGGCCCGTGCGCGTGCCCATGGCGAAGACATCATTGATTTTGGCATGGGCAACCCGGACATGCCGACACCTGGTCATATTGTGGCCAAGCTTCATGAGACCGTCGCCAACCCAAGAACCCATCGTTATTCCACATCCCAGGGCATCACGGGGTTGCGCCGTGCGCAGGCCAATTATTATGAACGCCGGTTCGGCGTGTCCTTGGATCCAGAAGAAGAAGTGATTGTGACGCTTGGTTCTAAGGAAGGTCTTGCCAACCTTGCCCAGGCCATCACCGCGCCGGGTGATGTGATTTTGGTGCCATCGCCTGCATATCCCATCCATGCCTTTGGCTTCATCATTGCAGGGGCGTCGGTGCGCCAGGTTCCCGCCAAAACACCTGAGCAATTTTTGGAAGGTGTGCGGCAAGCGATGCTTTATTCCGTGCCTGCACCGACCATGATGGTGATCAATTACCCATCAAACCCAACCGCCCAGGTGGTTGATTTGGATTTTTACCGGGAAATCGTAGATTTTGCCCGGGCCAACAACATCTATATTTTGTCTGACCTTGCCTATTCAGAGATTTATTTCGAAGAAACACCCCCACCGTCAATTTTGCAGGTCGAGGGCGCACGGGACGTGGCCGTTGAGTTCACCACCATGTCCAAAACCTATTCCATGCCTGGCTGGCGCATTGGTTTTGCGGTTGGCAACCGCAGGCTGGTGGCGGCGTTGCGGCGCATCAAATCATACCTTGATTATGGGGCATTCACCCCCATCCAGGTGGCGGCCGCGGCGGCATTGAATGGCCCCCAGGATTGTGTGGCTGAGGTGCGCGGCATTTATCGCAACCGGCGCGATGTGTTGGTCGATGCCATGGGGCGGTCAGGATGGGAAATTCCGCCGCCACCGGCCACCATGTTTGCCTGGGCGCCCTTGCCAGAACCATTCAGGGAACTTGGGTCTTTGGAATTTTCCAAATTGCTGATTGATGAAGCAGGGGTTGCTGTCGCGCCAGGTATTGGCTTTGGCGAACATGGGGAAGGCTATGTTCGCATTGGCTTGGTCGAAAACGAACAGCGTATTCGCCAAGCTGCGCGCAACATCAGGCGCATGTTTGAGCGGCGTGGTCTTGTGGGCCCTGCAGAAGGTGAGGTTGCATGAGCATCACTACAAAAATCGCGATCGCTGGGCTGGGCACCGTTGGCGTTGGTGTGGTCAAAATCCTGCAAGCAAAAACTGCCGAGCTTGGCGCCAAATTGGGCGCCAATATTTCCCTGGTTGGGGTATGCGCACGCTCGTCAAAAGATCGTGGCGTGGATTTGTCCAATGTCCCGTTTTTTACCGATCCTTGCGAGATGATCCGCGCCTCAAGGCCAGATGTCTTTGTTGAATTGATAGGTGGTTCTGAAGGGGCTGCCCTGGATGCGGTGTCACTTGCCCTTCAATCGGGTGTCCATGTGGTGACCGCCAACAAGGCGCTTCTGGCTATCCATGGGGCAGAACTTGCCCGCATGGCGGAAGAAAGCGATGTGGGTCTTCGTTTTGAGGCTGCCGTTGCCGGGGGTATTCCGGTTATCAAGGCGCTCCAAGAAGGCTTGGTTGGCAACCAAATCATCCGCGTGGCGGGAATTTTGAATGGAACCTGTAATTACATTCTTTCCGCCATGGACAAGACTGGTGATGACTTTCAGGTGATGCTGAATAAGGCCCAAGAACTTGGTTATGCCGAGGCGGACCCAACCTTTGACGTCGATGGTATTGATGCAGCCCATAAAATTGCCATCCTGGCATCTTGCGCTTTTGGCACGATCCCACGTTTTGACCATGTGGATATCGAGGGTATCCGTGATGTCACCAGTGACGACATCAGCTTTGCTCGGGAGTTGGGTTACCGATTAAAATTATTGGGTGTGGCACGCAGAAACCCCGAAGGACTCGAGCAGCGGGTTCATTTGGCGATGGTGCCTGACCACGAACCTTTGGCTAATGTTGATGGTGTCTTTAATGCGGTGATGTTGGATGCCGAACCCGTCGGGCGGGTCATGATAGACGGGCGTGGTGCCGGCGAGGGCCCAACCGCATCGGCGGTGGTGGCCGATATTGCCGATATCATCCGGGGCATGAATGGCCCATCTTTTGGGCGCCCTGTTCAGGAATTGGAAGATGTGGGGGCGGCCCCGGCAAGTGCGCGCATGGGTGCCTATTACATCCGCCTCAGCGTGAAGGATGAGCCGGGTGTGTTGGCGGGCATCACAAGCGAGTTGGCGGACAAATCAGTGTCGCTTGATATTGTGTTGCAAAAGAAAAGGGACCCCGGTGCCAACGTGCCTCTGATCCTGGTAACCCATGACACAAGTGAAGGTGATTTGCGCGCGGCGCTTGATGCTATTGCCAAACAGTCCGTGGTGGCGGAAACACCCGTTGTTATTCGTATCTTTCAATCCTGACTTTTGAGGAACATATGCCCAACGATGCCACCATGCTCTCCCGTATCCTGACCCTTGAGGTTGTCCGTGTGACCGAAGCCGCCGCGGTGGCTTGCCATGACCTAATCGGTCGCGGCGATGAGAAAGAGGCAGACCAAGCTGCGGTGGATGCCATGCGCCGGGCCCTCAACAACCTCATGATCCAGGGAACTGTTGTGATTGGTGAGGGTGAGCGGGATGAAGCACCGATGCTCTTTATCGGCGAAAAAGTCGGCACCGGCGAAGGCCCCAAGGTGGATATCGCCCTTGACCCACTGGAGGGCACAACGCTTTGTGCCAAGGCCATGCCGAACTCCATTGCCACCATTGCTGTGGCCGAAGGAGGCTCGCTTCTTCATGCCCCAGACGTTTACATGGAAAAAATTGCTGTGGGCCCGGGGCTCCCACCAGGCGTTGTGGATTTGGATGCCGATCCCGTCGACAATATCCATGCGCTCGCCAAGGCCAAAGGCGTTGACCCCAAGGACATCACCGCATGCATCTTGGACCGGCCTCGTCATGCCGAGATCATCGAGAAGGTTCGCGCCACCGGTGCATCCATTCGCCTGATCACCGATGGCGATGTGGCCGGTGTGATCCACACCACCGATGCGGGCACCGGCATCGATATCTATCTTGGTGTTGGTGGCGCTCCGGAGGGGGTTTTGGCTGCCGCCGCGCTTCGCTGCATTGGGGGGCAGATGCAGGGCCGTTTGGTATTCCGCAATGATGAGGAGCGGGGCCGTGCGGAACGTATTGGGATCACGGATTTGTCCCGCAAATATGACATGCAGGAAATGGCTTCGGGTGACGTGATGTTTGCCGCCACCGGCGTGACCGATGGGTCCATGCTTCGTGGCGTGCGCAAAATTGGCCAGGGTTTTGAGACAGAAACCGTGGTGATGCGTTCATCAACCGGTACCGTGCGCTGGATCCGTGCTGTTCATCAGGATGGCAAAAAGTTTCATTATTGATGAACCTGCTGAAGATGCCTTCGGCATCCGGTCGCCAATGGCAACTTGCCAAGACTGACCCTGAACTGGCCCTTTTGTTGGCCCGTCAATTGAACATCCCCACAACCCTGGCGGGGCTTTTGGCCTCCCGGGACGTTGGTTTGGATGAGGCAGAACATTTTCTGCAGCCGACCTTCAAGCATGATCTGCCCGATCCAACGAGCCTTCGGGGTCTTGATGAATTGGCGGGGGTATTGTGCCAATGGATCAAGCAGGGAAGGGTGATTGGCCTGATTGGCGATTATGATGTGGATGGTGCAACCTCCACGGCCTTGATGGGCCGTTATCTGCGCGCGGCTCGGGCAGAATTTTCCTATTATATCCCCGACAGGTTTTTGGATGGTTATGGGCCATCCTCAGGGGCCTGGGATTTTTTTGAAGCAAAGAATATCCGGCATCTTGTGACCATGGATTGTGGCGCCACGGCGTTTGAGGCCCTTGATGAGGCCCATCGAAGGGGTTTGCAGGTGGCCGTCATTGACCACCACCAGATGGGGGCTCAAGAGCCTGTTTCTGTATGTTTGGTGAACCCCAACCACCCCGAGGATGAGAGTGGTTGTGGCCAGCTTTGTGCGGCAGGGGTAACTTTTTTGGTGATGGTGCGGCTCCATCGCTTATTGCTGGATGCGGGCCATTTTGAAGGCAAAATACCACCTGATTTGCGCAAGCTGACGCCCCTGGCAGCCCTGGGTGCGGTTTGCGATGTGGTGCCCTTGTTGGGCGTCAACAGGCTTTTAACGAGGCATGGTTTGGCCCAAATGGCCAAACATGAATTGCCCGGTGTGACGGCCCTTATGAAGTCAGCCGGTTTAAGCATGGCCAACACAGCATCTGATCTGGGTTTCCGGTTGGGGCCACGCCTCAATGCTGGTGGTAGGCTTGGTCAGTCTCCGGTGGCCACCAAGCTTCTTTTGACCGATGATCAAGTTGAAGCAGCGGAATTGGCGGCGGAGCTTGAATTGCTTAATGAAAAGCGCCGCAAGATTGAAAGTGAGATGCGCAAAAAGGCCGAGCAACGAGCCATGGAGGCCGATGCCAATGGCTTGTTCCTCCTGATCGCCGATGACAGTTTCCATGAGGGGGTCATGGGCATTGTGGCGAGCCGTTTGAAAGATGCCCACCAAAAGCCTGTGTTGGTATGCGCACCTTCAGAGGATGGTTGGAAAGGTTCGGGCCGCTCCCTGTCAGGTTTTGATTTGGGTGCCGCGATCATTGCAGCTCGTGAGCAAGGGCTTCTCACCAAAGGTGGTGGTCATGCCATGGCCGCAGGTTTTGCCTGTCCCAAAGATGGCCTCCAGGCGCTTCAAGTTTTTTTAGAAGATTGGTTTGCAGAACATGGAAAGCCTGAGCCATCTGTTTTGTCCCTTGATGCACGGCTTGATCTTGATGATTTGTCGGTTTCCTTTTGGGAGCTTCTTCAAAAAGCAGGGCCCTTTGGTCCCGGCAACCCGGAGCCTATTTTTTTGTTGGAAGATGTTCATATTGAAGATGTGGCCATCTTGAAAGAAAAACATGTGCGTTTGTCCCTTCGGTCACCGGCACGAGGGAAATGGATTAAGGTCATGGGCTTTAATCAGGTGGAAGAGGAGGTGGGGCGTTTGATCCTCGGCGGCATGAAACATTGCCACATGGCCGTGCGGGTGGTCATGAATGAGTGGCAGGGGCGGCAAACAGCAGAACTGCATTTGGTGGATCTTGCTTGTCCCTAAGCCTGCCCAAACTTGCCCTTGCAAGGCGCGAAAGAATTACTTATACACTCCGCCCACGACGCTCCCTTCGTCTATCGGTTAGGACGCCAGATTTTCAATCTGGAAAGAGGGGTTCGATTCCCCTAGGGAGCGCCATTTAACCGCACAAAATATTTCAAACTTCATGCAGCCTGTTTCGTGTTAATAAAATGCTGCACATGGGTATTTTCTTCGATCGACACATCAAATAGTCAATCGGCTATCTTACCTGATCCCCTGTTGGGATTGGCGCCATATCGTCTGCTTTGCCCACAGCTTACTTTTTCATGGATTAATCCAAGCTTTGTAGTATCGACATCCAATCTTGTCGTGCACCCAATATCCTTATGATCAAAATAAAGTTGCCTGTAATTCGATAAATGATGATATGTTTTGCACTCGAAAAGAAGCGCACTGGTGGGTTAAAGTCAGAGAATTCTCGCGTTTGTTCTGGCATGTAGGCCAAGCGGATAAAGGTGTCTTCTAAAATTTCAACATAACTGTTTGCGTGGTTCTCGGACCACGTCTCATATGAATAAAACCATATGTTTTCTAGGTCTTTTTCTGCTTCAGGAATCAGGAAATACGCCGAAATTTCCTTATCGGACATATTTATCCTTCATGCTTCTTTTGAACGACTTTAAATCAAAAGGCTTTGGCTCATTGCTCTGTAAACCTTTATCAATTTCCTGCTGTAGCAATTTCACTGCAGCTGTGCGTTCTTGATCCTTTCGAATGAGATGTCGCACATAATCACTGCTATTGCTAAAGCTTCCCTCCTTCAAATGTTCCTCAACCCAATTTTTCATCGGATCCGGAAGCGAGATGTTCATCGTTGCCATAGGAAAAGATCCTTGTGTCATGCGCAATTAATGACAAATTTTGTTAAATATATTGGCAAAAATTGTTAATTCATCGATGCAGATATTGATGACAGTCTTACATCAAGGATAAAATGTTGCGGCGCCTCAATGATCTTTCCATACATTGCGTGTTTTTCGAGACTCCCAACACCCTGCTGGTG
>AACY020538554.1_pt1 | contig 12736 bp, 5 predicted proteins | sample 267378 | NCBI WGS metagenome assembly AACY02 (sample SAMN02954345, study PRJNA13694) | marine metagenome | biome: aquatic; feature: ocean; material: water; isolation source: isolated as part of a large dataset composed predominantly from surface... | reverse complement strand
AAAACACCCTCAACCTGTACCGCAACAACGGCAACGCCCAATTCCAATGGATCCAAAACCAGGATTTCCCCTATTCCACCCAGGGACCCATCGCTACCGCCGATTTCAACCTCGATTGCCGGGGAGATATTGTCGCCGGCAATCGTATTCTCTACCTCGATACCGCCCTGAACCTTGTGGCCAACCCGGCCTTCCAGGCCCCTTTTAGCAAAGAAACCGATCTGGCAGTGGGCGATGTAGACCAGGACCAGGATCCCGACATCGCCATTATTGGCCGGCGCAACACCGGGGCCGGCAATCAATTCTTCTCCCACCTGCTCATCAACGATTTGGATTTGGGCGATACCCAAAAGGTAGTAAACATTGGTCCCTACCTCTGGCCCCGGGACGGCCAAAGCTATACCCAAAGCGGCTATTACCGCGATAGCCTGGGCCAGCTTTGCCCGCTGCGGCCCGGCCTGCAGCTCCAGGTTTACCCAGCGCCCAGCCTGCCCGATAGCCTGCGTTTTTGTGCGGGCGATAGCCTGGCCCTTGATGCCTCCCAAACCTGGCCGGCCCGCTACCGCTGGAGCAATGGCGATAGCCTGGCCCAAACCTACGCCCGCGATACGGGCTGGCTATTCCTTACCGTTCTAGATAGCAACCAATTGGCCCCAGCCTGGCGGGATTCCGTGTACATACAACACTGGCCCACCTATTTGGATACCTTGCGGCAAAGCGCCTGCGACTCCTTTGCCTGGCGGGGAAGGATCTTGCAGCAGTCGGGACGCTATTACGATAGCCTGATGACCAGCCAAGGCTGCGATTCGGTTTTGCAGCTTGACCTGAGTATTTCTCCCCGCTACCTGCAAAGCAGCAGCGCTTCCGCTTGCGACTCTTTTCCCTGGCAGGGAAGAACGCTCTTACAGTCCGGCCTTTACCGCGATAGCCTGGTAAGTAGTCAAGGCTGCGATTCGGTTTTGCAGCTTGACCTGAGTATTTCTCCCAGCTACCGGCAAACCAGCAGCGCTTCCGCTTGCGACTCTTTTCCCTGGCGGGGAAGAACGCTCTTACAGTCGGGACGCTATTACGATAGCCTGATGACCAGCCAAGGCTGCGATTCGGTTTTCCAGCTTGACCTGAGTATTTCTCCCCGCTACCGGCAAAGCAGCAGCGCTTCCGCTTGCGACTCTTTTCCCTGGCAGGGAAGAACGCTCTTACAGTCGGGACGCTACTACGATAGCCTGATGACCAGTCAGGGCTGCGATTCGGTTTTGCAGCTTGACCTGAGTATTTCTCCCCGCTACCGGCAAAGCAGCAGTGCCACCGCCTGTGGTGCCTTTTCTTGGCGGGGAAGGACGCTCTTACAATCGGGACGCTATTACGATAGCCTGATGACCAGCCAAGGCTGCGATTCGGTTTTGCAGCTTGACCTGAGTATTTCTCCCAGCTACCGGCAAAGCAGCAGCGCTTCCGCTTGCGACTCTTTTCCCTGGCAGGGAAGAACGCTCTTACAGTCGGGACGCTACTACGATAGCCTGATGACCAGTCAGGGCTGCGATTCGGTTTTGCAGCTTGACCTGAGTATTTCTCCCAGCTACCGGCAAAGCAGCAGTGCCACCGCCTGTGGTGCCTTTTCTTGGCGGGGAAGGACGCTCTTACAATCGGGACGCTATTACGATAGCCTGATGACCAGCCAAGGCTGCGATTCGGTTTTGCAGCTTGACCTGAGTATTTCTCCCAGCTACCGGCAAAGCAGCAGCGCTTCCGCTTGCGACTCTTTTCCCTGGCAGGGAAGAACGCTCTTACAGTCGGGACGCTACTACGATAGCCTGATGACCAGTCAGGGCTGCGATTCGGTTTTGCAGCTTGACCTGAGTATTTCTCCCAGCTACCGGCAAAGCAGCAGTGCCACCGCCTGTGGTGCCTTTTCTTGGCGGGGAAGGACGCTCTTACAATCGGGACGCTATTACGATAGCCTGATGACCAGCCAAGGCTGCGATTCGGTTTTGCAGCTTGACCTGAGTATTTCTCCCAGCTACCTGCAAACCAGCAGCGCTTCCGCTTGCGACTCTTTTCCCTGGCAGGGAAGAACGCTCTTACAGTCGGGACGCTATTACGATAGCCTGATGACCAGTCAGGGCTGCGATTCGGTTTTGCAGCTTGACCTGAGTATTTCTCCCAGCTACCGGCAAACCAGCAGCGCTTCCGCTTGCGGCTCTTTTCCCTGGCAGGGAAGAACGCTCTTACAGTCGGGACGCTATTACGATAGCCTGATGACCAGTCAGGGCTGCGATTCGATTTTCCAGCTCGATTTGACTATTTCCCCCCGCTACCTGCAAAGCAGCAGCGCTTCCGCTTGCGACTCTTTTCCCTGGCGGGGAAGAACGCTCTTACAGTCGGGACGCTACTACGATAGCCTGATGACCAGTCAGGGCTGCGATTCGGTTTTGCAGCTTGACCTGAGTATTTCTCCCAGCTACCGGCAAAGCAGCAGTGCCACCGCCTGTGGTGCCTTTTCTTGGCGGGGAAGGACGCTCTTACAATCGGGACGCTATTACGACAGCCTGATGACCAGCCAAGGCTGCGATTCGGTCTTGCAGCTCGATTTGACTATTTCCCCCCGCTATCTGCAAAGCAGTAGTGCCACCGCCTGCGATTCCTTTGCCTGGCGAGGAAGGATCCTGCAACAGTCCGGACACTATTACGATACCCTGGTCAGCAGCCAGGGTTGCGATTCGGTATTGCGGCTCCAACTGAACATTAATCCTACTGTTTTTGGTTTGCAAACCGCCGTGGCCTGCGACCAGTATGCCTGGCGGGGAAGAAGTTTGCGTCAAAGTGGAGTTTACCTGGATACCCTCACCAGTCGCTTCGGCTGCGATTCGGTGGTGTTCCTCAACCTTACCATCCACCGCAGTGTGGTGCACACCGAGCAGGGGCGCGGTTGCGATTCGCTCTGGTGGGGCGGGCAGATTTACAGAAACAGTGGCGTTTTCCGCGATACCAGCACCACCGCAGAAGGATGCGATTCGGTGCTTGTTTTGCAGGTGCAAATCGACAGCCTTTACCGGAAGGTGCTGAGTACCGGCTACAGTGCGGTTTCCTTGCAGAACAGCGGCGCCTATCAGTGGTTCTCTTGCGACTGGCAGCAGCCGGTAAGCGGGGCCAATCAGCAACTATTTACCCCCGACAGCAGCGGCCACTATGCGGTTATTTTGCAAAGTGGGGCCTGCCGGGATACCTCTGACTGTCTTTTTCTCCAGGTAATTTCCCAAACCGAATGGGAGAATACGGAATTGCGGGTATACCCCAATCCCAGTAAGGGCAAATTCCAGATCCACTTTCCTTATGCCGGCCGCTTCCGCTTGATGCTCTACCGCAGCGACGGCCGTCTGCTCCACGAGGAGCGGGTTAAAGGATCCCGCTACGAGTTGGATAAGCCCGATTTACCCAAGGGAAGCTACTTTCTCTGGCTAAGCGATGCAGAGCGCTCCGCGCGCTGGGCCAAAAAGCTGCTGATTGAGTAAGCGCAAAACTTATCCAGGCCAGAGGCCTTCCTGCCGCAGCAGAACTTCCCAATATGGGGGCAGCAGCTCGCCGTAAAACCCCGGCAATTCCACCTCGGTAACGTTGAGGCGAATGCTGAGCAGCACCCGGTCGTAGCGGATGACCAAAAAACTGCCCCGGCCGGCGGTGCCGGAAAAGTACTCCCCGCCGTAAAAATCATCGTAAGGCATCGCCAGCGCGGGAAAAGGCCAGAAGTTTAAGTCCTCCCCCTGGAATTCCTCCTGCAGCAGGACGATGTTTTCTTCCATGGTTTCGGCCGCCGCCTGCGGTCCCTCCAGCACCTCCACCAGGCAGTTGTAGGCCAAAACAAAATTTACCCCGGGCTCCTCCCGGTTGTCGTAAGCGTATTCGAGCAAGCGTATTTTTTTACCCAGGCCGAGGTAGTGCGTTTGCGCGCAACTGTCCTGCCAGCGGAAGTCAAGTTGGTAGTGTTCCCGGATGGCGGAGGCCGTAAGCAGGTAGGGATGGTCGGCGGGATCGGCCCAGATACTGAGCTTGCAGCCCGCCAGGCCCAAAAGAAACAGCCCGGAAAAAGCCCTTTTAAGCATGGGTTCAAGATAGGCTTTCGCGCCCGGATCGGGGGGAAAAAGCCCAGGGCGGAAAAAATAAAGGCTTGCCGCGGCCATTGCCGCGCAAATTAATGCTACTTTTGCCCCCGCTTAGCAGAATGCTCATTCTGGGCCAGAAGCAACCGGCGCCGCCGGTATCCTCTCCCCCCTTGATCAGATCGATTCGGCTAAGGTGGCATCGCAAAAGGTTTGCCGATGCCCGGTTAAGGCCCTTTACCAATTGTTTTTTGGCGCTTAACCACAGCACGAACCCGCTCCCCTTGGGAGTATTTTAAGGTGCCGATGCGCACCCCCCTTATCCTATGGCTTATTCTCCTTCGAAAAGCAGCAAACGACGCTTCGAAAGTCCTTCCGGCGAAAGCCGCCCCGCCAAAAACCGCCCTTACCGCGGTGGTGCCCGCAAGAAACACGGTGGTGCCAAAAAACGCAAAACCAGCCTGCTGCGGCCGGAACAACTCATAAAAAGCGCCCAAAACCGGGAAGTGCAGCCTTACCAGGCCACCCGTACTTTTGCGGAAATGCCCTTGCACGGCAAGCTAAAAAAGGCCCTGGCCCTTAAAGGTTTTGAGCGCCCCTCGGAAATCCAGGACCGCACCTTTGAAAGCGTTTACGAAGGACGGGACCTGCTGGGTTTGGCCCAAACCGGCACCGGAAAAACGGCCGCTTTTTTGATTCCCATCATCCAACAATTGTTGGAAAATCCCCAAATGGAACACGCCCTGATCCTCACCCCCACCCGGGAATTGGCCCGGCAAATTGAGGAGGAATTCCGCAGCATGAGCCAGGGCCTGAAACTTTTCAGCGCCTGCTTTATCGGGGGCACCAACCTCAGCCGCGACTTTCAAAAGCTACGCCGCAAACAACACTTGATCATTGCCACCCCCGGCCGTTTGCTTGACCTGGTGGACCGCAAAGCCCTTCGCCTGCACAACTTCCACACCCTGGTGCTGGACGAATTTGACCGCATGCTGGATATGGGCTTTGTAAACGACGTAAAGCGGGCCGTGGCCGAGATGAGCAGCCGCCAACAAACCTTACTTTTTTCCGCTACCCTGGACCGCAAGCAAGAGCAACTGATTGCCGAAATCCTGAGCGATCCGGCCCGGGTGGAAGTGAGCAGCGGCCAACACAGCAGCGACAATGTGGAGCAAAACGTGATCCGCCTCGCTCAGGGCGAAGATAAATTCAATACCCTGTGCGAACTGTTGAACGATGAGCGCTACCCCCGGGTTTTGCTTTTCGACGAAACCAAGAACCGGGTAGACCGTTTGTGCCAACGCCTGAATAAAGCGGGTTTCAAAGCCGACCAAATTCACGGCGACAAAAGCCAGGGCGCCCGGCAAAACGCCTTAAGCGCCTTCAAACGCGGCAAAGTGCAAATCCTGGTGGCTACCGACGTGGCCGCCCGGGGCATTGACGTGGCCGATGTGAACCTGGTCCTCAATTACCAAATTCCCCAAAGCTACGACAGCTATATCCACCGCATCGGCCGCACGGGCCGGGCCGGTAAAAGCGGTATGGCCCTCACTTTTGTAGGTTAAGCAGTACCCATCCCGCCTGTTGGCGGGATTTTTTTTCCGCGGAAGCGCTTCCGCCCGCTATACAGAGAAAGCAAAAAGGGGTTTTTTGGAGCTGTTTCGCCGCTTGCGCAGGATATTGAAACCGGCCTCAGCTGTCGAGGCCTTGGCCTCGGCGGTGCGCAGGCACTTTCCTTACCTTTGTCGGTTTACAAGCAAATGCTGCGGAACTTATGTTTGACAGTTTACAAGATAAGCTCGAAAAAGCTTTTCACGTCCTCAAAGGACACGGCCAGATTTCGGAGGTAAACGTTGCCGAAACCATCAAGGAAATTCGCCGGGCCCTGGTAGATGCCGACGTTAGCTACAAAATTGCCAAGGAGTTTACCAACAAGGTCAAGGATGCGGCCCTGGGGCAGGAAGTACTTACTTCCCTAAAACCCGGTCAGGTACTCACCAAGGTAGTTCACGACCAAATGGTGGAGCTGATGGGCGGCCAGGCCGCCCCGCTCGACCTGAGCGGCAAGCCAAGTGTAATTCTGATGGCGGGCCTGCAGGGCTCGGGTAAAACCACCCACTCCGGCAAACTGGCCCATTTCCTCAAGCGCAAGCACGGCCGCAAAGTATTGTTGGTGGCGGGAGACGTTTACCGACCCGCTGCCATCGACCAGCTCAAAGTAGTAGGCGAGCAGATTGGGGTGGAAGTGTTCAGCGAAGAAGGTAACCAAAACCCGGTAGACATCGCCCAAAAGGCCCTGGACTACGCGGTGAACAAGGGCTTTAACGCGGTCATTGTGGATACGGCCGGCCGTCTGGCCATCGACGAGCAGATGATGAGCGAGATCCGCAATGTGCACCAGGCCCTGCAACCCCAGGAAACCCTTTTTGTGGTGGATGCCATGACCGGCCAGGACGCGGTGAACACCGCCAAAGCCTTCAATGACGTACTCGACTACAACGGGGTTATTCTCACCAAATTAGACGGTGATACGCGGGGCGGGGCGGCCCTCACCATCCGGACGGTGGTGGACAAGCCCATCAAATTCATCGGTACCGGCGAAAAGATGGAGGCTCTGGACGTATTCCACCCCAGCCGCATGGCCGACCGGATTCTGGGTATGGGCGATGTGGTTTCGCTGGTAGAGAAAGCCCAGGAACAATTCGACGAGGAAGAAGCCCGGCGGGTCCAGAAAAAAATTGCCAAGAACAAGTTTGACTTTGATGATTTCCTGGGCCAGATGCGGCAAATCAAGAAGATGGGCAATATGAAGGATCTGATGGGGATGATTCCCGGTATGGGTAAAATGATGAAAAACGTAGACATCGACGACGATGCCTTTAAGGGCGTAGAGGCCATCATTCAGTCCATGACCCCGGAAGAACGGGCCAATCCCCGCATCATCAACGGCAGCCGCCGACGCCGCATTGCCGCCGGTTCGGGCAAGGAAGTGCAGGAAGTAAACCAATTGCTCAAGCAATTTGGGGAAATGAGCAAGATGATGAAAATGATGCAGGGAGGCGGCGCCCGTAAAATGCAGCAAATGATGCAAAACAGCGGAATGGGCCGCTAAAGGCAGACGCGATGATCATACTGGACGGAAAACAAACGGCCGCAGACATCCGGCAGGAAATCAAGCAGGAGGTGGAGCGCATCCTGACCAAAGGAGGCAAAAAGCCCCACCTGGCGGCGGTATTGGTAGGCAACAACGGGGCTAGTGTGACCTACGTCAGGGCCAAAATCCGGGACTGTGAGGAAGTGGGATTTGACTCCAGCCTGATCAAGCTTTCGGAAACCATTTCCGAAAAAGAACTGCTCGATGAAGTGGAGCGCCTCAACCAGGACCCCGCCATCGACGGTTTTATCGTGCAACTGCCTTTGCCCAAGCACATCGACGAACAAAAGGTGATCATGGCCATTGATCCCGAAAAGGACGTGGACGGTTTTCACCCCCAAAACCTGGGCAAAATGGCCCTCAACCTGCCCACCTTTTTGCCCGCTACGCCCATGGGCATTCTCGACCTCCTGGACCGTTACAACGTGGAAACGGGGGGTAAGCACTGCGTGGTGGTAGGACGCTCCCACATTGTAGGCCTACCGGCCAGCATCTTGATGGGCCGCAACCACTACCCCGGCAACGCTACCGTAACCCTTACCCACAGCCGTACCACCAACCTGCCCGAACTGCTGCGCTCGGCGGATATCATTATCGCCGCCCTGGGCAAGCCCAATTTCATTACCGCCGATATGGTGAAGGAAGGGGTGGTGATTATCGACGTGGGCACTACCCGGGTGGTGGACAAAAGCAAAAAATCCGGGCATCGCCTGGTGGGCGACGTGGATTTTGAAAAGGTGGCCCCCAAAGCGGGCTTCATTACCCCCGTTCCGGGCGGGGTGGGCCCCATGACCCGGGTGAGTCTCCTCAAAAACACCCTCTGGGCGGTGCGTTCCCGCCTTTGAGTAGCTGTCAAATTACTTTGATCAGCGCCGGTTCAAAGCCCTTTCCACCTCGCGCTTCACGTCCTTGTCTTTGAGGCTTTGCCTTTTGTCGTGAATCTTTTTGCCCTGAGCCAGGGCGATCTGCAATTTCGCCAGGCCTTTGGCATTGAGGTAAAGCTTTAGAGCCACAATGGTGCGATTGCCTTTCTCCACTTCGGCGGCCAGCTTTTCCAGTTCCTTCTTGTGAAGCAGCAGTTTGCGTTCGCGGAGGGGTTCGTGGTTGTTGATGTTGCCGTAGTCGTACTCCGCGATGTGCATGTTTTTGATGTACAGCTCTCCGCCTTTGAAATAGCAATAGCTCTCGGGTAGGCTGGCTTTGCCTAGGCGGATGGACTTGATTTCGGTACCCAAAAGTTTTAATCCCGCTTCGTAGACGTCTAAGATCTCGTAATTGAAACGGGCTTTGCGGTTTTGGATGTTGATGTTCTGCTGCGGCATGGCCTGCAAAGGTAGGGATTGCGGTGGGCTGCGCCGTTTTCACGACACCCGCAGCCGGGTAAAGCAAGGCGAAACCGCCGGTTTTGCCCGCGGGCATCATGGGGAAGGATGAATTTAGCGCCTGCCCAAGGGCCTGATTGGCGCAAAACTGCCCTTTTGCGGTGGGGGAAATTTGTATATTTCGGGGGCCACTACTAACCGTCAACCAAACAAATCCATTTAAGCGCCGGAAGGTAGGCCTTATTTTGCCTATGTCTACGCCAGGGGAAACAAGGCTTCCGGGCCCCAAAAGGCTGCCTTTCGAGGCTCACTCACCGGTACCATAGACCCTTCTGTTTTGCTCTTCTCCACCTCCATCCAACCCATTGCCAAATGCACCCTACCCTATTCAGCTTCAAATGGCTTCTGGCCCTTGGTTTAGGGCTCCTGCTGCTGTCCCCCTTGGCGGGACAACTACAGGTCTCGGTCGCGGTTAATCCCCCCTATTCCGTTTACCTGGAAGATTATTTGCGCCTGTCCAACAACAGCATTGTTGTGGTTTCCAATCCCAGCGCGCAGTCGCGTCAATTTAAGCTCATCCCCACCTTAAGCAACGACGACGGCCTGCAAATCGGCATCAGCCCAAATTTTCAACCCGCGTCGCCCATCTTTATCGGTCCCAACCAAACCCTAACCCTTACCGGCAATCAGCTCAGCGCCTACAACCGCAATTTTACCGAACGAGACCTCCTCAGCAGCGGGGTCAACCGACGCCAACTGATCCTGGATGGGGTTCTCCCGGAAGGGAACTACCAACTTTGCCTGGAAGCCTACGACTATCAGAACAACAGCTTGCTTTCGGCCAGCAATTGCAGCAACTTCTGGCTAAGCCATTACGATCCGCCGGTATTGATCTATCCCGACTTTGACGAGGCTATCCCCGAAACCACCCCCCAATTGCTCACTTTTAGCTGGACGGCCACGGGCAATCCCGCCTACACCCGCTACGAATTTCAGCTGGTGGACATGGATCAAAATCAGTTGTTCAACCCCAACGATGCCTTTGGCAACCTGGGGGTTCAGTTGCACTTCAGGCAAGATCTTATTCCCACCAATAATTTGGTTTATACCCTGGCTAATCCCCCCTTGATCCCCGGCCATACCTATGCCGTAAGGGTTATTGCCAAAGACCCAACCCAAACCATCGCCTTCAAGAACAACGGCATCGGCCCGGTTAGCACCTTCCGCTACACGCCCAAGCCAGGCCAGGGATTTGCTTCCTTAGGCAATCAACCGGCCTTTTCCCAAAGGCCCGATACCAGCGTGGTGGTGGGCAAAATTCGCAACATCAACTTTCAGAACAACGGCCCCAACGACCAAGCCAACAACCTCCCGCCCGCCCCGGAAGATTGCCTGGCGGCCTGCAGCTTGCCGCCGGTTCAGGGAGCAGAAGCACCCCCCCTTAGCGGCAACGACATCAGCGCCGGTTATTTCAAGATCAGCAAGGTACAGGTAAACGGAAACAGCGGCACGGGAGAGGTTTACGTGGATTTTTTGCAGGCGCACCTAAAGGTGAAGTGGACCGACATCAAAGTAAATCCCGAGGGTAAGCTCAAAACCGGTAAAATTTATGCGGACCTCAGCCCGGGTAGCGTCATTAGCCCCAGCCTGGCCCAGGATCCCCAGGCCGACCTAAGCACTTTGTATCCCGAACTGCTGAATCTGGTCAACGAGGTAGCCACCCCGGGAAAGCGGGTAAGTCAATTAACCGGCAATGAACCCCCTACTACTTTACCCCTCGCTTTGGACAAGCAAGGCCTGGACCTCATCATCGCCGGAATGGTCTTTGAAGCCCAGCAGGCGCGGGTCAATCTAATCGCCGGCCTGGACATTCCGGAAAGCGCCCTGGGCGATCGCCTGGGGATGAGTCGTGCCGGCATCGGCATTCAGCCCAATGGTTTTTGCGGCGGTGCGCCCCTTAAGCTCTTTCTCGAAGAAAACGTTCAATTCAAACTCAGCAATCAAGCCCATCCGGTGGAGTTGGCTTTCCCTTCCGGGGAAGACCAGGTCTTCCTTGCTTTCGACTGCCAAGGCCCCAAAGAGCTGAAACTTAAGGGCGAATTTATTTTCCCGCCCGAAAAATTGCTGGCCGTGGATGCCGAAGGACAGGAAATGCTGGGCACCAAAGTGCGCATTCCCTTTGCCTATACGGCCCAGAATAACTTTCAGGATTGGATCCTGGAAAACCTCCAAACCGTTCCGGCGCATTTTTCCTTTCCCGCCACCAAAGGCTTCGTTTTTCAGGCCCAAAACCTGGTTTACGACCACCACGGCACCCAAAACGTTCCGGACCTGGTTTTTCATCCCAACCACCCCCACCACCCCAGTCAGGGCCTGCCCAACAGCATGCTTTGGCGAGGCTTTTACCTCAAGGATTTCAGCCTGAAATTCCCCCAGGGCTTTCAGAAAAACGGCGGAGCGGTGCTGGTTAGTGGGCAGGATATGATGCTGGACCGGTCTGGATTTTGGGGAGTAGCCAGCCTTCAGGACATCATTACCCCCCAGGACAATGGCAGCCTGGGAGGCTGGCAGTTTTCCATTGCCGAACTGCTGCTGAATTTCGAGGCCAGCAGCCTGAGCCAGGGACACTTTAAAGGGGGCATTGAATTGCCCATTTCCAGCTTGGCCCTGGACTATCAGGTGCCCTTAACCGGGGGAGAGGATTTTGATTTTCAAATCGAACTGGGGGAAGCCTACCCCCTCGACATGTGGCTGGCCACTTTGGATTTGGCCAGCAATTCGTCGGTGAGCATTACCAAGGTGAACAACAGCTTTGTACCCAAGGCCCACCTCAACGGCAACATTTCCATTGCCTGGGACAAGCAGAGCACTGCCGCCCTGCCCAATGATTTGAAGCCCGCCGTGGGCCAGTTTAACCTACCCGAATTGGCCTTCCAGGATTTCACCATTGAAACCGTCAACGGCCAACCCAAAATAGGCGGCATCACCCTCGGCCTTGATGATCCCGATCAGGACCAGGGAAAATTGCTCAATATGCCCCTTACCCTCGATTCCTTTTACCTGCAAAATGAGGCCCCGGGGCAGGCTAGCCTAGGGATGAAACTGCGGCTGAACTTCGGCGGGGGCGACAATGGCCTTAGCGGGGAAACGGACCTGGTGCTGGATGCCGCTCTGTCGGACAAAAAATTCCGGTACGCCGGAGTTCAGCTCAATTCGGTGGCCATCGATGTGCAAACCTCCATGGCCATCCTCAAGGGCCAGATCGACCTATTTCAGGACAATCCAGAATACGGCAATGGCTTTAGAGGTTTCATTTATGCCAAAATCCTTCCCCTGGGGGCGGAGGTAAACCTTACCCTGCAAGTGGGTAAAACCCTGGGCAATAACGGCTACAAATACTGGATGTTTGACGCCGGCTACCGAGCCAATGTGGGCATTCCCATGGGCGCGGTGGCCCTTTACGGATTGGGCGGCGGGGGCTATTTCAATATGCAAAGGGAAGAGGTGGAGCTGAGCCTCGACGAATTGGAACACATCGACCAGAACAGTTTTGACCCCAGCCCTGGTGACGCCTCCAACGGCATCAAATTCACCCCTCAACAGGGCGGCTTTGGCTTCTCGGCCTCCGCCGTGATCGGTTTGGCCGGTTCGGCGGCCGCCTTTAACGCCGATCTCAAGTTCGGGATGGATTTTTACGACGGTGGGGCAGTAGACAAAATCTACTTCACCGGCCAGGGATTCCTCATGCAAAATATGAGCAGCCGCGATGGCGATGCGGCCCTGCAGGGAAGCTGCAACATCGAAGTAGTAATGGCCAAACCCAACGATCCCAGCCGCCCCCGCTTTACGGTAGATGTGGCCATCCTGGTGAATGTGGCCAGCATTGCCGAAGTGCAAGCCACAGCCAATATGTACTTCTCCCCCGAAGATTGGTACGTCTATTTTGGCAAGTGGAGCCAGGATGTGGTCTACGACGACCGGATAAAGCTGGCGGTCGACTTGCCCCTGATAGATGCGGATCTGGTCCTCAGTGCCTATTTTATGATGGGCAGCGAGATGCCCGAAAACCTCCCCCCCTTGCCCACCGAAATTCAGGACTTTTTTGGCAATCCCAAAGTGGCCCAAAACGTCAGCAACAAATCTTCCAAGCCGCAACCCACCGCCAA
>AACY020300465.1_pt1 | contig 12744 bp, 9 predicted proteins | sample 267378 | NCBI WGS metagenome assembly AACY02 (sample SAMN02954345, study PRJNA13694) | marine metagenome | biome: aquatic; feature: ocean; material: water; isolation source: isolated as part of a large dataset composed predominantly from surface... | reverse complement strand
GCCGGGGCTGCGGGACACGGCGCTCGGCCTGCTCGGCGGCGCGCTCGGCGTTGCGCTGGCGCCGCTCATGCTCTGGGGCGCGATCGAGCTCGCGGTGCGGCGGATCGGAGCCGTGGCCGGGGCCGTGATCGGCGCATGGGTCGCGGCGGTCGGCATCATGACCGCCGCGCTCGGCGCGTAGCTCAGAACGCCGCGATCCGCTGGATCACCCAGAACGCCGCCAGCGCGCCGATGGCGTGGCTGGTCACGCCGAGCGCGGGGCCGCCGGGCCGCGCCGCCCAAGCCATGACCGCCGGATAGAGCCGTCGCAGCAGGACGCCCGCCGTCACCACGGCGCCGATGAAGAACAGCTGCCCGATCTCGACGCCGACATTGAAGGCGAACAGCGCGAGCGGCACGTCGCCCGCCGGCAACCCCACCTCCAGCAGCGCCCGCGCGAAGCCGAGGCCATGCAGCAGCCCGAAGCCGAAGGCGACCACCCAGGGCCAGCGCGTCGCCACCCGATCCCGCGTCTCGGGCGGCCGCGCCAGTTCGGCGGCGAGGAAGGCGATGGAGAGCGCGATCACCGCCTCCACCGGCGGCGCCGGGACGACCAGCCAGCCGAGCGTCGCGGCGGCGAGCGACAGGCTGTGCGCGACCGTGAAGGCCGTCACCGCGCCGATCAGCCGCCGCGCATCCGGGATCAGCAGCAGCAGCGCGAAGACGAAGAGCAGGTGGTCGACGCCCTGCAGGATGTGGTCGACCCCGAGCGCGCCATAGCTCAGCAGGATGGCGCCGACGCCCGGCGCCGTCGGGACGATGAAGGCCGGCTCGCCGGGCGTCAGCCGCATCGCCTGCGCCCGCCCCGGCTCCAGCTCATACCGAACCAGCGCATCGGTGCGGGTGTTCTCAAGCCCCGCAATGGCGATCTCGCCGCCCTCGAGGCCGCCGGGGCACGTCGCGATCCAGGACGAGGCCCAGGCGCGGCCGTCGAAGCGCGGCGCGGGCGGGCGGCGCGGCGCGCAGGTCTCGGGCAAGACCGCCTCGATGGGCATGGGGCGCCCGCCGACGTCCGGCGCGCGCCACGTCGCGCGCCAGCGGTCGCCGCCGAGGGCGCTAAGTTCCAGAAACCCCGGCTCCAGGGCATGCGACCGCGCCTCGCCCCCGGAGAACACCGAGAGGAAGACCGCCAGGGCGACGACCAAAACCCTCACGGACTCAGCGCCGTCGCCGCATTGGGCCGCTCGATCCGGTAGCGCGCCAGCAGGGCCTCGGTGAACGCCTCGCGCTGCGCCTCGGCGCGCTCCGCCCGCCAGTCGCTCTCCACTCGGTCGCGCACGGCCTCGAAGGGATGCAGCCTGCCCGGCTCCTGCGCCGTGATCCGGACGAGATGCTGCCCAAGAGCGGACGGCGTCGGTCCTTCCCAGGCGCCGGGCTCCAGCGCCGCGAGCCGGTCGAAAAAGCCGCGTCCGAACGCGCTCTCGATCACGCTCGCCGGCGCCAGCTGCATCGCCTTCGGCAGCAGGGTCGGGACGCCGAGCGCCGCGGGGTCCCGCCCGGACGCCAGCGCCGCGCGAACCGCCGCAACGTCGTCTTCCGTCGGGGCAGGCCCGACGAAAACCTGCTCGAAGGCGATCCGCGGCGGCGTCCTGAAGCGCGCCGCTTCCGCCTCGAAATGCGCCCGCAAGGCGGCCTCGTCCGGGTCCGCCCCTCCCGCGCCGGCTTCCGCAAAGAACGTCATCTTCTGCCGCAGCCGTTGGCGGATCACCGCGTCGCCGCGGTCGAGGCCGAGCGCACGAGCCTCCCGCACTAAGGCTTCCTCGACGACGCGATCCGCAATCAGCCCGTCAAGCTCCGCCGCCGTCGGCGGCCGCCGCCATGTCGCCTCGAACTGAGACCCGAGTTGGCGGACCGTCGCTGCGTCGATGACGATGGCGTCCGTCGCCACAGGCGGCGGCGTATCGTCGAACGCCGCGTACAGGCCGAATATCATGGCCCCCAGCACGAAAAAGCGCAGGAGCGGTGCGGCGAAAAACTCTTCCATAACTGCCAACGTGCCAAGCATGACAGAATCTTACTGCGGTTGCCGTTACATTGCGAGAGCCCGCAACCGATTACAGGTCCGTTCTTCCAATATCTTCAACCATTCGCTAAGCGGGCGTTCGCGGCGGCGCAGCTGATCACCGTCCCGGGTTCCGAGCCGCAATTTGCTGCGGCGAGCACGAATGGCCTTTAACGAGTCTGCGTCCCAGCGTCACGACCGGCCGGAACAGGGAGGCGCCCGTCAGGGATCGCCTTCGGCGGGATCGCTCCGCCTACCGGAGCGAAGCGACGCGCGGCGCCGCTGGCCGGGGCCGTACGCGAGGTATGGGTCCAATCGCTCTCGGAGCGCTCACTTCCACATCGCGCGCATCCCGGCCGCAAGGTCCATCCGCGGGGTCCGCTCGGCGCCGGCGCGCCGGGCCGCCGCAAGATCATGGGGCCCGCCTGGCCAGACCGCCGTTTCGAACCGATCCAGGATCGCGTCCGGGATGAAGCGGGTCCGGCAGGCGTAGACGTGGCGGTCGCCAAGGGCGCGCTGGCCGTGGGCGTAGAAGCGATGCGGCGTCAGCAGCGCGAGTTCGTCCTTCGCCCGGGTCATGGCGACGTAGAGCAGTCTCCGCTCCTCCTCGATCTCCTCGGGCCGGCCCGTCGCCATGTCGGACGGGATGCAGCCGTCGACGGCGTTCATCACGAACACGGCGCGCCACTCTTGGCCCTTGGCCGAGTGGATCGTCGAGAGGATCAGATAGTCGTCGTCGAGCAGCGGCGCGCCCGCCTCGTCGCTGGTCGCCTCGGGCGGGTCCAGCGCGAGGTCGGTCAGGAACTGGCGGCGCGAGGGATAGCCGAGCGCGATCCGCTCGAGCTGGAGCAGGTCCTCGCGGCGCTGCCGCGCGTCCTCGTGGAGGCGTTCGAGATGGGGCTCGTACCATTGGCGCACGCGCTCGAGATCCGTCGGCCATGGCGCGGCGGCGGCCTCGCGGAGCGCCTCGACGAAGCCGCTCCATTCGGCGCCCGCCCGCTTCGGCGCGGGCAGGGCGGCGATTGCCGACATCGGATCGGCCGCGGCGCCCATCGCGGCGACCGCCTTGCGGGCGGTGACCGCGCCGACGCCGGGCAGCAGCCGCAGGGCGCGGAAGCCCGCGACGGCGTCGCGCGGGTTCTCGGCGAGGCGGAGGACGGCCAAAGCGTCCTTCACATGCGCCGCCTCGAGAAATTTGAGGCCGCCGAACTTCACGAAGGGGATGTCGCGGCGCGACAATTCCAGCTCGAGCGTCGCCGAGTGGTGGGAGGTCCGGAACAGCACCGCCTGCTCGCGGAGCGCGACGCCCTCCTCCCGCGCCTCCAGCACCCGCTCGGCGATGCAGCGGGCCTCGGCGTCCTCGTCGGCCACGGTCACGATCCGCGGGCGGGCGCCGTCGCGCCGGTCGGTCCAGAGCGCCTTGGCGTAGCGCTCCCGCGCGCCGGCGATGACGGCGTTCGCCGCGTCGAGGATCGGCGCGGTCGAGCGGTAGTTCCGCTCGAGCGTCACGACCTCCGCGCGCGGCGAGAAGGCGCCGGGAAAATCGAGGATGTTGCGCACCGTCGCCGCGCGGAAGCCGTAGATCGCCTGCGCGTCGTCGCCGACCACCGTGACGCCGCGCCCGTCCGGCTTCATCGCCTTGAGGACGCCGTCCTGGAGGCGGTTGGTGTCCTGGAACTCGTCGACGAGAACATGGTCGAAGCGCCCGCCGACCGCTTCGGCGATCTCGGGCGCGTCGAGCATGCGCCGCCAGTAGAGCAGGAGATCGTCGTAATCGAGCACGCCGGCCGTCTGCTTGGCCTCGACATAGGCGCCGAAAAGGCCCTTCAGCGCCTCGGCCCAGCCTTCGCACCATGGGAACGCCTCGGCCAGCGCCGCCTCGACCGCGCATTCGGCGTTGACGCAGCGGGAGTAGATGGCGAGGCAGGTTCCCTTCGCTGGAAAGCGGCTCTCGGTGCGGCCGAGGCCGAGATCCTGCCGCGCCAGCGCCATCATGTCGGCCGCGTCCTCGCGGTCGAGGATCGTGAAGGCGGGGTCTAGGCCGATCTCGGGCGCATGCTCGCGCAGCAGCCGCGCGCCGACGGCATGGAAGGTGCCGGCCCAGCTCAGCGCCTCCACCGCGATCTCGGCCTTAGCGCCCATGGTCTTGCGGGCGATGCGTTCGACGCGGCGGCGCATCTCGACCGCGGCGCGGCGCGAGAAGGTCATCATCAGGATCCGGCGGGGATCGGCGCCATGCGCGATCAGATTGGCGACCCGATGCGCCAGCGCCCCCGTCTTGCCCGACCCCGCGCCCGCGATCACGAGCAGCGGCCCGCCCGGCGCTCCGCCTGCCGCCACGCCGTAGGTCGCCGCCCGCTTCTGGTCCGGATTGAGCCCTTCGAGGTCCACGGCCGCCATCCATCGCCACCCGGTACATGAGAACGCAAAGTGAACCATGCGGTGGCGGCTGGTGCAATCGGATCGCGTCGGCGGCGGGCGCGTCGGCCGAAGAGCGCGCTACTCGACGCTCAAGAAGGCTTCGGCCGCCGCGAAGACCCGCGCCGCGGCGCGCTCGGCGATGGCGAAATGCGTCGCGCCCCCGATGGCGACGTATTGCTTCGTCGCCGCGCCGAGCCGGTCGAACAGGCGCGAGGCGTCGTCATGCGTGCTGGTCGGATCGTCGGCGCCCCGGATCAGCAGCGTCGGAGCGGCGATGGCGGCGGGATCGTAGAGCGGGCGGCCCGTGAACGCGGCGTGAAGGTCGACGAGCGTCCCGTTCGGCGAGCGGAAGGCGGGCGGGTCGCGCTCCGTCGCGCGCGGATCGGCGGCGAGCGCCGCGTCGACCAGCGCGCGGAAGACGGGCTCGGGGCGGGTCGCCGTCTTGTCGGCGCTCCGGATCTCGGCGTCCCAGCGGCGGCGGAGGTCGGCCTCGGTGGTCCAGCGATAGGCGCCGAGCGCAGGGTTCAGCGTCTCCCAGTCGCCGGGCGCGTCGGTGATCTCCAGCCATCCCTCGTTGCGCGCGGCGAAGATCGGGGCGAACAGGATCAGGCGGCGAAGCGTCGTCGCCCCGCGCGTGGCGGCGTAGAGGCCGCAGGTGATCGAGCCCCACGAGCCGCCGACGAGGTCGATCCAATCAGCGCCGGCGGCCTCGCGCGCCGCGTCCACCGCGCGGTCGATGTCGTCCAACACCTCCGCCGCGCGTGCATAGGGCAGCGCGGCGGCGGGATCGCCCGCCATGCAGGGCGGCTTCTCGGAGCGGCCGTAGCCGCGCAGATCGACGGCGAAGGCCTCGCGGTCCGCCGACGCCGCGGCGGCCATCCAGGAATGGCCCTCGGCGGGGATGTCATAGAGCTCCGAGGCGAGCGTCGCGCCGTGCACGAACAGGATGGCCCCGCGTGCCGCGCCCTCGGCCCGGCGGCGGCGCAGCGCAAGGCGCGGTCCGCCGCCCTCCAGCATCATGATCTCGGCGGGACCCATCGCGGCCTCCCTCACATCAGCCCCGGCAGCCAGGTGACGAGCGGGGGCCAGAGCGCCATCAGGACGATCGCGCCGACGAAGAGGCCGATCACGGGAAGGCTCGCGCGGAACACGCCCCCGGTCCCGAGCCCAGGGGCCGCGCCCGCCAGCGCGAACAGCGTGTAGCCGAAGGGGGGCGTGACGCTGCCGAGGGTCAGGTTCACGAGGAACAGCGTCCAGAACCACACCGGGTCGAAGCCGACCGCGCCGACGAGCGGCCCGTAGAGCGGCACGGCCATCAGCAGGAAGGCGATCTGATCCACGAACATGCAGACGACGAAGGGCACCAGCATCATCAGCGCCAACATCGCCATCGGGTCGAGGCCCAGCCCTGCGCTCCACGCCACCAGCGCGCGCGTCGCGCCGGTGAAGGCGAGAAGCTGGCTGAACAGCTTCGAGGCCGCGACGATCACGAGGATCATCGCGCTGATCGCCGTCGCGGAGGCCAGCGCGTCGAGCGCCATCGCCAGCGTCAGCCGCCGGTAGATCGCCGCGACCGCCAGCGCGCCCAGCACGCCAGTGGCGGCCGACTCGCCCGGCGTCGCGATCCCGAGCACGATCAGCCCCATCACCGAGGCGATGATGACGAGGAAGGGCGCCATCCGCAGCGGCGCCCGCGCTGACGAGCCCTCCGGCGCCGTCTCGACCTCGGGCGGCGCCAGCGCCGGATCGCGCGCGACGGAGATTGCGACCCAGAGGCCGGTGAGGCCGGCGATCAGCAGGCCCGGCCCCACGCCCGCGATCAGCAGCCCGGCGATGGAGACGTCGGCCAGCGAGCCGACGATGATCGCCAGCAGCGAGGGCGGGATGATCGGCGCGAGCGACGCCCCCGCGAGGATCACCCCCGCCGAGAGCCGCGGCGCGTAGCCCCGCGCCGTCATGGTCGGCAGCGCCGAGCGCCCGAGCATCGCCGCCACGGCCGAGTCCGAGAGCGCGCCGAACACCGTCGAGAGCGCGATGGTCGACGCGTATGCGCATTGGCGCGAGAACGGAGAGCGCCACCGAAAGAGTCTTGAAACGCGTGACGAGGTCGAAGCGCGCCAGCGCCTGAAGCTCCTGAAGCGCGAGATCACGAACCCCGCCCCGGCGCCGGGCGGCGTGACGTTCGCTGAGGCGGCTGAGTCCTATCTCGACGACGGCGGCGACCCCCGCTTCCTCGAGAAGCCGCTTCTCGCGCTGGGCGACAGGCCGCTCAGCGAGATCAACCCATGCCGACCTTCGCATCATCGATCCCGCAGCGGGGCGGAGCATAACGCGCCGGCCTCTGGCGCGACATTTCGTGGACGGCGCTGCGGCTCCCCGTCAGGCGAGACGCTTGACGAGAATGCAGGCGCTGCGGATGAAGGTGACCGAGGCCGTCTCGGCCGCCGCCTTTGCGATCGTCGGTCGGTGCATCGCGTGGAGCGCGCGGCGCGCATCGCCGCGCGCGCTCATGAACTGCGCGATGCCCTCGAGGGTGCGGAAGAAGGGGACGTCGTACGTTCCAGCGTAGCGACCCTCGAAATTTGTATGAAGATCCTCGACGATATAGATCCCGGGCGCGACGAGGCCATCGTAGAAGGCGTTGAACGCGATCGACAGGTGGTCCCAGCGATGCGAGCCGTCGTCGAGGACGACGCCGAACGGGCCGTGCTTCTCGATCGTCGCCTTGAGAAAACGCTGGTCCGCGGCGTTGCCGATCTCGACGGAGACGCGGCTTGACTCGAACTCTTTGACCTTCGGGTTGATGTCGAGGCAGACGATTTTCGCATTCGGAAAGTATTCCGACCACATCCTGAGCGATGCGCCGGTGAGTCCGCCGATCTCGAGCAGCGTGAAGCTGTCGTTTCGGAACGCCGACAGGAAACGCTCGTAGGAAAACAGATAATCATGACCGGACGAGGCCTTGTCGGTCCCGTACTTCAGGCCGATTTCGTCAAGCGTGGAATCCAAGCTTTTGCTCCTCAGCGAGTGGAATGTTCGGGGGCCGCTCGGAGGAGCGGTGACGGAGACCGGCGCGGTCCGCTGTCCGTGGGTCGCTGTCCGACCGTAGGAGAACCGTGATCCTGCAAGGTCAGGTCAACGAGCGTGCCCGCCGGACCGAGTCCAGAACGGCGGCGACGTCGAGGGTCCAGGCCCGCTCCTTCTCCCCGGTCCGCGGGGCGGCGGCGTCGACGTAGACCGCGTCGCCGTCGATCACCTCGTCGCACAGGAAGTAGTTGAGGTTCGGAAGGCCGTCGCTGAGGCAGACGAAGCGCGCCGGAACGCCGGTCAGCATCAGGGTGTGGAGGGCCGAGCCCTCGCAGGCGATCACGAGGTCTGCGGCGGCGAGGCGGTCGACCTGCGCCTCCCAGGCGAGCGTCTCGGGCGCGACGATCGTCGCGAGGCCGGCGGCGGCGAGGGCCGCCTCGAGACGGTCCTCGCCGAGCACGCGCTGGCGCGGGCCGAGGCCGGAGCGGCTCAGGTAGAGCGTCTCCCCGCTCGGGGGTCCGGCGGGGCGCCGCAGCGCGGCGTAAGCGTCCGGCCGGACGAGGCCGCGGATCTCGAAGCTCGGCTCCTGCATGACGAGCGCCCCGACAGCCGTCGGCGCGTCGCACAGGACGATCCGTTCCGGGTCCACCCCCGCCCGCGCGAGCGCCTTCGCCATGTAGGGCTTGAGCCGGTCGATGCGCATCGGATTGAAGGCGACGATCGGCAGGTCGGAGCAGCGCACCTGCTCGTCGAGCACGCGCGACAGTCCCTCGAGCAGGAAGTGACCGTAGTGATCGAACATGTAGCCGCCGAAGACCGCCTTCGCGAGCGTGCGCTCCGGCGACGGGCGGACGTCCGGCGCCTCGACGTGCGCCCTGCGCTGGGACCCCGCGCCGCGGCACAGGACGGCCTCGTCGAGATAGCGCCCGCCCGCGAACACCCCGCCTCGGAAGAAGCCCTTGATGGTGCGCTCGAGCGGGACGAGGAGGGCGTCCTCGACGACCGTGACGGCGGGGCGCGGCATCACCATCGCCTCGACCTTGGCCAGTTCGTTCGCGAGGACGCGCTCGTCGTAGCCGAAGAAGACGCGGAGACCTGCGGCGCTGTGCTTTGCGGCGGTCGTGATGCCGGGTGCGCTGGTCGTCACACGGCGCGCTCCGCGTCTCCGCCGCGGGCCGTACGGGCCCGGCGGGTCGTCGCGCCGGCGACTGGCCGGCCGGCCGGCGGCGTTCGAGCCTGGTCACGGTTCGCCAAGGTCCGGCGCCTTCGCTTCTCGTTCGTGAGCGGCGATGCAACCGCGCAGCCACCCCGGCCGTCCCGCGATCCGGCGCCCTTGGGGCGGCGATCGCGGGTTTGGCCATCGCGATTTTTTCCGTAGAGAGGTCGCCGGCGCATGTAAAGGCGTCCCGCCTCTGCGAGGGGTCGACGCCCCCTGGCCCGTACCGATGCTGGGCGCGCACCCCGGATCTCAGCTGCCCGCCGCGGCGATCAAGAACGCCATCGGCCAGGTGCTCGCAGCACGGGAAGGCGGCCCCGCGCCATCCTGCGTGCGGCGAGTAGGCGGTCGATCGCGGCGTGCACCTCGGGCGGGCCGGGATCGTCGACCACGAGGCGGAAAGGGGCTGCGGCGTCCGGCGCGGCGTCTTGGCCGCCGCGGATCGCAGTGTAGACGATGTGGCGCGTGGCGAGGCTCCTCGCTGGGCGGGTTTTCCGCGGGAGCGCCGCCGGCGAGCCGATCACGGGACTGATCCGCGCCTGACGCGGAGCGTGGAACGGTTCTTCAGAGGCCAGATCCGGCTAGCGTCACAGTTTTTCCATGTAAAGCAAAGAGCCGGACGCGATGAACGCGAGGCGGTACGGGTCTACCTCTGGACGTTTCGCCAGCACGGCGGCGAACCGGGAAAACATTCGCCCTTTGAAGGCAACGTGAGGCTTTTCGCCGTGAATGTCCGCCTTGTAGCGGTGCTGGTTGATCCCCGACGAAAGCGGAAGGATGTCAGGATGGCTGCTGTCTACGATCCGCTCATGCCCGACGACGAGCGATTTCATCGGATCGACTTGATTCACGATCGCGACGATATCCCGCCCCTCGTGATGCCATGTATGACCCGACCAGTCGGCGTAGTACCGCTTCAAATCGTTCATGCGAAGCTGGCTCTCGCCGTCGAAATTGGGGCCTCGGATGAGAACGAACTCCCGCGAAACACGGTAGGCTTCACGAACAATGCGCAAAGCGACATCCATATCCTTCATATGTTCCAGAACATCGAAGATCAGGGCGAACCGGAAGGTGTCATCGGCAAATTGGAGCGCCGTGGCGTCACCGAGCATGGCGTCAAAACCCTGCTTCACCGTCGCTTCCACCTTCGCGGGATCGATGTCGACACCAACACCGCGACCACCGAATTGCGCGTTCCCCCAGCGCAGCGAACCACCACCCGAACAGCCGATATCGAGGAAGTCGTAGGCGGTCGTGAGATCGATCGACCCTTCAATCGCCATGGTTATGGAGCCCGACGCAGGCTCGCGCGCCCATCATATCCCGCCATTTGCGCCCCCTGGCGACAGTTCGGACCAGCAACACCGCTAGCGTCACCCAGCCGCGAGATCAATGCAACGCGGCGTCCCGTGGCTGACGCGGTTCGGTTCCGGCCATCAGGGCTCGACCGACTGGCAGGCGTGGTATCCAGTTGATCGGACGACTGCGCATGTAATACGGGAAACGATCGGTTCACTAAGGAACGAGCAACGACCGGCCGCCGGGCGTCTGCTTAGCGACTGACGTCTCCGCATCCAAGGATCATTCGATGACGACCTCGACCGTGCGCAAATATCTGTTCGTGTGCGGTGTTCCGCGCTCCGGCACGACCGCCTTTGTCGACCTCCTGAACCGTCATCCCGCTATCTGCCTCGGCATCGAACGCTTCAAATTCATCGCGATGCGGGCCGCGAACATCAATCAGTTCAACGAGTCCCTATTCGAAAAGGCCCGTTTCTTCGATCTTCGCGCTACCGACACCAACGTTGTTAGCGGTGATACCTACGAAAGATTGAAGATAAAGTATGATGATGCCTTAATAATTGGGGATAAAGTTCCGAGATACTACACGAAACTTAACTTGATATACAAGCGATTTCCAGATCCGTTTGTCGTATATATCGCGCGCGATCTGAACGCGACGGCGATGTCGTGGAACGCGCGCGCCGCCAACCCGCGCGACCACTGGCCGGCGGCGAACGACTACCGGCGCGCCGTCGAGGAGTGGAACCTCGGCAACGCGCGCGCGCTCGAGGCGGTGAAGGCGAAGCCCGACCGCGTCTTCGTGGTGCGCTACGAGGAGGTGTTCCCGCACGGATACGCCGTCGTCGCCGAGCTGCTGCGCCGGCTGGGGCTGGAGGCGAGCGCCGAGTTCCACTCCGCCCAAACGGACATGGCTGAGGCGCCGCGGACGAACAGAAAGAAGATCGTCTACGATGGCCAGGACGAGTACCTTGCCGCCCAGGCGGACCTTTCAACCTACCACGCGCTCCTTGAGCACCGCATCGCGCCGCCCAGGGACGCTTCCGCAGGCTCCGCCTCGGCGTAACCGCCTCTGCGCGCCAACCTTGTCGGATGGCCGAGCAATGTCTGATGAAGTTCCTCACCCCTGCTTCAGAGGGGGCGGGGACGACGAGGATGACCCGGGGGCGCGGCTCCGCCCGTCGCGGGGCGATGACGAGGCTCGCCGCGATCGTCTGATGGCTCGCTCTCGGAAACGGCGACGTTCGGCGAAGGCACGGGAGTGAAATGAGAGGCTGACTTTGAAGGCGCTCGAAACGCGGTTGGCCAAGCTCGAACGGCGCGCAATCGGCGGGCGTGCGCCGCTTTGCGTGCTGCGGCGCATCGTCAGCCCAGACGGTTCACACAACGGGATCGTCGAGCGCGGTCCGGATGGAACGTGGCGTCCTGCATCGGAGCCCGAGCCTGCCAACGCAGACCCGCATAGTCTTGTTGTCATCCTCGGTGGCGTCTGGTCTTGCTCCGCCTAGAGAAGCACGAATTCGTCAAATCGATCTTCGATCACATCGGCGAAGAGGCCGCCGAAGCGAACGCCGTTCATGATGAGCGTGCCGCCATTCTCGACTTCCATGACCACGTTCGTGCGTAAGCCTTCGGCGGAGACCGCGCTCAGGCGGCCTTGACGGCGGGGGTCTGCTGAGCGGCGGCCCAATTCCAGGGGAGCAGCTCGTCGAGTTGGTTCATCGGCGTGCTGGCGATGCGGGCGAGGACGTCGGCGAGCCAGGCCTGCGGATCGGCGCCGTTCATCTTGGCGGTGACGATCAGGGTGTACATGAAGGCGGCGCGGTGGCCGCCGCGCTCGGAGCCGGCGAAGAGCCACGCCTTGCGGCCGAGGGCGACGCCGCGCAGCGATCGCTCGGCTGCGTTGTTGGTGAGGCAGATGCGGCCATCCTCTAGGAAGCGAGCGAAGTCTCCCCAGCGCGTCAGCATGTAGTCCATCGCCTTGGCGACGGAGGCGTGTTTCGAGAGCCGGGCGCGCTCGGCGGTCATCCATGCGTGGAGGTCGGCCACGAGCGGCGCGATCTCGGCCTTTCGGGTCGCCAGCCGCTGATCGGCGGGCAGACCGTTGATGGCGCGCTCGAGATCGAAGATCGCGTCGATGCGCTTCACAGCCTCGAGCGCGAGCGGCGAGATCGGCGGCGCCTTCTTTCCCCGCCGCGCATTGGCGGCGATGTCGGCCAACTCGAAGAACTTCCGCCGCGCGTGCGCCATGCAGAACGCGGGCTGGATCGGCCCCGGTTCCCGGGCTGCGCCGAACAGCGGGTTGAACCCCGTATAGGCGTCGGCCTGCAGGACCCCCTGCCATCCCTTGAGATGCCCTTGCGGATGGACGCCACGCCGATCGCGCGAGAAGCGGAACAGCGCCGCCGGCGGGGCGGGGCCTCCGAAAGGCCGATCATCGCGGACATAGGTCCAGAGTCGGGCGGTCTCGGCCTTGCCCTTGGCCAGCAGCGGCACGGTGGTGTCGTCGCCGTGGAGCCGCGCGGCGCCCATGACGTGCGCCTCGATCAGCGCGTGCAGCGGCGCCAGCGCCGCGGCGACCGCGCCCACCTGGTCGGCGAGCGTCGACAGGCTGAGCTCCACGCCTTCGCGGGCGTAGCGCTCGGCCTGGCGGTTCAATGGCTGATGCTGGCCGTACTTCTCGTAGACGAGCATCGCCAGAAAGCTTGGCCCGGCCCAGCCGCGCGGCGTCGGA
>AACY020557270.1_pt1 | contig 12746 bp, 11 predicted proteins | sample 267378 | NCBI WGS metagenome assembly AACY02 (sample SAMN02954345, study PRJNA13694) | marine metagenome | biome: aquatic; feature: ocean; material: water; isolation source: isolated as part of a large dataset composed predominantly from surface... | reverse complement strand
AGTAGATGTTATTGATTATTCTGGAGGAGTTAAAAATTATTCCAACTTCTATGATTGATATAAGTGATGGCCTATCTACAGAAATTAATCATTTGTCTTCAGCCTCAGGATTATCATTTCATATAGTTGAGGATCAAATTCCAATATCTGATAATACAAAAACCATATGTGAAGAATTTAAAATTGACACCTCTGTAGCATCTCTAAACGGAGGTGAAGATTATGAGCTTTTATTTACTACTTCAAAAAAAAATCTAAAAAAAATTCAACAATCTGACTACCTATCAGTTATTGGGACTTGTGTAAATAAAAAGAACGATAATTGTATGATTACTAGTTTAGGTCAGAAAATTAATATTAATAGTTCTGGTTGGGATTCTTTTAGTGTCAATAATTAACCAAGAGCTACGTCAAGTGTCATCATTATTATAAAGCCGCCTATAAAACCAAGAGTAGCAATATCAGTATATTTATCTAATTGAGTCTCTGGGATTACCTCTTCTACTACAACAAATATCATTGCACCTGCAGCAAATGCTAGGGCATATGGAAGTATAGGTGTAAAGAATGTAACAGCAAGTGCGCCTATAACTCCAGCAACTGGTTCAACGATTGCAGATAGTTGCCCATACCAAAAACTTTTTCGTTTACTTAATCCTGACCTTCTAAGTGGCATTGCAACGGCAATGCCCTCTGGAAAATTCTGAAGACCAATACCAAACGCTAATACAACAGCTCCTGCAATTGATGCTTCAGGAATACCAGCTGCTACTCCACCAAATAATACTCCTACTGCAAGACCCTCTGGAATATTGTGAAGAGTAACTGCAAGTGTAAGAAGAGTTGTTCGCCTCCATGGAGTCTTTATCCCTTCTGGTTCTTTAAAATTTATATGAATATGAGGAAGAACCTTATCAACTCCAAATATAAATAATGCACCTAATCCAAAACCAATAGCTGCAGGCATAACTTTAATAAACCCATCACCAGCACTCATTTCAATAGCAGGAAATAATAGGCTCCAAAAGCTAGCTGCAACCATAACCCCTCCAGTAAATCCAAGCATACCATCTAAAGCCATCCTACTCATTGTCTTAAATAAGAAAACAGTTGAAGCTCCTAGCGCAGTAACTCCCCAGGTAAAAAGTGTCGCATATAAAGCTCCAACAACAGGGTTTAAACTTGAAAAGTATTCAATTATTTGGTCCATCTTTGTATATTAGAAATCAATTCTGCAAAACTATAAAATTTAAACAGCTTGGAGAAATATGACTATATAATTTGTGGTGGTGGTGCGTCAGGTTTATTACTTTCAAATGCATTTATTAAAGATGAATTCTTCAATGATAAAAAAATACTAATTATTGAAAGAGAGAGTAAAACTTTAAATGACAAAACATTTGGTTTTTGGAATGATAAAGAATCTGTACTTGATGATATGGTTTTTAAAGAGTGGGAGTTCGCAGAGTTTAAAGATTCAAGTTCTTACAATACATTTTTACTTAAACCATATAAGTATAAAATGATAAAATCAGATCAATTTTATTTACACATTAGAAACAAAATATTAAAAGCCTCAAATTTTAAATATTTAAATTCTAATATTAATGAAATTGATGAAAAAAATAGAATAGTTAAAACGGATGATGGTGAATTTAGTTCTTCAATTATTTTTTCAAGTATTTATAATGAAGTTGATTTCAAAAAATATCCCTTGTTAAAACAACATTTTATCGGATGGACTATTGAGACTAAAAGCAAGAGTTTTGATGACAACAAAATAACTTTTATGGATTTTAGTGTTGATCAAAAAGATGAAATTAGATTTATGTACATATTACCATTTTCAAAAAACAAAGCCTTGGTTGAATATACTCTATTCTCAAAAGAGTTAATAAGTGATAATGAATATGAAAAAGAAATTAAAAGTTATCTTAAAAAAAATAATATTATAAATTATTCCGTTAAAGATAAAGAAAAGGGTATGATCCCCATGACATGTTACCCTTTCTTTGAGAATAATACGGATAATTATTTTCAAATTGGAACTGCTGGTGGATGGTCTAAACCAAGCACAGGTTACACCATTAAAAATTCAATAAAAAAAATCGATATTATAGTTTCGTCCTTGAAACAAAAGAAACCTTTATCAAAAATTAGATTTAAAAATAGATTTTGGTATTATGACCTTTTATTTTTGGATGTTTTAATTGCTTCAAAGGGTAAAGGATCTAAAGTTTTTTCTGACCTATTTAAAAATAACGATCCAATAAAAATATTTAAATTTTTAGATGAAAAAACATCAGTTATAGAAGAGCTTTCTATATTTCTCTCAGTTGATATTAAGACTTTTGTTAGGTCTTTATTTAAAAGAATTTCAAATCTCTCTATTTAATAGAGTTTTAGAAAATTGATTCAACTTTCTCTTGGTATCGTTATCTAATTCTAGCTTGTTAATTAGTTGATCTGCTTTGTCAAAATAAACTTTAACTTTATTTTTTACATATTTCAATGCACCCGAAGTTTCATAAAATAATTTGATAGAATTAATTTTTTCCGATTCGGCTATTTCATTAGAATTAAAAATATTTTCAAATTCTAATTTCTTTTCTGACTCTAATTTTAAGTTTGTGAAAAGATATAATAAGGTTTTCTTCTTTTCTATAATATCCCCCCCTATTTTTTTTCCAAACTTTTCCTGATCTCCGAAGCAATCGAGTAAATCATCTTCTAATTGAAAAGCTATCCCAAGATTCAATCCTATTTCATATAATAGATTAGTATTTAAATCATTAGCCTCTGCAACAATACCTCCAAACATAAATGAACAGCCTATGAGAACTGCTGTTTTATTTTTAATCATCTCAAAATATTCATTCTCCGTAATGTCATTTTTAGATGCAAAATCCATATCTGCTTGTTGGCCTTCACAAACTAGTCTTGATATTTCAGTAAGTTTTTTTGATAAATGTATATATTTTGAGTCTTGATATTGGTTTAAAACCTCGTATGAGATTATAAGCATTACGTCTCCAGATAAAATCCCAGTATTATTATCCCATTTTGAATTTATAGTCTTTTTACCTCTTCGCAACATAGAATTATCCATGATATCATCATGTGCCAAAGTGAAATTGTGAAAAATTTCTAACGCTGCTGCTGCTGGAAGTGTGTCAGATATTTTACCCCCCAAAAGTTCAGATACATTTAATGCTATTATTGGTCTTAATCTTTTACCCCCTGATTCTAAAAGATATTTTACAGGATTGTATAGGTTTTCTGGTTTAATATATTTTAGTTCTTTTTTTAGGTAATCCTCAAAAATTTTAATGTATTCAGTCATTCTTATTAATTGATTCAAAAATAAATATACTTTTTAATTTATTGTTAATTTTTTATTAATCATTTGTTTAATTCAATTGTTTAAATTTAATTTGCAGTCATTTTAATCATGAAGAAAGAATATTCTGAAACTGAAATAAAAATTAAAACTGCGGCTAAATCTCTTTTTTTAAAAAAGGGTTATAGTGCTACAACTACCAGAGAGATTGCAAAGGAATCTGACATTAACCTAGCACTGTTAAATTATTATTTCACAAGTAAATGGAAATTATTTGAAATAATAATGTTCGAGACTCTTTTCGATTTCTTAAGTAAAATGGTAGAGGTCTATAATGATGAAAAAACTTCATTAGAAGAAAAAATTAAACTCACCTGTGAGAAATACATAGACATGACGATAGCTGAACCCCTACTTCCAACTTTTGTATTAAATGAACTAAAAAACAATCCTACTTCCTTTTTAAAAATGCCATCAACTAAAATGATCATGAAGTCAAGGCTTGTTGCACAATATCAAGAAGGGGTAAAAAAAGGAATATATACTAAAGTAGAGCCAATCCATTTTGTAACAAATATCATGAGCTTAATAGTTTTCCCATTTATGTGTAGCCCAATATTAAAGAAGATGGAGAAGCTTAATACAAAGGAGTTCAATACACTTATGCTAGAGAGAAAAAAATCAATCCCTAAATGGATAATGAAAATGATAAAAAAATGAGAAAACTTTTATTAGTACTATTTATATCAAACATATGTTATTCTCAATCAGAGGTGGTTAGCTTAAGCATAGAAGATGCTGTAAAATATGGAATTGAAAATAACAGAAATTTAAAGAATGCGGAGAGAGAAATACAAATGGCATATCAGGAAAGGTGGAAAACTATCGCAATCGGACTGCCTAATGTATCACTAGATTTAAACTATTTAAATAACTTAGAACTCCCAACTTCATTAATTCCTGCAGAATTTTTTGGTGGAAACAAAGGAGATTTTTCTGAGATTCAGTTTGGCACAGAACAGACTGCGATTGGATCTGTTAGAATGGAGCAATTATTATTTGATGGTTCATGGTTAGTTGGTTTGGAATATAGTAAAATCTTTCTTGCAACTTCTGAGAATTTTTATGAAAAAACATTACTGGAAGTAAGAGAAGGCATTGTTAAACTGTATAGTCTTGTTGCCACCCTCAATGAAGGAATCTCTCTTTTAGAAAACAACCTTGAAAACTTCAAAAAAGATCTTAATGAGGTAAATGAACTATACAAAAATGGGTTTCAAGAGGAAGAGAATGTAGAACAAATAAGGATAACACTTGCACAAGCAGAGCTTTCTTTACTTCAGGCAATTAAAACTAGAGACAACCAAATAAATCTTTTAAAATTAGTTTTAGGCATAAATATTAATGATGAATTGGTTCTTGTAACATCACTAGATGACTTTATAGGAAATAATGTAGTTTTTGGAAATTCATTTGAAGATTTTGACACAGATAAAAATGTTGATATAAAAATTTCACAAAATATGTTTGATACAAAAAGAATTGAATACAAATTGGAAAAATCAAAACAGCTACCAAAGATTTCTGGTTTCGTCAGTGGAACATATACTGGATACAATAATGAATTTAACTTCACTGATAAATCACAAAGTTGGTTTGGCTCCTCAGTGGTAGGTGTTAATTTAGAAATTCCATTATTCAATGCAAATAGGATGAACGTATCATCTCAAAAGGCCAAGATTGCTATGGAACAAGCTAGAGCAAACCTTGAGGAGCAAGAAGAAAAGACTCAGGCTGAAGTTATACAAAAGCTTAATGACTATCAATTGGCTAACAAATCTCTTAGTGTTAATGAACAAAACATGAATCTAGCCATCTCAATTGAAGATAAGAATTCAATAAAATTTTTTGAAGGCTTAGTTTCATCATTTGAACTTAGACAAGCGCAAATTCAATTATTAGATTCACAACAAAAATATTTGAATTCTGTGATAGAATTGATTTCAATTAAAACCGAATTAGAAACTTTATACAACAATTAATCATGAATAAACTCTACGCATTATTTATAGTTACAATAATAATTGGATGTGACTCGTCAAGAAATTTATCTATAGAAAGTCTTATAGAAAACAAAGATTTGGATGAATTAAAAAAAAGGAAAAAAGAATATGTAGATCAAATGAACATAATGAAAGTTGAACTAAACGAGATAAACAATGGTATTTCCTTTTTAGATGAAAACGAAAGACTTACTCTTGTATCAGATTATGAGATTAAACAGCAAGAGTTTAACAGTTACATTGAGACTCAAGCAAATCTTAAAACCAGAAAAAATATTCTAATTCTTTCTGAGTTTCAAGGTACATTAGAACGAGTTTTTGTAGAAGAAGGTCAAGAAGTAAGGAAAGGTGCTTTATTAGCTCAAATTAATGACTCTGGTCTTCAAGAACAATTAGAGCAGTTGGTAATTCAGACAAATTTTGCAAAAGAAAATTTTGAAAGGGTTCAAAGGCTTTGGGATAACAATATTGGATCTGAAATGCAATACCTAAAAAGTAAAGCAGATTATGAAACAAGTCAAAAGGGAGTTGAACAAATGAGAGACATGCTCTCAAAAACAAAAATTTATGCACCATTTGATGGAACAATAGATGAGATTATATCAAACCCAGGATCTAATTTAATACCTGGAATTAGTCAAATACTTAGATTAGTAAACCTTGAAAAAGTTTATGCGGAGGCTTTTGTGTCTGAGAAGTATATATCTAATGTTAATACCAAAACGGAGGCATTAGTTAGAATTCCTCTTTTAGGTAAAGAAATAAAATCAGTTATTACTCAAACTGGTAACTTTATAAACCCAAATAACAGGACATTCCGCATTGAAGTGCCTGTTGAAAATCCCGATAAAAAAATAAAGCAAAACTTAGACGCCAAGATTAGAATAAACATCTACAAAAAAGATGATGCATTGGTAGTACCGTTAAGAATAATCAGAGAAGATGCCTCTGGAGAGAATTATTTGTATGTAATGAATGAAGATGTAAAAGAGGGGGTATATATTACTAAAAAAACATATGTAAAACTTGGTAATAAAAGCAATAAAGATGCTGAAGTGGTTGATGGGCTAAATGTAGGTGATTTAATTGTTCTTGAAGGAGCTAATATTGTAGAGGACTCTCAAAGAGTTAAACTAATAAAATAGAATGAATAAAAAAAACAGGGAGTTTTTTCTCTCAAGTTGGGCAATAGAGAATAAAACCATTATATATATTTTAATGGTTATTTTTCTTATCTCAGGAATTACTGCATACAATACAATGCCAAGAGAACCATTTCCTGAAATAAATACTACAAATGTTTTTGTCGCAACAGTTTTTCCAGGAAACAGTGCTGAAGAGATTGAGAAACTAGTCACTAACCCATTAGAAGAGGAAATAAAGGGAGTTAAAGGTCTTGTTGAACTTGAATCGAGCTCATATGAAGGTATATCAGTAATAAATGTTGAGTTTGATGATGAGGTATTAATTGAAGTGGCGAGGCAGCGAGTAAAGGATTTAGTTGACAATGTAACTGTAAGGGATGACTGGCCTACTTTTAACAATTCAAAAATTGATCCAAGTGTTACAGAGTTCGACTTTGCTGAGAGATACCCAGTACTCAATATAACTTTATTAGGAGATTATACTGTTGAAGAGTTAAAAAAATATGCTGAATATCTTGAACTCAGAATTGAGAGGTTACCTGAAATCAAATCTGTAGAAATTAGAGGGCTTCAAGATTTTGAGGTAGAGATTGCTGTGGATCCTTTTATGATGAATTCGACCAAAACAAGTTTTACAGATATAATATCATCAATATCTCAAGAAAATGTTACAATTTCAGCTGGAAACATTGTTTCAGACGGTCAAAGAAGAAATGTTAAGATTGTTGGAGAAATTTCGTCTCCTGATGAGTTAGAAAATATTATTGTTAATACAAACAAAGGTCCAGTTTACCTAAAAGACGTTGCTTCTGTTTCATTTAAGGAGAAAGAGGCAACATCATATGTAAGGTACTTTGAGAAAAAAACTGTAGGTCTAGAAGTTATTAAAAGAGGTGGAGAAAATGCAATTTTTGCATCTAATTCAATTAGAGAAATAATTGATAAGGCTAAAGTAAATTTTCTTCCTTCAAATCTAGAAGTTAATGTGATTAACGATCAATCTGACTATACCATAAATTCAGTTAATGACTTAATGAATAACCTAATATTTGGGATAATCTTAGTCGTTTCTGTTATCACATTCTTTTTGGGAATTAGAAATGCTCTATTTGTTGGTTTTGCAATACCAATGTCAATGTTCCTATCATTATTTTTTCTGTCCTTATTTGGATTTACCCTTAACAGAATGGTACTATTTGGATTGGTAATGGGGCTAGGACTTTTAGTTGATAATGGAATAGTTGTAGTGGATAATATTTACAGACTCATGAAAGAAGAGGGGCTTTCAAGAATTCAAGCTGCAAAACTTGGAATTGGTGAAGTAGCGCTTCCTATAATTGTTTCTACAGCAACAACAATTGCTGCTTTTATACCACTTGGAACATGGCCAGGAATTATAGGAGAGTTTATGATTTATTTTCCAATTACACTTTCTGCAATTCTTGGTTCATCTCTAATTGTAGCAATCTTTTTCAATTCAATGCTTGTGTCAAATTTCATGACGGTTGAAGAAAATGAGTTAAATAATAAAAACCTTTACAGGGCCACATATTTTTTAGGAAGTATTGGAATTATTTTTCTGATTTTTAGTTCAACTAGGATCTTTGGCTCACTATTTCTATTGATAACTATTTTTCTTTGGCTTTATAAAATATTCTTAAAAAAACAGATTGATAAATTCAAGGATAAAATTTTACCAGTATTAGAAAATAACTATTCAAAATTTTTAGCATATGCATTATCTGGTATTAAGCCATATCTATTTATTTCAGGTACTTTCGGAATATTTATCTTCTCTATTTTTTTAATGGGTATTTTCCCTCCTAAAATCGAGTTTTTTCCAGATAATGAGCCCCAACAAATTTTAGTTTCTGTTGAATACCCAGAAGGAACAGACATATTAAAAACAAATGAGACATCAAGACTTGTTGAAAACGAAATATACAGCGTTATCAATAACCCAAAGTATTTAGATACGAACTATAATTTTTTAGTTGAATCATCAATTACAAATGTTGGAGATGGAGCATCAGATTCCTCCTTGGGATCAGGGGGAACTCCTCATAAATCTCTAATAACCATGACAATGAGGGAATTCAAATATAGAAGAGGTTTATCAAGTGAAGATCTTAGAAAAGAGATACAACTAAATTTGATTGAAAAATTTCCTGGAATTGCAATTTTAGTTGAGAAAGACTCTCAAGGTCCTCCCTCTAGTTATCCTGTTAATATTGAGATATACGGTGACGACTATGAGCAGCTTATTGAGACTGCTATTTCGATGAAAAATTTCTTAAATCAGGAAAATATAGAAGGTATTGAACAATTAAAAATAGATGTAACCAAGAGTAAACCTGGCTTAGAATTCTTGGTTGATAAAAAGAAGGCTGGAGAATTAGGTATTCCTGCTGGCCTTGTAGGTCAAACTATTAGAAATTCAATAATTGGTACCAAAGCTGGAGTCTTTAAACTCGATGGCGAGGATTATGAGATTAATGTTAGATTTGAAAATGAGTTTAAAAATGATTTAAGTTCAATACTAAATCAAAATATAATATTTAGAGACCAATCTTCAGGAGTTATTAAAGAAGTTCCAGTAGCATCTGTTGTTCAAGAAAAAAATACTGCAGCATTTAATGCAATTAAACATATAGATTTACAAAGAGTTGTTACCCTATACTCTTCAATTTTAGCAGGTTCTAATGCAAATCAAATTGTTAACACAGCAGAAATAGCTTTAAGTGGATTTGAGACACCTGAAAATGTAAGTTTCAAGTTCACTGGAGAAATTAAGGAACAAGAAGAAAATCAAGAATTTTTATCTTCAGCTCTTTTAACTGCTATTTCTCTTATAATTTTATTGTTAGTCTTTCAATTTAATTCTGTTTCGAAACCATTGATTGTTCTAATTTCAATCATATTAAGTTTTACAGGTGTTTTTCTTGGGATAGTTATTTTTAATTTAACGTTTAGTATTTTGATGACAATGCTTGGTATCATATCATTAGCTGGAATAGTAGTAAATAACGCTGTTGTATTAATAGACTACACAGACCTATTATTCAAAAGAAAAAAAATTGATTTGAATCTATCAAAAAAGGAATTAATTGACAAAGATTCAGCTCTTGAACTAGTTAAAATAGCGGGAAAGGCCAGACTCAAACCAGTTTTATTAACTGCCATTACAACAATTTTTGGTTTAGTTCCTCTTGCTGTTGGTCTTAATATTGATTTCTTCACTTTACTATCAGATTTTAATCCAAATATCTATTTTGGAGGTGATAACGTAATTTTTTGGGGACCTCTTGCTTGGACTGTTATTTTTGGAATCACTTTTGCAACTTTTCTAACCTTAGTTATTGTTCCAACAATGTACTTTTTAATACATCTTGGTCGAATCAAACTAAAAAATATCTAGTTATATTTACATATAATTTTTATGAATCGAACTAACAATTGTGGGGAACTATCTAAAGCTAACATTAATCAAAATGTAAAACTTTCTGGTTGGGTAAATAAGGTTAGAGAAAAAGGCTTTATTATTTGGATCGACTTAAGAGATAGGTATGGCGTTACACAATTAGTATTTGATAAAGAGAGATCAAGTGAAGAGCTATTTGATGCAGCCAGTAAAATTGGTAGAGAGTTTGTAATTGAAATTGAAGGAACTGTTATAGAAAGAAAAAATATTAATGAAAAAATAAGTACAGGAGAAATAGAAATTCTTGTATCAAATCTCAAAGTTCTAAACAAATCTCTAGTTCCACCATTTACTCTTGAAGATGAATCAGATGGCGGTGAAGAATTAAGAATGAAATACAGGTATCTTGACATCAGAAGAGAACCAGTAAAGGAAAATTTAATTTTTAGGCACGAGTTATCACTTGAAGTGAGAAATTATCTTTCGGATAATGGATTCATTGATATTGAGACTCCATGTTTGATTAAGTCCACCCCAGAAGGTGCAAGAGACTTTATTGTTCCAAGTAGACTTAACCCTGAACATTATTATGCATTACCTCAATCACCTCAAATTTTCAAACAGTTGTTGATGATAGGTGGACTTGATAAATATTATCAAATTGTAAAATGTTTTAGAGATGAGGATTTAAGAGCTGATAGACAACCCGAGTTTACCCAAATTGACTGTGAAATGTCTTTTGTAAATCAAGAAGATATTTTTAAGCAATTTGAAGGATTAATGTCCAGATTATTTTCTAAATTTTTAAAACAAGATAATGTTAAGTTTGAAAGAATGACCTATAAAGATGCCATAGAAAATTATGGGATTGACAAACCTGACCTTCGATATGATATGAAAATCACTGATATAACAAATGAAGTAAAAGGTAAAGGTTTCCAAGTTCTAGATACCAATGAATTTTCATGTTGTATTAAAGTTGAAAATAAATCTGAACTTACAAGAAAAGAGATTGATAGCTTAACTGAATGGATTAAAAGACCACAAATTGGAGCTACTGGACTATTGTGGATTAAACATAATGTAGATTCTTCAGTAAAATCCTCATTTGATAAGTTTTTTTCAGAAGAAGATTTAAAAATAGTTATAGAAAAAGTATCTTCTAAGCCTGGAGATATAATATTTATTTTATCTGGTAACAAGACGGAATCTTTGACTCAAATTGGCTCATTAAGGATAGAACTTGCAAAAAGATTTGAATTGATTAATTATGAAAAAATTTGCCCAATTTGGGTTACCGATTTTCCTCTTTTTGAATGGGATGAGGATGAAAAAAGATTTTTTTCCATGCATCATCCTTTTACATCAGCTAAACCTGAACATATAAAATTGTTAGACACAGAGCCTGAAAAAGTTATTGCAAATGCATATGATTTAGTTCTAAATGGAAATGAAATAGGCGGTGGATCAATAAGAATTCATGATTTTGATACCCAAATGAAAATATTTGAACTATTAGGTATGAGCAAAGAAGAATATACAAGTCAATTTGGGTTTTTAATTGATGCATTAAAATATGGAGCACCACCTCACGGAGGTATTGCATTTGGGCTTGATAGACTTGCAGCAGTTCTTAAAGGAAAAGATGTAATCAGAGATTTTATAGCCTTCCCAAAAAATAATTCTGGTAAAGACCTTATGATTGATGCTCCATCAAGGTTAACTAAAGAACAATTAAAAGATTTATCAAATTAAACCACTTGAAATTTTTAGTTAAAATATTATCATATATAGTCTTTATTGGAGTATTTATTGGAATATTCTCTAAAGAAATTTTAGGAGAACAAATCGGAGATATTATAATTGGTGTTTCAGTCCTTACTGGAACCTTTATATTTATGCCCTTATTTCTTGCCTTAAGATGGAAGGGGAAAAAATTAAAAGATTATACACTAAGTGAGGAAAATATTAGAAAAATGAGAGAAAAAGCTGATGAATTTTAATCTCTAATCTTTTTGAAAAACTTATCTAGTAAATCTTTAGATTCACTTTCCATAATACCAGAAATAGTTTTAATTTCCCTGTCTATTTCTAAATTATAGCTTGAAAAACCTCTTTTTTTATCTGAAGCTGCATAAACTATAGTGTCAATTTTAGACCAATATATTGCACCATAACACATTAAGCATGGCTCTAGGGTGCAATAAAGAATACATTTATTTAAATTCTTAGTGTTTAAAAAGTTTTGTGCAGATGTAATTGCAATAAGTTCAGCATGTGCAGTTGAATCATTAAGTAGCTCAACCATATTTGATGATTTAGAAATGATTTCATTCTCATATACAATAACACAACCAACCGGAACCTCATCTTTATAAAAGGCGTAGTTTGCTTCTTCAAATGCTTTTTTCATAAAATAATTATGATCTTTTTTCATATTGCTAATTTACAAAATAGGTGTATTGATTTTTCGAATATATATCTTTGTATATTGACATAAATTTTTTTCACAGTTTTAATGGAAAGTTCAAAAAAGCTTTTTTTACTTGATGCTTATGCACTAATATACAGGGGTTATTATGCATTTATTAAAAATCCTAGGATCAATTCAAAAGGGACTGATACTTCTGCAATATTAGGATTTATGAACTCTCTTTTGGAAATAATTAGAACTCAAAATCCAGATTACATTGCTGTAGCTTTTGATAAAGGTGGGTCAATTACAAGATCTGAAATGTTTACTGAATATAAAAGTAATAGAGATAAAACTCCCAGAA
>AACY020348880.1_pt1 | contig 12770 bp, 11 predicted proteins | sample 267378 | NCBI WGS metagenome assembly AACY02 (sample SAMN02954345, study PRJNA13694) | marine metagenome | biome: aquatic; feature: ocean; material: water; isolation source: isolated as part of a large dataset composed predominantly from surface... | reverse complement strand
AACGTTTCTAACGGGTTAGCGCCTTCCATTAGTGGCACTGGGGTTGATCAATAACCAGCAAATGCTCCCGTACCTGCGCCGTAACCTTCCAACCGCTTCCCATATGTGTGGTGACTTCTACTACTTTTTCAGCCATGATGAACTCCATTAGTTTTTTTTCAATCAGATTATTCTAATGATGTTGAAATGAAAAGTCACAAGCTAAGATCACAGTTTATAAAGTCAGATTCGGAAGTAGGTGTAAGGGCTTAACCTGCATGTCTAGGGTTTGAGGTTTTAAGCAAATCGCGAGAAATGTCAGTTATTTTGCACAGGCAAACCAATAAAAATCCAAAATATCGAAGTAAAAAAGCACTAAAAGCCCCTTCCAATAACATTGAAAGAGGCCCAAGTATGGGTTAAAGGGTTATAGCACTATCCACTTATAGCACTATCCACGTTGCCTTGATTTCAGTGTATTTATCAAAGGAGTGTAGAGATTTATCTCGGCCATTACCCGATTGCTTATAACCACCGAAAGGTGCCGTCATATCACCGCCATCATAATGGTTAATCCACACCATACCACTACGCAATGCTTTAGCCGTTTTATGCGCCTTGCTGATATCCGCTGTCCAAACACCTGCCGCTAAACCGTAAATGGTATCGTTAGCGATCGCTATCGCCTCCTCCATACCATTGAATTCAATGACAGATAATACAGGGCCAAAGATTTCCTCACTGGCAATTTTCATTTGGTTTTTCACATTTGAAAATACCGTTGGCTGCACATACACACCGCCCGTTTCGGCCAGCACTTGTTGTCCACCATGCACTAAGCTCGCGCCCTCATCTTGGCCCGCCTTGATATAGCTTAAGATGGTATCTAATTGCTGCTTATCGACCACTGCGCCGCTAACGGTAGCAGGATCCAGTGGATGCCCAGGCTGCCACGTGGCTAGCTCTTCTGCTATAAGTGCAATCAGCTGATCTTTAACACCAGCTTCCACCAGTAAACGCGAGCCTGCGGTACAAACTTCACCTTGGTTAAAAGCAATGGCTTCAGCGGCAGCCACAGCCGCTGCTTTAAGATCAGGCGCATCGTTAAATACGATGTTCGGGCTTTTACCGCCCGCCTCTAACCAGACCCGCTTCATATTCGACTCGCCCGCATAAATCATTAATTGCTTAGCGATTTTTGTTGAGCCAGTAAAGACTAAGGTATCCACGTCCATATGCAGCGCCAGTGCTTTGCCGACGGTATGGCCATAACCGGGGAGCACGTTTAGTACACCTTTAGGGATCCCAGCTTGAACGGCAAGCTCGGCAATACGAATGGCGGTGAGCGGTGATTTTTCAGAGGGTTTAAGGATAACACTGTTCCCCGTCACGAGTGCAGGGCCTAACTTCCAACAGGCCATTAGTAGCGGGAAATTCCAAGGCACAATCGCTGCCACCACGCCTACAGGTTCACGAGTAATCATGCCGATTTCATTATGCGCCGTCGGCGCCAGCTCATCGTAGAGTTTATCAATGGCTTCCCCCGACCAACGGATGGCACGGGCAGCGCCGGCAATATCTACCGCCTTTGAAAAACGTATCGGTTTACCCATATCCAACGTTTCTAACAGAGCCAGTTCATTGGCATTTTCTTCCAATAACTCGGCAAAACGGATCATCACTTGTTTACGTTTAACAGGCGTAGCCTTTGACCATACCCCAGACTCAAAAACCTCACGAGCATTAGCCACGGCGATATTGGCGTCTAGCAAATCGCAACTGGCAACTGGCGCTAATAAACGGCCATCGATTGGACTGATGCAATCAAAGGTATTGCCTGATGTCGCATCTCGATACTCGCCGTTAATAAAAGCCTTGCCATTGATTGCTAGGCTTGCAGCGAGGTTTTCCCAATCGCTCCGTGTTTTAGGTGTACTCATGATGACCTCTTAATCGTTTGTATTCGTTTATTTTAGCTTTATTGGGATAAGGGCTATCTCGACTAACAACTGCCAAAGATGACCTAAGGCTGTAACTGCTGCCTAGATTACGCTTTTAAGACATCAAAATTCAATATTTTTTACAAAAATAGCATTTTTGCCACAAATAACTGCACACGCCTCTTCCATGTTCATTATTTCTAACATAGCATAGCAAATATTAGCCACCCTTAACGAAGACCTGACCCCATTTAACAAGGAAAAGGACAAGGTAAACATCTATGGCCGACTCACCCAACAATCTCGCCCACGAGCATCCTTCACTTGAACACTATTGGATGCCTTTTACCGCCAATCGCCAATTTAAAGCGAGCCCTCGATTACTCGCCAAAGCTGAAGGCATGTATTACACCGATATCAATGGCAACAAGGTATTAGACTCAACCGCGGGGTTATGGTGTTGTAATGCGGGTCATGGTCGACGTGAGATCAGTGAGGCCGTCAGCAAACAAATTCGAGAAATGGATTACGCCCCCTCCTTCCAAATGGGCCATCCCATCGCTTTTGAACTGGCCGAACGTTTAACCGAACTGAGTCCAGAAGGACTCAACAAAGTATTCTTTACCAACTCAGGCTCTGAGTCGGTTGATACCGCCCTTAAAATGGCACTTTGCTATCACAGAGCTAATGGCCAAGCGTCACGCACCCGCTTTATTGGCCGAGAAATGGGTTACCATGGCGTAGGATTTGGTGGGATCTCGGTGGGTGGTTTAAGCAATAACCGTAAAGCCTTCAGCGGCCAGCTATTGCAAGGCGTGGATCACCTGCCCCACACCTTAGACATTCAACATTCCGCCTTTAGTCGTGGCTTACCAAGCCTCGGTGCTGAAAAAGCAGAGGTATTAGAACAATTAGTCACACTCCATGGCGCCGAAAATATTGCTGCCGTTATTGTTGAACCTATGTCGGGTTCGGCGGGGGTGATTTTACCGCCACAAGGTTACTTAAAGCGCCTACGCGAAATTACCCAAAAATACGGCATCCTGTTGATTTTTGATGAAGTTATTACCGCATTTGGCCGTGTAGGTGCCGCATTCGCTAGTCAGCGCTGGGGCGTTATCCCCGACATAATCACCACAGCCAAAGCCATTAATAATGGTGCCATCCCCATGGGCGCCGTGTTTGTGCAGGATTATATCCACGATACTTGCATGCAAGGGCCAACCGAACTGATTGAATTTTTCCACGGTTATACCTACTCGGGCCATCCAGTCGCTGCCGCCGCAGCACTCGCCACGCTCTCAATCTACGAAAATGAGCAGTTGTTTGAACGCAGCTTCGAGCTTGAACGTTATTTTGAAGAGGCTGTTCATAGCCTCAAAGGGCTGCCCAATGTGATTGATATTCGCAACACCGGATTAGTTGCGGGTTTCCAGCTTGCGCCTAATAACGAAGGCGTTGGCAAACGCGGTTATCGGGTGTTCGAGCGCTGTTTTCATCAAGGCACGCTCGTGCGGGCAACGGGCGATATTATCGCCATGTCCCCACCACTCATTGTTGAGAAACATCAAATTGACCAAATGGTAAATAGTCTCAGCGATGCCATTCATGCCGTTGGATGATGCACAATTTTCAATCACACGCCCAGAAATTAGGGAAAATAAAGGTTAGCTATGCTTAAGATTACCCACTATGTAAATGGTCAACACACTCCAGCCAGTACAAGAAACCAAGAAATTTTTGAACCGGCCACTGGCGAATGCCGAGGTCAAGTATCCCTCGCCAGTAACGATGAAGTCGCTGCCGCTATTGCCATCGCCAAAACGGCTTTTGAGGCTTGGTCACAGGTAACGCCCCTTAATCGCGCCCGTGTGCTTTTTAAATTCAAAGCGTTAGTCGAGCAGCATATGGATGAACTGGCGCAGCTCATCACCCTAGAGCACGGCAAAGTGATCGATGATGCCAAAGGAGAACTTATCCGCGGCCTCGAAGTTGTCGAATTTGCCTGTGGTATCCCGCACTTACTCAAAGGGGAGCACACGCAACAGGTTGGCGGTGGTGTGGACTCCTGGTCCGTTAATCAAGCTTTAGGTGTTGTCGCTGGCATAGCGCCCTTTAACTTCCCCGTGATGGTTCCCATGTGGATGTTCCCAATCGCCATTGCCTGCGGCAACACCTTTATTATGAAACCCTCAGAAAAAGATCCAAGTTCAGTGATGCGGATTGCCGAGTTGCTCAAACAAGCTGGCTTACCTGATGGAGTGTTAAACGTGATCAATGGCGACAAAGAGGCCGTCGATACCCTGCTCACTCATCCAGATGTGCAAGCCATAAGCTTTGTTGGTTCCACTCCAATCGCTGAGTATATCTACAGCACCGCATCCAAACACGGTAAACGGGTACAAGCCTTAGGCGGTGCCAAAAACCATATGCTGCTGATGCCAGACGCGGATTTAGATCAAGCGGTAAGCGCACTGATGGGCGCGGCCTACGGCAGTGCGGGCGAGCGTTGTATGGCGATATCGGTGGTGTTGGCTGTGGGCGATGTGGGCGATAAACTGGTCGACAAGTTATTACCACAAATCCAACAATTAAAAGTGGGCAATGGCCTCACGCCAGAGATGGAAATGGGCCCCCTTATTTCCAAACAACACTTAGCCAAAGTCACTGACTATGTAGAAACTGGAGTTCAGGAAGGAGCAACCTTACTGGTAGACGGCCGACAATTAACCGTTGCCGACCATCAGCAGGGCTATTTCTTGGGAGCTTGCTTATTCGATAACGTCACCCCGGAGATGCGGATCTATCGCGAAGAAATCTTTGGCCCAGTGCTATCCATTGTGCGCGTTAAAGATTATCCCACTGCACTCACGCTTATCAACCAACATGAATTTGGCAATGGCACTGCCATTTTCACCCAAAGCGGTGAGGCTGCCCGTCATTTTTGCCACCATGTGCAGGTGGGTATGGTCGGCGTTAACGTTCCTATTCCTGTGCCTATGGCCTTCCATTCATTTGGTGGTTGGAAGCGTTCGCTCTTTGGTCCTCTGCATATGCATGGCCCTGATGGGGTTCGTTTTTATACCAAACGCAAAGCCATTACAGCTCGCTGGCCTGTAGGCAAGCAAACTCAGGCCGAGTTTGTTATGCCCACCATGAAATAACCTCGGTGGGAGACATATGACCATGAGCGTTACCTCGATCATTCGCTTTGCCAGTGCACAGTCGCCGGTGGAAAGTTATCAAGTCGCCCCAGAAAAGCGCATCTCTGGTAACCCCACCCAGCAATTACAGAATCATTACTCTAGCCCCTGTAATCAATTCCATAGTGGAATTTGGCAAAGCGAATCAGGCGCTTGGAAAATCAACTACACTGAATACGAGTATTGCGAGATCCTCGAAGGGACCAGCGTCATCACAGATCTTGAGGGACAGTCACAAACCTTCAGTGTCGGCGACCGATTTATTATTCCTGCAGGGTTTCAAGGGGTGTGGCAAGTCGTTGAGCCCTGTCGCAAGGTTTATGTCATCTTCGAACAAAAGTGAGTTTCATAGGGGGTGCTTTTTACCTCGTTTAACCAAGCTAAAGCGATTTAGCTTAACTCGCCATGAGATCACAGCTACGGGGTTTCCTGAGTTGTTGTTTGGCAAAGCAACGAATGTACTAGCCTGTTTTAAAAGCTAAAAGAACTTAGTACATCCGTGTCAACCAAGAAAATGGGAGAAATACCGTGAATAACAACCTAAATAAAAAGCGGCTGGCACAAGTTGTTGGGCTCGCGCTAACGACCAGTTTATTCTCCGGCATTGCCGCCGCAGAAGTGTCGGGGGAAATTGGCGTAACCAACGATTATCGCTTCCGTGGTATCTCGCAAACTGCGGGCGATCCTGCGGTTCAAGGCGGTATCGATTGGAGTTTTGAATCAGGATTTTCGGTTGGCGCCTGGGCCAGTAATGTCGACTTTGACGAGCCAGGTTATAACGGTCCAGATATCGAGTACGACTTTTATGTTGCCTACGGCGGTGACATCAATGATAACGTCAGCTACGACGTGACCCTCAACCGCTATAACTATTCGGGCGAGAGTGATCTCGGCTATTTCGAAGTAACGGCTGGCGTCGAGTTTAGCGGCTTTCGCGTAGCCTATTGGTACACCAATGATTACGGTGGCAGCGATTTAGATTATCACTACGGCGAAATCAATTACTCCTATGAGTTTGTTGAAAACTGGAACCTCGATCTGCATTACGGCTACAACGTAGGCGATGCCTTAGACGATGGTGAAGGCTTTGATAGCTACTCGGATTATTCCGTTGGCGTATCCACCGAATTTATGGGATTTGGCCTGTCGCTCGCTTGGCTTGGCACCGACTTGAGCGGCGATCAGAAAGTCTCCGACGGTGTGTGGAAAAACGACGATACCGTATTAGCAAGCGTCAGTTACGCCTTCTAATTCACGCCCTGCAAATACTAAAAAGCCCTCTGATGAGGGCTTTTTTACATCGCTTGGTAACTGATTACCAGTGACGCATCTTATGACCTTTCACGGCATAGAAGAGAATAAACAGGTAGCAAGGTAACATCACCATATAACCGCCCTGCTGCCCCATATCGGTGGCCGAACTCGTGAGTCCCCAAAACAGTGGACCGAAAGCACCACCCGCAATCCCCATGATGAGTAATGCCGAACCTGTGCTGGTGAGCTTACCTAACCCCGATAGTGCCAGAGGCCACACCGCAGGCCAAACAATCGCATTGGCTAATCCTAAGAAGGCAATGAAGAGTAAGGTATCAGGCAAGGCCACACCGCCAAAAGGCACTAACAGCGCATTGGCAATCGCGTAGGAATTGTTATCCCCAAACAGAATGCCTAAGGTGAGTAATATGCCTAAAATTGCGGAAATCATCAGCGCTGTCGGTTGAGAAATAATGCGAGGGATAAGGATAATCCCCAGCGTATAACCCAGCACCATGCAAACCATAGTGTATGAGGTCATGACCCCGTAATGCTCAACGCCTAAAGATAACGCAAAGGTACCTATAGTATCGCCAGCGATCACCTCTACCGCTACGTACACAAACAGTGCCAACACACCAAATGCTAAGTTAGGGTGAGATAACGCCGCTTTAATCTGGCTTTTATCTGTATGCTCAGCGACTTCATCTTCATTAGATAATTCTGGTAATGGGGATTTTTTCACCGCCAAGGCTAAAACACCGATAAACACCGCCATGCCTAAGTAAGGAAAAACCAAACTATTGGCCATTTCATCAATTTGTACTTGCGTTAATGTTGTGCCGATACGGTCTTTAAAACTATCTAAAATCAACGCCGAGAACACTAACGGTGCAATCACCCCCGCACCTTTGTTCAAAATACCCATCACGCTAACACGCGCCGCCGCAGACTCTTCAGGCCCAAGACGAACAACATAAGGATTTACTGCGGTTTGCAGTAACGTCTGCCCCGCCCCCATAACTAATTGGGCAAATAAAAATAGGGCGAAGACTTGGGTCTTCGCCGCTGGAATAAACAGTAAACCCGCGAGCATCATCACGCCCATGCCCAAGGCCATCCCATTTTTGTAGCCCACTTTACGGATAAGCCACGCCGAGGGCAGTGCAGTAAAGGTCACCGCGATATAGAAAGAAAACAGGATTAATGAAGCTTGGAAGGGATTGAGTTGCAAAATTTGTTTTAAATAGGGCATTAAAGAACCATTCAACCAGGTTGCAAACCCGAGGATGAAAAAGAGTGCTGCCACTATCGCCATGGGGATAAAACTGCTTTTCTGCTGGCTTTTATCGAGTGTCATTTCCATAAACCTGCTTCTTATAGTAATTAATTTTAAGGTGATTGCGGGACAAAAATCCGCTGAGTATTGCACACATCCCTATTGCAACTCATCTGCAATGGCTAATGTTATCATTCGAACTCACCATTGTTTCAGTGATGTTAAAACAAACAACACAAAAAGACAACGCTGTCATTTGCAATTTAATCCTAAAATACCGCGTTAAGCGCCACTGTGGCTCCTAAACTTTCACTCACTACTGATTTAAAGCAAAAGACACATACGACGAATAACTCATGTGAAATAAAAAAGCCGCAGAGTTTACTCTGCGGCCTGTTGAAAGCACAAAATAACGAAAGATTAAATCCGCACAAAAATCTTGCGCCGATACATCCAATACAGCACTAACCATTGAACGGTGAGCAAACCAATCACGGCCGCTAAGGGCTGAGCATTTTCCGGTAATGCCGCGATAACGCCACCGAACACACTCTGGGCGATATACTTCCAATCCACTAGGCTGGAGGCAAGATAAATAATGATGGCGTTAGTACCTATTACCACAAACACAAAGGCGAGCTTTTGCCATTTCAGTACATCCACTAGGGCATAAAACAGTGCTAACAGCAGCATGCTCCAACCGCTAGTAACCAACACAAAAGAGCTTGTCCACAGATCTTTATTGACGGGAATGACCCCATCCAGCAACCAACCTAAGGCTAAACAAACACCACCGGCAACACTCAATAGGCCGACTTTAGCCCACTCACCTTTAGGATGGGATTTCACAATAAAATGACCGACAAACACACCCGCTAAGGCGTTGACTACGGCGGGCAGTGTCGATAACAGGCCTTCCGGATCGGGCGTTCGTCCTTGATAGCTCACACCCGGCAATAATAGGCTGTCGACATAAGCATTGATTGACTCAGTGGGTGATAACACACCCGCCTGTCCACCAGGAAACGGTAACCAGAGTTGCGCCGCGCCATAGGCCACTAATATGCCTAGAGCCACCAGCACTTGGGTCCGTAAACGGGTATGCCACACCAGCAAGGCGGCAAAAAACCACGCAAAGGCAATACGGCCTAATACGCTAGCATAACGAATTTTGTCAGGGTCAGCAGGTGCTCCCGTTCCCCAACCATGGTTATAAAGAATGCCGAGCAACAACAGCAAAAACAGCCGCTTAACGCCATGGCGATACACAGGCAGGCGCTCATGCATCGGCAGTTTATCTAAGCGTTTTGGCGATAATCCAAGGGCAACACCGGAGAGGAAAATAAACAGCGGAAAAATCAAATCATAGAAGCGAAAGCCATTCCACTCACTATGATGCATTTGGGTATCACCCCATTGCCAGCCCGCCCAGCCAGTCAAAATAAGCAAGGCGCCAAACAGAGCTTCGCCACCCAAAATCCAAAACATGTCAAAACCGCGTAGGGCATCAAGGGACATCAATCTTGGCTTTGGCGGACACTTTTTCGCGGCAGCATCCTGAGCATTAACGCCCGCATTGGCGACAGATTCCGGCGCAGTCGTACTCATACCATTATCCTTTATTATTGTTATTTAAATTATTTTTCGAGATGTTGAGCAAAATGCAGACTGTACAATAAAAAAACTTAGCCCCTGTCATCAAAATACGACAAGGGCCAAGGTGAACGCTTTACGGACTCAACACACTAAGGGCGAACATAAACCGCATTTCCAGCAATATAGTTGGCCAGCACTTGATGCTGATTATCCAGCAGCACTAAATCGGCACGCTGCCCTACGGCTAACCGACCGACGCTCTCGGCAATGCCAAGGAACTCGGCTGGATACAAAGATGCCATCCGCAAGGCCTCACCGAGCGGCAAACCTAGCATATTCACCGTATTATGGACCGCACTTGCCATATCTAACACGCAGCCAGCCAGTTCACCCGTCACCGCATTTAATCTGTCGCCGACACGCAGCACCTGAGTACCAAACAGCTCAAAACTGGTTTCATCATCCAGACCCACAGGCGGCATAGCATCGGTCACCAACATCACTTTGCCACGAGGTTTGGCACGTAGGGCAACACGAGCTGCAGCGGGATGCACATGATGACCATCGACAATCAAACCACACCAAGCGGTTTCGCTCTCAATCGCTGCGCCCACCACACCAGGCTCGCGGGAACCTAAGGGTGACATCGCATTATATAGATGGGTAAAACCTGTCGCCCCAGCCGCTAATGCTGCAACAACGGTATCGTAGTCCGCATTGGAGTGGCCCAAACACACTTTAACGCCCGACGCCACCAACAGGCGGATCACCTCGGGCGAGACATTTTCAGGCGCTAAGGTGACAACGCGGATACCTAAATCCTGACGGCAAAAAATCGCCAGTTCAGCCTCGGTGATCCCACGGATAAAACCTTGTGGATGCACGCCTTTTTTAGGTACAGACAAATGCGGGCCTTCAAAATGTACGCCTAATACGCCAGCGCTCTTTTGCGCGACCGCACTGGCAACCGCATCGGCAGCCTTGGCCATCACCTGCACATTATCGGTGATAAGCGTGGGTAAAAAGCCTGTGGTTCCAAAGCGAGCATGCGCCTTGCCTATGGTTTCAATGCAAGCAACCGTTGGGCTGCTATTGAATAACGCGCCGCCACCGCCGTTAACTTGTACATCGATAAAACCTGACACTAGGGTGCCTGGGTAGCGGATTTCCTTAGCACCCGATGCGGTGTCTAAGCTAGCTATCAGGCCATCTTCAATGGTGACAGGCACATCCCGATGGAAGGCTTCACCATCAAACAGTTGCTCAGCAATTAAGGTGAATTTCATCCCAAACCTCTTTTCAAATTAACGCGACACAACGGCCATCCATTACAGCGTTTGAGTGACTTTTTTCAGCCCAGCGGGTTGGTCAGGGTCAATACCACGGGCAATCGCGACTGCGGCCACGTCGATATAAAAACGTTGTAGCAAGGCTAACGGTGCAACACGTGGGTGAATATCCGTCGATGTTTGGTTTAAATGCACTAAATCTGCGCCACGTTGACTGACATTTTCAATCTGTTCGATATGGCTAGCGTAGGACTCATCGCCGATGCAGACATCCACAATCGTGAGTTTGTTCTCCACTAAGGTCACAGGACCATGGAGGAACTCAGCACTACTAAAGGCTTCGGCATGGATAGAGCACACTTCTTTTAACTTAAGTGCGATTTCCTTAGACACGGCATAACCTAAACCACGGCCTAACACGACTAAGTTTTTCACGTTTTCAACCGATGCTGGAGTCAATTGAGGCTCTGCATCCACCGCAGTTTGCAGTGCTTGAGGTAAGGAGTTAACAGCAGCCGCGAGGGATTCGCTCTGCGTCCACGCCGAGGCTAATTGTAAAATCGCCGACAGGGTTGCAAGGTAGCTCTTAGTTGCGGCAACGGCTTTCTCTTCGCCTGCACGTAGTGGCACGACGACATCGACGATATCCTTGATTGGCGCGGTTTCATCGTTGACTAACGCCACACAAAACGCGCCTGCGTTTTTCGCCATACGCGCTTGGGCTAAAATATCAGGGCTGCGGCCAGATTGCGAAATCACAATCACTAATCCGCCTTCTAACTTCAAGGTTTTACCGTAAACGCTGGCCACAGATGGCGCGGCAGCAAAGGTCGGTACACCCGCTTCGATTTCAAAAAGATATTTAGCAAATACACCCGCATGGTCCGATGAACCACGGCCCACAATCATCACAAAACGGGGATCGAAAGCACGCAGCTTTTCACCTAACTGCTGCATTAAATCGGCATTAGCGGCTAACTGACCCGCAATCTTCTGCGGCGCGGTGCGAGCTTCTTGCTCCATAATAGTGTTTGTCATGTTATTTACCTTACAAATCAATACGGGTATTGCTTTAGCACTGATGGGCTAAAACGGCTTATTCATTAATGTTGACTGAGTTAAATTGCTGCTGAGCGAAGTACATGGCACCCAATTCTGGCGGTGCTAAGGTTTCAGAAATCTTGGCCACCACATCGCTGCCAAGCCAGGCCTGTAGAGGCTCGGCAAGGCCGCCGATCATCGAGAAGCGCACCGGATTAAGACTAAACAGCTTGCGTGCCATTTCACTGATGTAATCGGCCCCTTCCTGCACAATCCCGCGAGCGACTTTATCACCCGCGTTGGCGCAATCGAGTACGCTTCTGGCTAATTCGGCATAGCAACTCGAAGACTTACCGGCGAGATGCTCGACGATGCCCAAGGCATCCCTTACCCCAAAATGCTTTAACAACATCTCGGTTAAGGCGGTCTGTGCGGCAAAGCCATCGAGGGCAAGTAACACATGCTCGGCAGCTTTTAAGCCAAGCCAAGCACCACTGCCCTTATCACCCAGCGCAAAACCGTGGCCACCAATGCTTAAGCTGTCATCGCCTACATGGGCATAACCGCAAGAACCTGTGCCCGTAATGATCACCGCACCATCCGCACCACGGTGTGCCCCGATACAAGCGGTATGAAGATCAGTAGTGACATACATGGCGGCAAACGGATGCTGCCAGCTAATCACATCCTGATACAGGCGCGGCACATTGACTCCCGCCAGCCCTAAGCCCGCGACGAGTAAATGGCTATCGGTTTCCTTCATGCCCGCATCCAGCAGAGCTTGGCGAGTCGATGCTTCAATAGATGCAAATGTTTGTGCAAGACCATGCAGCGGATTAGCGCGCCCAGCAACACCTGTCCCTAAAACGGTACCGTCCGCAGTATAGATAGTGGCTCGGCACTTACTGCCGCCCCCATCAACACCGATAAACAGTTGTTGATCTTTTGTCTGGACTAACCCCATGACACCCCTCTTCATCTCTTAATGCAGCGCTACCGTTGCTTATACTTATGCCGTTAATACGACACTCAACTTTAGTTAACTCAATGTTACAGCAAAAATGACAGCGTTGTCATTTACTTTTTGAAGCAATTTCTAATCAAATATCAGACGGAAGAAATGGCTGAAAGTGAAAAAGAAAAAGGCTGTATTTTTAATTTAAAATACAGCCAGATATAACTTTTTATT
>AACY020420668.1_pt1 | contig 12816 bp, 15 predicted proteins | sample 267378 | NCBI WGS metagenome assembly AACY02 (sample SAMN02954345, study PRJNA13694) | marine metagenome | biome: aquatic; feature: ocean; material: water; isolation source: isolated as part of a large dataset composed predominantly from surface... | reverse complement strand
TGAGTATGAACAAACAGTCATGAAATTAGACTTACTAGTGATTTAGAAGGCCCTTTAAATTATGTTGTAGGACTTTATAAATGGGACTCCGAATACACAATACCAATGGAAAGTAGAATTGGATTTTTTGATTTATTTGGCGCTGTGCCAACCCAAGACCCTTTGATAGTTGTTCCTATTTATAATTATACGCATCAAGAAACCGATAGTATTGCTGTATTTTTTGAGGCTGATTATGACATAAATGAACAAATCACCCTCACTGTTGGCGGAAGATATATTGATGAAGAAAAAAGTAGTAATGCTTGTCAGGGCCCTGGACCATATCCAGATTGTAGCGCTATAAATACTTATGCTGATAAAAATTGGACTAAATTTACACCAAAAGTAGCTGTTAGCTATCAAGCTAATGATGATTTATTATACTATTTAAGTTACTCTCAAGGTTATCGAAGTGGTGGATTTAATGGTAGATGGGGAAATGAATTTAGTGCTGTTAGGCCATATAAACCAGAAACTGTAACCAATATAGAAGCCGGCCTTAAATCTACTCTTCTTGATAACAGACTAAGATTTAATTTAGCAATTTTTGACATGGAGTATGAAGATAAGCAACTGGATGTTGATATTCCTGATACACTTGCCGCTATAGGAAGAGCTACTGTGACTGATAATGTTGCTGAGGCTTCATTTAAAGGTATTGAGTTAGAGCTTTATGCAATTATAAATCAAAATTTTTCAGTTGACCTAAATGTTGGTTATTTAGATGCAAGTTATGATGAATTTTTTGCTGATTTTACAGGAAGTGGAACACCTGCTGATTTTACATATTTAGAACCTCTAAGAGCTCCAGATTTAACTTGGACACTTGGTTTAACTTATGAATGGGAAGCTGGTCCAGGTTTAGCCTATGTAAGAGCAAGCGCTCACCATATTGGTGAACATCATACTTCTCAGCTAAACTCTCCAACAACATTCAACAAAGAACAAACATTAATAGATTTATCAATGAATTATGAGCTTAATAATACAGTTTTTGCTTTCTTTGCTAAGAATATAACTGAAGAGGATGGATTTACTGTTGGTTATGATGTTTTTGCTGGTGCAGCATGGACATATGGGATGGCAAGAAAGCCTAGAACATGGGGCATAAGTATTACTCAAACATTTTGATAATAACTAGCATTAGTTTAGGAGAAACCCATGCCAAATGAAGCTAAAGTTCAGAGAATTGTTAATGTTCCTAAACAATATTTTTGGGACAGACTAAGAGCCTTTGGAGAGATAAAAACCTTACTTCCTGAAAATATTCTTGAAGTAAAATTACCAGATACTTTCTCTGATAGCATTGGAGATGTAAGAGCGGTCTATTTAGGGGACCCTTATCCTGGTGAGGTTATTGAAAGGCTTGATGGCTATGAGGAGGGGTTATCTTTGACTTACTCTATAGTGGATAAATCATGTTTACCTATGTTGAATTATGTTGCTTGCGTAAATCTTAGAGAAATCACATCAAATGAAACAGATATTACTTGGTGCAGTCATTTTGTTGCTGATGGTGCCACAGAAGCTGAAATAGTTGAGCTTCTAGAGTCTTTATATAGTTTAATTTTTGATAATATTGAGGAACAATATAAAAAATCACTTAACTCTTAATTATGCTTATCGATGAAGAAGAATTCCAAAAAATTGACGGTTTTTTGAAAAAACATCAATTCAATTTATTAAATCAATTACCTAAAAAAATAGGTAATGGTCAATCTAATCCAACTTATATTTTATTAGATGAAAATGGTGATAAATTTATTTTAAGAACTCAACCAAAGGGAGAACTTGTTAGAGGTGCTCACAGATTAGATAGAGAATTTCATGTGTTATCCGGTCTTAGTAAAAATGAATTTAGCGTTCCAAAACCTCTAATACTTTGTGAAGATAAATCAATAATAGGTAGAGATTTTTATATCATGCAATATATTGATGGTCATATTTATGAAGATCCCTTTCTTCCAAATAACAATTCTCAAGAAAGAAGAAAAATTTACAAAAGTTTAGCAAAAACTCTTGGTAGATTACATAGTTACAATATCGATAAATTAGATATACCTTTTAAGAAAAACACTGGTTTTATGATAAGAAATTTGAATATCTGGTATAGCCAAATTTTTAATGATGATAATCATGATAAAGACATTTCAAGAATTTATGATTTTATTATCAAAAATACTCCTGAAAATAACAACTTATGCTTAATTCATGGGGATTATAAATTAGATAATTTAGTTATAGGAGACGACTCAAATTGTTTAGCCGTGTTAGATTGGGAGCTATCTGCCTTTGGTGAACCAGAGGTTGATCTCAGTTTTCAAATGATTAATTGGTTAATACCTAAGGGAGTTTTATATGGAATCGGTGAGGAGTGGAGTTCATACGACCTTCCATCAGCTTCAGAATTTCTTAAATCTTATGAAGAATCGTTTGGAAAAATGGTTAATATTGAGCTTCTTAATATTTATTGTTTATTTTCGTTAACAAAACTTTACTGCATACTTAAAGGAATAGAGAATAGAGTAAAAGCAGGAAACGCCGCCTCAGAAGAGGCCAATAAAAAAATTAAAGATGCGTCAGGAATTAAAGCAGCATTAATACTGGCATATGAAAATTTTTCCAATAATTTGATAGTTAATTAATATATAATTAACTAAATGTCAGTTCTGGAAAATCATTATCAACCGACTCTCTTAATCTGTCATAATATACTCCAGCACCTCCAAAATAAATTAATACTCTGGATTTTCTATTTTCTATATTTGCTCCCATCATCCAAGAATTTACTTTGTCACCAACATTCATCAAAGTTTGTTCATGCACTTCTTTAACGTGAGCTGACCATTCTTCTTCTGCTTCTAAAAGAGGATGACAAATTTTGTGTCCTTCTTTTTCCATTTTATTTATGCAATCAGAAATCCATAAACAATTTTGCTCTATAGAGGTTGGAAGATTAGCAAAAGGTGCTTGAGGTCCTGTTATTGTAAATAAATTTGGGAAATCAGAAATACATACTCCCATAATTGATTTTGACTCAAGCTCCCATTTTTCTCTAATAGATTTTCCGCTTTGACCTATAATATCAAAAGCTTCAAGAGCCCCTGTATACGCTTGAAAGCCTGTAGCTAAAATTATGATATCAAATTCATATTCATTTTTTATTGTATTAATTCCTTTTTCAGTAAATTTTGAAATTGGCTCTCTGTCTTTGATATCTACAAGATGGACATTCTCTCTATTAAATGCCTCATAAAAACCATGATCTAATGGTGGTCTTTTGGCGAATAGAGGATAACCTTTCGGTGTTAATATTTCTGCAATTTCAGGATCATTAATTTTTTCTTTCATTTTTTTTATAATAAAATCTGCCGCCATTTGATTTGCCGCAGGGTCTACTAACAAATCATCAAAAGTTTCAAAAACCCATCTAAAACTTCCATTCCAATTATCTTCAAATATTTTCTCTCTCTCGTCTTCAGGCGTATCAACTGCATTACGACCTACAGGGCTATCAAAAGCCATACCAAAAACATGGTTCCTGCATTTATCGATTATTTCATCATAATTATCTTTGATATCTTTTTCCCATTCAGGTGTCATTGATTTCTGCATAGCTGGTAGAACAAAATTCGGTGTTCTCTGAAAAACTGTTACATTTTCTGCTGTCTGAGCCATTATTGGTAACATTTGTACTGTGGATGCACCACACCCAACAATAGCCACTTTCTTTCCATCATAATCTAGACCTTCTTGAGGCCACCTTGAGGAATGAAAACATGGGCCATTAAAATTTTCTATCCCATCAAAACTAGGAATAACTGGTTGAGAGATCATTCCCATAGCACTTATAAAATATTTACAAACTAGCTCTTCATCATTTTTGGTCTTTACAATCCATAAACCATCCTCTTTATTGAATTCTGCACTTATAACTTCGGTATCAAGTTGAATATGAGGCCACATATCACATTTATCAGCTACAAAATTAAGATATCTATTAGTTTCTTCCCAACCAGGATATCTCTCTGACCAGGTCCATTCTTGCAAAATTTCTTTGGAAAAGGTCAAACAATAGTAATATCCTTCACTGTCTGTAGCTGCTCCTGGATAACGATTCCATGCCCATGTTCCTCCTATTTCAGAAGCTTTATCTAATACTTTTACAGAAATACCTGTTTTTTTTAAGTGATGAATTAAAGCTAGTCCAGCAAAACCAGCGCCAACAACAATAGCATCGCAATCAATTTTATTTGTCATTTAAAAGCCTCATTAAAACCAAAAACAGAATAGCATGCATAATATTTCTTGCAATATTGAAAGTTTTATAAAAGTTTTTTTTATAATTATTATTATGCAAATTTATACTAAATAAATCTTTTAAGCTTTTGTTTAATATGCTTTGATAAATTATGGAGGAATTGGGTATGACAAAATATAGATTTTCTGATGGTGCAGCTATTGTATTTGGTGGTTCAGGTGGATTAGGTTCCGGAATTGTTGATCTTCTTAGTAAATGTGGAACTGATGTAGCTTTTACATATTTAAATAATGAGGAAGCTGCAAAAGAAAATATTTCAAAAATTGAGGAAAATGGTCAAAAAGGATTTTCGTCTAGTGTAGACCTTTTGGACGCATCAAAAGTTGAAAGCTTCGTTAAATCTAGTCAGAAAGAATTTGGTAGAATTCATTCTGTAGTTTTTGCTACAGGTCCTTTTCTTCACATAATGCCTATATTGGATGCTAATCCAGAAGATGTTTATAAAACTTTAGATACTGATATTAAGGGATTTTATCATGTTTTAAGATCTGTTGTTCCTGTCTTAAAAGAAGGAGGAGGAGGATCAATTACGGCGTTAACTACAGCCGCTATTCATAAATATATAAGCACAGATGGTTTATCTTCTGTTCCTAAGTCTGGTGTTCAACATTTATGTACAGCAATTTCAAGAGAGGAAGGTCATAACGGCATAAGGGCAAATTGCGTTGCTGTTGGATTAATTGCTGTAGGGTTATCTCAAGAAATCGATTCTCCACCTGGTGGAATATTGGATCAATGGATGCAGCAAGTCCCGCTTGGAAGAGCAGGCGCTCCAGAAGAGTTATTTGATACTGTAGTTTTTCTTGCATCAGAAAATGCTGGTTATATAAGCGGTCAATCTATCCCTGTTGATGGTGGTTACTCAGCATAATGTCTCAAGGTTTTGATAATAAAAACATCTTAGTTATAGGTGGCAGTAGTGGAATTGGAAGAGGAATTGCTGAAAGCTTTATCAAATATAATGCGAATGTTTGTATTACAGGTACAAGAGACTCAATTGAAGATTATGAAGAAAGAATTTCTCAAAATATAGAAAAGTGTAATTATCAAAAACTGGATCTTTCTAATCATGATAATCTAAATAATTTAGACTTACCGTTTAATGACTTAGATCACTTAATTTGTTCTCAAGGTATCGTAGCATATAAAAGAAAAGAATTTGAAATGGATACATTTAAGAAAGTGGTTGATTTAAATTTAAATTCTATAATGGCCTCATGTTCTTTTTTTCAAGATAAATTATCTAAAAGTAATGGGTCAATAATAATTATTGGATCTGGAGCTAGCTATCATTCTGTAAAAGGTAATCCAGCATATTCTGCATCAAAGGGTGGATTACTCACTTTGATTAAAACCCTTGCAGAGGCCTGGGCTGAAAACAATATAAGAGTTAACGGTATCGCTCCAGGATTTGTTGCAACTAAATTAACTGAGGTTACTTTTAAAAATAAGAAAAGATATGATGACTCACTTAAAAGAATACCATTAGGAAGATGGGGTACTCCTGAAGATATGGGAGAGCTCGCATGTTTTTTATGTAGTGATGGAGCTAGTTATATAACTGGACAAATGATCACATCAGATGGTGGTATGAGTTTATAAATTAAAGGGGGCTTAAATGAGTTCAGAACAAAATAAATTAGTTATTAAACATCAGGAAGAATTGGTTAAAACTTTTTTTTCATTAGATGATGAAAGACTTGGGATGAAGCACTTTAGATATACTGTTGATGATTATTTTAATGCTGATAGTAGTATTAGGCCTACTGGTAGCGCTTCTCCAGTTAATGTTGATGGTATTTATGGTCAATGGGTTATGGCTGAGAACTCAGATCCTGATAAAAGAATTTTATATTTACATGGTGGTGGTTATGCAATTGGAACCATAAGAGGCTACCTCTCTCTTGCTAGCCAAATTGCCGAAAAAACTGGATGTTCTATACTTTTAATAGATTATTCACTAGCACCAGAATTAAAATTTCCTCCATGGAGTAAATGACTCTAAAAAAGCTTTTTTGTGGATGTTAAATAATGGACCAAATGGTAGTGGAAAATGTACTAAATCTTATATATCCGGAGATTCGGCTGGTGGAGGCTTATCCTTAGGGGTTACATTGGCTTTGAAGGATGATAACTCTGAGCTTCCAAATGCTGTAATACCTTTATCTCCATGGGCAGAATTAGATCCTGTTTCTGAAACTTATGATACTAATGCAGATATTGATCCATATATTTCAAAGGATGCAATAGCAGCATTTCGGGATCTTTATATCAAAGATGAATCTGATCTAATAAATCCATATGCATCACCTGTCTATGGGAATTATGAAGGCTTTCCACCCTTGCTTATCCAAGTAGGGGGAAGAGAAGTTTTATTAGATGATTCAAAAAAAGTTGCTGAAAGCGCAGAGTCATCTGGGTGTGACATTAAGTTAGAAGTTTGGGATGATATGGTGCATGTTTTTCATGGTTATGCACCTTTTTTACCTGAAGCTAATGAAGCACTTGATGCAATAGCCGATTTTATATCTGACAAATAAATGATTCAGTCCTTTTCATATTCTCCTCTTGAGAGAGTTTACTGTGATCATAAATTGGAAGAAATAATTCCTCTAGAAATAGAGAGTATGAATATTAATAAAATTTTTATTGTCGCATCATCAACCTTATCAAAAAAGACAAAAGAAATTGAAAAAATCAAAGATATTCTTGGAAGTAAATTGGTAGGGATATTTGATCGATGTAAAGAGCATTCTCCAATTGAAAATGTTCTTGAATGCGCAAAAGAAATAAAAAAAGCTAATCCAGATATTATATTAACGATTGGAGGTGGAACCCCTATAGATACTGTAAAAGTTGTTCAGCTATGCATTACTTTAGACATTGATAGTGCCGAAGAATTAAAAAAAATATCTGGTAATATGCAAAATATTACATCAAATATTAGACAGATTGCTGTTCCAACTACACTATCTGGAGGAGAGTACTCTGTAGTTGGAGGGGCTATGGATACTAAAAAAAAACTTAAACAAGGTTATTTTGGTTCTGATATATGTCCTAAGGTTGTAATTCTCGACCCACATATTTCTGTCCATACTCCAGAATGGTTATGGCTGTCTACGGCTATTAGATCTGTTGATCATGCCGTTGAGGGTTTTTGTTCAATTTCTAAAAATCCAATGATTTCCCATAATGCTATAGAAGCTCTAAGAATATTTTCAAATTCACTTCGAAAAACAAAAAAGGATTTAAATAATATTGAGGCACGCTCACAGTCACAAAAAGCAGTATGGATTGTTGCAAAAAATATGGGGAATGTAATGATGGGTGCAAGCCACGGAATAGGTTATCTTCTTGGTTCTCTTGGTTCTGTTCCTCATGGTCAAACCTCATGTGTAATGTTACCTGCAGTATTAAAATGGAATGAAGATCATCATCCAGAAAAAGATAAAATGATTGCATCAGCCCTAGGAAGGCCTAATTTAAAAGCGCATGAAGCTGTAAAAGAATTAATCGTTGATTTAGGTTTACCATCAAAACTTGCAGATGTTGGTATTGGTAGTGAATTATATGATAAGATAGTTGAATATGCGCTCGAGCATCAGATAGTTTTGTCAAATCCTAAGCCAATAACTAAAGCTGATGATGTTTATCAAATACTTGATTTTGCTGAGAAAGGATAGATTATGGGTTTTTTTATGGCGTTTTTAGGACTAGTTGTTGCTATAGGTCTTATGTTTATAATGTTAAAATTATTAGATAAAATTGGCGATAAATGAATAAATTGACTGAACTCTCTAGATCTATTGAAAATAAGATAGCTATTATAACTGGAGCAACGAGTGGTATGGGCCTTGCTACAGCTAAACTTTTTTCAGAAGAAGGAGCTCAAGTTATTGTAACTGATCTAAGTCAAGATAAAATAAATGAAGTTGTTAAAGATATTTTAAGTCATGGAAAAAAATGTTTTGGGATTAAACTTGATGTAACTAATTCTGATGAAATCAAATCTACCGTAAATGAGGTAGTCAAAAGGTTTGGGGGTATTGATATTCTTATTAATAATGCTGGAATTTCAATTCCTACAACAATAAGTGATGATAATTATGAGGAATATTGGGATAATACATTTAATGTTTTATTAAAAGCCCAAGTCCAATTAATTAGAGAAGCTTTACCTTATATTCAGAAATCGGAATCAGGTCGAATTGTAAATATTTCATCTACTGAAGGATTGGGCGCAACCCCAAGACAATCACCATATACTTCAGCGAAACATGGTGTTATCGGTTTAACAAAATCTTTAGCAGTTGAATTAGGTTCAAGTGGAATTACAATTAATTGTATATGCCCAGGCCCTATAAGAACAGGAATGACTGAAAAAATTCCTGAAAAAGATAAAGAGGTTTATGCAAAAAGGAGAGTTCCCTTAAAAAGATATGGAGAGCCTGAGGAAGTTGCTCATGCAACTTTAAATTTCTGTCTACCTTCATCTTCCTTTATAAATGGTGCAGTTTTACCAGTTGATGGAGGTTTAACAATAAAAAGAGCTTAAATTTTTATATTTTTTGAATTTTTAGTTTAATTTTGTTAAAAGCATATTATGAGTAAAGAAAAATTATTTGAAATGGCCCGAATTAACAAAGATCATGCTGAAAAAGGCACGATGACTCTTGTTGATGATGTAGTTAAGATTCCAGCAGAGAATTATTATGATCCAGTAAGATGGAAAAAAGAAGTTGATCTTATTTTCAAAAGATTACCTCTAGTTCTTTCGGTGACAAGTGAAATTCCAAATCCTGGAGATTATAAGGCCATGGAAGTTGTTGGTGTACCTGTAATTATTTTAAGAAATAAAAAAGGTAAAATTTCTGCATTTCTTAATGCATGTCGACATAGAGGCGCTGCTTTAGTTGAGCCGGGAACAGGAAATCAGAAACGCTTTTCTTGCCCTTATCATGGTTGGACATATAATGATGAAGGCGCTCTTATGGGCGTTGCATCTGCGCATGAATTTGGAGAAATAGATAAATCATGCAATGGATTGATTTCCTTACCATCACTTGAGAAAGAAGGAATTATTTGGGTTACATTAGATCCTAAATCAAATTTAAATATTCAAGACTACCTCTCTGGATATGATAAAATGTTATCTCTTTTTGGACTAGAAAATTGGCATGTTTTTGAAACTAGATCAGTGAATGGTCCAAATTGGAAGGTAGCATATGATGGTTATTTAGACCTTTATCATCTCCCTGTTTTACATAAAGATACTTTTGGAGATAGTTTCTCAAATCAAGCTAATTACTATGAATGGGGTCCCCATCAAAGAGCTATATCGCCCTATAGACTGCCTGAACAAAATGATTTTAATAATGACGGAAAAGATCATTATGAAAATTCTGTAGAAGAATGGCCCTTGGATGTTTTAATGGCTGGTGTTTGGACAATTTTTCCTCATGTTTCAATAGCTTCTTTTAATGGAGGTGGGCGTAGCATAATGCTTTCACAGTTATTACCTGGAGATAGACCTGAAGAATCGGTAACAAATCAATTTTATTTAATGGAAAAAGAACCGAATGAAAAACAAGCTGAAGAAGCTCATAAACAATTTGATCTTCTAAAATATGTTGTTGAAACTGAAGACTATGGAACAGGTCTTAGATTACAAAAAAGCTTAAAAACAGGTCTAATTGACCATGTTATGTTTGGTAGGAATGAGGGTGGTGGCCAAGTTTTCCACAAATGGGTAGATAAAATTATAAATACTGAAGATAGTAAACTACCGTCATTATTCTAATATTGTGAGGACAAAATGAAAACCAGAATTACAGAACTATTTAATATTGAGCATCCAATTATTCAGGGTGGTATGCATTTTGTAGGATTTTCAGAGTTAGTTGCTGCAGTTTCTAATGCTGGGGGACTAGGAATTATTACTGCACTAACCCAACCAACTCCAAAAGATTTAGCGAATGAAATAGCAAAATGTCACGATATGACTGATAAACCATTTGGCGTAAATCTTACATTTATTCCGTCATTTAAAGACCCTCCTTATGATGAGTATATAGATGCAATTATTCAAGGTGGAATTAAAATAGTTGAAACAGCAGGACGTAATCCTGAAAAATATATGCCCCAACTAAAGGAAGCAGATATTAAAGTAATTCATAAATGTACTTCCGTAAGACATTCATTGAAAGCTGAAGCTATAGGATGTGATGCTGTTAGCGTGGATGGTTTTGAATGCGGTGGACACCCTGGTGAAGATGATGTGCCTAATGGTATCCTTTTACCAAGAGCAGCTGAAGAATTAAAAATACCTTTTGTTGCATCTGGTGGAATGGCTAACGCAAGAAGTCTTGTTTCAGCTCTAGCTTTTGGGGCTGAAGGAATGAATATGGGTACAAGATTTATTGCCACTAAAGAAGCACCTGTTCATGATAATGTAAAACAACGTTTAGTTGAGGCGTCCGAGCTAGAGACACGATTAGTTATGAGGCCTCTGAGAAATACAGAAAGAGTTCTTGTTAACAAAGCAGTTGATGAAATTATGGAAATTGAAGCTAATCATAAAGATAATAATGACCCTAATGCTTTACTTGAGGAAATTAGACCTCTGGTAGCTGGTTCGGAGAGAGTATTAAGAGATGGTGATCTTGAGGCTGCTGCTTGGAGCTGTGGAATGGTTGCTGGTTTAATTCATGATGTACCAACATGCAAAGAGCTGATTGATACAATCATGCAAGAAGCTGATGAAATAATTAATCAACGATTAAAAAGCTACGCTAACGCTTAATCTTTTTTCTTTCTAGTCAATTGAAATGCCTTTTTTAGTCTATGTGGCGATAGGAGTAGGCCAAATAAAAGTGTAATAGGCATCATTCTCCAGTAACTATCAGGAAATATTCTCTGAGATATTTCCATTAACTTTGCGTCAATTCCAACAAAAATTCTTTTCTTATTTTTTTTGATACCTTTAAGAATTATCTGTGCAGCTTTATCAGGGTCCATTCCAGCATCTCGAAACCTAATTCCGGCCTCTTTTTCTGAGACTTGATTTCCTTTTATGTCTTTTACTGGTTCTCCATTAAGACCTAATATACCTTCTTTGCTTTCACCTTTTACGACCTGATCACCAAATTTTGCATTCACTGCTATATTTGTTCCTATATGACCAGGGTAAACACAATGGATTTGTGTATTAGAGCCCTCCATTTCTTTGGCCAAGCTTTCTGTGAAACCCCTAACTGCAAATTTAGATGCATGATAAACAGTATTGTTAGGTGTGGTTATTATTCCAAAAATAGATGAGGTATTTATTAACGCTGTTTCTTCTTCTTTCATAAGGTGAGGTAAAAATGATCTAGAGAAGTTTATAATGCTATTGTAATTAATATCATTACACCAATTCCAGTCCTCTTCATTCATATTTAGGAATCCAGTAGGTATGACAACTCCTGCATTGTTAAAGACTAAATCTATTTTTCCATGATTTTCTATTATTTTTGTAGGAAGTTCTTCAACTTCTTTTTTATCTCTCACATCCAGCAATAAAGAGCTAGAGCCTACATTGTAAGCTTTAATTAATTTTTCTGTCTCCTTTAAACCAGACTCATCCACGTCACAAATAACAACATCAGCACCTTCTTTTGCTAGATTAATCGCAAGATATCTTCCCATTCCAGATGCAGCACCAGTAATTAAAGCAACTTTATTTTTAAATGTTTTCATAATTATTTTAAATTAATTTTATTTTCACCAATTACTAAAATACACCAGCAATCCAATAAAGAACAAAACCTACCATCAATGCAACAGAAATTAATCTAAAAAAGAATAAATAAAAAACAATGGCTTCTAAGGTGTTTGACTTATTTTGTTTTTTATTAAGGAGTTTATAGAGATAACTAAAGATAAAATAAAAAACTAAAAAAGAAACTAATACAATTAAAATAAACATCTTATTATATGAATGGTGCCGACTGAGGGACTTGAACCCCCAACCCCCTGATTACAAATCAGGTGCTCTACCAGTTGAGCTAAGTCGGCATTCAGGTTTAAAATAAATTTTTAAATACACTAATCACTTATAAAGGTAAACTTAAACATTCATTAGAAAACTATTTCTTTGAGAAGTTTAAAAGCAATTCTAATGTACCTAACATGATGCCAGGTTGGTATTCAATTTTTGTTTCTGATGTATATTCAAACTTTTCAATTCTATCCATAAGACAATTCCACGCTATATTTTGTTCTAGCCTAGAGATTCCATTTCCAGGACATGTTCTATGTCCTTGAGAAAAGGTTAGGTGTCTAGTTAAGGCTTTTCTATTAAGGTCGATTTCATGAGGGCACTCAAATGTATCAGGATCTACATTTGCTGCACCATATGTAAGATGAAGTATCGAGCCCTTAGGAACCTCAACCCCTGAAAAACCTCATCTTGA
>AACY020556905.1_pt1 | contig 12823 bp, 11 predicted proteins | sample 267378 | NCBI WGS metagenome assembly AACY02 (sample SAMN02954345, study PRJNA13694) | marine metagenome | biome: aquatic; feature: ocean; material: water; isolation source: isolated as part of a large dataset composed predominantly from surface... | reverse complement strand
TGGTTCTCGATTCGGACATGGTGTTCATCCGACCTTTCCACCGCTCGGAATTCATGTTCGACGACGACACCCCGTTCTCGGTCCTGGTCGAGGACAACGATCTGCAAACGGATGCTCGGTACTTCGCCGAACACTGGCGCAGCCGATCCGAGCATCTGACCCGCATCAAGGAAATCGTCGGACTGCAGGACACGCGAACCCTTACCTGCCATAACCATCAAGTGTTCTCCGCGCACGTCTTGCGATCCCTCAAGGAAGACTTCATGGAGCCCAACGACTACTCCTACGAAGACCTAATTCGGATATCACCGTACGAGTTCTCCTGGTACAACTTCTGGCTGCAGAAGTCAGAGGTGATTCCCGTGGTGGTCCGCGAACCGTTCGTCAAGATGCTGCACCACGAGGGCCAGCACCTCGAATACGCGATTCGTGGAACAACCCTGGACGATCTATCGCGTGGCTACATCGGCCTGGTGATCAACTCGAGTTTCGCGCGTATCTGGCCGGATATCGCCCCGGAGGAGAAATCCAGCGCGACCCTCAGCAGGTATGTGCCCGCTTCGGTCCTGCTCTCGGCGCTGGCGCAGAAGCTTCGGCTCGTTCCCGGTCTCGTGAAGTCTCGTCGCTAGCACCCTCCCCGTTTCATGCTGATCCACCGGACATTCACCCGGCTAGGCCTAGGGATCTCCATCGTCATCACCTGGCTCGTCGTACTTTTGCGAATCCAGCCATGGCCCTTCAGCGACTACCTCGTCTTCCTTGCCGTCGCCAGGCGCCTGCACGCAGGTGACGTCCTCTACGAGGGGGTCTGGGACAACAAGGATCCCTTCGCCTACTACTCGATCGCACTGGTCCAAGACCTCGGCCAGCCCGCTCTGTGGGCGCTGGAAGCCGCATGGTTCCTGATAGCCGCTTTCAGCATCTACCTGATCGCGCGGCACTTCGCCTTATCCCGGCATTGGTCGCTATTCATCGGAGCGGTTCTCGTCCCGATAGCCCTGATTCCCTTCCACTACTTCCCGGGAACCACACACCTGCCCGGGATCTCCTTGAGTCTGCTGACTCTCGCAACCTTCCTCGGCAAGCGGTACGCACTCAGCGGAATCGCCCTAGGTCTGTTGTTCTTCTTCAAGTTGACGATGCTCCCTATCCCGCTGATCGCGATCGCGGTTATCGCACTTCGGCACCGCAGGCCCAGAACTCTCATTCCCGTAGTTCTTGGATCACTCATCACAGTGGGTATCGGTGCGGTGGTCATCGCAGTGCGAGGTGAGTTCGTGCCGTACCTCGGATCCTTGCTGCACAACTTCATCTACTCGCAAACGAATACGCAAAGTGGCGCGACAGGCATCGCAGCGTCCGTCACCGAACGTCTCACCGTTTTCTCCGATGTTCACGTCCTCATCACGATCGTGGTGATCGGGCTGATTCTGGCCATTACATTCACCCGCGGGCATAGGAACGACGAATGGATACTGACGGCCACCACGTTCGTCCTGGGAGTGCTATCAATCGCTGCCATCGGGAAGTTCCCACATCACGCTCAAGTCTTGGGGGTGAGTGCCGCCCTGGCGCTGATTACCTTCGCGGTGGCCTTCTCCCAGCTGCGGCAGGCCAGACCCGTCTTCACCGCAGTGATACTTCTGGTCATCGCTATCGGTCTCACCGGTGGGCCGTACCTGAAGGGCTACGTAGACGCGCTGCGCAACCCGCAGGGCACCTGGAATTCGATGACGACTATCGATCCGGCAACCCAGGATCTTCTCGACAGAGGCCCACCCCGGAGTTTCGCCGTCGTCCAGGGTGCGGGCATGCCTAGATCGCCGGGTCTGGAGGACTGGGATCTGGCATGCAGGCACCTCGCCCAACGTCCGTGGGAATCAGCAGAACTCCTCCAAGAGTCCCTGGACTGCTTCCCCACCGCCGATGTCCTTCTGATTCCCCGAGACTTCACGGTGAGCCCCGAGCCGCCGGCCTACCGTCGCTTCCTACAGGGAGTGCAGGCACTCCTGAACGAGGAGTACGTATGCACTCCCGGGATCGCCAACACCGTCTGCACTAGGCGGGACAACCTCGAAAACGACTGAACGCGATCCCAGGCTCTACCCTGCTCGCATGAGCCAAGGCGAGGACCTCTGGAAGCGCGCCAAGCGGCTGATCCCCGGCGGTTCGATGCTGCTGTCCAAACGCTCGGAGATGTATCTCCCAGCCGGCTGGCCGGCGTACTTCGATCACACCGACGGTTGCCAGGTCTGGGATCTAGACGGAAACCGATTCCTCGACCTCGGATTCATGGGGGTCGGCACCAACATCCTGGGCTACAGCCACCCGAAGGTCGACAACGCGGTCCGTTCGGCCGTCGACAAGGGAAACCTGTCGACTTTGAACGCGCCGGAGGAGGTCTACCTGGCCGAGGCATTGGTCGAGTTGCACCCATGGGCGGAAATGGCGAGATTCGCTAGATCCGGTGGCGAAGCCTGCGCCATCGCCGTACGAATCGGTCGTGCAGCGTCCGGACGCGACAAGGTCGCCTTCTGTGGCTACCACGGCTGGCATGACTGGTATCTGGCGGCGAATCTCGGCGAAGACGATTCCCTCGACGGTCACCTGATCCCAGGCCTCGAACCAAACGGAGTCCCGCGAGCATTGCAGGGGACGTCCATGCCGTTTCAGTACAACGATCTCGCTGGCCTGACCGACCTACTGGATGCGAGTCCAGACATCGGTGTCATCTACATGGAGCCGCAACGTTCAACACCTCCCGAGCCCGGGTTCCTCGAGGGTGTGCGGCAACTCGCGACATCCCGAGGCATCGTCCTGATCTTCGATGAGTGCACGTCGGGATTTCGGCGAACCCTCGGCGGATTGCATATGCACTACGGGGTCGAACCGGACATCGCAACCTTCGGAAAGACCCTCGGCAACGGCTACGCCATCACCGCGGTGATCGGCCGCGAATCGGTGATGCAAGCAGCCCAATCCACCTTTATCTCCAGCACTTTCTGGACCGAACGCATCGGCCCCACCGCTGCCCTCGCCGCACTCGAGGTTATGCGCCAGGAGGATGCTCCGCACCGCGTGCACCAGATCGGATCCGACGTCCAAGAGCGCTGGACTTCGATTGCCGGTGACCTGGGAATGTCGATCAACACAGGTGGGCTCCCGGCTCTGGCGAACTTCACGCTGACTGGACGCGATGCGCTGACGATCAAGACTTTCGTCACTGCGCAGATGCTGGAGCGCGGCTATCTGGCCGGACCGAATTTGTACGCGAGCATCGCGCACACACCGCAGATTCTCGATGACTACTACGCAGCGATCCAGCCCGTGTTCGAGCAAATCGCCAGCCACGACGACAACGAGTTGCTCGAGTCACTCCCGCACGGGACGGCCCAGTCAGGCTTTCGTCGACTCACCTAGGCATCTGGCAGAGCGGGGAGCCCCCGCTGCACGAGACCCTCAGCGGTTCTCGACCAGAAGTCGTTCAAGGAGATGTCACGGGCACGTACCTGGGCAGCTCGTGCACCACGCGCTCGAGCCTCGTCGGCTGCTAGCCATGAACCGACCACGGATGGCAGCGAGTCCACATCGGGGAAGAATCCGTACTCCGCTTCCGGTTCGAAGTAGAGGCGGGTGCGATCCCGGTCATCAGTGAGCAAGAAGGTCCCCGCCAGGGTCGCTTCGATGACACGGGTCTTGAGTTGCTCGAACGCACCTGCGCTCGAGCGAGAGAAGTTGATCGTCATTCGACTAGCCCCCAGGCCAGCCATGTAGTCGAGCCAGCCCGGTTGGTTGGTCCGACTTTGGGTGAAATCTCGAGTGGTGTCGGCCCGATGTGGATTTACCGCAACCTCGAAGCCCTGACTACGTAATCGTTCGATGAGTTCCACTCGATAGGGATACAGGGCACCAATGAAGGACACGTCATATTGCTGGCTGACGTTCGCCAAGCGGCGGTCGACAAGCGCCAAGGATTCTTCAGACACGGGCATGGTCACCGGTCCCACTTCGGATCGTCCCCGGATGAGTGCTCCGTCGAATGGCATGCAGATATCAACTGCCAGGAACTGATCGGACATCCGGGCAAGTCTCCTGCTCTTCATGGAGACAAGATCGAATGCGGAATCGAACATCACACCCAGCAGCGCACCGTCCCATGTCGGTGCGAGTCGATTCCACGCCTCATCCCAGGTCCATTGGTTCGGATGGCTTGGATCGTGCTCTATGTGGGTGACTATGTGCGTGATGCCCTCATCGTGAACTCGATCGACGAGTTGGCTATGCCATTGGGTGGCCGAGGACTCGGGCGCGATATTGAGACATGACACCGAAGCGTTCCCGAACCTCTCTCGTCCCGATTGCCACGCCTCGTAGTAGAAGTTGCGTGTTCCGGGCCGCCAATCAGGGAAATGTGGGCCTTCAGCGGGAACAACGAGGATATGAACCGGTCGTTCCCGGAAGACCCGACGCGCATATCCCCGGCGAGGGGACCGCGATCCGGGGACGCTTCTATTCCGATCACGATTGAAGACCCGGTCCTCGAGACCAGGAAGCAATCGCGCAGCAGTCTGCCCCAGCCGAGCACGGATATTCCCCATCAATCCAGCCACCGCCACACCGTGGTGCACGGCAGATTCGGGTGCGTGGGCTCGATGAGCCCATCGCCCCAGTTCGGCGGCCAGAAGGGGGTGAACAGTGGACGGTCGATGAATGCCGGGTCGGACAGGCACTTTGCTTCGATTCGCTCCACCTCCGCCGTCCACGGCGGCGCGGGGGTGGCTCGAAAAGCGCTGGCGGGGAAGGCCGGCCACCAGATCACTAGCACCAGCACCGAGACGATCCCGACAAGCCAAGGTCGACTCCGGCGAATCACCGGATCGAGTGCAAGCATCGCCGCCGTCCCCCACAGCAGCAGCGGGACCACGAAGTAGCGGTTGTTAGCGAATCCGATGGCCGAGGGAATCAATCCGAAGCCCAGTCCACCCAGCAATAACAGTCCTATGGCCAGGCGATTGCCTGAATCACGGACGACGAAAGCCACCGCCACCGCAACCATGAGTCCTGCGATGAGCCAACCCGTAACCCCTAGAGGCGACAGTGAGAAGTTGTTGAAGAAGGCGTAGTCACCGATCGACAAACCAGGCCAATAGGTCAGCAGGGAAACCGGAATCGAATCCGCCCAGGAATTCAAAGTCTCACTACCCAGCGAGATCTGCCGCGGTGCCTCAGCAGTCAACGCAACCACCGCTTGGGCGATAAGACCCACAGCAAGCGCCCCCGCCCAGACGCCACCTATCGACCATGACCATCGCCCGCGCAGCAGCACGACTAAGAGCAGCGCCAGCAGCACTACTGCTGAGGGGATGGTTAGCGCCGTCACAAGCAGCAGCACGGCACCTGCAGCGATATATCCGCGCGAAGCTATTGGGAGGCCAACGCGCGGTGGCAGCACGATCAGCAGCGTGGAGAGGAACAGCAGCAGCATGTAGGCACTGCCGATGGCGTTGATCGCTTCCAATCCGGCCATCGGCGCCAGCACTGGAAGAAGTGCGATCACGCCGGCGGTGAACCACCCGAAGCCGGCGCGCAGCACGATCAGGAAGGCAAACGCCGCAGTCAAGCCCACAAGGGCGGCAGCGATCACATTGGCAGCGATCGCCCAGTGCTCCCACGGCAACACTGCTACGGGCCAGGCGAGCACTCGTGGCAGGAACAGCAGGTACCCCGCGAAGGGCTCACTGGTACATGTGAAGAAGTCAGCTTTGCGGATGCACAGCGGGAACAGGCCGTCCTCAGCCCACAGGACTTCTGTTGGAGCCGACCTGTCGAACAGCCACAGCCGACCGATAGACATGACGCCGGCCACCAAGCCCACGAGCACTGCCGGAGCGATCAGTCGAAGCCGGGTGCGTTGATCACCGGCCACAGCCGCAGTGGAAGTCACGCTCCGAAGCCTACGGACGATCCCACGCTGTGATCGGCAGGCGAACCGACCGCAGGAGATGCACTGTGGACAGTCCGGCAGCGAAGCCGGAGATAACGAGTCCCGCGATCGTCACCATGACGGTGTTCCACACGACCACCGATTCGATACCAACCAAGAGCAAGACAGCAACACTCGAGGCCGCGATCATCCGACGTTGGGAAGAAACCAATTGGGATATCAACGGGATGGTCAACAGCAGGAAGGTTGCTTTGTAGCCGTATCCGAAGCCTGCCACCAGAACGCTCGCGAGGTACAACAACGAGCCCGATATCGCCAACATGGACATCCACATTCGAACTCGTTTCAGACTGGCTCCCACACCCCAGCCCCATACGGCGGCAAACAGCACGAGAACCAGCAACAGGACATCGCCCGCTTGCCATCCACCCGCCCCCACATCGGTGCCGAGCATCCGCGCGACAACCGGGACGCGCCCAAGCACCACGAAATCCCCGTAGTCGATCATCGCGGTGTTCGAGCCAGAGCTGAATCGGAAGTTCTCCCAGGTCACGATCACGAATCCGAATGCCGCGACCACATAACCGGCGAGCACCATCCACCCGTAGCGCAGGCGCAAAACTGGCAGCAGCATGGCGCCCATGACGAACGGGTAGTACTTCCAAGTCCCCATCAACCACAGCAGCCCGGCTCCTAGCGCCCAGACCCATAACGAGTCCTTGCGCCGAACAGCCAGGACCACCACTGCGGCGGACCACAGCACCACCGCATCGATGTTGCCTCGCTCCAACAAAAGCAGCCAGGGTCCACCCAACGCAGCGATCAACAGCGCGATCTGGCCGAGTCCCTGGGATTGCCGCGCCAACCACGCGAGCACTAGCGAGGAGATGATGATCATCCCCACGCCCAGGACTCCGGCATTTGACTCGGAGAAGATCGAGAACGGCACGTACTGCACCCAGACCATGCCCGGTGCGTAGATCGACGCGTCCTGCATGCATCCGTTGTTGTCCGCGTAGATGTCGAATCCGAAGCGCGCGCAGTCCACGCTCTTCATGACCAGGGAAAGATCCCAAAACTGCATGATGGCTTGGGGCACCTTCAAGCCGCGATAGATCAGTGTTCCCAAATCCGGATTGCCGCCGGCCAACCCCCACCACGGCAGGAAAGAGGCGACGAAGGACCCCCCGCCCACGAGCCAGGGGAATCCACAGGTCAATCGAATACCGACACGCTTGACGAACATGGCGACCACCGCCACCACGACGAGCACGGCGGTCGCGGACCACGCAAGCGGCAGGTATCCGGCGGCGGAGGTGTTCGCTGGATCGGTGATGCTCAACAGGACTAACGTCAGCGCCAGCGCGCCAGCAAAAACAACCCCACCGGCCCCGAAACGAACCAAGAGCAAGGCTCGTTGGCGGGCATCCACTGCCCCGGTTTGGGCCACGGTTCGCGATACTAACTTCCATGCAGCCGTTGGTGTCGGTAGTCGTGCCCGTCTTCAACGGGATGCCGCATCTGGTCGCCCTCACCGAAAGCCTGCTCGCACAGACCTATCCGAATCTCGAGATCGTCTTCAGCGAGGGTGGCGGATCCGATTCCAGCGCCGAATATCTGAGCACGATCGATGATCCACGGGTACGTGTCATCTCGATGCCATCGGGTACGTCCGCGGCGCAGAACTGGACGGCCGCCACCATGGCCGCCGAGGGCGAATTCACAAAGCTCATCTGCCAAGACGACCTGATCACACCCACCGCGATCGAACAGCAGGTCCGAGACCTCGTCCAGAACCCAGCAGCAGTGATGGCAATCGCGAAGCGCGACATCATCGATGCGCGCGGTAACACTCTCTATCGCGAACGCGGGTTGGCGGGCCTTCCCGGAAAGAGTAAATCCGTGTCGGGTGCCGATCTGATCCGCACCTGCTACTTGCAGGGAACGAACGTGATCGGCGAGCCACTGGCGGTTCTGTTCCGCACAGACGCGCTGAAGGCCGCGATGCCTTGGCGGGACGAGAATCCTTTGATGCTGGATTTGTCCACGTATCAGCGTGTTGCCCCCACCGGCGAGGTCGCATTGCGTTGGGAATCGGTCGGTGCTTTTCGGGTGAGCACCAGCTCGTGGTCGACCCGAATAGCGCAGCAGCAAATCGAGCAAACCAAGGCCTGGCAGGAGCAATACGCAACTACAGCCACGCCACCGGTCACTCCAGCCGAGAAACGGCGTGCCGATCTCGGACGACGCAAGCAGACCACGCTGCGTCGCGTCGCCTACACCGTATTGCGCGCTAGAGGTTCCCTCCGTACGGAATCGTCGTGAACCGGGCACAGCGCGAGCGGGTCGGTGCGATCGACTTCACCGTGATGCCCTTCGCCGCGGCCGTCGCGACGCTGATGCACGCGAGCGCGACGATCAAGGACCTCGGCCACCCGGGTATCGCTGTGCATTTCGCCAACGCCTACAACGTCGCTCTAGCGCGCAAAGACCCGGACTATGCGCAACTGCTGCGCTCCGGTGATTTCGTCTTCAGCGATGGGGTCCCCATCACCTGGGTCGGCAAGCGTGCCTACCCGGACATTGCGGCCGAATGGGACCGGGTCTATGGACCCGACGTGATGACTGCGGTTTTCACCGCAAGCGATCCCACGAACGCTCATCAGCCTCGTCACTACCTCTTGGGATCCACGCCGGAGGTTCTGGATGCGCTAGAGCAGCATCTGCATGCTCGCTTTCCAAACGCGTTGATCGTTGGATCGGAGAGTCCACCGTTCCGCGAGCCAACCGATGCGGAGTTGGCCGCCCGAGATAGCCGCATCAGCGAGGCCGGCGCCACCATGGTCTGGGTAGGTCTCGGCACCCCCAAGCAGGATTATGAGGTTGCCCGCCTGGCCCGAAGTCTTCCCGTTGTCTCTCTCGCGGTTGGCGCTGCATTCGATTTCCTGGCCGGAACCACACCGCAAGCACCGATATGGATGCAACGCAATGGATTGGAATGGGCTTACCGACTTGCCAGCGAACCCAAGCGGCTTGGCAAGAGATACCTGTGGGGAAATTCCATGTTCTTGCTCGAGGCAGGTCGAACCATCCGCCGATCCAAGATCCGAAGTTAGGGTGACGCACCATGGGTGACTTCCTCATCGGCGAGCGTCTCGTAGGACCAGATCAACCGACGTACTTCATCGCCGATATCGCTGCGAACCACGACGGGGACCTCGAACGCGCGAAGCAGCTGATGACCCTCGCGAAAAAGGCGGGGGCCGACTGCGCGAAGTTCCAGCACTTCCGTGCCGAGCACATCGTCTCCGACCACGGCTTCAAGGCACTCGGTGGTCAGCAGTCCCATCAAGCCACCTGGAAGAAGTCGGTATTCGAGGTATATCAGGACGCGAGCTTGCCGTGGGAATGGACGGCGGAGCTGGCGAAGCACGCACGTGACATCGATATCGAGTTCATGTCCGCGCCCTACGACCTCGAAGCAGTCGACCACCTCGACCCGTATGTGAACGCCTACAAGGTCGGCTCGGGCGATGTGAACTGGCTGGAGGAACTCGAGTACATAGCCGCCAAAGGCAAACCGGTGATCCTGGCAACCGGAGCAGCCACCGAGGAAGACGTCGATCGAGCGATGAGCGTTCTCACTACATCGGGTGTTCCCATCGTGCTGATGCAGTGCAACACCAACTATGAAGGCACGATCGAGAACATCCACCATGTCAACTTGCGGGTGCTCAGTGATTACGCGCAGCGCTATCCAGGAATCACCTTGGGACTGTCCGATCACACTCCCGGCCATGTCACAGTCCTGGGGGCAGTGGCGTTGGGTGCCCGTGCGGTCGAGAAGCACTTCACCGACGACACCTCGCGAGTGGGCCCGGACCATGGCTTCTCGATGGATCCAAAGACCTGGCGCGCGATGGTCGAGGACACCCGGATGCTCGAGGCGGCCTTGGGCGACGGAGCGAAGAAGATCGAGGACAACGAGAACCAGACCGTTGTTCTGCAGCGCCGCTGCGTGCGTGCGGCGGTCGATATCCCGGCAGGGACCGTCATCACTCGTGATCTCCTCGAGGTGCTGCGGCCTGCACCCCTAGAAGCGATTCCGGCTCATGAGGTAGTAGATGCGGTGGGCACCACCACGCTGCGTGGCTTGGCGGCCGGTGAGGCCATCGCATGGGCCGATCTCACCCGGGCCTAGCCAATGGATCGTTGCTGGTACGTCACGCAGGGCTGGGGCATCCATGACGAGCGCTGGACTGCCGCTCTTCGTGCCCAGGGTTTCGATCCGCAGATCATCAGTCTCAAGCGTGACCACGTGTCCGTTGCCGAGGTCCGAAGCAGGCTCGTGCAGGCCGCCGAGAAGGGAGACCCATCGCCGGTCCTGGCGGGACCGCTCACCACGGTGGCCAGCCACCTCCTGGCTATCCCGCAGCGGCTAGTCGGGCTTTCCTGGGGATTCGACCTGCTGGATCCACAAGCCTCCCCCCTGGATCTAGCGGAGTTGGACCATGTGATCGTCGACTCCCCCGCCAGCGCCGAGATCGCCGAGTCGAGCGGCGTATCGGCTAACAACACTTCGACGATCTACTGGGGCACCGATCTGGACGCCTTCACCCCCGAGGGTCCGCGAATAGATCTATCCACATTCCACGTTCCCGCTCACGCACGTGTGGTGCTGAGTTTGCGTGCACACGAGCAGTTGTATCGCGTCGCCGACCTACTCGATGCATGGCCGGGTCTTCTGGCACGGCATCCGGATGCGCACCTCCTACTCGGCAATCAAGGCAGCCGCACGCCAGAGCTCGAAAGTCACGCTCGGGAGTTGAAGATCGGCGGAAATGTGCACTTCATCGGCCGGATTCCCGAAGCCGATCTCGCACCCCTCCTGCGCTCGGTTGATCTGTACGTCTCGACAAGTCCGGTCGATGGCACGTCGGTGACGATGCTCCAAGCGATGGCAACCGGCTGCCCGGTGCTGGTGACCGATATCCCCGGCAACCGCAACTGGATCCAGAGCGACAGCACCGGCTACCTCTACACGAGCGCAGATGCCCGCTCCTTGAGCAGTGCGATCGACACAGCACTGAACGACGCCGGGACCGCGAAGCAGCAAACACTTATCGCCACCGCACTGGACTCGGTTCGAGATCGCGCTGATTGGAATCACAACCAGCAACTCCTGCGCGCTGCGCTCTTGCCTCACTGACGCCACCGACCGCACGCCGCGATTCGACCGTCCCCTGTCTACCGTCACCTAGGCTCGCGCTGTGCGCACCGGCTTCGATCGCATCGCCACGCGAATAGTCATCCTCGCTTCCCTCGTCCCGGTCTGGGTCTTCACCGTTTCGATCACCGTTCCCCAGCTGTGGCCGGGCAATTTCGACTACGGATTCTTCACAGCGGTCGCCGAACGCCTTCGCGCCGGGGATGTCTTGTACGAAGAGGTGTGGGATAACAAGGACCCATTCGTCTTCTACTCGATCGCGCTAGCTCGCACATTCGGGCCGGCTGGTGCTTGGGCATTGGAACTGGCTTGGGTGCTCCTGACCTCCGGCTCCGTGTTCGCCATTGCCAGGCGAGTCGACCTGGATCGGTGGCTGAGCGCGTTCGTCGCCTTCGCGGTCACGCCGATCGCGATGCTAGGCGTTCCGTACTTCATGGGCAGTTCGCATCTGCCGGGAATCGCGCTCACCCTCTTCGCGCTCGCCTTCCTCGTCCATCGCCGGCCTGTGGCCGCCGGAGTCCCACTGGCCTTCTTGGTCTTCTTCAAGTTCGTCATGCTGCCGCTGGCGATCGCCGTGCTGGTCACGTGGGCCATCGCAACAAGAGACCGCCGCGCGTTGACACGCATCGGGGCATCTTTCGCGATCACTGCGGCGCTCATTGCGGTGGTCCTGCAGATCCGCGGAGAACTAATCGGATTCATCACGACTCAGATCGACAACATTCTGTACTCCCAATCCCCCATCGTGAGTGCTGAACAGACCGGGCTTGTCGAGAAGATCGCCCAGCACATCGTCATCTTGATCAATCCAAATGTGCTGGCGGTGGAATTCGCAACGGCGGCAATCCTGCTGGCCGCGTGGATCATGCATCGACGCGGCAAGACCACGGCGTCGACGAAATCGCTGGATCCACTGTGGTGGACCACCGCCGTCGCCTTCGTCGCATCCATCGGGATCATCGCGGCAACAGGAAAGTGGCTGCATCACGCTGAGATATTCGTAGTGCCCTCGACACTCGCACTTGTTCTGCTGGTGTCAGTGGCAAGCACTACACGACTCCCGGCGTTCGCGATAGTCCTCATCACCCTGGTCGCCGCCTACCTGCTGGCCGGTCGCCCTGCCCCCGGGTTCTATGTGGAGCAGGTCCGTGACCTCCCCTCCTCCTGGGCAGCCGCCCAGGAGGAGGACGAACTCACGACCATCCTGAGGCCCCTCGAACCAACCTCGGTGGCCTTCGTTGGGCGCGGCAATTTGCTGCCGCGCTCACCGGGCCTGGGTGACTGGGAGCTTGCCTGCCGTCATATGGCCCAGCGCCCCTTCAACCCGACCAGCATGTTCGAGGAGACGCTCGAGTGCCTGCCGAGCGCAGAACGCGTCGTCGTCACCCGCGACTACGACCGCGACACGGCTTTCCCCGCCTACGTCGAGTTCTACGACTCCGTCGAATCACTCTTGCAGCAGGTCTACGAATGCGAGGAAATCAACGGTTTCCGCGTCTGTGAACGCCGCGTCAGCACACCGTGACCACGATCGCCCACCCCTAGACTGACGGCCATGGCTGTGCCGCACCCTTCCCCCAGCGAGCCGATTTCGGTCAGCGTGGTGATCCCGGTCTACCGCGGTGAATCCACCCTTCCGGGCTTGATCGAGG
>AACY020350292.1_pt1 | contig 12840 bp, 9 predicted proteins | sample 267378 | NCBI WGS metagenome assembly AACY02 (sample SAMN02954345, study PRJNA13694) | marine metagenome | biome: aquatic; feature: ocean; material: water; isolation source: isolated as part of a large dataset composed predominantly from surface... | reverse complement strand
TATTTGTTCTGGATCAGCGCGTGCAGGCCGAAGGTGTAGATCATCGAACCCTGGTTGGTGCCGCCCAGACTCGGCGTATTACCCCACAGGCCGTACTGGATGAACATCGGCGCGTCTATGTCGACGCCCGGGAACACCTGCAGCCATTGCGGATCGAATTGCACCGCCAGCGCCACCGAATTGTTCGTCGAGCAACCGGCCCACTTACTGCCGCTCGGACATTCGGCCGAGTTGTTCACGCCGTTGTAGAGCGCGCCGTTACTGGTGGTCTTGACCTTCTGCGTGAAAGCGATTTCGGCCAGCGCGCTGCCGGTGTTCCAGAACGGTGTGCGCGACAGGCCCGCCAGCACGTTGCCGATTACGTTGACGACGTCCCCGCGCGCGCCTTGCTGGCCGCTCAGGTCGCTCGCAAGGGGACCGGTGCCGCTGTTCAACGCGGTGTTATGCCGGTACGACACTTCGAAACCCGTGCTGAAATCGCCGATCTGCCGGTCAAGGCTCATGCCGTACAGCTTCACGTTGGAGCCATAGGCCAGGTGATAGTTGGCCGCGCCGGTTGCCGGATTCACGCCCATCAGCACCCACGGCTGCGTTTCCGTCAGATTGCGGTAGTAGAAGCCGAACGTGCCGCCGAGCCATTGCGGCGCCCATGTGACCTTTGCGCCGTAGTCGTTGTGGAAACCGTTATTGGGCATCACGTCGTTGCCGCGCGGAATCGAGCCCTCCAGGAGATTCGGCCCCTGGAAGCCGAAACCGACCGTGCCGAGATAAGTGCCGCCTTCGGGCAGACGGGTGGGCATGTATTCGGCGAAATACTGCGCGGCAAGTCCTACCGTCGGTGTGAGCTGCGTCTCGAACAGGATCTGGGCGCGCGGAATCGCCAGTTCCTTGGCCTGGGTGCCCGGCGAGGCGGCGCCCTTGATGTTGTCCGAGGCGTTCTGACCGTAGTTGATCCCCTCCGTGCCGAAGATCAGCGCGTTGCCCCAGTACTGGGTCAGGCGCCCGACCTTGATTGCACTCGGTTGGCCGTTGATCTCGAACTTGTAGAACACGAACGCATCCAGCAAATCCGCGCCTTGCTGGTAATAGCGTTCGGTGTAGCTGCTGTAGTGATTGCCGCTATACGAGTTCAGGCTCGAGTAGGGCACCCCGGGGTAAGCCATTCCCGGGTTGTTGTTCACGCCGCCGCCGTAGGCGAAGTCCTTCCACAGCGAAGCGCTCACGCGGAAACCGAATTTGTCCCGATAGACCGCATCGAATTCGCTCAGGTCGGACACGCGGTTGGTCACGATGTCGCCCGCGTGCCTGAACTTGTAGTCCGATTCGCTGTAGAGCGGATTGTTGCCGATCCCGTCGTTGATGCCCTGCGCACGCATGCCCAGGTTGTAGCTGATCGTGTTGTCCCAATTGATGTTCAGATCGGGGTTCGAACTGAGTTGCACGGCGCTGGCCGATGCGGCCCAGCATCCCAGAGCCATCGCGATACCGAGGCTCATCCGGCTTTTTTCGAATCTGGCGCAGCTGCTCATTCCCTTCATCTCCTTGTCTCCTTAGCTCCCTGGCGGGGCCGGGTTTTTGTCTGACGCTGGTGACGGCACGGTGCTGCTGGCCTCGTGGGTTCCACGCTGCCGCCCAGGGAATTACACACAGTGTTCAACTCTGTGCAGTCTGCTCGTCGGGACTCGTTAGATTCGCCTGGATTCGGAATTGAATTCTATAGATAGAATTTCGACTCCGACTCTCTCGTTTTCCCCTATTCGAGACAAATTTGACGAAGGTGTTCATATCCATGTCGATGACGAGGGTAAGAACGCTGTGTGGCATAACGTCAGGAGACAAAGCGTCGACCCTTTTTCGCCGGTGAAAGATGCGCCGGCAGGCAAGGAAAAGGGACGGGAATTTTTGATCGGATCTTTCTGTGACAAGGCATTCCGGGCGATGACGAGCATCGGATGCACGCGCGCACGGGCCGCGTAGCGCGCAACCTGGCGCAGGGCATCAACGGGTCGACGCACGGAACAGACAGCTGGAAGTGTGATGATGCGTGGGGGTTGCATGCTCGACAGTCGGGAGGTAACGCCGGCCAGCCGGTCTGTCCGCTGGCGTTTTCTTAAATTGATCACCAGAATCGAACCTGTTCAACTTATCCGCTATCAGGAGTTACCCGGCCCCGCCGGAGCCTCGTGAGCCCACCTCCAGAGTTACCCTGGAGATGCCTCTGAGTGCGAGACACATTGTCGATATGTGTTCATAATATTTCGGATGCTGGCCGTATGAGTTTGAAACGGCATGATCGCGGCACCGTACAAACGGATGGTCCTGGAACGGGGGCGCACAAGTGCAGCGCGAGCACGATCTTCGCATCGGCCGTCGTCGACCCATGTGTCGACGACGGCGTCGATACATGGGCCCTCGACCGCAGGAATGCCTGGCCGTACAGATTCATCAGGTGTTCGCAATGGCGCTTGATCAGTTTTTCGATCAATGCATCCTTGCTGGTGAAATACTCGTAGAGCGAGCCGATGCTGACGCCGGCCGCGTCGGCGATGCGCGTGGTGCTCGTCGCTTCGAACCCGTCTCGTGCAAACAGCATCTTTGCCGCTTAGAGGATCGCGTCGACCGTCATCACAAAGCGACTTTGGCGCGGCCGGCGTCTGATCGCGATCTGTGAAGTCATGCGCGTGTTTTTGCCGAATGACATGACTGGCTCCTTTTATCTATCCCGTCTTTCCCGCGATGCCGTCTGGCCGTGCATCGACGAGGACCAGATTTGCGGCCGTAGCTATACGTCGGGCACGACTGGCGACACGAAAGGCGTGTGCTATTCGAATCGCTCGACCGTGCTGCATGCGTACGCGGCCGCGCTACCCGATTCCTTCGGCCTGCCGGCGCGCGACTGCGTGATGCCGGTCGTGCCGATGTTTCATGTCAATGCGTGGGGGGGGGCGCCGTATGCAGCGCCGATGGTCGGCGCGAAGCTTGTGCTGCCTAAGACGTCTTTTGCGACGGCACGAGACGCGGATGCGGTGTGCGCAGACAGATACACAGATCATCGCTCAGTGCCAACTGCGGGCCGTCTGGTTCTGTCAGGTTTCGGCCGCCGCCTTGAACGTGTCGTCCTCGACGGCCTGGTCGGATTGCTGAACCTTGGGATTGATGCCGCTGGCGAGCAGGAGCTGGGCTTGTGCGCTCAACTCGCGTGCCTTTGCCGGGGAGATTTTCGGGAACATACCGAATGAAATGCGCGCCTGCTGCTTCTCGTCGAAGCTATGCCGAAAGTGCCAACTGGTACCGGTCTTCGCAACGAAGAGACGCTGCTGCCGGTTTTAGGTAATCTTCGGCGGAGCCGGATGAAAGCTCAGAAAACAAAAAAGCCCGCAGTAGCGGGCTTTTCCGGCGGGTCAGAGGACTTTGATGGAAGTCTCTGGAAGCTTAGATGGTGCCCAGGAGAGGCGCCGAACTAACGATGTAATGTATTGTTTTTATTGGATTTATATATTTTTAATTCCAATGATGTACTAGCCAATGGACTAGTTTGATCCAAGTGCAGGAACGTGAATGCCGGTGGCCTTTGATGGAATTCGAATTGACGACGGCGGAATGTTGCACCACTACAACAAAGGAGTCCACGGAAGTTTGGGGCCCTTGCGGGGCACCAATATCTGGGACGATGCCGGCAGCGTGCCTCAGAACGTCAACAGGTCGGAATGCATTTCAGCGACGCACAACCCGCCGTGGTTGCCACGATCGCCAGCAGCAGCATCAGGCTGTATATTCGCTTCCTCATCACGTCACCCTCCCTGATATTTGTTATCGGTTCGCTGCGTCAGCGTGCCGCGGCGCCTACACGTCCACGTAAGACGTGGTTTGCGACGGCACAAGACGCGGATGCGGCGTGCACAGACAGACACACAGATCATCGCTCAGTGCCGCCTGCCGTCCGTCCGGTCCGGTCGTGGAAATGCGCGCGCCGTCGCACTTGATCAACCCGACGGTCTTGCAGACCGGGCACAGGACGGGATCAGTTTCGTAGGCTTGCTCGCGCCCGCCGACCAGGTCGTTACCGTCACCCGCCTGCACGATGCCACCCACCGTCGTTTTGTCGCCTTTCACAATGTCGTAACGCCGCATCTTACGCTCCTACACTGCCCCCGGTCGCGGCCGGAGGCTATTCAGCAGGGCGTCCCATGCCTGCAGCGCTCCCGCCTCATCGACCGGCGACGTTGCCTGATCCGGCGGCAGGTCACTTCGTGAAGACGTGCCCAGCAGCAACTCCACCGAGGTATGCGGTTGTGCCAGCGTGGCCGGATTGCCCGGCGCCAGCAGATAGAAACGGTAGACCGTAATCGGACCGTCCTGAAGCGCAAACAGGACCTCTTCAGCGTCCATGCCAGCCACCACGCGCTTGCCCTTGCGCAGGATGCGATAGCTGCCAGGCATTCGATCGAGTTGTGCGCGAAGCTCGGACAGATTCTTGGTGAGCGGCTGACCTTGATCCTGCTCGACCGCATCTCGCATCTTGATCAGGAGTAGGGCAGGTCGGCCCGGCAGCAGCGCAAACGACTGGCTGACTTCTTCCGTGTAGGTCGACGATCCGGTGACGATCCCGCCGTCGAAGCAAAACCCCGACTCCGTCGGCACGGCCCAGTTGTCTCGCGCCTTGATGCGCCTGTAGGTGTCGCTGTAGATATTCTCGGAGTTACCGAGAGCAGACGCTCCCATGAGGCCGGCGGTGTGAAAGAGTGTGTGGTCCGCAAAGAGGTAGCCATCCGTTCTGAAAGGCATCTCGACTTTCGCCACGCCTTCCTGGTAGATAAAAAACCGCGAATCGTTGACCGGCGAAAATGCCTTCTCAAGCCAGGCCTTCCCAGTTTTCTCATCCAGGTTGACGGGGTTATAGCGTTGCTTCGTACGCAACTCATTCTCCCGGGCCTCGACTTTGGTGCGATAGGCATCAAGTGAGACATTGTGAGTTGTTTCGAGTTTGTCTCCCCTGTACGCGTAATGTTGATTCGAAATCTCGCTCGACGCGGGCCGGTCGAATACGAGGCGGCCGATGCACCACGGGCGCATTTTGGACAGCAGCGGATTGTTCATCGTTGGTTCCACGGAAAGCGCAAGAGAGCAGGCGCAAAGACCTGCCAGTAGAATAAGGGGGCGAAAGAGGCGAGCCATTAATTTGTTCCCGGCACCTAGATGTCGTTGACGATCTGGACCACACTGTAAAGTATCGCCCAGTGCGTCCATGGGTGCGCATAGCTGGTCATGTGCTGGTATCCGCCCTGCACGAACGCCATCTGAACTCCTTTGGCCGGGTCGCCAGGCACATCCGGCTTTAAGCCACGCGCCTGCGCATCGGCCGACCACGCGGGCACCGTACCGTCGCCGCGAATGATCCCCGTTTTGGTCGCGACCTGTGACCAGTCCGTCTTGGCATTCACGTCCGGCAACGTGTTCGTCTTCTGGACGGTGAACGTGATGCTCAGTTTGCGTTGCTCGAGAAGCACGCGGATCTCGCCCTTGCCCGAGTCGTGCAGCAACGTTGCGGCCTGAAGTTCAGGCGCCTGCACGTCCGATGGCACATCTCCGGTCCAGATTGCGTTGCCCCACGTCAACAGATTCTTCGTCGGGTCTCCTTTTTCGATGCCAGGCTTGCTCTTGTCGCTGGCCTCGGTCGTCGTGCTCGACTGTGGTGGCCTGAAGTCGAGGCCGCCCTCGCCGTAGGCTACATATGTCTTGCCATGGTAACGATTCTTCAATTGGCTCTGGTTCTTTACGACGGTCTCCATCGTCGATCGATAATAATCCGATAGGCTTGTCTGAAGCCCGCCAGCATTGAGCCGCGTCTTGACGATCCCAGCGGGATCGAGCTGTTTGTCGGGCGGCTGCAAACCGTACCACTTGGGATTCACATATAAATCGTTATACGGATCGCCGTGCTCCGGGAACTGCATGACCACCTGTCCGTCGGGCCGCGCAAAAATCCACCACGGCGCGCCATTGTGATAATCCGGCATCGGTGTCAGCTCCATCGGTCCCGGCGCGTTCGCCATTACCGCCATGAATTCATCTGCGTCGCGCCCCAGCAGACTGCCATTGATGAAACCATTCATACCGCCTTCGGGACTGCCCCCTGTCTTGAAACGCTTGGCCGCCAGCGGAGCACCGGTGGCCGGTTGACATCCATGAAACACGCCGTGCGCAAGACCTTCGAGCCCATGGTTTAACACCGCGAAGCGGGCCACCAGCCCACCCATCGAGTGCGTCAGAATAATCGCCTTGCCCGTATCGTTTTCCTTGCAGATCTCGGTGACGCCCATCAACCGTGTCGTCTTCTTTGTCTGCGGATCGGGGACATCCAGACCATTCACCACATCACGCCCCGAAAGGTCATTCGACTGCAGCCAGTTGTATCCAATCGCATAGACGCGATAGCGAAACTTGGCGAATTTCTTGAATTCCGCGGAGTCCGGTGCGATCACCTGGCCTTTACCTGCAGCAGCAATGGCGCCGTAGGTCTTTGGGTCGGTGCCGAGCACCGGATGGAGTGCCCATTTCTCGCCCTCGGGGTCGGGGTTGATCCACGCGCCTTCGGGCTTGCCGAGCAGCATCGGGTTGTTCAACTGTTGCTCGAGCCAAAGCAGGACAGGTTGATAGCCGGTCCTATAGACCGAACCCCAGCCGCGGCGTCGCGCCTCCTTCTCGGTAATCGGGTCTTTCTCCCCAAGGTCGACGATCGGGCCGAGCGGCGTCACCATGACGCTCTCGGGATCGAAAAGTGTTTCGCGCGACGACGCGCTGCGAAACCATCCCGCGATGAGCGAACACAACGCGCCGAGTGATGCACTTATCGTGTCTGTATTTGGTGCGGACCATGCCGCGTCGCCACTGTCCTTGGCGGCCAGTGGCGAGCCCATCACGCCCGGTATGAAAATCACGGGAATGATGGGGCGCAGATCGTGCAAGGTCTCCTTGGCGCGAGTGTCGTTGGCCGGCGTTAAGGGCGCCTGGGCGGAAGAGTGGCCGTCCTCGTCGGTCTGCGACGCGAGGCGGACGACTTCCTGTTCGGCATCATCGTCGCCGGACGTCTGGGCCTGCGTACCCGAATTGTCGGGCTGATTTTCGCTCATGGATTCTCGCTTATGCGTTGCTCGTGCCCGGCCGCAGCGCCCGGATCACCACAGTTTCGATATCGTTGCTTTTCTGCTCGACCGTATGGCCCAGCTCGTCCGTGACCCCGCTCAGGCGTGTGCCATCCCCACGCACGATCTCGTAAGGGTGGTTCTTGAGTGGGTCGCCGGTGATCCGGTCGCGCAAGAGATACTTGTCGTTGAACGCCGGCTTCTCAAGGCTATTCATATGCTCGGCCACCGAACTCGGACCTTGCCGGCTGAATGACGCCGACTTGATCGTGCGTGCGCCGCGCGTGCCGTCCTCAATTCCTTGGGGGGTAATACGGATGTATGAGCCCCCGCACTTGAGCATCAACTCGGTCTTCGCGTCGATCTCAATGCTGCCGTTATTGCTCTTGAGCGTCAGGCCGAGTTCGGAGAGTAATCGCAGCTGATCGGTGAGCGCCTGGATGTCGATCGCACCTTTCCCGGCGATCAGTTTCATACCGGCACGTTGGACGAATACGCTGATTTTTTCTGCGACGCTTGCAACCAGCGATTTGCCCACGGCCCAGTAGGTGTCCTTGCCGCTGACGAAATTCAGATGGTCGTCCGCGACCATCTGCGCCGACGCGTGCGTGGTAAAACCCATGCTCTCTGGACTCGATCCGAGCATGACGGGTTTGGCAAAGGCATTGGCGTTTCCTGTCCCACCGCCTGCCGTATTGCCGCCTTTGGCCACGCCCGCCTTGCTGTGCTGGGTCGCCTTCGCGAACTGTGAAAGCGCTTCGCGGCCAGGCTTCATATCCTCGGCCTTGGCGGTCGAACTTGCGGAGGACAACGACTCGACGAGCAGATCCGCACGCGCCAGGATCTCGCGCGGCGCGGTGGTATCGAGCGGCTGACCGTCGGCACTGATTTGATGTGTGCTGAAATACAGTCCCTCACCCGCATGGACCGCACCTGCATAGTCGGTGCGCAAGGTAAAGCCGCTGCCGGTGTACGCGCCACGCGAATTGCCGTCTTGGACGATCTGGTAGCCGAGATGGAGACCGCTCATGCCGTGGCTGCTCATGATCCGCATGCGAGGCTGCCCCGTGGAATCATCCATGACGTACTGGTTATAGCCGCCGCCGCCGTACTCCCGGGACTGATAGCCAGAAAGCAGGCCGTTCGAATGCCACTGCGGTTTCGCCGCGCCGTTGTACACACGATGAAGCGCAATCGGGCGGTCGATGTCATTGCCGATGTGGCCGATCAGGAGTTCTTCGCCCGCGCGCGGCATGTGGACGCCACCATATCCATCGCCGGTATCGGACTGCGCCACGCGCACCCAGCACGATGCACGTTCGTCACCTTCATTGAGCCGGTCCCAGATGAAGAGCACCTTCACCCGGTTCAGTTCATCGGTGTAGCACTCCTGTCCCTTCGGTCCGGCCACAATCGCCGATTCCAGTTTCGCTTCGGGCTTGTGATGTTCGAACGGGCTCCGGTACGGCACCGTCGTACGCTGCGCTTCGATGGCGACCCGGTAGAACCCCGTGGAGCCGTCTACGTGGCTCGCGCTGAAAATCTGACCAGAGTCGTCGGCGCGGGCCTGTGCGAGCTGATGATTCAGGCTGTGTGGGTAGTTCGCTTCGTGCCCGGCGAGCGGAAGATTGTTCTCGATGACCCACTCGACCTCGATGCTCGCGAATTCGTTCTGGTCGGCGGCGTCGTGGTCATGTTCGGGATGACCGGTCAGTGTGAAGCGCCGGCCCGCGTCCATGGCGCGTAGGCTACCCACGCCGTGAAAGCGCTTGGCCTGCGACTCCCATTCCTCCATGCGAATCTTCGACAACTGATCACCCCGGTCCTGTTCCGGGTACGTATAGCCACCGGTATATTCGTAGACTTCGGTTTGCGCGGGCAGCGCGCCTTGATTCGCCCTCGTCGGTATCGACGTACCTTTGGGGCTGGAGGGCGTCGGCGGGCTTTTGTAGTCGAAGGTACGCGTCGACAGCAGCACGGACTGCAGCGTCCGCGTGCCTGACCACTGGGTGAGCGCATCGGCTTCCCTGCTCACGCCGGCACGATAGAATCCGACCGTTGCAGGTGAGAGCGGTTCGAGCGTCTCAAGGCGATCGGTGATGACCAGCGTGTGTGATTTGCCGTCCGCCGCCTGCTGCCAGATGCCATACAGGCCCTCGGACTCGAGAAGCCGGTGCACGAAGTTCCAGTCGGTCTCGTCCTGCCGGCAGTAGGAACGCTTCGGCAGCGGCTTCGAGAGCGCGAAGCGGTACATGCCTTTTGCCTGCGGATGCTGGTTGAATGCGTCCGAGACGATTTCGTCCGCTGCCTTGTCCTGCCAGTGTCGCTGGTCACGCCGGAACTTCAGAAAGTGCATCCACGAGGAAAATCCCAACTGGTAACTTGTGAGATTTCCGTCGGCTCCCAGCCGACGCGCTGTATATAGCCATGGTGGGGCAGGTAAGACCGATCGGCCTGTTGGATCCAGAGCGTAACGGTCTGGGCGATCAGCGTTTTGAGCTGCACGTCGCCCTGAGTCGACACGCAGTCGAGCAGAAAGGAGAAGTCACGACCGATCCGCGAGCACCCGGTGACACGGTGGGGCAGCAAGACGTTATTGCCGGCCGACGTATCCAGTTTCAGAAGGCGGTCCTGCTGCGACAGTCCACCCGTAATCGCCCCGATTATGTCCTGCGTGCCCATGCCGCCTCTCGATCTGATTAATCCTCTTTCCCGCGCGATTTTACTTCGAAAGCAATCTGATAATGATCTGAAATTGAAAAGCGGAAATCGATTTAATGCGAAATGGATATTCGGATGAATATCGAATCTCAAAACATGATGCGGCATGGGCCGCAGGCGGACGGCCGCGAACAACATCAAATTAGCGATTCGATCATCTTTGTCCGGCCCCTAGGGCCGAACTGCAGCGCTTTTACTCTGCTTGGTTGACTTGGAGCGTAGAGGAGTGCCCGGTGTTCTCGAATAGACATTGACCCGAGCCGCAAATTGCGCCGTCAATTTCGGAGTAATCCCTGTCGTTTTTAAAGCGTCCAGATAGTCGGCACACCATTGCATCATCGCGATTCGTTGAGCCAGGTACTTGGCTTGATTGTAGTCACCCGCTGTACCTTCTTCGATGTGAGCGAGCTGCATTTCGACGTGGTCCTTTTCCCAGCCATGTTCGCGCAGCAAGGTGCTCGCGGTGTGTCGTGTGCCATGACCGACCATGCGGCCCTTGTATCCGATCCTTGCAAATACACCGTTGATAGTGTTCTCGCTGATGACATCGTTCTTCCAGCCAATGCCGGGGTAGAGATATCTTTGCTTACCGGTTTGCTTGTACAGTTCCCGCAGTTGTGCCACGAGTTGCGCCGGAAGAGAAATGACGATGTCTCGGCGCATCTTCATCTTTTCTCTAGAAATTTTCCACAGGGCGGAGTCGAAATCAATTTCTGTCCATTTGGCAAAACGGACCATGCTAGGGCGGCTTGCCGTCTAGATAGTCATCCATGCGGCAGTGCGTTGTATGAACCGGCTCGTTGATCGGTCGAGAGCCTTTAGAAAATCGGGAAGTTCAGGTTCAAGCAGATGCGGATAGGGCTTGGCCTTAGGCGCTTCCTTGGCAATGACTTTCAGTTCTGACGCAGGGTTGTTTTCGCATTTGCCTCGGGCAATGGCCTGGCTGAAGATCTCGCGTAACCATCCGCGTACCTTTTTCGATACGTTCAGTGCGTTGCGCTTTTGATGGCTTGGCTGACTCAACCTGCTTGATTGTCAGTGGCATGACCGTCACCTAGTACATTGGAGGAACTCGAACTTTCAATGTACTGGCTAATGTACTACTTTGCTGCTGGTTTTTAGGTAATCTTCGGTGGAACCGGATGGAAGCTCAGAAAACAAAAAAGCCCACAGTAGCGGGCTTTTCCGGAGATCAGAGGACTTTGAGGAAGTCTCTGGAAGCTTAAATGGTGCCCAGGAGAGGACTCGAACCTCCACGGTGTTGCCACCGCTAGGACCTGAACCTAGTGCGTCTACCAATTCCGCCACCTGGGCACGTCTTCAAGCTAGACCGACATTTTAGCGTGATGATGCAGCGTGTCAATCCCTACATGCAAACAAACTATCGCTTCATCAACCGCCCGGTTGTGCCATGCAGCAGAGCAAAACTCTACTGCCCGACAATGGCCGATTCACATCAACCCAACCGTCCTGCTAACCACGTGATCCGCTCGAAAAAACTGAACCGGATCACGTAGCCTCACACAAAAAGTAAAGCCGCCTATGTGAAACATCAGGCGGCTTTACTTTTGAATCTGGTGCCCAAGAGAGGACTCGAACCTCCACAGTGTTGCCACCGCTAGGACCTGAACCTAGTGCGTCTACCAATTTCGCCACCTGGGCAGGTGATGAACAGCAAAGACCGCCATTATAGCGACAGATTCAGGGCTGTCAAGCCTTTCTCAAAAGTCGCTTAAACATTGCCGCGGCGAGTCTGCAGGCGGCTCACAGCGATTCTCGACGGGCCGCTTGGCGCGCGAGACGGGTGTTAGAATGCCTCGCAGTAGTTCGTTGGCACGGTGCACACGCCCGTCGGACTCAGATTTGAACGAGCCGGACCCGAGCAGCCCTTTCAGTGCAATCGCAAGTGCAACTTAAGCGCAACCCAAACGCTTCTTAAGCCGAGCCACATCGCCGACCGACGTCCATGCAACGAGAAAAAATCATCGATAAGCCCTTGAGCAAATTCCCGTATCCGATCCCAAGCCGCGAAGAAATCCTGGGCGTCCTGCGCACGAGTGAAGCGCCGCTTGCCGCGAACGACATCGCCGAAGCCCTGTCGATCAAGCGCCAGGAGCGCGAAGGATTTTTCAAGCGGCTGGGCGCCATGGAGCGCGACGGCCAGATCCGGCTCGATCAGCGCAATCTCTACCAGCTGACCCATCCGTCCAACTTTGTGGCGGGCCGCGTACAGGGCCATCGCGACGGCTACGGTTTTCTCATTCGCGACGACGGCCAGGACGATCTGTTCCTGCCCACCGGCGAGATGCAGAAGGTCATGCACAACGATCGCGTGCTGGCGCGCATCGTCGGCTACGACCGCCGCGGCAGGCCGGAAGGGCACATCGTCGAAGTCACCGATCGCGCCAACAAGCGGGTGATCGGCCGGCTGCTCAATGAGAACGGCGCGTTGATCGTGGCGCCCGAAGACAAGCGCATCGGTCACGATATCCTGATCGCGCAGAACACCAAGAAGGCCAAGGTCGGCCAGGTGGTGGTGGTCGAACTGACCGATTTCCCGAGCCGTCATTCGCAGCCGCTCGGCCGCGTGGTGGAAGTGCTCGGCGATATCGACGACCCCGGCATGGAAATTGAAATCGCGGTGCGCAAGTACGGTGTGCCGCATGAATTCAGCCAGGCCGCGCTCGACGAAGCCGCCAAACTGCCAGACGAAGTGCGTCCGGCCGACGCGCGTCATCGCATCGATCTGCGCGATGTGCCGCTCGTCACGATCGACGGTGAAGATGCCCGCGACTTCGACGACGCGGTCTACTGCGAACCGGTTCAGGTCGGCCGCGGCGAAGGCTTCCGCCTGATCGTCGCGATCGCGGACGTCTCGCACTATGTGCATCCGCAGAGCGGGCTCGACGCCGATGCGCTCGAGCGCAACACCTCGGTGTACTTCCCGCGCCGCGTGATTCCCATGCTGCCGGAAAAG
>AACY020527628.1_pt1 | contig 12850 bp, 8 predicted proteins | sample 267378 | NCBI WGS metagenome assembly AACY02 (sample SAMN02954345, study PRJNA13694) | marine metagenome | biome: aquatic; feature: ocean; material: water; isolation source: isolated as part of a large dataset composed predominantly from surface... | reverse complement strand
CCGGCGGCGGCTGCAACATCGCCCATGTAGCTCAGTTGGTAGAGCACACCCTTGGTAAGGGTGAGGTCACCGGTTCAAATCCGGTCATGGGCTCCAAAGAGGGGGCCACGGCCGGCGGCCGGGCCCAGGCTGCGGCGGCAGCGAGGCGTTCACCGTCGGCTTTCGTACGGGCCGGCGGCGTCAGGAATGGCTGGTCTGAGCGGAGTAGGTGTCTGTAATGTCCAAATCCAAGTTCGAACGCAAGAAGCCCCACGTAAACGTGGGCACCATTGGTCACGTGGACCACGGCAAGACGACGCTGACGGCGGCGATCACGGTGCACCAGGCGAAGAAGTTCGGTGGTGAGGCGCGCGCCTACGACCAGATTGACAATGCGCCGGAGGAGCGCGAGCGCGGGATCACCATTGCGACGGCGCATGTGGAGTACGAGAGCGACAATCGCCACTATGCGCATGTCGATTGTCCTGGGCACGCCGACTACGTGAAGAACATGATCACGGGGGCGGCGCAGATGGACGGTGCGATTCTGGTGGTTTCGGCGGCGGATGGTCCGATGCCGCAGACGCGCGAGCACATTTTGCTCTCACGCCAGGTGGGTGTGCCCTACATTGTGGTGTACCTGAACAAGGCGGACATGGTGGACGATGAGGAACTGCTGGAGCTGGTGGAGATGGAAGTGCGCGAGCTGCTCGACAGCTACGACTTTCCGGGTGATGACACGCCGATCGTCACGGGCTCTGCACTGAAGGCGCTGGAGGGAGACGAGAGCGAGATTGGCACGCCGTCGATCGACAAGCTGGTGGAAGCGCTGGACAGTTACATCCCGGAGCCGGAGCGCCCGATCGATGGTGCGTTCCTGATGCCCATCGAGGACGTGTTCTCCATTTCGGGTCGGGGCACGGTGGTCACGGGTCGCGTCGAGCGTGGCGTGATCAAGGTGGGAGACGAGATCGAGATCGTTGGGCTGAAGGACACGACGAAGACCACGTGCACGGGTGTGGAGATGTTCCGCAAGCTGCTCGATCAGGGTGAGGCGGGGGACAACATTGGTGCGTTGCTGCGAGGTACCAAGCGTGATGAGGTGGAGCGGGGTCAGGTGCTGGCGAAGCCGGGGACCATCACGCCGCACACGCACTTTGAGGCCGAGGTCTATGTGCTGAGCAAGGAGGAGGGTGGTCGTCACACGCCGTTCTTCAACGGTTACCGCCCGCAGTTTTACTTCCGCACCACGGACGTGACCGGTGCGTGTGAGCTGCCGGAGGGCATCGAGATGGTGATGCCGGGTGACAATGTGAAGATGACGGTGCGGCTGATTGCGCCGATCGCCATGGAAGAGGGGTTGCGCTTTGCGGTGCGCGAAGGCGGTCGTACCGTCGGTGCCGGCGTGGTGGCGAAGATCATCGAGTAACACGGCCGGCTCGCTTAGCGCCCACGGGCCGTTCCGTCGTCGGCGCTCCGGGGTGGCAGAGCAGGCTGCCACCCTCAAACATTTTTCTAGGCCAGTAGCTCAATTGGCAGAGCAGCGGTCTCCAAAACCGCAGGTTGGGGGTTCGAGTCCCTCCTGGCCTGCCATACATTGCGGCCCCTCGGCCGCCCGCGGGAAGCATGAACGCAAAAGCCGACGCCGGAGCATCCGGTCTCGATACCGTGAAGCTTGCCTTGGCTGCCGCGATTATCATCATCGCGCTCTGGGGCTTTTACTTTTTTTCTGAGCTGTCGCTGCTCTTGCGCGTCGTCGTGTTATTGGGACTCGCGGGCGGGGCAGCGGCCATCGCGCTCACGTCCCTGCCGGGCCGCCAACTGTGGCGCTTCGCCGTCGACGCGCGTATGGAAGTTCGGAAAGTAGTCTGGCCCACCCGCCAGGAGACCATCCAGACCACACTGATTGTCATTGTCATGGTGCTGATCCTCGGCATCCTGCTTTGGCTGTTCGACATGGTGCTGATGACGATCCTTCGCTTCCTGACCGGGCAGGGGGGCTGAGCATGGCTAAGCGCTGGTACGTCATCCATGCGTTCTCGGGCTTCGAGAGCCAGGTTAAGCGCGCCCTGGAGGAGCGCATTGCCCGTGCCGACATGCAGGACGCCTTCGGGGAGATTTTGGTGCCCACAGAAGAAGTCGTGGAGATGCGCGGCGGCCAGCAACGCAAGAGTGAGCGTAAGTTCTTCCCCGGCTATGTGCTGGTCAACATGGAGATGACCGACGATACATGGCACTTGGTCAAGGAGGTTCCGCGAGTGATGGGCTTCATCGGCGGCAAGGGTGATCGGCCGGCGCCGATACCCGATTCCCAGGTGGCCGCCATTCTCGAGCGAGTGCAGGAGGGAGTCGAGAAGCCTCGCCCGAAGGTGCTGTACGAGCCCGGCGAGGTGGTCCGGGTGACCGACGGGCCGTTCACGGATTTTAACGGGGTTGTCGAAGAGGTCGACTACGACAAGAGCCGCTTGAAGGTGTCGGTGTTGATCTTCGGCCGCTCCACGCCCGTGGATCTGGAGTTCGGTCAAGTCGAAAAAGGCTAAACCGACCAGCATACGCAAGCGTGCCGGCGACATCGAGGCGACGATGTCGGCGGCTGGGCTCGTGTGTCGAAGGCTCGACCGTCGCTGGGCTCGGGCGGGAACGCCGCAAACACATGCGCGGCGACTTGGATAATTCCGCAGCCGCCTTCTGCGGGCCTCGCACCAGGCCACCAACCCGTCGCATCAGTGTCGCACGCACGACTTGCGCGTCGCCAGCGATAATCCAAGGCACGATCTCGGTCGCCTTTATTTGGTCCCGGCACTGCCGGGTTGAGAGACTGCACGGGGAGCCGGCCGACGCGGTTGGCGCCAGGACCCGTCGAGGTAGACAATCATGGCAAAAAAGATCAACGCCTACATCAAGCTGCAGGTGAAGGCGGGAGAGGCCAACCCCAGCCCACCCGTCGGACCCGCGCTTGGTCAGCACGGCGTCAACATTATGGAATTCTGCAAGGCGTTCAACGCCAAGACCCAGGAAATCGAAAAGGGATTGCCCATTCCTGTGGTCATCACCGTTTATGCGGACCGCAGCTTCACATTCATTACCAAGACACCCCCCGCATCCGTGCTGCTCAAGAAGGCAGCCGGCGTGAGCAAGGGTAGCAGTGCGCCGAATACCGACAAGGTTGGCAAAGTCAACCGCCAACAGCTGGAAGAGATCGCAAACACCAAGATGGCGGATCTCAATGCCAACGATCTGGAGGCCGCCGTTCGAATCATAGCCGGCAGCGCCCGCGCGATGGGGCTGGATGTGGAGGGTGTGGAGTAAATGGCCAAGCTGACCAAACGCCAAAAGGCGATTCGCGAGCAGATCGAGCCCGGTAAAGTGTACACCGCCGACGAGGCCTTCGCGCTGCTGAAAAACATCTCCAAGGTCAAATTCATCGAGAACATCGACGTTGCGGTGAATCTGGGCGTCGACCCGCGCAAGTCCGATCAAGTCGTGCGCGGCGCCACCGTACTACCGCACGGTACGGGGAAGCAGGTGCGGGTCGCCGTGTTCACGCAGGGCGCGAACGTCGACTTGGCCACCGCCGCTGGCGCTGATCGCGTCGGCATGGAGGACTTGGCCGAGGACATGAAGGGTGGTGCCCTGAACTACGATGTCGTGATCGCCTCGCCGGATGCCATGCGCGTCGTCGGTCAATTGGGCAAGTTACTGGGACCCCGGGGGCTGATGCCCAATCCCAAGGTGGGTACGGTGACCCCGGATGTGGCGGAGGCGGTGCGCAATGCTCGGGCCGGCCAGGTACGCTACCGTACCGACAAGGCCGGTATCATTCATTGTCCGCTGGGCAAGATCGACTTCGAAGCGGAGAAGCTGCGGGAAAACCTTGAGGCGTTGCTTGGGAATCTGCTGAAGGCGAAGCCGAGCGCAGCCAAAGGTATTTACATGAAAAAAGTCACGGTGTCCTCCACGATGGGGCCGGGCCTCACCGTGGATCATGCTGCGCTGTCTTTCTAAAAGTGACTCCATGCAGCCGTCGCGTCGGTCATCGGCGCCGATGAGCACAAGACCGACTTTGGGGCATCGGTGGTATTGATCCGAGGTCCGTCAAAGACCGCAGGTGCGCTGTAGCCCCCAAGGACGGTGGGGCCGTAACGCTTAATATGGCCTGCGCAGATGTGCCCTCGCAGGGGTCCGGGCCCTCGAGCCCACGGCCCTGGTGACGGAGCACGCCCACTGCCCGGTACGCCGCTCGGAAGCGCGTGCCATGGGTGCCTCCCGCAAAGCGTTGGGAGCTCACAGGAGAAGCCTATGCCGCTGAACCTCGCTCAGAAAGAGGCCGTCGTCGCGGAAGTCTCGGCAGTCGCGCGGAATGCGTATTCCGCCGTCGGCGCCGAATACCGCGGGTTGACGGTCGCGGAGATGACGGCGTTGCGCCTCAAGGCGCGCGAAGCCGGTGTTTATGTGCGCGTGGTCAAGAACACGTTGGCCAAGCGTGCCCTCGCCGACACCGAATTCGGATGTATGACGGAAGCGCTCAAGGGGCCGCTGGTGCTCGCCTTCGGCCGCAATGATCCGGGCTCGGCGGCGCGCGTCGCCAAAGAATTCGCTAAGGATCACGGCAAGTTCCAGGTGCAGATGATCGCCCTGTCTGGGCAACTGTTGGCACCCACGGAGCTGGACAAGGTCGCGAAAATGCCGACCTACGACGAGGCCATCAGTCTGCTGATGGCCACGATGAAGGCGCCCGTGCAGAAGCTCACCAGCACCCTGAACGAAGTGCCCGGCAAGCTCGTGCGCACCGTTGCCGCCGTACGCGAGGCGAAGGAAGCCGCGTAGTGGCGCGAAGCGCACACGTCGCCGTCCATCCAAGATTCGAGACGATACAACACGCGTCGGTCGCTGACCGACAACCGATTCCCGGGAGACCATAATGGCCGTTTCAAAAGACGACATCCTCGACGCGATTGCCAACATGACCGTGATGGAGGTCGTGGACCTCATCAGCGCAATGGAGGAGAAATTCGGCGTCACCGCCGCCGCCGCCGTGGCCGCAGCGCCGGCCGCAGGCGCCGCCGGCGGTGAAGGCGCCGAGGCCGCCGAAGAGCAGACCGAGTTCGACGTGGTGCTGGCATCCTTCGGCTCCAACAAGGTTGGCGTTATCAAGGCGGTGCGGGCGCTCACCGGCCTCGGTCTGAAAGAGGCGAAGGAGGCCGTCGAGGGCGCTCCGACGACCCTCAAAGAGGCCGTCTCCAAAGACGATGCCGAAGCGGCGAAGAAGGCGTTGGAAGAAGCCGGCGCCACTGTCGAGGTCAAATAAGCCGCATTGTCTGCCACAGCACAACGCCCCGTCGTGGAGGCTGGCGGCCCTAGGTCGCCGGCCTCTCGGTATTGGTGCATTGTTGGCGTCTTGGCGCTTTCGCAGCGCTGAACGATTGCGCAGCAGCATCCCGCTCGCGGTGGTCTACCGCCGCCCGACGGGCTGCACACATCTCCACCGAGCCCACCGCACGTATGGCTCGGCCCTGACCCCACAGATGAGGGAAGGCAAGTATGGCCTACTCGTTCACCGAGAAGAAGCGTATCCGCAAGAATTTCGGCAAGCGCCCGACCATTCTCGAAGTCCCATTTCTGCTCGCCACGCAGATCGATTCCTACCGGAATTTTCTGCAGGCAGACCGCGCGGCGGGCGCGCGCGAGGACATGGGGCTGCACGCGGCCTTTCGCTCGGTGCTACCCATCGAGAGCTACTCCGGCAACGCCGTATTGGAGTACGTGAGCTATCGGCTTGGCGAGCCGGCCTTCGACGTGCGCGAGTGTAACCTGCGGGGGGCAACCTATGCGGCACCCCTGCGGGTCCTGCTGCGCTTGGTCATCTACGACAAAGACGCACCCGCCGGCAGCAAGGTGGTGAAGGACGTCAAGGAGCAGGAAGTCTACATGGGCGACCTGCCGCTGATGACCGAGAACGGCACCTTCATCATCAATGGTACCGAGCGGGTCATCGTCTCGCAGTTGCACCGCTCACCAGGCGTGTTCTTCGACCACGACAAGGGCAAGACCCATTCCTCCGGCAAGCTCCTGTTCTCGGCGCGCGTGATCCCATACCGCGGCTCGTGGCTCGACTTCGAGTTCGACCCCAAGGACAACGTCTTCGTGCGCATCGACCGCCGCCGCAAGCTGCCGGCCACCGTGCTGTTGCGTGCGCTCGGTTACAGCACCGACGAAATGCTGGCGTCGTTCTTCGAGACCGACACCTTCCACCTCGGCGATCCCATGGAGCTCGAGCTGGTGCCCGAGCGCCTGCGGGGCGAGACGGTCAACTTCGAGATCAGCATCGGCGACACGGTGCTCGTCGAGGCCGGCCGGCGTGTCACCGCCCGGCATATTCGAGAGCTGCAGAAGGCGGGCGTGGAGCGGCTGGCGGTTCCGGAAGAGTTTCTGTTGGGCCGCACCCTCGCGCACACGTTGGTGGACACCGACACCGGTGAAGTCATCGCTGAGGCGAATGCCACAATCACCGACGAACTGCTGGCCGTGCTGCGTGAAAAGGGCATCGAGCGGGTGGATACGTTGTTCGTCAACGACCTCGACCACGGGCCCTACCTCTCGGAGACCCTGCGCATCGATGCCACGCGCACCGACCTCGAAGCCCAGGTCGAGATCTACCGCATGATGCGCCCCGGGGAGCCGCCCACGAAGGAAGCGGCACAGAATCTGTTCCACAATCTGTTCTTCACGTCGGACCGCTACGACCTCTCGGCCGTGGGCCGCATGAAATTCAACCGGCGTCTCGGGCGCGAGGCCACCGAAGGCACGGGCATCCTCTACGACCACAAGTATTTCAGCGCCCGCAGCGACGACACATCCACGCAGCTGGTGTCCAATTACGGTGACACCTCGGATATCGTCGATGCGCTCAAGGTCTTGATCGAGCTCCGCAACGGCCGCGGCAGCGTCGACGACATCGATCACCTGGGCAACCGGCGCATCCGCTGCGTCGGCGAGATGGCCGAGAACCAGTTCCGCGTGGGCTTGGTGCGCGTCGAGCGTGCGGTGAAAGAGCGCCTGTCGCTGGCGGAGTCGGAAGGCCTCATGCCGCAGGAGCTCATCAACGCCAAGCCGGTGTCCGCCGCCATCAAGGAATTTTTCGGCTCGAGCCAGCTGTCGCAGTTCATGGACCAGAACAACCCGCTTTCGGAGGTGACGCACAAGCGCCGTGTCTCGGCATTGGGCCCGGGCGGCCTCGCGCGCGAGCGCGCTGGATTCGAGGTGCGCGACGTGCACCCCACCCACTATGGCCGGGTCTGCCCCATCGAGACGCCGGAAGGTCCGAACATCGGCCTCATCAACTCCCTGGCGGTGTACGCCCGCACCAACCGTTACGGTTTCCTCGAGACACCCTACCGGCGTGTGGAGAACGGCAAAGCCACCGATCAGATCGACCACCTGTCGGCCATCGAGGAAGGCGGCTACGTCATCGCCCAGGCCAACGCAACCCTCGACGACGAGGGCCGGCTCACCGATGCACTGGTGTCCTGCCGCCATCTGAATGAGTTCACCATGAAGGCGCCCGAGGAGGTCCAATACATGGACGTCTCGCCGCGCCAGATCGTGTCGGTGGCGGCCTCCCTGATTCCCTTCCTCGAGCACGATGATGCCAACCGCGCGCTGATGGGGTCGAACATGCAGCGCCAGGCGGTGCCCACCCTGCGGGCGGAGAAGCCGCTGGTGGGCACCGGCATGGAGCGGGTGGTGGCCAAGGACTCCGGCGTCGTGCAATGGGCGCGCCGTGGCGGGACCATCGACTCGGTGGACGCCGCGCGTATCGTGGTGCGGGTGAACGACGACGAGACCGAGCCCGGTGAGTCCGGCGTCGACATCTACAACCTGACCAAGTACACCCGCTCCAATCAGAACACCTGTATCAATCAGCGCCCGCTGGTGCAGCCGGGGGACGTCATCGAGCGCGGCGACGTGCTCGCCGACGGCCCGTCCACGGACATGGGCGAGCTGGCCCTCGGTCAGAACCTGCGCGTCGCCTTCATGCCCTGGAACGGCTACAACTTCGAGGACTCGATCCTGATCTCGGAGCGGGTGGTGCAGCAGGACCGCTTCACCAGTATCCACATCGAAGAGCTCACCTGCCTGGCCCGCGACACCAAGCTCGGCCCGGAGGAAATCTCCAGCGATATCCCCAATGTGGGTGAAGCGGCGCTGTCGAAGCTCGACGAGTCCGGGATCGTCTACATCGGCGCCGAGGTGCGCGACGGCGACATTCTCGTGGGCAAGGTCACGCCCAAGGGCGAGACGCAGCTCACGCCCGAAGAGAAACTGCTGCGCGCCATCTTCGGCGAGAAGGCCTCGGATGTGAAGGACACATCGCTGCGGCTGCCCTCCGGGATGGCCGGCACCGTGGTCGACGTGCAGGTGTTCACCCGCGATGGCGTCGAGAAGGATAAGCGCGCGCTGCAGATCGAAGAGATGGAGCTCGAGCGCATCCGTAAGGACCTCGGCGACCAACAGCGCATCATGGAGAAAGACGCCTTCCAGCGCATGGAGAAGCTGTTGGTGGGCAAGACCGCCGACGGCGGCCCGTCGGGGCTCAAGGCCGGCGCCAAGATCACCAAGACCTATCTCAATGAGCTCGCCGACGAGCACGGCCGCGATCGTTGGCTGGAGATCCGCCTGCGCAGCGAAGAGGCGGCCATGCAGCTCGAGGCCGCCGGGGCACAGATCAAGCAGCAGCGCGAGGAGTTCCGCGACCACTTCGAGACGAAAAAGCGCAAGATCACCCAGGGCGATGAGCTGGCCCCCGGTGTGCTGAAAATGGTCAAGGTGTACGTGGCCGTGAAGCGCCGTATCCAGCCCGGTGACAAGATGGCCGGCCGTCACGGCAACAAGGGCGTCATCTCCCGGGTCGTGCCGGTGGAGGACATGCCCTTCAGCGCCGATGGCGAGCCGGTGGACATCGTGCTGAACCCCCTCGGCGTGCCCTCGCGCATGAACGTGGGCCAGGTGCTGGAGACCCATCTCGGCTGGGCGGCCAAGGGCCTGGGCGAGCGCATCGACGCCATGCTGCGCGGCGACGCGCCGGCGCCCGAGGTGCGGGGCTTCCTGGACGAGCTCTATAACACCAGCGGCAAGCAGGAGGCCCTGGACGAGCTCGGCGACGAGCAGCTGCTGGCGTTGGCGCGCAATCTCACCGGCGGCGTGCCCCTGGCGACGCCCGTCTTCGACGGCGCCACCGAGGAGGAGATCCGCCAGATGCTACGCCTCGCCGGACTCGCGGAATCCGGGCAGACCACCCTCCACGACGGCCGCTCCGGCGAGGCCTTCGAGCGGCCGGTGACCGTCGGCTACATGTACATGCTGAAGCTCAACCATCTCGTCGACGACAAGATGCATGCGCGCTCCACCGGACCTTACAGCCTCGTCACCCAACAGCCCCTCGGCGGCAAGGCGCAGTTCGGCGGTCAGCGCTTCGGCGAAATGGAGGTCTGGGCGCTTGAGGCTTACGGCGCGGCTTACACGCTGCAGGAGATGCTCACGGTGAAGTCTGACGACGTCAACGGCCGCACCAAGATGTACAAGAACATCGTCGATGGCGACCATCGCATGGAGGCGGGCATGCCCGAGTCCTTCAATGTGCTGGTCAAGGAGATCCGCTCCCTCGGCATCAACGTCGAGCTGGAACAGGATTAGCGTCGACCAGGCGTACCGGGAACCGCAGGGCGCCGGGCGCCCCCCGGCACCGGTGCTCGTCGGCGTCAGTCCCCGGCCCGCGATACTCGATCCTCGCCACTCGATACTCGAAACCTTCTTCGCAGGAGATCGGCTTTGAAAGATCTGCTCAGAATCATCAAGCAGCAGGGTCAGGCGCTGGAGTTCGATGCCATTCGCATCGGACTGGCGTCTCCGGACATGATTCGCTCCTGGTCCTACGGCGAGGTGAAAAAGCCGGAGACCATCAACTACCGCACCTTCAAGCCCGAGCGCGACGGCCTCTTCTGCGCCAAGATCTTCGGGCCCGTCAGCGACTACGAGTGCCTATGCGGTAAGTACAAGCGCCTCAAGCACCGGGGCGTGGTCTGTGAGAAGTGTGGCGTCGAGGTCACCCTGGCCAAGGTCCGCCGCGAGCGCATGGGCCACATCGACCTGGCGAGCCCGGTGGCCCACATCTGGTTCTTGAAGTCGCTGCCTTCGCGCATCGGCCTGCTGCTCGACATGACCCTGCGCGACATCGAGCGGGTGCTCTACTTCGAGTCCTTCGTCGTCGTCGACCCGGGCATGACCGCCGACCTGGAGCGCGGCCAGCTGCTCACCGATGAGCAGTACCTGGACGCCCTGGAGGCCAATGGCGACGAATTCGATGCCCGCATGGGGGCGGAGGCCGTCTTCGAGCTGCTGCGCACCATCGATCTCGACGCCGAGATCCGCACCATGCGCGAAGAGATCGAGGCCACCAACTCCGAGACCAAGATCAAGAAGCTCTCCAAGCGGCTCAAGCTGATGGAGTCGCTGCAGCTCTCGGGCAATCGCCCGGAGTGGATGATCCTCACCGTGCTGCCGGTGCTGCCGCCGGAGCTGCGCCCGCTGGTGCCGCTGGACGGCGGCCGCTTTGCGACATCGGATCTGAATGATCTGTATCGCCGGGTCATCAACCGCAACAACCGCCTCAAGCGCCTGCTGGATCTGGTGGCGCCGGACATCATCGTGCGCAACGAGAAGCGCATGCTGCAGGAAGCCGTGGACGCGCTGCTCGACAACGGTCGCCGCGGCCGCGCCATCACCGGCACCAACAAGCGCCCGCTCAAGTCCCTCGCCGACATGATCAAGGGCAAGCAGGGCCGCTTCCGTCAGAACCTGCTGGGCAAGCGCGTGGACTACTCCGGGCGCTCGGTCATCGTGGTGGGCCCGACGCTCAAGCTGCACCAGTGCGGTCTGCCCAAGCGTATGGCCCTGGAGCTGTTCAAGCCGTTCATTTTCAGCAAGCTCCAGAGTCGCGGTCTGGCGGCCACCATCAAGGCGGCGAAGAAGATGGTGGAGCGGGGCACCGCGGAGGTCTGGGACATCCTCGAGGAGGTGATCCGCGAGCACCCGGTCATGCTCAACCGGGCGCCGACCCTGCACCGCCTGGGCATCCAGGCCTTCGAGCCGGTGCTCATCGAGGGCAAGGCCATCCAGCTCCACCCGCTGGTGTGCACGGCGTTCAATGCGGACTTCGACGGCGACCAGATGGCGGTGCACGTGCCGCTGTCGCTGGAGGCGCAGCTCGAGTCCCGGGCGTTGATGATGTCCTCCAACAATATTCTGTCGCCGGCCAACGGCGAGCCCATCATCGTGCCGTCGCAGGACGTGGTGCTGGGCCTGTATTACATGACCCGCGAGCGCATCAACGCGCGGGGTGAAGGGCTTCTGCTCTCCGGTGTCGACGAGGCGCACCGGGCCTATGACAACGGCGCCGCCGCGCTGCATGCCCGTGTCAAGGTCCGCATCCGCGAGGTGCTCTTGAATGAGCAAGGCGATATGGAAGAGCGCTGGAGCATCAAAGACACCACGGTGGGTCGGGCCATGGTCTGGGAGATCGTGCCCGAAGGCCTACCCTTCGAGCTGGTGGACAAGCCGCTCGGCAAGAAGGCCATCTCCCGGCTTATCAACCAGTGCTACCGCGAGCTCGGCCTCAAGGACACCGTGGTGTTCGCGGACCAGATCATGTATCTCGGCTTCCGCATGGCCACCCGCGCCGGCGTTTCCATCGGTCTCGAGGATATGGAAGTGCCGGATGAGAAGCCGGCGATCCTGAGCCGTGCCGAAGAAGAGGTGAAGGAGATCGAGGACCAATACACCCAGGGACTGGTCACCAACGGCGAGCGCTACAACAAGGTCGTCGATATCTGGTCGCGCACCAACGACCAGGTGGCCAAGTCCATGATGCGCAAGCTCGGCAAGGATCAGGTCACCGACCGCGAAGGCAACGCGCAGGAGCAGGACTCCTTCAACTCCATTTTCATGATGGCCGATTCGGGCGCCCGCGGCTCCGCGGCGCAGATTCGCCAGCTTGCGGGCATGCGCGGACTCATGGCGAAGCCGGACGGCTCCATCATCGAGACGCCCATCGCCGCCAATTTCCGCGAGGGGCTGAACGTCATTCAGTACTTCATCTCCACCCACGGCGCGCGCAAGGGTCTGGCGGATACGGCGCTCAAGACCGCCAACTCCGGCTACCTCACCAGGCGGCTGGTGGATGTGGCCCAGGATATGGTGGTACTGGAAGAGGATTGCGGCACCGAGAAGGGCCTGCTGATGACGCCCATCATCGAAGGCGGCGACGTGGTGGAGCCCCTGCGCGAGCGCATCCTCGGGCGCGTCACCGCCGTGGACGTCTATAAGCCGGGCACCGATGAGGTCATTTTCGAGGCCGGCACGCTGCTGGACGAAAGCCGCGTGCAAGAAATGGAGGCCTTGGGTATCGATCAGGTGCTGGTGCGCTCCACCATCACCTGCGAGGCGCGCCTCGGCGTGTGCGCGAACTGCTATGGCCGTGATCTGGCCCGCGGTCACCTGGTGAATCAGGGCGAGTCCGTGGGCGTCATCGCCGCCCAATCCATCGGCGAGCCGGGCACCCAGCTGACCATGCGCACCTTCCACATCGGCGGCGCCGCCTCCCGGGCCGCGGCGGTGAGCAATGTACAGGTCAAAACGGATGGGACCGCGCGCCTGCACAACATCAAGACCGTGCAGCACCACAGCGGTAATCTCGTGGCCGTGTCGCGCTCCGGCGAGCTGACGGTGAGCGACGAGAAGGGTCTGGAGAAAGAGCGCTACAAGATCCCCTATGGCGCCACCCTCAACGTCGGCGATAGCGACAGCGTCGAAGGCG
>AACY020349073.1_pt1 | contig 12858 bp, 7 predicted proteins | sample 267378 | NCBI WGS metagenome assembly AACY02 (sample SAMN02954345, study PRJNA13694) | marine metagenome | biome: aquatic; feature: ocean; material: water; isolation source: isolated as part of a large dataset composed predominantly from surface... | reverse complement strand
AAAAAAAGCGGGCCTGGAGCCCGCTAAAAAACCACACGCTACGGGGTTAGCGCGAGGAGACCAAAGATGGAACCAACTGAGACGACGACCCTGCGTCGACTACGGCCCCAGCAGGGATGCCCCTTCACAGGGCTTCGGCATACGCCGACCGGCAAGTGCATCGTATCCGCTCACACCACGCACCCAGCCACATCCGTGTTGAAACCGTTGAGGGCATTGTGGGCGAATTACCCTGGCAGCGCGGTAACAAAGTGTTTCAGGTTGTAACGCCCGCCAGATAAGGCGTTGCAGGATTTATTTCCAATCCGAAACGTTTTAAACGTATTTTTTACCGATGACAGTTGTGCAATTTCATACGCCTGATTGATGCTACTCGTGACGCATATCGCGGCGTAATCCGTTCAGTCGATTCCGCATGAAATGGTTGCATGCTCAACTTTTTCAGGACGGATCGGCTGTATTACAGGCGGTTTTCCAGCGTGACGAACCCCGCTTGATTGCGGACAGCTCCGCACGCTGCACTGCAGCATTTCATGCATGCGGGAAAGACGGGTCAGAGGGCCGGTTCGTCGGCCCTCTGTTCAACTGGATTGCTCAGGTTTTGCTTAACACCTCAAACGCTGGTTACACGATTGTGTCAGCCGTGCAGGCTTATTAGTCAATCGGCCCGCCAGGCTTTTTCAACTGGGCAGGACGCAGACGGCGTCCCACCCCAGCTACTTCAGCCATTTGTCCGAGATTGCCTGATACTCGCCGGTCGCGCGCGCGAGGTGCAGCCACTGATCGACGTATTGCTGGAACGTCACATCGCCGCGCGGCAGCAGCCATGCCTTCTCGCCGTACTGGAACGGCTTGTCCGGATGCACCGAGCAAAGACCCGGATTCAGCTTCTGCTGCAGCAGGGTCTCTGACGCATCCGTCACCATGACATCGGCCTTGCCGGCGAGGATCTGCTTGAAGATCGTCACATTGTCCGGATAGACGGTCAGATTCGCGTGCGGGAAATACTGCTTGGCGAAACGCTCGTTGGTGCCACCCGGATTGACGATAACGCGGGTCACCGGCTGATCGATCTGCGCTACCGTCTGATACTTGTTGACGTCGTCGCACCGGACGATCGGCGTTTTGCCGTCGATCATGTACGCCTGGGTGAAAAACGCGCGCTTCTGGCGCTCGAGCGTTGGCGAAACCCCGCCCACGCCGATGTCGCATTTCGCGACGAAGTCGTTCATCAGGTTCGACCACGACGTCTTGACGAACTCAGCCTTCACACCGAGCGATTTGGCGAGCGACTCGGTCATGTCGATATCGATACCTTCGAACTGGCCGTCTGCCTTGTAAAACGAGTACGGCTTGTAGTCACCGGTCGTACACGCGCGCAGTGTGCCGCGCGCGAGGATTTCGTCGAGCCGGGAGGGCGCCGCGGCTGTGGGACCGGTCTGTGCCTGGGCCACGCCTGCGTGCATCAAAACACCGGTCAAAACGCCGAGCAGTGCGAGTGCTGCCTTGTTCATCGAGTCTCCTTGGTTGCGCGTAATTGTTTGGTAAGGCCGTCGGATGATAGCCCGGCAATTCGCGCTTGAACATTGGCCGTTCAGCTGAGTCACGGCAGCGCACGGCGCAGCGAGAAAAGCGGCCGCGAGCGACGTGTGTGAGCGTTATTGCCCGGATCAAGCACGATGCGGCGAGCCGGCTCCGGTAAAATGCCCCTTTGCCTTCAGTCGTACGCAACGTGGCCCATAAACTCCTGAACGATACTTTCCTGCGCGCGCTGCTGCGCCAGCCGACCGACTACACGCCGATCTGGCTGATGCGGCAGGCTGGCCGCTATCTGCCGGAATACAACGCCACGCGGGCTCGTGCGGGCAGTTTCCTTGGTCTCGCGAAGAACCCGGCGTACGCAACGGAGGTGACGCTGCAGCCGCTGGAGCGTTATCCGCTCGACGCCGCGATCCTGTTTTCCGACATCCTGACCGTGCCGGACGCCATGGGACTGGGTCTCGAATTCGTCGCCGGCGAGGGGCCGAAATTCGCCCGGCCGGTGCGCACTGAAGACGACGTCGCACGCCTGGCTGTGCCGGATATCGACGCCACGCTGCGCTACGTAACCGACGCAGTGCGCGAAATCCGCACCGCGCTCATCGACGCGCAAGGCCGTCAGCGCGTGCCGCTGATCGGTTTTTCAGGCAGCCCGTGGACCTTGGCGTGCTATATGGTCGAAGGCAGCGGGTCGGCGGATTTCCGCACCGTCAAATCCATGCTGTATGCCCGCCCGGACCTGATGCATCGTATTCTCGACGTCAACGCAAAGTCGGTTGCGGCATATCTGAATGCGCAAATCGAAGCCGGTGCGCAAGCCGTGATGATTTTCGACACGTGGGGCGGGGCGCTCGCAGACGGCGTGTACCAACGCTTCTCGCTGCAGTACATCCAGCAGGTCGTGAGCCAGTTGAAGCGCGATCACGACGGCGAAAAAGTGCCGGTGATCACCTTCACGAAGGGCGGCGGCTTGTGGCTCGACGAGATCGCCAATACGGGTGTGGACGCGGTCGGTCTCGACTGGACCGTGAACCTGGGCCGAGCCCGCGAGCGCGTGGGCAGTAAGGTGGCGCTGCAGGGCAATATCGATCCTTCGGTGCTGTTTGCGCCGCCGGCGTCGATCCGCATGGAGGCGCGTGCCGTGCTCGACAGCTTCGGGAATCATCCAGGCCACATTTTCAATCTCGGCCACGGTATTTCGCAATTCACGCCGCCGGAGAACGTTGCCGAACTCGTAGACGAAGTCCATCGTCATAGCCGGGCGATTCGCAGCGGCGCGCATGCACCAACCTGACGCCGAAATCGTTGCCACTTTTGCTGCAATGCGGCGAACTGGGCTCTCGGTCTAAGGGAATATTTGTACGCAGGGGGCCGTCAGATGGCGCTCCCACGAAAGTCAAGACTTGACTTATGCACATTGTTCACGCTGCGGCGCGGTAGAAGCTTTCGTCGTGCCCCAGCCCTTGCACATTGCCGGCGCTTTTGATCTCAGCCTTGTCTGGCAAGGGTTTCGGGGGCTCGCGACAAAATGTGCGAAACCCCACAGAACGCCGCTGCGGCGCGGTTCCCGGCCCATTCGAGCGAAGTTCTCAACAAAGTTATCCACAGGCACGCGGACCGATTGCAATTGTTCAGCCGAATCCAAAACTTAGCGCGGAAATTGAAGTTTTACTTTAACTTCGACGGGTTTGCCGTGTGTGTAATGAACGCTGTGGCGCGGCGTCGTGCCGCAGCCATGTACCTGGTCCGCAGCGCCGCGTGAGTGACGTTTTCGTTCGCGTCGCGCTGGATCATCCGCTGCCGACCTTGTTCGACTACCGTTGCGACACGCCCGAACCTGTCGCGCCGGGCATGTTGGTCAGCGTGCCGTTCGGCAAGCGTCACGTGGTCGGCCTCGTATGCGAAGTGACCACTCACAGTGATGTGCCGGCGGAGCGCCTGCGGGCCGTTAGCGCGGTCTGTGCTGCCTGTCCGCCGGTGTCGGCCGAATGGTTGGGTCTCAGCGCCTTCGCCGCTGACTATTATCAACGCGGCCTTGGAGAAGTCGCGCTGCCCGCGTTGCCGCAAGCCCTGCGGGATGCGTCACGCTGGTCGCGCCTCTTCGTGCCGGAAGAGCGTTACAGCCTGACGCCGGCGGGCCGCACCGCGCTGCCCGATGCTTTGCCTGCGCGCGCCAGCGCGTTGCGCAAGCTCGCCTCGGCTCTCGTCGAAGCCGAATTTCTGGTCGCCGCCGACGCTCGCGCGCTCCACCCCAAAGCCATTGCAACCCTGGACTCTTGGCAAGCCGAAGGCTGGGTTGCGCTGGAGGTGATCGAAGCCGCCGAGGCACTCGCCGCTCCGGCGTCGCCGGATATGCCGGCGCCCGTCCTGCCCACCCTCACCGACGAGCAGACGAGCGCAGTCGAAGCGATCCGCGACGCGAACGGTTTTGCGCCATTCCTGCTGCACGGCGTGACGGGAAGCGGCAAAACGGAGGTGTATCTGCGAGCGCTCGCCGAGATTCTGGCCGCGAAGCCCGACGCGCAGGCACTCGTCCTCGTCCCCGAAATCAATCTGACGCCGCAGTTCGAGTCGGCCTTCCGTGCGCGCTTTGCCGCGCTGGAAGGCGCCTCGATCGTCACGCTGCACAGCGGTCTTGCGGAAGGCGAGCGGGCCCGCAACTGGTTTGCCGCGCACACCGGGCGCGCCCGCATCGTGCTCGGCACGCGGCTCGCGGTACTTGCTTCGCTGCCGAAACTCGCGATCATCGTCGTCGATGAGGAACACGATCCGGCTTACAAGCAGCAGGAAGGCCTGCGTTATTCGGCGCGCGATCTGGCGATCTATCGCGCCAAACAACTGGCTTTGCCGGTGGTTCTCGGCTCGGCCACGCCGTCGCTGGAAAGCTGGTGGCAGGCGGATCAGGGACGCTATAAGCGGCTGACCCTGTCGCGCCGGGCAGTCGCAGAGGCCGTTTTGCCGACCGTCAGGCTGATCGATCTGGAAGAAGAGCGGCGGCGCGGACGAGCCTCGGTGGAAGGGTTATCCGGACCGTTGATCGCGGCGCTGAAGCTGCGGCTCGAGCGCGGTGAGCAGAGCCTGGTATTTCTCAACCGGCGCGGTTACGCGCCGCAGCTCGCCTGCGATGCCTGCGGCTGGGTGGCAGGCTGCCCGCGTTGCAGCGCCTACGTCGTGTTGCACAAACCCGAGCGCGCGCTGCGCTGCCACCACTGTGGTTGGGAATCGCGCATTCCGCGTTCGTGCCCGGAGTGCGGCAATGTCGACATCGCGCCGATGGGACGCGGCACCCAGCGCGTTGAAGAAACCCTGGCGAGCGCCGTGCCCGGCGCCCGCGTGCTGCGCATCGACGCCGACAGCACGCGCCGCAAAGGCAGCGCGCAGGCGCTGTTTTCCGACGTCCACGCGGGCGAGGTCGATATCCTGGTCGGCACGCAGATGATTGCGAAGGGTCACGACTTCCAGCGCGTGTCGCTGGTCGGCGTGCTGAACGCGGACACCGCGTTGTTCTCACACGACTTCCGCGCGAGCGAACGGCTCTTCGCGCAATTGATGCAGGTGAGCGGTCGCGCCGGCCGCGCCGGTTTGCCGGGCGAAGTGCTGGTGCAGACACGCTATCCGCGCCATGCGCTGTACCACGCATTGGGTCGGCACGACTACGTCGGCTTTGCCAGTTCGACGCTGGCCGAACGGCGTGACGCTCACTTGCCGCCATTCGTCTATCAGGCGCTGCTCCGCGCCGAAGGCCGCACACTCGAAGCCGCGCTTGCCTTTCTGCAACAGGCGGCCGCCGTGCTGACGCAGATCCCGGCCGCCGAGCGCGTGACGGTCTATGACGCGGTGCCGCTCACCATCGTCAAGGTGATGCACGTGCATCGCGCGCAATTGCTGATTGAGAGCGCATCGCGGGGGGCGCTGCAGGCTACGTTGCGCGCGTGGCAACCGATGTTGCGCACACTGAAAGGCGTGCTGCGCTGGAACCTTGAAGTCGATCCGCTCGACATCTGACGCCTGACACCCGTCGCCGCGTCACGCGTGGCGTCGCTCGTTACTCCTTTCAGTCATATTCATAGAGCGAATGGTCGTTTCGTTTTGCGCCGCCGCTCGCCTATATTTCGCCGAATCGGCGCATCGTTAAGCACAACTCCAACATTCCCGCGCCGATGTACCTCTACTCACTCGGGGCATGACGATGAGCGATACCAATCAAACGCTGCCGACCGGCGCGGCGCCCGGCAAAGATCGCAGTGGCCAAAGCGCGCACGGCGGCGGTCTGTTTTCCACCGAAGACTGGTGGGCCGTCTGGATCGGCCTGTTGGTGATCGTGATTGCCTGGGGGCTATTCGCCTCGGGCAGCAGCATCAAGTGGTTGGCGGTTGCGCCGGCCAAATGGTCGAACGTGGCGCAAGCCGCGCAGGACATCGGTAAGCGTCTGCCGGCTTATGTCGCGCTGTTCGTTGTGTTCGCCGTGCTGTTCGGCGTGAGTCTTGCCGCGTTGAAGCAGCGGATCGGCGCGTTCCTCGCGTCGTTCCTGATCCTGTTCATTGCATCCGCTTTGATCTTCACGCTGGGCGCGTGGGTCAACGCGTCGAAGTACAACCTTGAACCGCCGCTGGTGGCGCTGGCGCTCGGCCTGCTGATCTCGAATGTCTTCACCTTGCCCGAGTGGTTCTCCGCCGGTCTGCGTGTGGAGTTTTACATCAAGGTCGGCATCGTGCTGCTCGGTGCGACGCTGCCGTTCACCTTGCTGGTGTGGGCGGGACCGGTCGCGGTCGGGCAGGCGACCATCGTCTCGCTCGTGACATTCTTCGTGATCTTTTTTGCCGGCAAGGCGCTCGGCCTCGACCGGCGGTTCGCGGCCGTGCTCGGTGTGGGCGGCGCGGTGTGCGGTGTCTCGGCGGCGATTGCGATTGCCGGCGCCGTGCGGGCCAGGCGCGAACAGGCGTCGGTGGCGATCACGCTGGTCGTGTTGTGGGCGATCGTGATGATCTTCGTGCTGCCGTTCGCGTCGCGCTCGCTGGGACTATCGACAGCGGTCGCCGGCGCATGGATCGGCACCTCCGAATTCGCCGACGCCGCGGGCATTGCCGCCGCGCAAGCCTATGGCGACTTTGCAAGGCACGCGGGCGGTGCTATTGCGGGCGCGCCGGAGGCGTCGCTGCAGGCGTTTACGCTGATGAAGGTGGTGGGCCGCGACATCTGGATCGGCATCTGGGCCTTCGTGCTGGCGATTGTGGCGACCACGCGCTGGGAATCGCAGGACAGCGGCGTCAAATCCAGCGCCAAGGCAGGCGATATCTGGGCGCGTTTCCCGAAATTCGTGATCGGCTTCGTGATCGCATCCGCTCTGGTGACGTGGATTGCCAGCCACTACTCGCTGGCCGATTACCGCAAGGTGGTCACGCCCGAATTCGTCGCGCCGATTACCGCGCTGCGCACGTGGGCGTTCACGTTCTGTTTTCTGAGCATTGGCTTGACCACGCGTTTGCGAGCGTTGTCGGCCACCGGCCTGAAACCGTTTCTGGCCTTCACGGCGGGCGTGGTCGTCAATATCGCCATCGGCTACGCGCTGTCCGCGCACGTGTTCGCACCGTACTGGAATAGCTTGGGACAGGGCTCGTAATGAGCGAGGCTGTCCGCATTGCCGGCACGGCCCACGCACGCGGAGACGCGTGCGCGCCGCGCTGTGCAAGCTGCCGGTATCGCGCCGAGGATCGGCATTCACTGGAGCAGAGCATTCCGGGCCTCACCGTGTTCAGTTCCGGGTTCGGCGCGAGCGTGGCGGACAGCCGGCTTTGCCGTTTGCACGACCAGTTCGTTTCGCCTGATGACGCCTGCGCGCAGTTCGAGCCGATCGCGCACTTCTGACGCGCGCGTCGACGTCGCCACCGGTTGAGCCCGGGGGCGCCCATTCACTGTTTGCTGCGTTAATCGAGATCCTGGTCGAGACCTCAATCGGGATCGGCATCGGGATCGGGACCGGCATCGCTATGGCCATGGCGAGCCGCCGGATCCAACCGTTCAATCGTTCGCCGCTGCCCGCACGTCGCCTGTCGAGGCGCGTGAGGCCGGACGCGCGCGTCCATCCGCGGCCGTGCGTTTGCCTGAACCACCCGTCGCGCCACGGATGAACAGCACCGCGCACATCGCGCACATCGCCCAGATGCCCAGTATGACCAACCACTTTTCCATTTGACCCGTCCTCTAAAACCCCGTACCGCTTTTTATGTGCGTGCCGTGAGGCCGCCGCCACCCATGATCTGTATAACGGCGCGCAGAGCAATCTGATAAGGGTAAAAGCGAAAAGAATCACGCCAGGGAAAGTACCGATCGCAACCGCGCGTGCCACGTGCGGCGCCATCCGGCGCAAACCCCCGTCATATAAGGCTTTGACGAAGGTGCAACCATGCGCGCTGCATGGTTGCACCTTTTTATTGGGAGGCGTACGATTCGCACAACTTTTAGTCTCTTGCCAGCTATTCGTCTGGTATCCGAAGAAGGAAACATGGCTAGCACCACCCTCGGCGTCAAGGTCGACGACCTCCTGCGTTCCCGGCTGAAAGATGCCGCTACGCGCCTCGAACGTACTCCGCACTGGCTGATCAAGCAGGCGATCTTCGCATACCTCGAAAAGATCGAACACGGTCAGTTACCCCCAGAACTGTCAGGCCACACGGGCTCGGCCGATCTGGCCGACGGCGCGGCGGTGGAGCACGACGAAGAGAGCGCGTCGCATCCGTTCCTCGAATTCGCGCAGAACGTGCAACCGCAATCGGTGCTGCGCGCGGCGATCACCGCGGCGTATCGCCGTCCCGAACCGGAATGCGTGCCGTTCCTGCTCGGTCAGGCGCGTCTGCCGGCCAATCTCGCGGGCGATGTGCAGGCCATGGCCGGCAAGCTGGTCGAAACGCTGCGCACGAAGAGCAAGGGCGGTGGCGTCGAAGGGCTGATCCACGAATTCTCGTTGTCGAGCCAGGAAGGCGTGGCGTTGATGTGCCTCGCCGAAGCACTGCTGCGCATCCCCGATCGCGCCACGCGCGACGCGCTGATCCGCGACAAGATCAGCAAGGGCGACTGGAAGTCGCACGTCGGCCAGGCGCCGTCGCTGTTCGTCAATGCCGCGACGTGGGGCTTGATGATCACCGGCAAGCTGGTGGGGACCAACAGCGAGGCAAGCCTCTCGTCGGCGCTCACGCGCCTGATCGGCAAAGGCGGCGAGCCGCTGATCAGGAAGGGCGTCGACATGGCGATGCGCCTGATGGGCGAACAGTTCGTCACCGGCGAGAACATCTCCGAAGCGCTGGCCAACAGCCGCAAATACGAAGCGCGCGGCTTCCGCTACTCGTATGACATGCTCGGCGAAGCGGCGACCACCGAAGCCGACGCGCAGCGCTACTACGCGTCGTACGAACAGGCGATCCACGCGATCGGCAAGGCCGCCGGCGGCCGCGGCATTTACGAAGGCCCGGGCATCTCGATCAAGCTGTCGGCGCTGCATGCACGCTATTCACGTTCGCAGCAGGAACGCACGATGAGCGAACTGCTGCCGCGCGTGCGCTCGCTGGCGATCCTCGCGCGCCGCTACGACATCGGCCTGAATATCGATGCGGAAGAAGCCGATCGCCTCGAAATCTCGCTCGACCTGCTCGAAGCCTTGTGCTTCGACCCGGAACTGGCCGGCTGGAACGGTATCGGTTTCGTGGTGCAGGCGTATCAGAAGCGTTGCCCGTTCGTGATCGAATACCTGATCGATCTGGCGCGCCGCAGCCGTCACCGCATCATGGTCCGCCTTGTGAAGGGTGCGTACTGGGATACCGAAATCAAGCGCGCGCAAGTGGACGGTCTGGAAGGCTATCCGGTCTACACGCGCAAGATCTACACGGACGTGTCGTACCTCGCCTGCGCGAAAAAGCTGCTCGGCGCACCGGACGCAGTCTATCCGCAATTCGCCACGCACAATGCGCACACGCTGTCGGCGATCTACCATCTCGCGGGCAACAACTACTACCCTGGCCAGTACGAGTTCCAGTGCCTGCACGGCATGGGTGAACCGCTGTACGAGGAAGTCACCGGCCGCGACAAGCTGAACCGTCCGTGCCGCGTGTACGCCCCGGTCGGCACGCACGAAACGCTGCTCGCCTACCTCGTGCGCCGTCTGCTGGAAAACGGCGCGAACACATCGTTCGTGAACCGCATCGCCGATGAAAGCGTCGCGATCAAGGACCTGATCGCCGATCCGGTCGACGAAGCGTCGAAGATCGTGCTGCTCGGCGCGCCGCACGCGAAGATTCCGCTGCCGCGCAATCTGTTCGGTGCCGAGCGTCTCAATTCGATGGGTCTCGATCTGTCGAACGAACACCGCCTGGCCTCGCTGTCCTCCGCGTTGCTGGCGAGCGCGCATCACCCGTGGCGCGCCGCGCCGATGCTCGAAGACAATGAGATCGCCGTCGGTGTCGCACGTGACGTGCGCAACCCGGCCGATCATCGCGACCTCGTCGGCACGGTCGTCGAAGCGACGCCGGAACACGTGAGCGCGGCATTGGCGCACGCCGTTGCCGCCGCGCCGATCTGGCAAGCCACACCGGTCGAGGCTCGCGCCGATTGCCTCGCGCGTGCCGCCGATCTGCTCGAAGCGCAGATGCACACGCTGATGGGTCTCGTCGTGCGGGAAGCCGGCAAGTCGCTGGCGAACGCCGTCGCGGAAATCCGCGAAGCGATCGATTTCCTGCGCTACTACTCGACGCAGATCCGCAATGAATTCTCCAACGACACGCACCGTCCGCTCGGCCCGGTGGTGTGTATCAGCCCGTGGAACTTCCCGCTGGCGATTTTCATGGGCCAGGTGGCGGCGGCCTTGGCGGCCGGCAACACCGTGCTCGCGAAGCCGGCGGAACAAACCCCGCTGATCGCCGCGCAAGCTGTGCGCATTCTGCGCGAAGCCGGTGTGCCGGCGGGCGCCGTGCAACTGCTGCCGGGCGACGGCGAAACGGTCGGCGCAGCGTTGGTGGCCGATCCGCGCACCCGCGCGGTGATGTTCACCGGTTCGACCGAAGTCGCGCGTCTGATCAACAAAACGCTGTCGAGCCGCCTTGACCCGGAAGGCAAGCCGATTCCGCTGATCGCCGAAACCGGCGGTCAGAACGCGATGATCGTCGATTCGTCGGCGCTCGCCGAGCAGGTGGTCGCGGACGTGCTGCAGTCGTCGTTCGATTCCGCCGGTCAACGGTGTTCCGCGTTGCGCGTTCTTTGTCTGCAGGAAGATGTGGCGGACCGCACGCTGGAAATGCTGACGGGCGCAATGCGCGAACTGTCGGTGGGCAATCCGGATCGTCTGTCGATTGACGTTGGCCCGGTGATCGATCTCGACGCCAAACGCGGGATTGACGCGCACGTCGCGGCGATGCGCGAGAAAGGCCGCAAGGTCGAGCAACTGCCGATGCCGGAAGGCGGCGCACAAGGCACGTTTGTTCCGCCGACGCTGATCGAGCTCGATAGCATCGACGAATTGAAGCGTGAAGTGTTCGGCCCGGTGCTGCACGTGGTGCGTTACCGCCGCAGCCAGCTGGACAAGCTGCTCGAACAGATCCGTGCGACGGGCTACGGCCTCACGCTCGGTATCCATACGCGGATCGACGAAACCATTGCTCACGTGATCAGCCGCGCGCATGTCGGCAACATCTACGTGAACCGCAACGTGATCGGCGCGGTGGTGGGAGTGCAACCGTTCGGCGGCGAAGGTTTGTCGGGCACGGGGCCGAAAGCGGGTGGCGCGCTGTATCTGCAACGTCTGCTGGCGACGCGTCCTGCGGGCTTGCCGAAGTCGCTCGCGCAGTCGTTGATCGCCGACGTACCGCAAGCCGGCCCGAACGGGGATAATCGCGGCGACAATCCGTCCGCGGCGTTGACGGCGCTGCGCGACTGGCTGATCAGCGAACAGCAGCCGGTGCTGGCCGCGCGCTGCGACGGTTATCTGTCGCATATGCCGGCGGGCGCAACGGCGGTGTTGTCGGGCCCCACGGGCGAGCGCAACACGTACACGCTCGGCGCGCGCGGCACGGTGCTGTGCATCGCCGCGACGGCCAGCGGCGCGCGCGTGCAATTCGCCGCAGCGCTGGCTACGGGAAATCGCGCGCTGTTCGAAGGCGCGGCGGGTGAACAATTGGTATCGCAATTGCCCGCTGCGTTGAAGTCCTACGCAAGCGTGAAGAAGAGTGCCGATACGCCGTTCGACGCGGTGCTGTTCGAAGGCGATAGCGACGAACTGCTCGCGCTGGTGAAAGAAGTCGCGAAACGTCCGGGGCCGATCGTTTCGGTGCAGGGCGTCGCGGCGCGCGCGCTGGAAAGCGGCGATGAAGACTACGCGCTCGAGCGTCTGTTGACGGAACGCTCGGTCAGTGTGAATACCGCGGCAGCAGGCGGCAATGCAAATTTGATGACGATCGGTTGAGCGAACCTCATTGATCCTTCAATAGAACGGAAGCGGTACGGCGACCCCGAAAAACCGCTCCATCCATACCTGGTACCAAGGAGAAGCTATGCAATACAAGATGAAACAGCTGGCAGGCGCAGCACTGGTTGCGGCAATGTCGCTGGCGGGGACGGCCAACGCTCAATCGACTGAAGACGTGAAGATCGGCTTTGCCGGTCCGATGACGGGCGCACAGGCGCACTACGGCAAAGACTTCCAGAACGGCATCACGCTGGCTGTGGAAGACATGAACGCCACCAAGCCGGTGATCGGCGGCAAGCAGGTTCGTTTCGTGCTGGATTCGGCCGACGACCAGGCTGACCCGCGCACCGGTACGACCGTTGCACAGAAGCTGGTGGACGACGGCATCAAGGGCATGCTCGGCCACTTCAACTCGGGCACCACGATTCCGGCTTCGCGCATTTACGCGAATGCGGGCATCCCCGAAATCGCCATGGCGACGGCGCCTGAGTACACGCAGCAAGGCTTCAAGACCACGTTCCGCATGATGACGTCCGACACGCAGCAAGGTTCGGTCGCCGGCGCGTTCGCGGTGAAGAGCCTGGGCGTGAAGAAGATCGCGATCGTCGACGACCGCACGGCTTACGGCCAAGGTCTGGCGGATCAGTTCGAGAAGGCTGCGAAGGCAGCGGGCGGCACGATCGTCGATCGTGAGTACACGAACGACAAGGCTGTCGACTTCAAGTCGATCCTGACCAAGCTGAAGTCGGTCAACCCGGACCTGATCTATTACGGCGGCGCGGATTCGCAAGCGGCACCGATGGTCAAGCAGATGAAGGCATTGGGCATCAAGGCGCCGCTGATGGGCGGCGAAATGGTCCACACGCCGACCT
>AACY020532183.1_pt1 | contig 12863 bp, 9 predicted proteins | sample 267378 | NCBI WGS metagenome assembly AACY02 (sample SAMN02954345, study PRJNA13694) | marine metagenome | biome: aquatic; feature: ocean; material: water; isolation source: isolated as part of a large dataset composed predominantly from surface... | reverse complement strand
TCCCGACTACCAAATTTGCCCATGGCCACCACACAAAAGCCTGCAGGGTGCTTGCCATGTTTGAGCTGAAATTCTTGATGGACATGGTCGAAAAGCCGGACCAACACAATCTCTGCGATATCCGTGTAAGCATCATCGGCCTCACTGGGGGCCATTTTGCCCAGCAATACCTGCACGGCGATGCGAAAGCGTTCGTCACTGGCGAAATCCCTCACAATATCAAGAACCGCATCAATATGTTCGGCAAGACCGAGCCGATCTTGAAGACGTTGATCAAGCTCTTGCCTGCCGGTGTGGCCGGTCAAGAAAATCGGGTCAAGCATGCTGTCCAGGACATTTGGCTTTTTGAGAAGATGGTTCACCATTTCAGGCGCCGCAGAAAGAATGCGGGTCAACATGTCCAGCACTTCCGGTCCATGGGTGAGGAGAGAGAAAATCTGCACCCCTCCAGGCAAGCCCTGAAGAAAACGATCAAAATTTAACAAAACTTGGTCTGGGTTTTCGCGGTCGGAGCATGTTTTCACAATGGCCGGCGTTAGCTCTGTTAAAAGCGCCCGCGCCCTGGCGGTCTTGGTGGCCTGCATCCTGCCATGATGCCACTGCTTGACCAAGTTCATCATCTGTTCTGGCTGTTCGTAACCTAAAGCTTTCAATGTATTGATCGTGGAAGGGTCCTGATCAGGGCCCGTGAAAGATAGATTTCCCTCAGGAAGCGAGAGGCTATCGCCACCAAACAACCCCGAAAACTCCTTATGAACTGCCACCAAGGTGGCATAGATAACGTCTTCAGCAGTTTTTTCATCATCAAAGCCACAAAGCCTGACGAACAGACCGAAACCATGCTCATCATTGGGCACATGATGGGTTTGCTGGTCATCAACATATTGGATCCGATGCTCCCAACAGCGAAGCATCCGATAATAGGAGGACATATTCGACGCCGTTGCCTCGGAAATAAAACCAGCCTCCCAAAGCATGTTCAATGCATCGATTGTTCGACGGGCCCGCAAGTTGGGCAAGCGTCCACCGGCAAGCAATTGCTGGGTTTGGGCAAAAAACTCAATTTCCCGAATACCACCAACACCAAGCTTCAAATCATGGTTGCGCACCATGATATCATGCAAACCATAGTGGGCTTGTATTTGGCGCTTGATCGATTTGACGTCCTCAACAGCATAGGCATCCATGGATCGGCGCCAAATAAATGGCCGCAAATGTTCAAGAAATTGTTCGCCAGCCATAAGATCGCCGGCACATGGTCTTGCTCGGATAAAGGCCGCCCGTTCCCAATTTTGACCAAGCTGTTCGTAATAAAGTTCCGCCGCGTCCGTTGAGATGACCACCGCCGTTGCACCAGGATCGGGGCGCAGGCGCAAATCCACCCGGTATGCAAAACCAGCCTCATTATTATCCGAAAGGATCCGCGCCACATCCTGAACCATCTTAATGAGGTAGCGCTGGAATGATGGAAACTCCTCGGTCAAATTCGCACGATGCGCGTCAAAAAAGACAATGAGATCAACATCTGAGGAGAAATTTAATTCCTGGGCACCCAATTTTCCCATGGCCAGCACAATGAGACCGGATTCCTCAAGATTGGCAAAAACATCTGGAAGGCGTCCCTTTGACACCAACCGATCAGCCTCAAGCTGAAATGCCTTATGGATCATCAAATCGGCAAAAGAGGAAATGGACGCTGCCGATTCAATGATATCTTCCAAACCTAGCAATTCAGCCAACATGGTGCAGGCATAAAAATGGTGTCGTTGAACACGAAATTCGATGGCCAATTCTTGAGGAGAGAGCTTTGTCGACAAAGCCACAACATTCGTAACGGCCTCAGTTCTCGCGGCCAAGGGGCATTGATCATGCTGAAAGATGTCTGTCAGTGATGGCGAAAGGCGGATGCTTCGCTTAATGAAGGGAAGTTCAGAAACTTCCAGCCGCGTAAGGGGTGTTGGGTTCATGGCCGCTCAACAAAAAATGCCTCACCAAATCTGGCTTTTAGCTCATAATTTTGTGATAACAAACGCTGTCTCATGGACTCATTGCGCACAAACATCTGCTTTGGGCATGGAATATTCCCGCCAGGTAAGGAAAGGAGCGAACTGCTCCAACTATCAAGAAGATAAGCTTTGCCGTCTTCACAATATTTAATTGGTGCCGAAGCAATGCCTAAGTCGGTAAGCTCCATTCGCCCACGCCTTGTATCAACACCCACCATAACATCGAGGCCAACTTGCCAATCTTCACTGATTTTCAAATTTGGGGCCTTTATGTCATGGGGCAAAACAGCAAATGCGATGACCACCGCAGAGGAAATACCAGCCAGACTACCAGCCAAATTTAAAAATCCGTTCGGCAAATTGGTTAACCTTGGAAGACTAATAATCGCGAGGCCAATACCAGAAGACAAGAGCCCAAGGCGCGCGTGATAATCACCGCCACCCATGACCAGGGCAAGCAAAGCAATCGTCCCAACGGCCACGGACGTGGGGCGTGGCGCAAACCCAAAAATAAATGACACCAGCCCATAGGCAACCAGGGCTCCACCAACCAAAAAACTTGGCTCCATCAAGGGAACTGGCAGAAACAAATCTTGAACTGAAAATGGTGTCGAAAGAAACATCAATATGCTGCCAAGTGACAGACAACATACCAGCAACATGACAACCAGTAGGCGCTGTGGTTGAAAGATGGGCCGGCTAATATCGGCCAGCAAGAGCATCACCAAACTTAAAATCAACCCCGCAACCCCAACAACAGGGTTGGCGTAAGTAAGCAATGTAAGCCCAATCACATGAAGCAGCAGCCTAAGCCCAAATTCCATAGGCTCGAGACGCAAATAGCCTGGAAGCAATAACAAGACACTTACGCAGATCATCAAAAGCCAGGGAGTAACGCCCAAAAATAACGCCACTGAAATGGGCGATAAGGATAGAAATGCCCAGGCTTGTGGAACATTATAGGGACGAAGACTGATAAAAACCGCCAAGCCCATGCCAAAAGCAGAGATGGTGAAGATGAGCCAGAGCCATTGGGCAGAAAACAACACGAAGCCAATTGCGAGCAGCAATTCCACAAGACCGCCTGCCACAAGTCCCTCACGCACCAAAAAACCAGTGGCGGGTTGGTCGACGGTTAACAATTCACGAAGCAACAGACCGTTGGATAAGTCGGGCCAAGAACCTGTTGGCATGGCCCAGGGTACAAATACTGAGGCAATAACAGCCACAGAGACAAACAGAAAGAAGCAGAGAAGCGCCAACCCAACCAACCTAACAATTGTTCTTAATTGTTAGTCGCCTTCCATGATTCGGCGCAAACGAGCCACCTCCTCATCTGGGAGCTCAACATCGTTGTCGGGACGTGCATTCATGGTACGCCAGACAAATAGAAAACCAATAAGCAAAAGTATAACGGGAGACGACCATAACAAAATAGTCTGCAGCTTTATTGGCGGCGTAAGCAACACAAAGTCACCATACCGGTCCACGACATAATCAAGCACTTCATCATCGCTCTCGCCTATGCTGATGCGTTCGCGAACCAACAATCTAAGATCTTTCGCAAGAGCTGCATCAGAATCATCAATTGATTGGTTCTGACATACCAAGCAACGCAAATTCTTGGTGATGCCCCGGGCACGTTCCTCAAGCTTTGGATCATCGAGCGCCTCGCCAGGCATTACGGCCAGCGCCGACATAGGCGGCAATAGCAGGAAGCAGAACATAAAAAGAATGGCCCTCACGCGGCTTGTGCCTTGGCAGATGGCAACTGCTTCGCGCGACGATAACGACGCCCAACCACCGAAATAGTGCCGCCGATGGCCATGATCAGGCAACCAAACCAGATATAATCAACACCAGGGTTATAATAGGCGCGCACCGCCCACCGGCCATCATCCTGACGCTCGCCGATGGCCAAATAAAGATCACCGAGACCATCAAAATGAACGGCAGCTTCGGTGGTCTGCATGTCTTTAACGCGGTAATATCTCTTCTCTGGAAATAATTCTAATTCGTCGCCATTTGGCTTGGTGGCGACGAATTTTCCACGCAAAAAGTCATAATTGGGACCGGGTGCTTGGCCGGCGCCTTCAAAACGCACCTCGTAACCACCAATTGAAACCCGGTCGCCCTGCCCCATGGCCAGGATTTTTTCTTCCGCAAAAGCAGAAATCCCAACGATTCCAGCAACCATCACGCCAAGCCCAAAATGCGCGACAGCAGCAGACCAGTTAGATGCAGGCAGACCTTTAAAACGGGCCCAAAAAACATGGAGAGGAACCTTAAACGCGCCCGCCCTGGCAAATGGTTCTGTTAAGGCGCCAAACATTAGCCAAACGGCGACCACAAAGCCGCCATAAGCCCACCATGGACCACCCTGGGCCACAATATAGAGACCAATACCCGCCAGTGCTGCCAAGATCATGGCCACTGACAACTGACCAATCACCCGCTCTAATGTCATTTTTTTCCAAGCCGACATGGGACCGAAAGGCACCAACAACATTAGCGGCGTCATCAGAGGTACAAAGGTGAGGTTAAAGAAAGGCGCGCCGACGGACACTTTATACCCAAAAGCCTCCGCAAAAAGCGGAAACAAGGTTCCGAGCAGAACCACTGCCATGGAAACAACCAAAAACAAGTTGTTCACCACCAGCAGACCTTCACGGCTCAACGCAGCAAATGGCACCTCACTCTTCAGATTTGGCGCACGCCACGCATAAAGAAGCAAAGATCCGCCAACAGTGATCACCAACAAAATAAGAATGAACACACCACGCGTGGGGTCGCTGGCAAATGAATGCACCGAAGTAAGGACGCCAGAACGAACCAAGAAGGTTCCCAACAAGGACATGGCAAAGGTCAAAATAGCCAGCAAGATCGTCCAGGTTTTGAGCGTCGAACGTTTTTCGACAACAATGGCTGAATGCAGAAGTGCCGTTCCCAACAACCATGGTAAAAAGCTTGCATTCTCAACGGGATCCCAGAACCACCAACCGCCCCAGCCGAGCTCATAATATGCCCACCAGCTTCCAAGCGCGATTCCAATGGTCAAAGAAATCCAAGCAACCAAAGTCCACGGACGAACCCACCTTGCCCATGCAGGGTCCACATGTCCCTCGATGAGAGCGGCAATCGAAAAAGAAAAGGCCACCGAAAAACCGACATAGCCAAGATACAAAAATGGTGGATGCAGCGCGAGCCCAGGATCTTGAAGAAGTGGATTTAAATCTTGTCCATCAATAGGTGCTGGTATGAGGCGCGTGAATGGGTTTGATGTGCCAAGCATGTAGATCAAAAATGCCACGGTGATCATGCCTTGAACAGCAATCACTCTTGCTTGGAAGGTTGGCGGAATTCGCCCACCAAATATGGCCACCAAGGCGCCAAATAACGTGAGAATTAACACCCAAAGAAGCATCGAACCTTCATGATTACCCCAGACGCCCGAGATCTTGTAAATCATGGGCTTTAAGGAATGGGAGTTTTCAGCAACGAGTTTGACGGAAAAATCGGAATTGACAAAAAGTTGTGTGAGGCACGCAAATGATACTGCGACCATAAGGAAGGCCATACCTGCGGAGGGACGGGAGATAGCAGTTAAGCGGCCGTTACCAGTGGCAGCACCCCATAAAGGAATTGATGATTGAACAATGGACACCCACAACGCCAACACAAGAGCAAAGTGACCAATTTCAGCCGTCATTGTCCTTCACCTTTCCACTGACCGGTATCTTTCAACGCATCGGCGACTTCCTTAGGCATGTAATTCTCGTCATGCTTGGCTAATACTTCGTCCGCGGTCAGAACCCCGTTGTTTAGATATCCCTCAACCACGACACCCTGACCTTCACGAAACAAGTCAGGCAAAATACCAGCAAATTGCGTCGTCACGTTCTGGCTTGTGTCGGTGATCACAAATTCAACCTGGCCATCAGCGAGCTGTTTCACAGAACCCTCCGCCACCAAACCACCAATCCTCAAGCGTTGATCTGGCATGATGGTGCTCGCCTGTAGCTCCGCAGGCGTCACAAAAAACACGAGGGATTCCTCAACAGCAGAAAGAATAAGAGCGGACGTCGCCACCAAGACAGTGCCAACAAGACCAATAATCGCAATGCGCTTTTGTTTCTTTGTCATGGAGATTTCATATAAATTTTGTGCCTTAGCGACAAGGGACATCGCGTCGCGTTCTCCTCGTTTTGCGCTGCACAAAATACTTCGCAGATGCAGCGATATGTGCTAGATGATGGTGTTTTCAGTTGTTTGAAGGATAAGAGTATGTTCCCAATTGCCCCGATCATGGCCGTACGTGGCGACGGTATTTCTTGTTATTTTGCTCTTTTTGGTCAGCCAATCTCTGGCTGGACCTGGAAAAGGGAAAACCCAACCCAAATTCGCTTTGGCATTTCCCAACATCAACAGGTTGAGAAAAAACCAAAAGCTAAAGCCAAAGCTTCTGTTCCAGCAAAAACAGTAGTTTCAAAGCCCCAAGAAGTAGAAAAGCCAACCTCCAGCGTTGCCAAATCAAGCGAACTGCCGCTGACCATGATTTCTGGGGTTGGCCCAAAATTGGAGGAGCGCCTAAAGGAACAAGGCGTCATAAGCCTGGAGCAAATTGCATCTTGGTCACTTGCGGATATTGAAGCCATTGAAGAAAAACTGGGCAACCTGCAAAATCGCATCCGTCGTGATGATTGGGTTGGGCAGGCTAAAGAACTTTTAAAGAAATAATTGGTTATTCGGATGCCAGATGCGTCCGAATATCCTGTTCCACACGATGAATCATGGCGGAAAAGCCATTGGCGCGCTGGGCCGAAAGATGTGCATCTAGGCCCAGCGCACCGAATTCTTCTTTAATGTTTTCTTCATTAATGTCGCGAACATCCAGCTCGGCCAAGAATGAGAGCAACATGTGCGTTAATCCTTTGACAATTAATGCGTCAGAATCTGCCCGCCAACTTAGTTTTTCACCTGTAAATTGCGGGACAAGCCATACCTGAGAGGCACAACCCCTCACCTTAAATTCTTCTCGCTTAAGATCATCGGGTAATGACGGCAACATCTGCCCCAGCTCCATGATGTAACCATAGCGCTCTTCCCAACTCGTGAGCATTTCCAGCGTCTCTTTAATCTCAGGAAATGATGTTAAGTCTTTGTTGGTCATGCAACTATCCTCAGCTTCATTGATGCGTGCCTTGGTAACATGCATCAACAGAACATTCCCTCAAGCCCTTTGCCAGGAAGCTCATTTTTCTGTCATAGCCAGACCATTAACGTCCAGTTGAAAGCCCATCACCATTGACCATGAACGTCACACAACTCCCCGAGAAAGAGCGCGACCCAAATTTACCTGAAGAGGTGCGTGCCCGTAGAACTTTTGCCATTATTTCGCACCCTGATGCTGGCAAAACGACCCTGACAGAAAAATTGTTGATGTTTGGTGGCGCAATCCAACAAGCCGGCGAAGTTCGTGCGCGAGGCGAGCGCAGGCGGGCTCGTTCTGATTGGATGAAAATCGAACAGGACCGCGGCATTTCCGTAACAGCCTCGGCCATGGCCTTTCACCATGATGGCTGCACCATTAATCTCTTAGACACACCAGGCCACGAAGATTTTTCAGAGGATACCTACAGAACCCTGACCGCGGTCGATTCTGCCGTCATGGTCATTGATGCTGCGAAAGGCATTGAGGCGCAAACACTCAAGCTTTTTGAGGTCTGCCGACTTCGGGACATTCCCATCATTACCTTTGTGAACAAAATGGATAGAGAAGCAAGGGATGTTTTTGAAATAATTGACGAAATTCAAGAGCGCCTCGCCCTGGACGTAACCCCTGCCACTTGGCCCGTTGGTGGCGGCCAGCGCTTCGCCGGTGCGGTAGACATGTTCTCGGGAAGCTTTGCGCCCATGGACCGCGAGGCCCGGGAGCGTCGCCTTATTATGACACGTTTGCCAGGACTTCAATCGGATGAAGCCCGCGCACTTGTTCCAAACGATATCATTGACGAAACCGAAGAACAGTTGGAAATGGCCCGTGAGTTGCTCCCTCAACTCGATGTGGAGAGCTATCTCGAAGGCCATATGACACCGATCTTTTTTGGCTCGGCCTTGATGTCTTTTGGCGTTGAAGATCTGCTGAACGCGTTGGTGCGCCTAGCACCCGAGCCACGCCCGTTTAAGGCCCATGAACGCGCTATTGCCGCAGGCGAAAAGAAAGTTGCCGGTGTGGTCTTCAAAATTCAGGCGAATATGGACCCCAAGCACCGTGATCGGATCGCATTTGTTCGGCTAACCTCGGGTCATTTCAAGCGTGGCATGAAGTTGCATCACGTGCGTTCGGGCAAACCCATCACGGTATCTGCACCCATGCTCTTTCTAGCCGAGGACCGCACAACGGCCGATGAAGCCCACGCGGGTGATATTATTGGCATCCCCAATCATGGAACCCTTCGGATTGGCGACATGCTCACAGAAGGTGAAAAATTACACGCAGCTGACATCCCATCATTTGCCCCAGAAATCATGCAAGTTGCACGGGTGGATGACCCCATGAGGGCCAAACATATGGGCCGCGCCTTGCAGCAATTTGCCGAGGAGGGAGCCGCAAGCGTTTTCCGAATGGAACTGGGTGGCAACCATATTGTAGGGGTTGTGGGCATGTTGCAGTTTGATGTTCTGCGCGATCGGTTAGAGCGGGAATATAACATTCCTGTACGCTTTGAGCCTGCCTCTCAAGCCTTAGCCCGCTGGGTTGAACATGAAGATGACGAGGCATTTGCCCAATTTCAATCAAAATACCGTGCAGGTATTGCCTTTGATCACAATAATGAACCTGTTTTTTTGGCAAAATCGCCATGGGAATTGGGCAAGGCGGAGCAAGATTGGCCGAGCCTCACATTCAGAAAAACCAAGGAGCAGATGGTTATTAGCTAATGGCCAGCCCACCCATCATATCACTGGCTGAGGTGGGGCTTGTGCGCGGCACGGGCCCACTTTTTACTGATGTTGATTTGCATATATACCCAAGAGATCGTGTGGCCATCGTGGGTCCAAATGGTGCTGGCAAATCAAGCCTCATGTCCTGTATTTCAGGCGTGATTCCGCCCGACCAAGGCACGTATTTTTTAAAACCTGGGACAAGAATTGGCATGCTTGATCAACATGCGCTTGATCCAGGCGATGACAAGCTTCGCGACAGGCTGTCCGAAGGCATGGACGACACGGAATTTGGTCGCCTAGATGCCAACCTTGTGCATTTGGGCCTAACAGGTGATGAAATTGTGTCGGATTGCTCAGGCGGTCAGATCAGGCGCGCCCAATTGGCCAGATGCCTATCCCTTGATGTCGATCTCTTGATGCTTGACGAGCCAACAAACCACTTGGACCTGGCTGTCATCGCCTGGCTCGAAGAACATCTCGCCACAAGACGGGAATCTATTGTCATGATTTCCCACGACCGTGCTTTTTTGGAAAAGCTCTCAAAACGTTTGTTTTGGGTAGACCGCGGGACGGTTCGTGTCCGTGAGTCAGGTTATGAAAATTTTGACGATATCAGGGCAGAGCAATTTCGGCTTGAAGAGGAAGAGGCCCGTCTTCGCAAACGAAAATTAAAGGCCGAGGAAGACTGGATGAGATATGGCGTGACCGCGCGCCGGAAACGGAATGTGCGTCGGGCTGAAGCCTATCAAGATCTGAAATCTGAAGTTCGGCAGGACAAACGGACCGATTTTCTGCCTGAAATGGTTGTTGGTGGTGATGCGCAAACCGGTCAAAAAGTTTGTAGCTTTTATAATGCTGGATTTTCATTCGGCGAACATATGCTCGTTGCGCCCATGGATTTGGAAATCAAGCGTGGCGAAAGATTGGCATTGGTCGGGCCTAATGGCGTGGGAAAAACCACACTTCTTAAGCTCATTACCGGGGACGTGAAACCTGATAGCGGAAAGGTAAAGCTTGGGGCCAATGTGACACCGGTCCTGGTGGACCAGATGCGTGAAGGCCTCAGGCTTGATCACACCGTTCAAGATAATGTGACAGGTGGCGCAGAATTTCTTGATGTCGCTGGCGAGCGACTTCATTATCAGCGTTATCTTTCTGGCTTCGGCCTTGCACCCAACCGGCACCATCTTAAGGTCGGTGCCCTTTCAGGTGGCGAAAGAGCCCGTGTCCTTTTGGCAAAAAGGCTTCTCAACCCCTCAGGTTTCTTGCTGCTTGATGAACCTACCAATGATCTGGACATCGACACCATTGAAAGGCTTGAGGAAATGATCCTCAAATTAAGCCTGACCATGGTGTTTGTGAGCCATGATCGACGTTTTGTGGAATCTTTGGCCAACGGGCTTTTGGTGTTTAAGGGTGATGGAGTTTGGCAACGCGAGGCCGGCAATGACATGGCCCGATATTTCCAAAAACAATCATCAGAAAAGTCGCCCCCCGGCCCAACAAAGAAAAACAAAGGCTCCGAACCGAAAAAAAAGAACACCCAGGGAAAAATGTCCTACAAAGACAAGAGGGAATTGGAATTACTTCCTGATCTTATCAACAAATGCGAGATTGACATCGAAAAATTCGAAAAAACACTGGCAGATCCAAACTTATTCATGACCAACCCCAACAAATTCGACTTGGCTTCCAAACAACTTGCAAAAGCCCAGGAAGATTTGGCTGCCATGGAAGAAAAGTGGCTCGAGTTGGAGGCACTGCGCGAGGAATTGGAGGACATAAATTGAAGTTGCTCATAGATGCCGACAGACAAAACTACGCTTCATGGGTCATGCATGCCGAAAAAATCTGGGACTTAGGCATGGTGGAACTTGTTTCTGACGAAACGGAGGAAACAGATTATCTACTGCTAGTCGATGGCCCCAAAACCAACCACAGCCGCCGCCATGTCAATCGGGCTATTTTAAGTTGTTGGGCTGGTGCCGATGGCATACTTGCAAGTGGCAAACTGCCCGACAACACACCAATCATAAGAGCAATGGACGATGGCATGGCCCTTGGCATGAGGGATTATGTGCTTGGCGCATTTTTGTATCATGTGGGGCGATTTAACAGCCACCGAAACAATATGGCCAAGGCCACCTGGAAACCCAAGCAACCAGGTTTGGCCCATGGCATGAAGATTGCCATCTTGGGGTATGGGCGTCTTGGCAAATTTGTAGGTGACGCGCTCCATCATTTGGGTTGTGAGGTCCATGGTGTTGTACGTAATGCCCGTAATCTTGAGGAATCCACGGCAGTGGTCCATGTCATGGCCAACTGGCGGGGTGCCTTGGAAGGTGCAGGGGCGCTGATTAATCTGCTGCCCTCAACGCCTGAGACGCATCGATTGATCAATGCCGACATGTTTGGGGCACTACGTGATGGTGCCGTTTTCATTAATGCTGGCCGGGGCGCCAGCCTGCATGAGGCTTCATTGATCCCATGGCTTGAGCAACATCCAGAAAATGAAGCCATCCTGGACGTATTTACCACTGAACCGCTGCCCAAAGACCATCCATTTTGGAAGCATGCGAGCATACTTGTTACCCCACATGTGGCGAGTTGCTCGCGACCAGAATGGACACTTCCAGAATTACTTGATCGCGCGAAACGGCATGCAAAAGGTTGCGACATTCCTGGCATTGTGCAACGCAACCATGGTTATTGATGACAATCATTATTTAGCCACTATCTCATGTCATGAGTTTTCTATTGGTATGTTCGAGCAATAAAGGCGAATATGTTACGCGCTGCGCTTAAGGGCCTTGTGGCCATCATTATCCTTGCTGCAGGCATTGGTGTGTTCAAATTATTTGTGGCCACCAAAGCTGTCACAGAGCCAGAGCCTGCTTCGGAGAGGAGCTGGAACGTATCATCCGTCACCTTGCAGGAAACCGACACACGACCCTCAATTTTATCCTTTGGCACCGTTCAATCCAGCAACATGATCGACATAAGGCCAAGCCTCAATGGCCGTGTGGAAGAGGTTGGTGAAAAATTTGTTGAAGGTGGCATGATCACGCAAGGCGACCTTGTGGTGAAGCTTGACCGCTTTGACATGGAACAAAATGTTGCCGACCTAAAAGCAAAATCAAAAGAAACTGATGCCCAAATCAAAGAAACAAAAGCCGAACTTGAAGGTGAACGCAACCAAGTAGCAGCACTCGAAGAAGAAGCTTTATTGGTCGAGCGTGATTATGAGCGCACCCTTGCCCTTTCGAAGCGAGGCGCAACATCAACTGCCAATATAGAACGTGCAGAGATAGAGCTTAAACGGATCCGAAGAAGCGTCTTACAAAAGCAGCAAGTTGTTGCACGACTTGAAGCCTCTGTGGACAGGTTGCAGGCGATTTCAGAACAGCGGAAAGTAGCTTTGGAGCGTGCTGATCGCGATTTAAATGACACCATCATCAACAGCCCAAGCACTGGTTTTTTGACTGATGTTCGTGCCGGCAGGGGGTTGGAAATAACCCCCAATGAACGACTAGCGACCTTGCATCCTATCGACAAAATGGAAATCAGGTTCGAACTTTCCGAGGCTGATTTGGGGGTCATCCTTGGATATGGAACCCGCCGCGAGTTGCCAATTGGCGAAGCCTTGGATGTGATGTGGCGCGTTGGGGGGCAGCAATTTAAATTCGACGCTGTTTTGGATCGGGTTGAGGGAAGCTTTGACGCATCCTCAGCCTCCGTAGGGCTTTATGCAAAGATCGACCCTGCATCCATTGAAAGCCTGCCGGCGCCATTGCGTCCCGGCGCCTTTGTGGAGGTACTGATGCCTGGTCCTGACCTCAAAAATGTCTTTGAACTTCCCCAAGCTGCCCTCGGCATGGATGAAACGATCTTCATTATTAATGACGAGAACCG
>AACY020295623.1_pt1 | contig 12868 bp, 11 predicted proteins | sample 267378 | NCBI WGS metagenome assembly AACY02 (sample SAMN02954345, study PRJNA13694) | marine metagenome | biome: aquatic; feature: ocean; material: water; isolation source: isolated as part of a large dataset composed predominantly from surface... | reverse complement strand
TCAGGCCTTTCGGGGAAGGGGCAACGCTCTGACAACCCTGAAGCACCCCAAGGACGAGAAAGGACAGCGCCAGCCAGCGCCGAAGCCTAGACCGACTCATACGCCCCCCAAGCCGCGACCGAGCTGCCGCCGCATCACCGTCAAGCCCCGGTCCCCCAAGAGCCGGCGCACCGTTTCCACGAGCGTGGGATCCTCCGGATCCCCTTCAAGCCCCGCAAGCCAAGCCTGGCGCGCCCGATTTCGGCGCCCTAAACGCCAATACACCTCCCCCAAATGCGCGGCAATTTCGCCATCGCCGCGGCGCTGATAGGCCTGACGCAGGGGCGCCAGCGCCCCTTCGAAATCACCTCGCTTAAAGGCAACCCAGCCCAGCGAATCAAGAAAGGCCGGCGTCGCCGGTGCCAAGCGAAGCGCCTGCTCCACGAGCGCCTTGGCCTCGTCTAAGCGCTCGCCCCGCTCGGCGAGAAAGAAACCCAGCGCATTCATCGCTTGCGCGTGGGCGGGCGCCAGAGCGAGAACGGCGCGCAGATCAGCCTCCGCAGCCTCTTCCAACCCTTGCGCGTTTGCCAAGAGGGCGCGCCGGTAATAGAGCGACGGCGCGGGTCGCGACGCCAGCGCGTGCGTTAGCACCCGCTGCGCTGCCACTGCACCGCCTTCGGCAAGGAAGGCTTCCGCCAGGTTCAGCGCTACCCGTTCCAGGGTCTCGGGATAGCGCTTTCCTTGCTCGGCCAAAAAGACATCGAGCATTGTGAGATCCTCCGCGCGCTGGAGCCAAAAGGCCGCACGGCGAAGCATGCGCGCCTGCTGCGGGCCCGGCGGCACGGTCGCCCACAACGCCAAGGCCGCCGCCAGTTGCCCTTGCCGGGCGGCCACTTCACCTCGGTGAAAGGCCACCTGGGCCGGCCGCTGCCCAAGGGCAGCCAGCCGATCCAGATACGCGGTTGCATCCTCCAAAAGGTTTTTATCGAGATGGATGAGCGCCAGGGCAAGCAGAAGATCGGCTTGCTCCCCACTGCGCTGAAGCAGGGAGAGAAAATCCTCTTTCGCCGCATCGAGATCATTCAGGCGCACCTGCAGCCGGGCGCGTGCGAAGCGAAGCCCCCCTGCATCGGGGAACTTCGCGAGCCCCGCCTCGAGGTGACCTAGGGCGGCCGCTAGCTGCCCCGTCCCCTCTAGGGCTTCCGCTCGCCAGCCGACCTCCACGGGGGACGCCAGCATCGGTAAAGCGGCGTCGGCCATGAGGATCAGCGCGTCTTCGTAGAGGCGCTGCGCCAGGTAGATCCGCACCGCCACCCGCGCCTGCCCGCGCGCGAGGGGCAGCGGCGTCTCGGCGGCGAAGGCGCGCTGGGCGAGGCGTTGGGCTAAGCGCGTCCGTTCCGCCTCATCGACTTCCGCCAAAAGCGCCCCATCGACAAAGCGATCGTAGAGCGCGGGCCCCGCGAGCGCCGCATGGGGCGCCAGGATATCGAGCACATCTCCAAAATTGCCCGAACGCCCGAGGGCCCGGGCGAAGGCGAGGCGGCTAAGCGGGTCGGGTCGATCCCGCAGCAACGCCTGGGCCAGCGTCAATTCCAGGGCCGGATCGTCCCCGTAGCCAGCGAGCGTGAGCGCCCGCTGCAGGAGGGCCGGATCGGGGGCTTCGTCGGCGAGCAGCGCTAAATAGGCCGCGAGCGCGCCGTCTAGATCACCACTCAGGAGCCGCCGCTCTGCACCCATGAGCGCCAACATCAGAGCCGGCGCCATGGGCCGCGCCGGTAAGGCGGACCCTTCATCGATGACCGCAGCAGTCACCATGGGCGCGGCCGGTGCCTCGAGGGCGGCCGGAAGGCGATCGTCTACCGCAGCACAGCCCGTTAAAGCGGCTACCCCGAGCAGGGCCAACGCGCGTCCCAAGCGCCGCCGACGAGGGGGGAGGACAGAACGAGGATTTTCCGCCACAATGGCCCCTCGAAGCAGTGTCAGGTCACCTTGACACTGTCGCGTCCGATCGTCGTTCCATGGCGTCTTGGACGCGCGGTGAAGTGGGATCACGGGGGTGGGTACTTACCTGTCTGTTTTATGAGTGTGCTGGCTCTTGGCTTCAATCATGTCACGGCGCCCATTGAACTGCGCGAGCGCGTGGCCTTTCCGACGCATCAGCTTCCCGATGCCCTTCGGGCGCTGCGGGAAACGCTGCGCCTAGACGAAGTCGCCATCCTGTCAACGTGTAACCGTACCGAACTTTACTGCTGGGCGCCTAACACCGACCCCGGCGCCATCCTGGACTGGGTAAGCGGTTACCACCATATGGATCGGGGACGCCTGTCCCAATCTGCCTACCTTCACCAGGATCACGCCGCCGTGCGCCACACCATGCGCGTGGCAGCAGGGCTCGATTCCATGGTGCTTGGGGAGCCGCAAATTCTAGGGCAGGTCAAAGATGCGTGGGATATCGCCCGCGACACGGGCACCCTCGGCCCCGAGCTCGATCGCCTTTCCCAGCATACCCTTAGCACCGCCAAGCGCGTGCGGACGGATACGGACATCGGCCGCCACCCCGTTTCCGTCGCCTATGCCGCGGTCAGCCTGGCGCAGTCGATTTTTTCGAACTTAAGCGATGCTCGGGCACTGCTTCTGGGCGCTGGAGACACCATCGAACTGGTGGCCGAGCATCTTCGGCAAGCCGGTGTCCATCGCATGACCATTGCGAATCGCACCTTCGCCCGGGCCCGAAGCCTGGCGGAACGCTTCGGCGCAGAAGCCATCTTGCTATCCGACCTCAGCACGGCCTTGCCTCAGGCCGATATTTTGATTGCCTCCACAGCGGCGGATCTGCCGATTCTCGGCAAGGGCATGGTGGAAAGTGCCCTGAAAGCGCGGCGTCGCCGCCCCATGTTCATGGTGGATATCGCCGTGCCCCGAGACATCGAGCCCCAGGTCGGTAGCCTCGACGACGTTTTCCTCTACACCGTGGACGACCTCGCGGATATCATTGCGGAGAACCGCCGCGCTCGAGAGCACGCTGCTCAGGACGCGGAGCTCATCATCGAGCAAGGGGTAACGGCCTATCTCCGCGACGTGCGCGCCCGCGCCGCTTCGGAAACGGTTCGGGCCTACCGGAACCTGGCCGAGGCCCAGGCGGAAGATGAGCTTGAGCGGGCGCTGAAACGCCTCCGCGCTGGCGAAGATCCGGAAGCCGTCCTACGGCGCTTTAGCCGGTCCCTCACCAACAAGCTCACCCACCTGCCCACGGCGCGCCTTCGGGAAGCCAGTGCAGCGGGGCGCCACGAAGCGCTGGCTCACGGCCGCCGGCTCCTTGGCCTCGACGCGGGTTACCACGACGAATAAGGCGCTGCCAGCCGGCGTCTCGCAAGGAACAAGGCACCATGAGAACCAGCCTTTTAGCTCGGCTAGAAGAGGCCAAGGACCGCCATGAGGAGCTCGCAGCCCTCATGGCCGACCCGGAAACGAGTCAAGACGCGACCGCTTACGCCCGCTTTTCTAAGGAATACGCCGAGCTCGATCCCATCATCTCGGCCTTTCGCCGCTGGCAGGCGGCGGAAGACGACGTCACCGGCGCTCGGGATCTTATCAGCGACGACGACCCCGAGCTCCGCGCGCTTGCGAAGGAATCGCTAGGCGAGGCCGAAGCGGAACGGGATCAGCTTGAGGACGCCCTTGAACAACTGCTGATGCCCCGAGACCCGGAAGACGGCGCCAACGTGTTCCTCGAAATCCGTGCCGGCACCGGCGGCGACGAAGCTGCCCTTTTTGCCGGCGACCTCCTTCGCATGTACCTCCGCTATGCGGAGCAGCGGCGCTGGCAAACGGAGATCCTTTCCGAGCGCCCAGCGGAGCTTGGGGGATACCGAGAGGTTGTGGTCCGCCTCGCGGGGAGCGAAGGGGTTTACGGGCGACTGAAATTTGAGTCCGGCGCCCATCGCGTGCAGCGCGTGCCCGCCACCGAATCCCAAGGCCGCATTCACACCTCGGCCTGCACCGTCGCTGTCCTGCCCGAACCGGAGGAAACGGCCGCCATTGAGCTCAACAAGGAAGAGCTACGCATTGATACCTTTAGGGCATCAGGCGCCGGCGGCCAGCACGTCAACAAAACCGACTCCGCCATTCGCATCACCCACCTGCCTACGGGGCTGGTCGTGGAATGCCAGGACGAGCGCTCCCAGCATAAAAATCGTGCGCGCGCCCTTGCCCTGTTGGCTGCCCGCCTCACGGACATGGAAAAGCAGGCCGCCCAGCAAGCACGGGCCGACCAACGTCGGAACCTGGTCGGTTCGGGCGACCGCTCGGAGCGCATCCGCACCTACAACTTCCCCCAGGGACGCATGACCGACCACCGCATCGATCTCACGCTTTATGCCTTAGAGGCCATTCTCGAGGGGGACTTAGATCAGGTCGTCAATCCGCTTCTCCGAGAACATCAAGCGGATCTGCTCGCCGCCGCCGAGGGATGAGCCAAACCGTCGCTGAGCTGCTTCGGCGCGGTCGAGCCCTGGGCCTTTCCGCTCGGGACGTTCGCAGCCTGATCAGTCACTGCCTGGGTCAGCCACCGACCTGGCTTCTTGCCCACGGAGACGAAACGCTCGGGCCCGCGTACTTCGCCGAGTGCCTAGGCGCCCTGGACCGCCTGGCCGCCGGCGAGCCCCTCCCCTACCTCCTCGAAGAAGGGGACTTCGCCGGGCTGGCCCTCACCTTATCCCGGGAAACGCTCATTCCCCGGGCTGACACGGAGGTCCTACTGGAGGGGGCTCTGGCACGCCTCCCGGCAGGGCCATGCCGCGTCCTTGAACTGGGGACCGGTTCCGGCGCCCTCGCCCTCGCCCTTAAGGCAAGGCGGCCGGAGATGACGGTCCTGGCGACCGATCTCAGCGCTCCGGCGCTGGCCATCGCCCAAGCCAACGCCGCTCGCCATGGTCTCCTCGTTGAGTTTTGGGAAAGCGATTGGTATCGCGGTCTGCCCACGGAGTGCTTCCCCGTGAACGCGATCCTGTCCAATCCGCCCTACATCGCGCCGGAAGACCCAGACCTTACCCCCTCCGTAGCCCGCTACGAGCCCGCCCTCGCGCTTTTCGCCGAGGACAACGGCCTTGCCGCCCTGCAGGCAATTCTGACCGGGGCGCGGACGCGCCTGAAACCCGGCGGGCTCCTGGGCCTCGAACATGGGTACCGGCAGGGCCCGGCCCTCGCTGCACGACTCAGGGCCGCGGGCTATGATCAGGTGGAGACGCTAGACGATTCGGCCGGCCGGCCAAGAGCCACCTTCGCGAGGCAGCCCCATGGATGACGCAGCGCTGCTGCGCTACAGCCGCCAAATCCTTCTGCCCGCGCTCGATCTCGATGGGCAGGAGCTATTGCGCCGCGCCACCGTACTCCTGGTGGGCCTGGGCGGCCTGGGCGCCCCCGCGGCCCTCTATCTCGCCGGCGCCGGCTGCGGAACGCTGCTCCTTGCGGACGGCGATGAGGTCGACCTAAGCAACCTGCCTCGGCAGGTGCTCTACGAAGAAGCGGACCTCAGTCAGAGCAAAGCAGCGTCCGCGGTCCGTCACCTGCAAGCGCGAAATAGCGCGGTGCAGTACGAGGCCCTGCCCGCACTGCACGGCGAGGGGCTTATCGCTGCCGTCGCCCGGGCCGACCTCGTGCTCGATTGCACCGACAATTTTACGTCGCGAAGCGCCATTAACGACGCCTGCCTGCTCACGGAAACGCCCTGGCTCAGTGCGGCGGCCCTGCGTACGGCCGGTCAGCTGATGGGGTTCGATCCGCGAGACGCCCAAAGCCCGTGCTATCGGTGCCTCTGGCCCGAGCCCCCAGCCCAGGAAGAAGACGCCTGCGCCGTCGCCGGGGTACTCGGCCCCGTGGTCGGCACCCTGGGCCTGCTTCAGGCCTTAGAGGCAGTGAAGTGGCTCAGCGGAAACCCGCGAAGCGCTTTGGGAAAGGTCCTGTCCTTTGAGGGCCTCACGCTGGAGATGAGCACCTTCACCCTGCCCCGACGCCCTCATTGCCCCGCCTGCGGCAGCGCAGGCCCAAAGCGCTAGCTTGAGGTCTGAAAGTAGGCAAGGTGCGCCGGAATCGGCTGCTGAAGCGTTGGCGTCTCGGCGCCAAGGCGCGTCGCCAAGGCCGGCAGCAGCCCCTCTGCCGCATCCTCAAGGGTTTCGGGGCCACCCAACAAAGCGGTCTGGGTCACGGCTAGGCCAGCCATACCGCACGGGTTAATGCCCGCAAAGGGCGCAAGATCCATGGCCACATTCAAGGCCAGGCCGTGATAGCTGCAGCCCCGTCGCACCCGCAGCCCGAGGGAAGCGATCTTCGCGTCCCCAACGTAAACGCCAGGGGCGTCGCGCCGCGCGTGGCTGTCGATCCCCCAGGCTCCGAGAGCCTCCACCAGCGCGCCCTCAATGGCATCCACCAGCGCCCGAACGCCCAGGCCCCGACGGCGGCAATCGAGGAGCAGATAAACTACCAGCTGACCGGGGCCGTGATAGGTCACCTGACCGCCGCGATCGCTCGCGACCACGGGGATGGCGCCGGGCGCCAGCACGTGCTCTTGCCGCCCCGCCTGGCCCTGGGTGTACACGGGATCGTGCTCTAGAAACCACAGCGCGTCGGGGGTGGTGGCGTCCCGCGCGTCCGTGAAGCCCTGCTGGCCCCGCAACATGGCTTCGTAGGGTTGGCGCCCCCAGGCGTAGGCCTCGAGGCTAGAGGACAAGCTCAACGCGACCACTCGCTTTCAGGTCCGCAAAAATGGCGGCGAGCTGGGCCTCACTCTGCGCCGTGAAGGTCACCGTCACCGCCATAAAGCGACCCTTACTCGACGGGCGCACGCGCAGCGCGCTGGCGGTCACCTCCGGGGCATGGGCCTGAAACGTCTGCAGGACAAAGGCTTCGAAATCGTCCGTAGCGGCCCCCATCACCTTTACGGGATAGGCCGGCGCCGGGAAGGTGATCTTCGGGGGTTCCTGATCACTCATCAGCTTAGCCAAAGAGGCTGGCAAACCAGAGCCGGAGGGCGTCGAGGAGGCGCTTGAACCAGCCTGCTTCCTCGACCTCATGCAGCGCAAGCAGGGGCGCCTCATAAAGGACCTCATCGCCCTGAAGCACCTGCACGTCGCCCACCGAATCCCCCTCTGCGAGGGGCGCCGTGAGGGGATCACGGAGCGTGGTACGCGTTTCTAGCCCCTCGTGGGTCCCCCGGGGCAGGGTCAGGCGAATATCCTGCGCCAACCCGTAGGCCACGGTGCTACGCGTACCCTTCCAAATCGGGGCCGTCCCGAGCGCTTCGCCGCCCGCCAGCAAGGGCTGGCTTTCAAAGTAGCGAAAGCCGTAGCGGAGCAGCTTCTGCGTTTCCTGCGTCCGCGCATCGGGACTATTGGTCCCCAGCACCACGGAAATCAGCCGCATGCCGTCCCGCTCCGAGGAGGCTACCAGGCAGTAGCCCGCTGCCGCCGTATACCCGGTTTTGATGCCATCGACGCTGTCGTCGACCCAGAGCAACTCATTACGGTTGCGCTGCGTAATCGGCTGGCCAGTGGAGAAATCTTCCCCATAGGTGAAGGTTTTCTCCGAGTAATAGCGGTAATGATCGGGGTGATCTTCGATCAGGCGCCGAGCCAGGATGGAGAGGTCTCGGGCCGTGGACAGGTGATCCTCCGCCGGCATGCCCGTCGCGTTGCGAAATCGGGAGTTCTTCATCCCCAGGAGCGCTGCCTGCCGGTTCATCACATCGGAAAAGGCCGCTTCATCGCCAGCCAGATACTCCGCCAGGGCCACGGAGGCGTCATTGCCCGACTGAATCACAACGCCGCGAAGCAAATCCTCCAGGCGCACCGATTCTCCGACCCGGACGAACATTTTCGAGCCATCCATACGCCACGCTTTTTCGCTGATCGGCACAAGGTCATCGAGCGTCGCCCGCCCTGCGGCCAGCTCCGACGCCACCACATAGTCCGTCATCATCTTCGTCAAGGAGGCGGGGGGCAGCGGCGTATCCGCTTCATGCTCCACGAGCACCGTGCCCGTCTTGGCCTCAATGAGGATCCAGGAAGACGCCGCCAGCGCCGGCGGGCGGGGAACGAGGGCCGGCGCCGCCAGCGCGGCGGGAACCCACAGCATCAATAGCCCAAGGCCTAGCAGCTTACGCAGCACGGCATTGCTCCTTTCCTAACGCGACAAGGGGCGAAGCTTAGCACGTCCGGCTCCCTACTCTTCGATCAAGAGGGGCACGGCCAGCAGATCAGAGAAGGTCAAAAGCGCCTGCACCCGGGCCGCAGCGCGCGGATCCAAGAAGGGGCCAATGTGGACGCGATGAAACGGTGGGGGGTCATGGCGAATGGACGCCGGTGCTGGGCTGTCCGCCATGGCCAATAGGGGTTCGAGCGCCGCAAGCAGGCTTTGCGCCGCTGCCGCGTCAACAAACGCCCCCGCCTGCAGCCACAGCCCCTTGGAGGGCGCCACGGGCACCGGGCCCGGTTCGGCCACCGCCTCCGGAGCCGGAAAGGTGAGGGCCTCGAGACGCACCTGCGCGGTGCCCTGCTGATCGAAGCCGAGGCGCTTGGCCGCCGCGTAGGACAAATCAATGATTCGATCGTCGTGAAAGGGCCCCCGGTCGTTCACCTTAACAACCAGGGAAGCCCCCGTGTCCTCCCGGGTCACCCGTACGTAGGTGGGGAGGGGGAGGTGCTTATGCGCAGCGGTCAGGGCAAACATGTCGTAGGGCTCGCCGCTCGAGGTGGGCCGCCCGTGAAATTTGCGCCCATACCAGGACGCAACCCCCTGCTCCTGGAAGCCCTCAGCGCTGGGCAGGACCCGATACTCCACGCCAAAGACGCGGTAGGGGGAATGGTTTCCCAGAGCCGCGCGAGGCTCCCAGCGCGGCGCCACGTCGCCGCCGCGCAAGGCCCCGGGCGGCGTAAAGCGGGGCCCTCGGTCCTGCTCCGGGCGAAGCACCGCCGGCGCGCAGCTGACCAGGCCGAGCACAACGGTGAGCAAACCAAGCGCTCTGATCACGGGGCACCCTGGGCCAGGGCCTGGGCCAGTTCATGAACCGCCATGGCGTAAAGATAAGACCGGTTGTAGCGGGTAATCACATAAAGATTCGGCAGCCCCGCCACCCACTCGGTCCCCTCAACCCCTTCCAGCTCGAGGAGGGCGACGGGCAGCGCGGGATCCAGTCCGGCGAGCTCGCCAACGCCCAAGGCGAGAAGGGCGCCGACGGTCGTGCTCGGCTCTAGGCTCGGCGCCCGAAGGGCCTTTGCCGCCTCGGGGACGGCGCGCAGTGGCCGCGCCACCTCCGCCCCCTGCTGCCAGCGATGCACCGCAAGGTAATTGGCCACGCTGGCCACGGCATCGCCCACGGCCCATAAATTCCGCTGCCCGTCCCCATCGAAATCGACGGCGAAATCTCGATAGCTGCTGGGGATAAATTGCCCATAACCCATGGCCCCGGCGTAGGAACCAAGGCGATCGGTGGGGTCGAGGCCGGCGGCATACATCTGCTCAAGAAACACCCGCAGCTGGCCCGCAAAAAAAGCCTGCCGAGGGGGATAGGCGAGCCCCAGGGTGGCGAGGGCATCAAGCACCCGCCAGCGCCCGAAGAACTGCCCATAGCGCGTTTCAATGCCCAAAATCGCGAGCACGTAGGGCCAGGAAACGCCATAGGTTTCCGCCACCGCATCCACCGTTTCCCGGTGCGCGGCGTAGAACGCGAGGCCCGCTTCAATGCGATCGGGCTTAAGAAAGATTGCGCGATAACGCCCCCAGGTGAGGGTTCGTTCCGCCGGCTTAGAAATGGCTTCAATGATGGCCGGTTGATAGGTGGCCTGGGCCAGAGTGGCCGCCAGCCAAGCCGGATCCAGCGTCGTCGTCGCGGCCGTCTCCGCCAGGAACCGCGCCAGCGCTTCCGGGGGGAACGATTCCGAAACCGGACCCTCGCTGGCGCTTACCGCGAAGCTAGCACTTCCCCAAAGCACCGTGCCCAGCATGAGCAGACGCCCAATGAACCCCTTACCCAAGAACCCCTTACCCAAAACTATTACCTCTCCCAACACTTTACGCCGCCAGCGGCTTCGGCTGCGTGGCCACCGCCATGAGCACCCCAAACCCCGCGAGGAGCGTGAGCGCCGAGGTGCCGCCGTAGCTCACCAGGGGCAGGGGTACACCCACCACCGGGAGCAACCCGGACACCATCGCGACATTGACAAATAGATAAGTGAAAAAGGTGAGGGTCAGCCCCCCGGCGAGGAGGCGCGAAAAGCCGTCGCGCCCCTGGGTGGCAACATAAAGCCCCCGGGTGAGCAGCAGGAAATAAAGCGTCAAAAGGCCGAGCACGCCCAAAAAGCCAAGCTCTTCGGCAAGGACCGCGATGATGAAATCGGTATGGCTCTCGGGCAGGAAATTGAGGTGGGACTGGGTCCCCTCAAACAGCCCCTTACCAAAGAGACCGCCAGAGCCAATGGCAATCTTCGATTGGATAATGTTCCAGCCCGCCCCAAGAGGGTCGCTTTCCGGATCGAGCAAGGTAAGCACGCGCTGACGCTGATAGTCGCGCATGACCATCCAAAGCCCGGGTAAGGCCGCGAGGCCAGCCAAAGCGGCGAAAAACACCCAGCGCCAGGGAATGCCCGCAAGAAGCAAAACCGCGAAGCCTGCCGCGGCCACCAAAATGGCGGTCCCCAGATCGGGCTGAAGGCCAATGAGCAGCGCCGGGGCCGCGATCATGGCCAGCACTTGCAGAACCGTCTTGCCGGTCGGGGGCAGCGGACGGTCGGCAAGAAAGGCCGCTACCATCAAGGGCACGGCCAGCTTCATCAGTTCCGAGGGTTGAAATCGGGGCAGGCCGGGCACCCCCAGCCAGCGCTGAGCGCCCTTGGCCTGCACCCCCACGAGGAGCACCAGCACCAGCATCACCATGCCTAGGCCATAGAGCACCGGCGCCCAGCGTTGCAGCACCGCCAGATCTATCTGGGCGACCACGATCATCACCCCAAGGGCCACGGCCAGCCGGGACATCTGCCCTTGCAGGGCGGCGAGATCGCGGTCGAGCGCGCTGTAAAGGATCAGAAGGCCATAGCCTGCGGTGAGCAGAAGCAGCGCCACCAGGGGCAAATCCACATGAAAGCGCCGAAGCCAAAGCTGGCGCCGGGCGAAGCGATCCGTCGGCCCTAAGGTCCGGCGAAAATCCGCCGCACTCATTGCCGGGCCACCTGGGCCGGGGACGGCTCACCGGGAAGGAGCCAGGCGTCTAAAACGGCCCGGGCGACCGGCGCCGCGACCTGCGAACCCCCACCACCATTCTCCACCAGCACGGCCACGGCGATTTCCGGCGCCTCCACCGGCGCGAAGGCCATAAACCAAGCGTGCTTGCGCTGCCGTTCTTCGAGGAGGGCTTCGTCGTACTCCTCGCCCTGGGGAATCTCGACGACCTGCGCCGTCCCCGATTTACCCGCCATGCGATAGGGGATATCCCGCCCGATATAGGCCCAGGCCGTGCCGTTCTCTCCAAAACGCTGATTCCCTCGATGAACGACGGCCTCCATAGCGTCGATGACCCGCGCGTAGTCCTCGGCGGCGAAGGGCGGCAGCGTCGGTGCGGGCGCCGGAGCCAGCTCAGCTAAGCGCGAATCACTCGCCATCAGAAAGCGAGGCCGCACGGGCTGCCCCCGATTGGCCAGGGTGGCGGCCACCGTTGCCAGCTGCAAGGGGGTGACCAAAAGGGCGCCCTGGCCAATGGCGTAGTTGAGAGAATCTCCGGGATACCAGGGTGCCCCCTGAGCCTGCCGCTTCCAGCCGCTGTCGGGCACGAGGCCTCGGCGCGCGCCGTGCACATCCACGGCCCGGTTCTCCCCCAGGCCGAAGGCCCGAGCCACGGACGCCATCGGCTCGGGCCCCAGGCGGGTGCCCAGGTCAAAGAAATAGGTATTCGAAGAGCGATAAATGGCCTTGCGAAGATCCACCACGCCCTGCCCCCCGCCGTGGCTGGCCGTCCAACTCCAGTCCCGATACTTCCGGCTCTGGCCGGGGAGTTGGTAGTAACCCGGGTCGCGGAGGGTCCGTTCCCAATCGGTGACACCTTCGGTGACGGCGGCAAGGGCGACCAGAGGCTTGAAGGTCGAGCCCGGGGCGTACTGCCCCTGCACGGGGCGATTGAAAAGGGGTTGATCCTGATCCCGCTGCAAGGCCCGATAGCGATCCGCCTCCAGACCCCAGATGAATTCATTGGGATCATAGGCGGGGGTGGAGGCCAGGGCCAGAATCCCGCCGGACCGGGGATCAAGGGCCACCACGGCGCCCCGGCGCCCATCCAAGGCCGCCACGGCCGCTGCTTGGAGATCGCGATCGAGAAACAGCGTTAAGTTCGCCCCGGCTCGAGGCGGGGTGCGATCCAGGGTTCGGGTAATTCGTCCCCGGGCATCTGTTTCCACCCGCTCGTGGCCGACGGCACCATGAAGGGCCCGTTCATAGTGGGCCTCGACCCCCAGGCGCCCCACAAAGCGCGTAGCGCTATAGGCGATGGGATCGACGTTTTGGAGGTCGGCCTCGGAAAGGCGACGCACGCTACCCACGGCATGGGCAAGTAGCGGGCCTTCGGGGTAATGGCGTAGCAGCCCGGCTTCGATCTCCACCCCAGGCAGGCGGTAACGGTTGACGGCGAGGCGGGCCATGGCTTCCGAATCGAGGCGAAGGCGCAGCGTCACCGGCTCAAGGGGACGGCGGCGTCGCCCGAGGCGGCGCTCGAAGGCTTCCCGCTCCGCCTCCGTGAGCCCAATGAGCTCGTCGATAAGCGCTAGCGTGGCTTCGAGGTCTTCCACCCGCTCCTTAACCACCATGAGGGAAAAGACCGGCAGGTTGCCCGCCAAAAGCCGCCCTTTCCGGTCGT
>AACY020561187.1_pt1 | contig 12879 bp, 16 predicted proteins | sample 267378 | NCBI WGS metagenome assembly AACY02 (sample SAMN02954345, study PRJNA13694) | marine metagenome | biome: aquatic; feature: ocean; material: water; isolation source: isolated as part of a large dataset composed predominantly from surface... | reverse complement strand
GGGTCAGGGCTGCGTATTCTACGCATTTCCCTTGTCGCGTCAAGGCGTTTTTGCAAACTTCTTGAGGCTTTCGAATCAACTGCACATTTTGCATTCGATTCGCACTGTAACCGCGCTCGCTTTCGCTGTCTGCCGTGTCAGTGGATGCGCATTATAGGCAGCGAAACTTTTTGTGCAAGCGCTTTTTAAAAGAAAAAAGATCGCATGGCGATCTTTTCTACAACGGTGCTCTATTTACGCTCTATATGCTGTTTAATTCAGCTTTTTAGCGCCTTTATCGATAAAACTTTGGATTAGCGATACGGCTTTTGCATCATCCCAGTCGACAAAGGAGCGCACAAACGCGATCAATTGGCCATTTTGATCGAGAATAAAGGTTGCAGGAATGGTATCCAGTGGGAACACCTGTCCTAAGTTTTGCGTAGGATCGTAATAGGAATTAAAGTTTGCCATTCCTAATGAAGTGAGAAAAGGCTGCACTTGTTGCTTACCACCTGCATCAATAGAGATAGGCAATAACGCAAACTGATCCGCTTTAAACTTTGTCGCCAAACGCTCAATTGCGGGCAACTCCCTTACGCAGGGAGGGCACCAAGTCGCCCACATGTTGACCATCACAACTTTGCCTTTGTATTGGCTAAAGTCGATAGGCTTTCCATTCGCATCACTAAAAGCAACAACTTCGATAGGATAAGTCTGTGGAAGAACGTTAATCAGATCGACTGTCGACTCAATCGGTTTATTTGCCTGCTGCATGCCGGGGTACGCATGGGCACCACCAGCAAAGGCAACAGACAGACTCGCTAGGATTGCAGCTAAAGCAAATGACTTCATTTATTATCACGCTTTAATAAAGCATCAAGCGCTTTTTGATCTTCGGCACTGATCTCAGGCTCGGTCGTGCCACCGATACGTTGCTTGCGGATAAAGATGAAACCAATGATAAGACCGAGCAATAACAAACCCACTGGACCTAACCAAAGAATATAGGTTTTAGTTTCCATTTTCGGTTTGTAGAGTACAAACTCACCATAACGGCTGGTCATAAACTCGATGATTTCATCGTCACCTTTGCCTTCATCGACCATTTTATACACTTCAAGGCGCAGATCTCGTGCAACTGGCGAGTTGGAATCGATCAAGTTTTGGTTCTGACATTGCGGGCAACGCAACTCATGCGCTAATGACAAACCTCGTTTTTGGTTTTCGGGTGATTTAAATTCGTAAGTATCAACCGGTGTGGCCATTACGGTTGTCACCATACTCAGCATTAACACCAGGCCACCAATGATTTTTGTCAAAATTCTCACGCTGCACCATCCTTCGCCGCTTCAGCTTGGAGTTGTTGAATCATAGGATAGAGAGTTTCACTCCATACACGCTGGTCAATAGGCCCTGCGTAGCGATAACGAATAATGCCATTATGATCAACAATAAAGCTTTCCGGTGCACCGTAAACGCCAAGATCTAAGCCTAAGCGTCCATCCTTATCAAAAATATTGATATTGTAAGGATCACCCTGGCGTTTTAATTCTTCCAGCGCGGGGATACGTTCGTCACGATAGTTAATCCCATAGATAGGCAGAATATTCTGACGTTTCAGCATGACTAAGAAAGGGTGTTCATACTTACAAGAGGGGCACCAAGTAGCCCAAACGTTAAGTAATGACACTTTTCCTTTCAGTTGCTCATTGGTAATCATCTCGTTTGGTGTTTCGAGACGTTCCAGTTGGAAAGCCGGAATAGGCTTTCCTTCCAGAGCTGAATCCAGTTTCTGCGGATTTAAAAACAATCCTTTGTATAAAAATACCCCCATGCCAAGAAAAATGACTAATGGGATAAACAGAACCAACTTCTTCATACATTCCCCAATTATTGAGCGGTAGCTAATTTCGCTTTTTCAGTTTGCGGCTTAACGATAGCAGCCACTTTTGAGCGATAGCGTTTATCCGATGCGGCAAAGAAACCACCGACCATCATGAATATTGCCCCAAACCATAACCAACGAACAAAAGGCTTGTAGTTCAAACGCACAGCAAATTCAGTGCTGCTGATTGGATCGCCCATGGTGACATATAAGTCACGGAACAGACCCCAATCGATACCGGCTTCGGTCATGTCCATAGTACGCACATTGTATTGGCGACGATCAGGCTTGAGTAACGTCAGCAGCTTATCGCCTTTGTAGATCTCAATTTGACCTTGTTGTGCGGTGTAGTTAGGACCAACGACGTTCTTAGTCTCAAGATATTTAAAGGTATAACCCGCAAGCTCTTGGCTTATGCCAGGCCCCATACGCACACTTTTCTCAACCGAGTAGTTAGATACCATAGTGGCACCGATAACCGACACAGCAATACCTAAGTGAGCTAAGATCATACCCAGCTCACTACGGCCCATACGTGCCACGCTTAATTCACCATCTTTAGGCTTCACGATATTGTAAGCGGCTCTAGCGGTTGCCAACACAATCCAAGCAGCGGCGGCGATACCCAAAGCAACCCACACGTTAAAAGCACCATCGACAATAAATGGCGTCACGATACCAATCGCGGCTGATACTAATGCAGGCACCAGCAATTGGCGTTTTAACTCACCCGCTTTTGATTTCTTCCAACGGATGATCGGACCCACGCCCATAAACGCAAACAGCACGAGCACGATCGGTACAAACACAGCATTAAAATATGGAGGTCCAACAGAGATCTTGCCCATACCTAAAGCATCGATCAGCAGTGGATATAACGTCCCTAACAGGACTGTACCAGCAGCGACAGTCAGCAATACGTTACAGACTAACAGCATGGTTTCTTTTGATTTCAATTCGAAGCGTGCTGGGCTGCTCATTTCACTTGCGCGGAAGGCAAACAAAGTGAGCGAACCACCGATAGCTAAGCCAAGTAATAACAGAATAAACATACCGCGGCTTGGATCGGCTGCGAATGAGTGAACCGATGTCAGTACGCCGGAACGCACGATAAAGGTACCCAGTAAACTTAACGAAAATGCAAAGATTGACAGCAATACTGTCCAGTTACGGAACGCACCACGTTTTTCGGTCACAATCAGCGAATGCACTAAAGCAGTACCCACTAACCAAGGCATAAAGGAGGCATTTTCTACTGGATCCCAGAACCACCAGCCACCCCAGCCTAATTCGTAGTATGCCCACCAAGAACCTAATGCAATACCGCCAGTGAGGAAAATCCAAGCAGCCAAGGTCCAAGGACGAGACCAACGAGCCCAAGCCGAGTCAAGATGGCCACTCATCAATGCAGCAATTGCAAACGCAAAGCTTACAGAGAAACCCACATAACCTAAATACAACATTGGCGGATGGAAGATTAAGCCTACATCCTGCAACATTGGGTTCAAGTCGCGACCTTCGGCTGGCATTGGAAATAAACGTTCAAATGGGCTAGAAGTGAGCAGCATAAATAAGCTAAAACCAATCACAATCAGCGCCAATACAGCCAGCACCCTTGCAGTAAACACTTCTTCCAAGCCTTTACTGAATAATGCGACAGAAGCGGCCCAAGTCGATAACGCAAACACCCAGAACAACAGAGACCCTTCATGACCGCCCCATACGGCCGCAATCTTAAAGAAAATAGGTAACTGAGAATTAGAGTGATGTGCCACGTAGGCCACGGAGAAATCATCAACAGCGAAGCTATAACCAAGCGATACTACGGATAAAGCAATAAAAAAGAACATTCCGTAGGCTAACGGCCAAGCATACCTCACTAGGTATTGGTCTTTACGGGCAACACCTATAAGGGGAACGCTGGTTAACAAGAAGGCGAATGCCACTCCTATAATCAGCGAAAAGTGTCCAAGTTCTGGGATCATGGGTTTTCCTCAGTCTCTAATAATATGTTGATTTAGAAAAATTCCAAACCAACGCACAACATGCTGTTCACACAAATGCACGAAATTTGGTTCATTTTAGTATTTGCTATTGTTCCTGTCTGCCTCTTTCATACAAAACTGGGTGACTTGTCTCATTCTCGATTTTTGCCCAAATGGAGCCACCGCAGGCCTACAGTTTTGCATGTGACAGATAAATGAGCCTTAAGTTTCATATAAAATTTACCAGATGGAACAATTTGTGAACCAGTGCCCAACTCTCAGCTTTCACAGTTGTGAAGGTCTTATATTACTGTTCAATGAATAATCTTTACGTATAATCTTGCTTCCAAGCCAGCGGTAACAACCGCTTTTATGCAAACTAAAGTGAATATAGAAACAATGACGACATTTTGGATTTTTATTGCGCTTGTTGTGTTGGTCAGCTTAACACTGATCTGGATCCCACATTTCAGACAGCAAAAGTTATTGCGTACTGAGGAAGCTGGTGTTCGCAAACAAACGAACCTCGAATTGTTCAATGAACGTCTTTCCACCCTTGAGAAAGAACTTAATGAAGAACTGCTCGACCAAGCAGAATTTGATGCGCTTAAGAAAGAACTCGAAATCAGTTTACTCCAAGACATCAAACAAGCGAGCGATGATTCCCTTGTCAATCAAATCAAACCTAAAAGTATCCTTTGGCCATCAGTCATGTCGGTATGCTTGATTGCGATCTCAGGTTACCTTTATCAGCAATTAGGGGCCTTTGAAAATATTGGCAATACCCAAGCGGCTAACCCACATGCTGGTATGGATACTGCGCAAATCATGGGGCAGCGCGTACAAATGATGGAAGCCCAAGTGCAAGCCGAGCCAGAAAATAGTCAGGCTTGGTTTAGTCTAGGTCATGCATATATTTCGGCTAACCAATTTGATAAAGCAGTCGCGGCCTTCGACAAAGTGATGGATTTAGTGGGCAAACATGCCGAGTTAATCGGACCAAAGGCCACGGCGTTGTACTACAAAGCCGGTCAGCAAATGACACCAGAAATTCAAGCCTTAATAGACGAATCGCTAGCATTAGATCCACAGGATCCATCAACACTGTTGTTAGTTGGTATGGATGCTTTCTTTACTGCTAAGTACCAAAAAGCCATTGATTCATGGCAGACCATTCTTAATAGTGACCGCACAGATGTGGATCGCGCCGCACTGATGAATGCCATCGAAACAGCTAACTTACGTATGCAAGCCGAAACGACAGGTATGCCTAACGATGATGTACACAAGCAGGCAAAAGTCACAAGCAAATCAGTAAGTATTGAAATTTCAATTTCACCTGAACTTGCAGCGAAAGCGAGCCCAGAAGACACTATCTTTGTCTTTGCACGTGCAACTGAAGGTCCTAAAGTACCGCTAGCAGCAACCAAAGTTAGTGCAAAATCATTGCCTGTTACAGTGACACTAGACGACAGCACAGGCATGGGTGGCGATGTAAAATTAAGCCAAACTGCTAGCGTTGAAGTTATTGCAGTCTTATCCAAGCATGGCAATATCAAACCTCAGGCGGGTGATATTCAAGGAAAAATCAGCAAAGTTAATGTGGGTGAAACGGCAAACTTAGTACTGGATACCCAAGTGCAATAAGTTATCCGCACCTAGCACTAAGTTTCAGCTTAGCGCAGACATAAAAAAACCGGCTAATGCCGGTTTTTTTAACACTGCAAAAAATTACTTAGCTTTAGACATAAACTCGATAGCTGCTTTGTAATCATCATCAGTACAATCAGTACACATACCACCTGGTGGCATTGCGTTTAAACCTGTTTTTACACTTTTAACTAGATTATCAACACCTTTAGCTAAACGTGGTTCCCACTCCGCTGCATTGTGCGCTTTTGGAGCACCAGCAACACCCATGCTATGGCACACGGTACATGCCTTGTTGAAAATAGCTTCAGCATCTTGAGCTGAAACGTTGACTGACATAGTCAAAGCAGCGACTGCAGTCATTGCTAACAGTTTTTTCATGTTCAATGTTCCTAATGCAAATACGTACAAAGCTCGCGCTGCCCTTTGAGGCAGACTCATTATAGCGGACTAAGATTACTACAAACTTCAATAAATCTCATCTTTTTGTGATTAGAATCTCAGCACAAATGATATAAGGCGACAAGCGTGACAAATTCGTTAATATATTAGCAAGTATTAAAAAAGTTCGATTTGTACGAGAAATATTGCGGTTATTGGAACCACATCAAATTGCTGACATCTAGTCCCAAGCAAGTGTAAACCCGCAATATCGTTTGTGTTAGAATCACTTGTGTTTCCTTCCGGCTTGAGATAGAGGGTTCAGTGACAAATATAACTTCAGTAAACACACTGTTATCAGCGAGCAAGCTGACATGCATCCGTGAAGAACGCATTCTATTTGATGAATTAAGTTTTGAGATTAATGCTGGCGATATCGTCCAGATTGAAGGCCCTAATGGTGCCGGCAAAACCAGTTTATTACGCATATTAGCAGGTCTATCTCGTCCCTATGCGGGGCAAACCTTCTATATAAATGAAGATATCAACCGCTGTCGTGACGAATATAACGAAGATCTACTGTATTTAGGCCACCTTGCGGGAGTGAAATCCGAATTAACCGCTGAGGAAAACCTTAACTTCAATTTAAGAATCAGTGGCTATGATGATTTTGATACGTCTGCCATATTAGCTAAAGTAAATCTATCAGGTTTTGAGGAAGCACTTGCTGGGCATTTGTCCGCGGGCCAACATCGCCGAACAGCATTGGCAAGGCTTTGGCACAATGATTGTAAGGTGTGGATCCTAGATGAACCTTTTACCGCAATCGATAAAAAAGGCGTCGAAGAGCTTGAACAGTTATTTATTCAACATGCGGATAATGGTGGCTGTGTGATCCTGACCACTCACCAAGATATGGGCATTATCAAAGATGATAGGCTTCGTAAAATTCGTCTAGATTATCGCTTCGTATAAGGTTTGGCATAATGAAAAGAGGCATCAGCTTTACTCAAGCGTTTTTAACGTTACTTCAGCGGGATCTAAAGATTGCCATTCGACACCGTGGTGATATTTTTAATCCCCTATTATTCTTCATTATGGTTGTAACCCTATTTCCACTCGGCATTGGCCCAGAACCACAAATGCTAGCCCGTATTGCCCCAGGGATTATTTGGGTTGCGGCATTGTTAGCATCCATGTTGTCGCTGGAGCGTCTATTTAAAGCTGACTTTAGTGACGGCAGCTTAGAACAGATGCTACTTAGCCCACAACCTTTGTCTGTTTTAGTCTTAGCCAAAGTGTTAGCCCACTGGATACTTACGGGTGTTCCATTGATTATTATTGCCCCACTGCTGGCCGTGCTACTGAACTTAGATGCTAATAGTTATGGTGCATTGATTGCCACACTGGCTTTAGGCACCCCAGTGTTGTCACTCTTAGGTGCTATTGGCGTGGCATTAACCGTTGGTCTACGTAAAGGCGGCGTACTATTAAGCCTTTTGATTCTGCCACTTTATATTCCAGTGCTCATTTTCGCGACCAGCGCCATTGATGCGGCAGGAATGAATTTACCCTATGACGGTCAGCTCGCTATAATTGGCGCCATGTTGATCGGTTCGTTAACCTTAGCACCTTTTGCAATCGGTGCATCTCTGCGAGTGAGTACTAACTAAAATGTGGAAATGGTTACACCCTTACGCGGATCCTGAACGCGCATATAAGTTATCAGGAGCATTATTTCCATGGTTTGCCACCTTAGCCTGCCTTTTCCTTACAGTTGGCACCGTATGGGGTTTATTGTTTGCCCCGACAGATTACCAGCAAGGAGATAGCTACCGTATTATCTTTATCCATGTACCAGCTGCATCAATGTCAATGGCGGCCTACATGGGTATGGCGACAGCGGCATTTATTGGTCTTGTCTGGCAGGTCAAATTAGCAGACTGGGCAGCTGCGTCTATTGCTCCTATAGGAGCTGTCATCACCTTTATAGCACTCTTTACTGGTGCCGCTTGGGGCAAACCTATGTGGGGCACTTGGTGGGTATGGGATGCGCGTCTGACCTCTGAATTAGTACTACTATTCCTCTACTTAGGTGTGATTTCCCTCTACGCTTCTTTTGAAGACAAAGTGCTGGCTGCACGTGCAGCAGGGATCTTGGCAATCGTAGGGGTAATTAATATCCCCATTATTAAATATTCAGTTGAATGGTGGAGCTCATTGCATCAACCATCAACCATCAAAATTACCTCTAAATCGACCATGTCGAGTGACATGTTATACCCACTTTTAATCAATATTTTAGGTTTCGGGCTTATGATAGGCGCTATCACTATTGTGAGATTTAGAGCAGAAATCTTAGCAAGAAACGGCATGCGCCCTTGGGTACGTGAACTTGCTAAAGCTGAGGAGGTCAAATAATGCAATTCGATTCTATCAGTGATTTTTTCAACATGGGTGGCTATGCCTTTTATGTATGGCTTGCCTATGGTGTGACCTTCTTCTGTGTATCGACGCTGATCATCACTAGCGCACGCCAAAAGCGTAAGGTTTTGATTGAAATAGCGAAAAAGATGAACCGCGAAGAGCGCCTCAAAGAAACTAGGAGTAACAAATCGTGAACCCAAGACGCAAAAAGAGACTGACGTTAGCTATAGCACTAATCGGTGGCGTAGCCGCGATTGCTTCACTGCTGCTGTATGCGTTGAACTCCAACTTAAACTTATTCTATACACCGTCAGAAATCGTAAACGGTAAAACCGATACAGGCGTTAAACCCGAAGCGGGCCAACGTATTCGTGTAGGTGGCATGGTAACGGTAGGCTCTATGGTACGTGATCCAAACAGCCTGCATGTGCAATTTGCAGTACACGATTCCTTAGGTGGCGAAATTCTAGTGACCTATGACGATCTATTACCGGATCTATTCCGCGAAGGACAAGGCATCGTCGCCCAAGGTGTATTAGGGGAAGATGGTAAGTTGGCCGCAACTGAAGTCTTAGCAAAACATGATGAAAACTACATGCCTCCAGAAGTTGCAGAAGCAATGGGGCAAAAACATGAGAAGCTAGATTACAGTCAGCAGAAAGCGACAGCACAATAACGTAAGCACATCGCCGAAAAAATATTTAAAGCCTCATTATGAGGCTTTTTTATTGCCCGCCGGATACTCGAGGTTGGACTATACTCAAAGCTATATTCCACTAGGTATCTCTCCATGAATTTAATTAAGTTATTAATTAAAAGATGGCGACAGATTTTTACCTTAATGCTGGCATGTTTCATACCAATGGCATATGCGGCCAAGGTGGTTGTCATCGAGAGCTATCACCAAGGTTACACGTGGGATAAGCAGTATTATCAAGCCATACTCGATACATTGACACCTCTCAATGAGGTAAATCACTTTGAAATGGACACAAAACGGCTACCTAAAAATCTTCATGCAAAACGGGCAGAACTAGCATGGCAATTTATTCAACAACAAAAACCACAGTTAGTGATCCTAGCAGATGATAATGCCGTTAATTATCTACACCAACGGTTAAACTCAAGCCAAATTCCAGTGGTATACCTTGGCATTAATATGAACCCAAGAGAATATCACTTAAATGAATATAAGCGTTTTACGGGTGTGCTTGAAAGACCTCTACTCAGACGCTCTCTGCTATTACTGCAACGAATATTACCAATATCAAAGCACCGAAAAATCTTAGTTCTGTTCGATCAAAGTGATACGTCTAGACTTGCAGCGGAATATATCAGTAAGCAGCAACTGAGCATGTTGAGCGATGTGGAAGTTGAAATATTACAACTAAATCAACTTAGTGAATGGCAAAAGCAAGTCATTGCAGCTAAAGACAATGGCTTTAGTGCGATAGTCGTTGCACTTTATCATGCAGTGAGGGATGACAAAGATCAGTCGGTTGATGCTGAAGAATTATTAGGATGGGTTTCAGCTAACACGCCAGTACCCAATTTTGGTTTTTGGGGATTTAGCGTATACAACAACGGCAATATCGGCGGCTATGTTCTCGATGGTTACCAACACGGCAAGATCGCAGCCAAAATGGCCTCAAGGATCCTCGCAGGTGAGAAACCGGAAAACATATTCCCAGTAACAGATGACCTAGGACAATTTATGTTTAGCCGTAAAGGGTTAAGTAAATGGCACTTAACATTGCCTAAAGAAATCGAGAAACAAACGACTTGGGTCGAGTAAGTTAAAACGAGCTGAAATAAAAAGCCGGGCTTAGAGCCCGGCTTTTAAATTTGTAACCTTAATTACTCAGCAGCTTCAACATCAACAGCTTGAGCAGCTTCTGGACGACCTACTAGCTCGATGTAAGCCATTGGGGCTTTATCACCAGCACGTAAACCGCACTTAAGGATACGGGTGTAGCCACCAGGACGTTCCTGGTAACGTGGACCCAATTCAGTGAATAACTTACCTACGACTTCAGCGTCGCGAGTACGTGCAAACGCTAAACGACGGTTTGCAACGCTGTCACTCTTAGCAAGTGTTATCAGAGGCTCAACTACGCGACGCAGTTCTTTCGCTTTAGCTACGGTTGTCTTGATGATCTCATGACGAACCAGTGAGCTTGCCATGTTACGGAACATAGCTTGGCGGTGGCTGCTGTTGCGGTTAAGTTGACGACCACTCTTACGATGGCGCATGACCTAATCCTTATAACCTAAATCTGTACAAACCTGAGACTTATAGGTCGTCTGCTAAACTAGCTGGAGGCCAGTTTTCCAGACGCATACCTAACGACAGTCCGCGAGAAGCTAAAACGTCCTTAATTTCAGTAAGAGATTTCTTACCTAAGTTAGGGGTTTTCAGCAGCTCAACTTCAGTACGCTGTACCAGATCTCCGATGTAATGAATCGCTTCGGCTTTCAAACAGTTAGCCGAACGTACAGTTAGCTCTAAATCGTCGACAGGACGCAACAGAATCGGATCGAACTCCGGCTTCTCTTCCTTCATTTCTGGCTCAGTCACGTCACGCAGCTCAACAAACGCATCCAGCTGTTCAGCTAAGATGGTTGCAGAACGACGGATAGCTTCCTCAGGATCAATAGTACCATTAGTGGTCATATCGATAACGAGTTTATCCAAGTCAGTACGCTGTTCAACACGAGCTGCTTCTACATTGTAGGCAATACGTGCGACTGGCGAGAAAGAAGCATCAACCAGCAAGCGGCCGATTGGGCGATCATCGTCTTCTGTCTGTGCACGAGCAGATGCTGGCACATAACCACGACCACGCTCAACGCGAATACGCATGCTGATATCATTGTTACCTGTTAAATGACAGATAACATGATCAGGATTCACGATAGTGACATCACCATCATGCGTGATATCTGCTGCGATGACAGGGCCTGCGCCGGACTTGCTTAATGTAAGCATAGCCTCGTCTTTACCCTCGATAGTCACTGCTAATCCTTTCAGATTAAGCAAGATTTCAAGGATATCTTCTTGTACGCCTTCCTTACTGCTGTATTCGTGCAGTACGCCGTCAATCTCGACTTCGGTAACCGCGCAGCCGGGCATAGACGACAATAGGATGCGACGCAACGCGTTACCTAAAGTGTGGCCGAAACCACGCTCAAGCGGTTCCAAAGTAACCTTGGCACGTGTTGAGTTAACCTGCTCGATATCAACGAGACGCGGTTTAAGAAATTCTGTAACAGAACCCTGCATTGTGTCCTCTCTTGTTTGTTAGCCTTACTTAGAGTAAAGCTCGACGATCAGCTGTTCGTTAATTTCCGCAGACAAATCGCTACGTTCTGGAATACGCTTGAAAGCACCTTCCATTTTCGCGCTGTCGACTTCAACCCATGTAGGCTTCTCGCGTTGAGCAGCCACTTCTAAAGCCGCTTTGATACGAGCTTGAGTGCGTGACTTTTCACGGATGCTTACAACATCATTCGCAGACACTTTGAATGACGGAATGTTAACAACACGACCGTTAACCATAATTGATTTATGGCTTACTAGCTGACGTGATTCTGCACGAGTCGCACCGAAACCCATACGATAAACAACGTTATCTAAACGAGTTTCTAAAAGTTGCAACAGGTTCTCACCAGTGTTGCCTTTCAGACGTGCAGCCTCTTTGTAGTAGTTACGGAATTGCTTTTCTAACACACCGTAAATACGACGAACTTTTTGTTTTTCGCGTAACTGTAAACCGTACTCTGACAGACGTGGCTTACGAGCGCCATGCTGTCCTGGTGCAGATTCCAGTTTACACTTTGAATCGATTGCTCTCACACCGCTTTTTAAGAAAAGGTCAGTACCTTCTCGGCGGCTGAGCTTGAGCTTGGGACCCAAGTATCTTGCCATGATCTTTCTCCAACTATCCTAATGAAACGCGTTATACACGACGCTTTTTAGGAGGACGACAACCATTATGAGGGATCGGCGTCACATCGGTAATGTTGGTAATTTTATAACCAACAGCGTTCAGCGCACGAATGGCTGATTCACGACCTGGACCTGGACCCTTCACAAACACTTCAAGGTTTTTTAAACCGTAGTCTTGAGCAGCAGCACCTGCACGCTCAGCAGCTACCTGTGCAGCAAATGGCGTAGATTTACGTGAACCACGGAAACCTGAACCACCTGAAGTAGCCCATGACAACGCATTACCTTGACGATCTGTAATGGTGACAATTGTGTTGTTGAAAGAAGCATGGATATGAGCCATGCCATCTGCAACCTGTTTACGTACGCGCTTACGCGGAGAACGTGACGGAACTTTAGCCATTGTCTACCTTCCCGTTACTTCTTGATTGGTTTACGTGGACCTTTACGCGTACGCGCATTGGTCTTAGTACGTTGCCCACGAAGAGGCAGGCTACGACGATGGCGGAGACCACGATAGCAACCAAGATCCATAAGACGCTTGATGTTCATAGAAATCTCACGACGTAAGTCACCTTCTACTAAGTATTTGGCAACTTCTTCGCGTAGGGTGTCGATTT
>AACY020554472.1_pt1 | contig 12899 bp, 21 predicted proteins | sample 267378 | NCBI WGS metagenome assembly AACY02 (sample SAMN02954345, study PRJNA13694) | marine metagenome | biome: aquatic; feature: ocean; material: water; isolation source: isolated as part of a large dataset composed predominantly from surface... | reverse complement strand
GCCATGGGAACTTGGGATGCTATGTTTCGTATGGGCCCAGTATCGGTATACTCAAACGTATAAACAAGTCTTAATCTCTAATACTGATGTGGATAGGATTTTAGTAGAAACTGATGGACCTGTTAAATTTTCACGTTGTTTTGATATGAAATCCGCTAATCCAACATTTATTCCAAGTGTGATTTTTTCTATATCCAAAATACTACAAATCTCATACAATGATGCAGAAAATATGCTTGAAACAAATTCAAAACAGTATCTGGGAATATAGGTTAAATTACCCTATGAACGAAATTCTTCGTGGATAGAATAAAAAGACTTTCAATGCAAGTACTTGAACAGCATAAAAGCAAGTTCTCTGTAGATTTTGCAGATAATAAAAAAATTCTAGACCAATTAGCCATCGTACGTTCTAAAGGACTAAAAAATGAAATGGCTGGTTACATAACAAAACTTCTAAAGCGTGAAAAAGACTATCTCCTTTCCAAAGAAAGTAGAGTTCAAGACGATGATGTTGAACTAAATGATGGTGAAATAGAACAAGATTCTGAGGAAAATCAAGTAGAGGAATCTGATATTCCCCAAGAAATCACTATCGATTCTGAAGAAGAATCTTAATTGAACTAATTTTCTCTGCACAATGATTTACATTAAACTGTTGGGCGGTGCAAAAAAATCATTTGATACAGATCATATTGAAGTCAATGTTGATAAAATATCAATTTCACAATTACTGGATTATTTAGAACAGATTAAGCCACAAAATACGTTGAAACTAGATAAAAAAAATATCTTAATTGCAGTAAATGGCGCTGATTCATCATCTCTCAATGGAATAGATACAATTCTTCGTTCTGGAGATGTCGTTAACATAATACCAGTAATTCATGGAGGTGCTAGGATAAAACTTGAATTGGAATCACAGAATATAGAATTATTCAATGTCAAAGGGAAAAAGGGCAAAAATCATGATAATCTGATTGAGATTCGAGCATTATTTCCAAATATCGTGATGCAAGGTCTCTCATCAAAAAATATAGCCAGTATATTACATGTTAGAAAAGTTCTATCTGCTTCCTTTTTTGCTAAAAAAAATAATATGTTACTAACAAAAAAATTTGAAACTGATATCTTACTTAGATTTGCATCATCAACTCAAATCTCTCATGCAATAAAATTAGCTGGTATTGAGAATTCAGATGTATTTACTATTATTGCAATCGGTTCAAAATATCAATTAGACAAACTTTATTCTTATTTGGAAAATATTCTAACAAAGGTTGACTATACTAAAAACAAATCATATATTTTAAAACAATTCAATATCACAAAAAAACACCTTGAAATTATTGATTCTAAAAATCCACTCGAAGATCTTCTTGGAGAAAAAGCGACAGTATTATTCCAATGATTGACGTTTTTCACTCTGTATTCTCAAAATATCACTTTCCTTAATTATAGAAATCCCAGTCACTGAACCTAAAATTTGGATGAGAATATTCCAATCGTACTTTTCTAGTGATACTTTGAATGGAATTTTATCTGCTATTTGTTTAATTATTTCTGATGATGAAATCCCGGAGTTTCTTTTTTCCACCGTGATTCTATACGTCTGATTCTCTGATATTTTTTGCGATTGTTTTATAGCTGATTCTGTAATTTCTAACAAATCTGTTTTTGTCAACGAAAATATTGGGATAACTCTCAACGTGTATCGAATTAACCATGGCTCATCTTCTAATTTTTCTCGGATTTTTTTTACTAGTTTTATGGGATCTACCAACGTGTTAACATAAAGAATGCCAGAGAATTCTGATATTATGACTTCAGGATTTTCATCACCTACCTCAGATAATAAATTCCTGATCTCCTCAATAGTTTCGGTTTCAAAATGACGTGCACAAGTTACTATGATATTCAATGTGTTGAAAATTATTCTATTACATATTTATCTTGATTAAAAATTTAATAAAGAAAATTTTATACTGTTTTTATGAGTACAGAACCTGATATAGAAAATGACTTTGAAGATGACTTTGAAGACACAGAAGATGAAGAAATAATAGATGAAGATTTTGATTAGATAGTTAAACCGAAACTATCTGCAAATTTGTTAAATGTATTATACGCTTGTAGAAACTCTCTACCATTATTACTAATCTTATACTTGCATGCTCCATCAGAATTATTTTGTTCCAGCAGGCCCTGAGATACTAAAGTATTCAAAATTTTAGATATTCTCACGTGTGAGATGTTTGCCTTTCGTATCAAATATGTAATATTAGCACCTTGTTCGTCTGGTAAATCATCACGTGTAGTTGTGAGAATGTCACCTATGATTTTCATATGTGTTCTATAGACTTGCATTTGACAAATTTGGTTAGAAATTATTGTTGAATATATTGTCAGGATAAGTTTTTTTGACAAGATAATAGGAATCAGCTAAATTTGAGCCTATTCACTCATAAATTTTCATCAAATTTTATTTTTGTGAGTGGAACCTTTGTTACTGGAATAAACAGCAAACCGAGTCCTACAATTTTAATGGATATTGATACTAGATTCAGTATAGATTGTGGAAATACAAAATAATACCAACCTAAGAACTCTCCTAATCCCAACAGTGCGAGACCTGCTGCCACAAAAATTACTGTTTTTCTTCTACTCCCAAAATATGACATCATTGTCTCAATTGAGCCATACGCAAGGAGTATGAATGAAATCGAACGAATTACATTTTCTATTGATGTAAATGAAATTAAAAATATGGGAATTATTCCTATAGTTCTCAAATATTTTGACCTTGGGAAAAATGATTTGATGGTGTGTGAAAATGCAATAAAAAAATACCCCACTGTCTGAACTGCAATTCCAATTGTCTGAATCCACCTTTGTGGTTCTTTAGGTTCAAAAAAATATGCGTCAAGAGTAAGCCCAATCCACATTATCATAAAACCAAAACCTATAGAGAAGAATGCTATTGTAAGTCGAAAAAGTGTTGGACTTCCAGTATTTCTAAACCCAATGTATGATAATATGCCTGTTAAGATTCCGACTGAAAATCCTACTAAATTCAAAATACTTTCTAAAAAAAATACATCCATAGTTGGTAATCGGATATTTGATTTTAAAAGTTAATCCCATTCATCAAGAGTACCCGCAGTTTGACCTTCAGTAGAACCTGCATAGTCGCCCAAAATATCTGAATATGTGATATCATTATGAGCCACATATTTTACATATTCTCCATAAGACATTTCAAGATTACATGTATTGCATGTTACTATAGTGAAGTCTGATGCTAATTCAGCATTTCCTTTGCACTTAGGACACTTGATTCTCACACAAATTTTACTCTAATAATGTTATTATTCATTGCCAAAAAAAGAATAAATTAACACTGTAAAATGTGACTTTATGGCAAGAATATGTACAAAATGTAAATCAGAAATTCCAGATAATGAACAACTCGATGCTGTTGGATCTACATATCCATGTTGTACAAAATGTTGGGATGAGTGGAAAACCTATAGAATCATGGTTATGAATGAATTGAGATTGGACATGTCGTTGCCAGATCATAGAAAACTTCTCAAAAAGAACGAAAAAATCTTTGTCGGTGTGTTATCACCACAAGGAGATATTATTGATTTTTCTAATGAAGATAATCGCAAGCCTGACAAGCCAGAAACTTAGAGTCCGAGATTTTCTTTAGCAATTTTAGGAATTATAAGAAAGATCTTTTTTCTTTGTAGTTCAGTTAATTCTGAGAAAATTTTTCTAATGGTTAAAGCAATTGAATCCTGATTTGATTTATCGATGGTAGAAAATACCTCCAAAATCCCATCCAAATTAAATAGTATGAGTTTTTGTGGATTTTTTAGTATCTCTATGATGTAGGCTGATATGAGAATGGCTCTATCCTTCTCAGGCATCATTGCTAGTATTTCCAACCAGGTTGAGAATAGTTTGGCAAAATTTAGAAATGGAATGGTTGGACCCGCCTCTAATGCATTATTGATTATTTCTAATTGATCTGATGAGGATAAGGTAAAGAATTCATTCATTCTTTTTCTCAATATTGGTTTACGCAGAAAATCTGGCAGATTTGCCAAATTTACTATGATGTTTCCGGCAAAATTTTCATGCGGCAATAGAAATGTATCATCTTAGTTCATTAAAAATTTAGATCGCATCAACATAACTTGGCTTAAATTAAAGCTCAAAATTCCCTTCATTAATGCCCTCTACAGTAGTGGTTGGTGGATTTTTTGGTGATGAAGGAAAAGGTAAAATCATTTCATATTTAGCGCAAAAAGATAATCCTGGTATTGTAGTCAGGGGAGGTGCAGGCCCTAACGCAGGTCATACAATTGAGGATGGTGACAAAAAATACAAAGTTCGTATGCTTCCAAGTGGATTTTTAAATAAAAATGCCAAACTTATGATTGGTCCCGGAGTAGTCATCAATCCAGAAGTTTTGCATAAAGAAATTGAGGAATTTGGCACATCCAAGAGATCATTTGTTGATAATAATTGCGGAATAATTGAAAAAGCTCACATGGAATCTGATGCCGGAGGAAGATTAAAAGAAAAAATTGGTAGTACTGGATCTGGTACAGGACCAGCTAATGCAGATAGAGCAATGCGAACATTGAAGATGGCAAAAGAGATCCCATCACTAAAACCATTTCTGATTGATGTGGCTGAGGAATTACACACTGCTCTCGATTCAGAACAAAATATTCTTGTTGAAGGAACTCAAGGCACTTTTCTTTCATTATGGCATGGCACATACCCATATGTTACATCCAAAGATGTAACTGCCTCAGGTATATGTGCGGACATTGGATTAGGACCAAAAAACGTAGATGATGTGATGGTGGTCTTTAAATCCTATGTGACTCGTGTAGGTACAGGCACGCTTCAGGGAGAGCTTCCTATGGAAGAGGTATCAAAGCGTGGCTGGTCGGAAGTAGGCACAGTTACAGGTAGACAAAGACGTGCGGCTGAATTTGATTTCACACTAGCTAAACGTGCAATCATGCTCAATTCTGCCACACAAATAGCGATTACAAAACTAGATGTGTTATTCCCAGAATGTGCACACAAAAACTCCTTTGATGATTTAAGCACGAGCGCAAAAAAATTCATCACACAGATAGAGGATAGTACTGACGTAGCTGTCACACTGATTGGTACTGGTCCAGGCGTTAATGATATCATCGATTTAAGAGAATAATTGAATATGTTTTGCTAAACTTTATTTTGCCAATTGTTTTACTATGTCCGTGGCAATACCAAAATCTCCTAAATACATTCAACTAGCCTCACAACTAGAATTCTCACGCTTGGTATCTGCATTAGAGCGTATTCCACGTGTCTCATTCACGCATGAACATGATGGGAAAAAAATCATCTCAATTCAGATGGATCTGCTTAAAGAAAGGCCAATAATTTACTATGTACCTCTGGAAAAAAATGGACATTATTTGGCATATGGCTTCAAAAATGGTAAAGAAGAATCATCTGTAGTCGATACAGTATCCGAGCCTACAAAATTATATTCACCGATAGTGAAAATTAAGGAACTTCCACCATCGCTTCGTCAACATACTGATGAACAATTAGAAAAATACGAGTTAATTGAGCTCGAAGATCTAGCAAGTTTGGCTAAAATCAGTCATGGTTACGAAGAAGCACCTTTTCCTTTGTTTTCATTTCCACGTGGGGATAAGTGGTTACTAGGAGTATTCATGAACTTCAATGAGGATGGGCCGTCATATTTTTGTCATGTGTGTCTAGATTCAGAACCATCTCAACCATTTTTGAAATATTCAATGTTTAATGGAAATGCTCCAATATTTTCTGATAATTTAAATGAGCATGGATATTCATACATCAAAATAATAAAGCTTGTAGAAACACATCCTTTAATCCACTATGAATAATTTTTCAGAACGAATTAAAAAGTTAGCCCGACAAAAAAGTCCACTAATTTTGGCAAATGACTATGATGATAATAAAAACCTGGAAAATAGAACTTTAAAAAATATTGATACTCTTTCAGATTATCTCTGTGCAATAAAATTTAACATGCATGTTTTACTTCCATTAGGAGAAAAGCAAATTCAAAAAATCACAAAAAAAGCTCATGACAATCATCTTGAAGTGATAGCAGATATCAAACTCAATGATATTGGAAACACCAATTTAACAGCTCTCAATACTCTCTGGAATCTGGGATTTGATTGTGTTATAGTGAACCCGATAATGGGACCGGATAATCTTCATAATCTAATCCAGTTCTCTCATAAGAACAAAAAAGGCATAATTTCCCTATGTCATATGAGCTCCCCTGAAGCAAAAGTGACCTATGAACTAAGCGTAAAACTAGGTTCTATGGAAACATCTCTCTACAAGTTATTTCTAGAATGGGCTACAAAAATGTCTGCCGACGGAATTATAGTTGGAGCCACTTTCCCTGAAATTATTAAATTTTGTAAAAAGCAAAGTAGGGGCAAGTTAAACATCTTCTCACCCGGAATTGGTACTCAAGGTGGAGACATTGACAGTACACTTTCAGCAGGATCTGATTATCTTATCGTAGGCAGAACAATTCTAAATTCAAAGTACCCAATTGATACTGCAAGACAGATTCTAAAATTAATCCACAAAGACTAGAGAGCGACATTTTTGCAATAGGCTTTTCGCATTTTGATATGTTGTCTTTTTGTAAGCTGAGTCATATTCTAACCAAACATAATCTGTATGCTCATCTGAAATAGTTACGTGAATACTGTTGGTGATGCCCAAGAAAAAAACCACTTCTTTTTTAATTAATTTATTCTCGTGTTGATATGTGTAATGAATTTTTTCCTTAAATCCTTCAATTAACTTAATATCTTTAATTCCAGTTTCTTCTCTTGTTTCTCTGAATGCGGCTTGAATCTCATCCTCGTCTTTTTCAATTCTACCTTTAACAAAATCCCAATGTCCTGAAGGATAGTGAAGGAGTAGAAATAATTTTTTACCTCCGTCATTTCGGAACAAAATAATTCCAGATGATCTTTCAAAAATTTCTTTCATTATTTTCCAATCCTTCTACTTCTTTTTTGAAATGTTCTTATTGCACGAAGCAGATCTATCTTTCTAAATTCTGGCCATAAAATATCCATAAAAATTAATTCACTATATGCTCCTTGCCAAAGTAAGAATCCACTCATTCGTTGTTCACCCGATGTACGTAATATCAAATCTGGTGATTGCTGTGGTAGATGGGCGGTGTAGAGATTATCCTCGATAAGATTCTTGCTGATGTCTTTGACATCAATATTACCATTTTTTATAAGCATTCCAATTTTTTTTACCGCATCAACTAATTCATTTTGTCCACCATATGCTATTGCAATGTTCAAATAATGATTGTCATATCCATTTGTTGCATCGTCCAATCTTTTTAATACATGATTAATTGAATCAGGTAATAACTCTGTTCGCCCCATGGCTTTAACTCGCATTTTATTTTTATGAATTCTAGGATCAACATACAACTTTTCTAGTCTATTTTGAATTAACTTGTATAGATACTCCAACTCTTCATCTTTTCGATCAAGATTTTCTGTTGATAAAACATACAGAGTAATTATCTTGATATTCAGTTCCTCACACCAATCCAAAAGATTTTCGACTGCATCCGCTCCCTTGAAATGACCTTCCTTAGAAATTATTAGTGCTTTTTTTGCCCATCTTCTATTTCCGTCAAGAATAACAGCAATGTGATTGGGAATTATTCCCCGTCTAATCTCATTTTCTAGTCTATGCGTGTATAACTTGTAAAAATAATTGAGAAAAGGTCTTGCTTTTTCTATTCCGATAGTACTTCTCCTCCCTTCTTTTTCCTGTATTTTCGGAATAAGAAGGTAGCAGATATCATTGTTATTACAAGACCTGCAAAAAATGGCAGAATCAGAGTATAGGAACTTTCATCATTAACTAGTAGATTTGTAAATTGGTAAACTGTTGGATATACTGCTACTAGTACAATCATGCGTAAAATATCAGTAATCTGCCTAAGACTTCCTTTGAGCCAATTGCTTATTAGAATTCCAGCAAAAATTGCACCTATGCCCATCCACAAAAATGGTAATGCCCCAGCAATGAATTGCCCTAGTGTTACTTTGTCGGCAATAATGTTTGGAACTCCTGAACCCAAAACTTCAGGATCTAAAATGTTTGTATTAATAGCTGAAAATCCTGATAACACTGATGCCAAAGCAATTGTGGCTCCAGTAATAACTGTGAACATTCGAATCAACCCTGCAGGTGTAGGTTTGGCCCAGTTGGACCAAGCTCTATCAACATCAAATGCACGAATTAAAAATGCGCCACCCAATATGCTAACTAGTACTGCAAATATTTCTTGTGTGTAACCAAAAATTGTTCCAATTCCACCTATCAGTAACAATACTCCCGGCAATCCTAAGAAAAACTTGGAATATTTGGAGTCATAAACAATCATCTTTAGATATTTGCCAAATACTGCATAGGAATACTCTACACTCCGACTTACTCTCATAACGCATCTTTGGACCGAAACAATCGGTACAACATTTTGTATTATTGGTATTACACTTTCATCATCTTCACCGTCTGAAACAATAACTGCACCATTAGCTGCAAAGCTAGTCAAAACTGATTTTACCTCACGAATTATTTTCTCATCTGCTTGAACCCCCCTATCACTTACTCCTGCAACAACAATTACCTCTGCTTGATAGCCTTTACTGATTAGATCTTCATATGTCTTGATTGAATAAAATATTGAATTTGCATCAGCATCCTCAGGATCTTGCAAAGCTAATTTTTGTGCGGCTTCTATGCAAGCGTTTCTACCAATTACTGGAGTATTAACACCTCCTTTATCCCCCACATCATTGTCTCTATCTACACAGATAACTAACAGTCTGCTTGATAGTGGGGTATCAATCTTCTTTTCTATTCTAGGGTCTAAAGACAATATTACTTTGTATAGTAAAATTACCTATTAACGATTTCCAACAATTCAAAATATTACATATAGGAAACTAGGCTCAATTTGGAGGTCGTGAATCATTTGATGCTATCAATGAATCTTGAGTCTGTGTTAGTAACTGCTCAATCTTTCCTAAATCCTCTGTTAAATCGACTGTTGGATTTTCTTTAATTTTCTGTGCGATGACAATTGTCTCTCTAAGATATGTATTGTATGCTCTAAGAGATTCTCCAAATAGATAATAGCTTTGTCTCCATTCTTCAGAAACATCAGGTTCTGTTATGCTAATTATCATGGATCTAATTTGTCCAGATGAAATTTCTGCAATTGTGATATAGTTTTCAGCGGTGATCTGTCCTGATAACAATTTATCAAATTCAGTCTTGTCTGATTCTGATATTGCCTTTTGTTGATCAACTAATGCATTCAAACCATCTTGTGGGTTTGAAATCATGATACTTGATTGGTGGTTTTGTGGAATCAACCAAGTAGCAAAACTACCGCCTGTAATTGCAGCTAAAACTATCCCAGTAATAATAAATCCTTTTTTTGATTTCAACATCAATGTAATCTTATTCTATTATATATTTGAAATCTGGAAATTACCTGAAATTTTTACTGGAATATAGCTTTTTCGTGAATTTTGTATTTTATCTTTAAACAGGGACTTTTGCCTTTCTCATAACGAAATTCGTATTTATTTCCATTAAACAAATACAGACTAGTCTATCGTATAGTAAAATAATTTTCACCGTTTCTTGCTAAATACACGCACGATTATTCCAATCTTATGGCTCAAGCTTACTGTGTAAAATGCAGAGCAAAAAGGGAAATTAAAGATCCTAAACCAACAAAGCTAAAGAATGGTCGTCCAGCTGTTAAAGGCGTTTGTCCAAAATGCGGTACTAACGTCTTTAGAATTGGCGCTGCTTAAGCTAAACCACTCTTTCTTTTTAACTTAAGCTCATATAGGTAATCTAGACATTATCTATTATTGGCTAAAACAGATTATGAAAAATTACTCAAGCGAATACAAGATAAGATTTCTGAAAAACAGACTAGTACTGGAGAGAGATTCGAACTTCCTTCGCCTAATGTCATGTGGGAAGGTCAACGTACGATTTTACATAATTTTATGGATTTTACAAAAAAATTGAGACGAGATCCTGAAAAAGTCTTACAATACTTGGCTAAAGAATTTGCCACGCCTGCAGAGCGAAACGGCGACAAAGCCATTTTTGTTGGAAGACGTGAACCGCACGACTTTGTAAATTTACTAAATATTTATGTCAAAGATTATCTTGAATGCCAAACTTGTAAAAGCCCTGACACTAGAATTGAAAGAGAAAACCGAATAACCTTTCTGGTTTGTGAGGCATGTGGTGCTAAATCGTCACTCAAAGGTAAATACGCATAATGCGATTCTTTGTCAAAACTTCTAACTATCAAAATAGCAATATGCTGAACATGTGTGATGAAAATTTACTAGGAAGAATTATCACCAATGGTAATGTACAGATTAACATTAGTAAAAACTACTATGGTCAAAGACTTGTTGAGAAGCAAGAAGCTGAACAACTACTACAAAACTCCTCAATTCTAAATTTGGTTGGAACTAACACAATACAAATGTCGATTCAACTTAAAATTGGTTCTTCACAAGGTATCAAAACAATTGAGGATGTTCCATTTTTGTTAGTATTCAAAATGTAATACACACAATTATATACAAAAATTTTCTCTAGTACCTATTGGGAAAGCGTAAAGTTCTAAATGAAAGCGAACTAAAAGATATTCAATTACCACAACAAGGTGAACTTCTGGGTAGAGTTATCAAACTTCTAGGAAGTGATCAAGTACTTGTAAAATGTACCGATGAAAAAATTCGTAGAGGAAGAATTCGTGGAACACTTAAGCGTCGAATTTGGATTAGAGATAATGATGTTGTCATAATCGCACCATGGGATTTTAAGCAAGATGATCGCGGTGATATTACTTGGAGATTTACACTTTCTCAAGTAGACTGGCTTAAAAATAATGGTCACTTGCCCAAAGAATTCTAAACTAACTCATAGAATTGTCTGAAGACGATTTTTCTGGAATAGAAAAAATTGAAGATTATGAATCTCAGTTTGAAAAAGTTTTTCCAAAGCAAAAACGTCGCAAGCCACAAGATGGATTCAAAAACGATAAAGTAGTCAATCAAGTTCTCGACAAAACTACCATGTTTACAATGTATCAGATGATTAATTCTAAAATCATATCTTTTGTAAATGGTATTGTCAAAGCTGGAAAAGAGTCAGTTCTTTTTTGGGCAGTTGATCCTAATGGAAACAACGTGGCTCTGAAAGTATACTTGACATCCACCTCGAGTTTTAAAAAACGCGCTCCATACATTGTAGGCGATCCTAGATTCTCTCATCTAAAAAAAGGCACCAGAAATATGGTGTATTTATGGGCACAAAAGGAATTCAAAAATCTCAAACAATGTGTAAGGCATGGTTTACCAGTCGTAAAACCGTTACATGTGTCAAAAAACGTACTGGCCATGGAATTTGTGGGCGAAGCAGGTGTTCCAGCACCAACCCTTCATGAGACTGAAGTTGATGAAAATGACTATGCGCAAATAATCGATTTTATAAAAAAACTTTACAAAAAGGCAAAACTTGTCCATGGGGATCTTTCTGAATTTAATGTATTCAAGACCAAAAATGGCATTTTAGTATTTGATTTTGGTTCAGCTGTTGACACAATACACCCAAATGCTCAAAACTTTCTTGAAAGAGACATTAAAAATGTGTCATACTTTTTTGCAAAAAGAGGGCTAACAGTCACTAATCCGGCTGATATTCTTCAGACAGTAATATCATGAGCTTTGAAAAACTAGTAAGAATTCCAGTGGACCGTGTAGGGGCATTAATTGGAAAATCTGGTAACGTTAAGATTCGTATTGAGAAATCATGCTTTGTTAAATTAGAAATTGACAGTGAAACTGGCGAAGTGGAGATTATTGCTGATGGGCCAATAGATCAGATTCAGCCTTTCAAAGCTATCGAAATAGTTACTGCAATTGGACGTGGTTTTTCGCCTGAGAACGCTATGAAGTTGATGATTGAAGATTATGTTTTACACATTGTGGATCTAAGAGATTTTGCAGGCAAGTCAGCCCATCAAATTGAAAGGATAAAAGGAAGAATAATTGGAGAGGGAGGTAGGGCTAGAACTAATATGGAAAATCTTACAAATACTAATATTTGCATTTATGGAAAAACAGTTTCTATTATTGGAGAACCAATTCAAATCAAATTAGCTGTATCTGCAATATCTTCAATATCATCTGGTAGCAAACATGGTTCTGTCTATGGTAGATTAGAGGCTAACAAGAGGAAGCAAAAGATAGAAAGAATGCAATTATGGGAAGACAAAAATGTCTAAGGAAACTTTTAGCCAAATTTCACCTAGTGAATTTTTTTATAGGAATAGAGATCTAGCTGGATTTTCCAATCCTACTCGCTCCCTATACACGGCCGTTAGGGAATTCGTTGAAAATGCATTGGATGCATGTGATCAAAGAGGCATACTGCCTGACGTGAAACTAATTATTCAAGCCGTTGACCCAGAAAAGCCAGATCCTAAACCGTATGTGCTTACAGTAAAGGACAATGGCCCAGGCATGGATTCAAAACAAATACCACTTGCTTTTGGAACAGTACTCTATGGTTCCAAATTTGGACTCAAACAAGCTAGAGGCATGTTTGGTCTGGGAGCTACAATGGCAATCTTATATGGTCAAATAACAACAAACAAGCCAGTCATAGTTTCAAGCTCAATAGATGGAAACACATCCCATGAATATTCAATGATG
>AACY020563000.1_pt1 | contig 12914 bp, 8 predicted proteins | sample 267378 | NCBI WGS metagenome assembly AACY02 (sample SAMN02954345, study PRJNA13694) | marine metagenome | biome: aquatic; feature: ocean; material: water; isolation source: isolated as part of a large dataset composed predominantly from surface... | reverse complement strand
GGTTCACGTATTAAAAGGAAGTTTTTCAATAGTGCTTCTGTAGTGACTACGATAACAAGAGATGAGATTGACGAGAGTCAAGCTCTTTTAACTGCTGATGTGTTAAGACTGTCTACCTATAACACTTTTGGATCATTTGATCCAACATCTGGTTCTAGTGCACAGTCGAACGCAACAGTCAACCTTAGAGGTCTTGGATCATCAAGAACTCTAGTACTTATGGATGGTAGAAGAATGCCTGGTTCACCTCATTTAGGTGGTGCTGGCGCAGCTAACATTAACATGATTCCATCAGTAGCTGTCGAAAGAATAGAAATTCTTGCCGACGGTGCATCATCTGTTTACGGATCTGATGCGATTGCTGGTGTTGTTAACGTTGTTACCAAAAAAGGATTCGATGGACTACAGTTTGAGTTCAGAGATGGAACTAGAGATCGTGATGATGGTAAAGAACAGTCATTATCATTTGTTTATGGCGCAACCACAGATAAGGGTTACTTTACTCTTATGGCTGAGCATGACATGAGAGACGAAATCTATCTAAGAGATAGATGGTACTCTGCTGCTAGAGCAGACGACTTAAATGGTGATGGAGTTATCGACTTATATTCTGAAACATATGGATTAAGCTGGTACTCAAGAAACCTTGCTGACCCTGTAACTGGTAACATTCATGCTGCTGGTGTTAATGGTGATGCATGTCCTGGTTCTCCTGAAAATCCTGTTGATGGATTCTGGGGACCAAACTTTGGTGGTGCTGCATTTGGACAAGGTCCAACAGAACAGCCATCATGGGGTGGTAACCCAATAGGTATCTGCGGATACGCTTGGGCGGACATTATGGTTCAAAACGCAGAGATTACTAGAGATACTGTAACAGGTAACTTTGAGTATGCTATAGCTGATAATCTGAACCTTTATTCAAGATTAAGTGTTGTTAGAAACCAATCAACTGGTAGATTCGCTCCGCCAGCTGCAAGATATCCTGGTCTTCTAGCTTCAGATCCTGCTAACCCATATGATGTGGCTGTTACTGGATACTGGAGATGGACTGAAATAGGAAACAGAGGTTCAGACTTCACAGATGATGCTTGGGATTTTGTAACTCAATTAACTTATCAAATGAATGATAACGTTGAGCTTGCAACAAGCATGCAAGTAAACAACTTCTATGGAGTTGATGTAGGAAGATACTTCCTTGATTACGCAGGTCTAGATTCAAACTTATACCAAGGGATTCCTTTTGGTTCTGAAGATGGAATTTATGCTATGAGCGCAACAACTCTTGTAGAATACGGAAACGACTACAAAAAATATGATGTAACAGCTCAGGTTGATAACCTAATGGCTCTTCCTGGCGGGACTGTTTCGGCATTAGTAGGTTATGAGTATTTTGAAAATGAATATTCAGCAGACTATGACAAGCACTCCGAAGGTGGTCTAGTTGGTGGTTCAGCTGGTAACTCAGGTTCAGGTTATAGAGACGTAACTTCAATGTTTGGTGAAGTTTTACTCCCTGTAATGGACAACCTAGAAGTAACAGCTTCATTTAGAAACGATGAGTACTCTGATGTTGGTGAATCAACATCATTTAAACTTGGTGCTCTTTATGTACCTAGCTTTATACCTGGTACTACAGTGAAGTTTAATGTTTCAGAAGGTTTCAGAGCTCCAACAATGGATACTCTTTATGCCGTTACAACATTCAGTGCTAATACAGCTTATGACTATAAAGTCTGTGCATCTGATGGTGTATCAACTGTAGATTGTCCTTCAAGACAGATTTCAACATTAATTACTGCTAACCCAGATGTTGGTGCTGAAGATTCTGAAGGTATGACATTCAGTTTTGATCATGACTTTGGTTCATGGATGCCTGCTCTTGATGGCTTAACTATGAGATTTGATACTTATTCAATCACAGTTAACAATGCTATTACTAGTGCTGGCACACAAAGTGTTATGTGGAATGATTACGTAGGTGGTACATTGCTTACTGATAACTACGAGTATTATGATTCTGCAGGAATTTCAGGCGATGGTACAGCTGCAGGTAATCCTGTTGGCACAGGTACAAGTGAAACCTGTCCAGCTGGCGCTACATATGTTAAGAGATTAGGTGTATACGACTCAGTATATGTCATTAGATCTTGTGCAAATGGTAGAGCAGATTACGTTGGAGCAAGTACTGTAAACGTTGGTGTAGTAGAAGTCACTGGTATGGATCTATTCTTAGATTATTCCATGGACGTTCCATCATGGGCAATAGCTGGAGAAGGTACATTAAACTTCTTCATGGACTATTCAAATATGGAAGAATACATGACTGACGCTTTCGTAGGAAGTTCAAGAACGGTTAACAATGTTAACTTCTCAGGTACTCCACAGGAGAGATATAACTTGGGTGTAAACTACTCATTTGATAACTATTATGTATCTCTAATTATGAGAACTATTGGAGACTATTACCTTGATTCAGAAGCCGAAACTATCGGTGGTGAGCTAACTGGTGGTATTGTTACTGCTGGTGATAAGCAAGATGTATATTCAACTATGGATTTACAGCTTGGTGCTGACCTTGGTTCAATGGGTAAAGTTACATTTGGTATCCTTAACTTGGATGATGAAGATCCTCTACCAGATAGCGGCAATAATTATGACGCTTATCTAAGTCTTTATGACAATAGAGGTATGACTTCATATTTCAAATGGAAACTTAACTTTTAATAGTTAACCTGAATATGTTTAAGGGCTGCTTCGGCAGCCCTTTTTTTTAGAAGTTATCTTTTCTGATTCTTAGCTCTTTAAAACAATCTTCATCTTTTAAACTTTTGATTTCATCAGGAACTGTTTCTAGAAGAAAAGGGTTTATTTTTCTTTCAATTTCTAATGTTGAAGGCAGTGTAATTTGATTCATGGATCGTTTTTCTAGTGTTTCTGTATATTTTTTCTTGATAAATTCACTATTAATTTGAGATATAACAAATTCTAAATTAGAAAGTGTATATTCATGTCCACAATATATTTTAGTTTCATCTGGGAGTTGATTAATCTTCTGTATAGAACTATGGAGCTGATCATAAGTACCTTCAAAAAGTCTTCCACAACCAGCTGAGAATAAAGTATCTCCACAAAATAATACATTATCCTGCATGTTATAAAATGCTATGTGATCAAGTGTATGGCCAGGTGTTTCGATTATTCTAAATTCATATCCCAAAGTTTCGATAAGATCATCTTCAACAAGCGTGACATCTATTCCATCTATATTTTTGTTCTTAGGTCCATATACTTTTCCAGATATACATTTTTTTAGCTCTAACAAACCACCAGTATGATCATAATGGTGGTGAGTAATTAAAATATCTTTAAGTTTTAATTTTTTTTCTTCAAGAATATCGAGTACTGGCTTTGAATCTCCAGGATCGATAACTGTAATATAGCCATCAATTTGAATAGCCCAAATATAATTATCAGTAAATGCAGGTATATCAAAGATATTCATTACTTTATAATTAGATTATATGTCTATTAAAGTATATACAGATGGTGCTTGTAAAGGTAACCCAGGACCAGGAGGATGGGGGGCTTTGATCATAGATGGAGATTCAAGAAAAGAACTTTATTCTGGAAACCCAGACACAACAAATAATCAAATGGAAATGCAAGCGGCAATTGAGGCATTAAAACATTTAAAAGGAACCTCAGAGCTTATAGAGCTTTATACGGACTCGAATTATTTAAGAAAAGGTATTACCGAATGGATTGTAAAATGGAAATCAAATAATTGGAGAACAGCATCTAAAAAACCAGTAGCCAATAGAGATCTATGGATGGAAGTAGATGAACTATCAAATACTCTAAATGTTGAGTGGCATTGGATAAAAGGACATGATGGTGATCCAGGCAATGAAAGAGCCGATTATTTAGCTAATCTAGGAGCAGATAGTGTCAGTTAGATTAATATCCTTTGATACTGAGACTACAGGACTAGATTTCTCAACTGGCGATAGAGTTATTGAAATAGGTTGCGTAGAAATTTTAGGTAGAGAAAAGTCAGGTAATGAATTTCAGAGCTATATAAATCCTGAAGGAAAAGATATAAGCAAAGAAGCAAAAGAAATAACTAATATTTCACCAGAGCAACTTAGTGAGGCTCCTAAATTTAAAGATATAGCTGATAAATTTATTGATTTTGTAAAAGGTGCTGAGTTGGTTATACATAATGCAGAATTTGATATCGGATTTATTAACAATGAATTAAAGAAGATTAAACATCAAGTTTCTGATATCAGAGACATCTGTACAGTATTTGATACTTTAGTTCATGCTAGAAAAGTTTTTCCTGGCCAAAAAAATAGCTTAGATGCATTATCTAATAGATTAGGCATATCTGGTTACGATAGGACTCATCATGGAGCTTTACTTGATGCGCAAATACTCGCAGATACATATTTAAGTCTTACAGGGGGCCAAGTAACATTTAATCTAGTTGAAAATATAACTAATACAAATACAAAAGATGATAAGTCGCAAAAAAGTAATTTACAGTTCATCAAATTCTCTAGCAATAACAAAGATGAATTAGAACATAATAACTTTACAGAAATAATGGCACAAAGAAGAGAAAAAGAGACTACTAGATGACAAAAAAAATTGTTACAAGGTTTGCTCCAAGCCCAACAGGCTATCTCCATATTGGTGGAGTAAGAACAGCACTTTTTAATTTTGTTTTTTCACGGAAAAATAATGGAACTTTTTTAGTTCGCATAGAAGACACCGATAAAGAAAGATCAGAAGAGCAGTATATTGACGCTATCATGGATGGTTTAGATTGGGTTGGGCTGAACCCAGATCATGAGCCAATTAAACAAAGTGATAGATTTAATATTTATGAAGATGAAGCTTTGAGACTGGTAGAAGAGGGCAAAGCATATAAGGATGATGGTGCAATAAGATTAAAGGTTAATAAAGAAGGTTCGACTTTAGTCAAGGATTTAGTTTACGGAGATATTGAATTTCTCAATAAAGAATTAGATGATTTAGTAATTTTAAGAAGTGATAGTTCGCCAACTTATCATTTTTGTAATGTAATAGATGACAATTTTCAGCAAGTAACGCACATAATTAGAGGAGAAGATCATTTACCTAATACTCCGAAACAAATTCAAATTGTAAATGCACTTAAGTATGATGGTTTTGAGTATGCTCATTTACCACTAGTACTTGGAGAGGATAAAAAGAGACTATCGAAAAGACATGCAGCTACAGATTTGATGTCTTATAAAGAAGAAGGTTATCTACCTGAGGCTGTATTAAATATGTTGGCAAAATTAGGCTGGTCAAATACAGAAAAAGATATATTTACAATAGATGATTTAATAAAAATATTTGATGTAAGTGATATTCAAAGATCAGGAGCAGTATTTGATAAAGAAAGACTTAACTTTATTAATCAGAATCATATGGCAATGAAAACTGATGATGAATTAATGGATCTGCTTGGAATTTTTAATGAACAAAATGGATTTTCGCTGTCTGATCATCATGATCCAAAAAGGTTAGTAAGACTCTGTGTAGGAAGTGGCAATAATTTTTCAGAAATATCAAATTTTATAAAACCATTTGTAATAGATTTTAACGAATACAATAAGGCTGACTTTAACAAACATCTATTAGGAAGCGAAAATGTTCTAAATTATTTTAAAGAATCTATCCTTTCAATAGATGATTGGAATGAAGGAACATTTGAGGAGATTATTAATTCTGCTATGAGAGATTTGGATCTTCCAATGCCTAAAATTGGTCTACCTTTAAGGGTGGCTTTAGTTGGAAGAGCAAAATCTCCTCCTCTTAACTCAACTATTTATTTAATAGATAAAAATAAAACAGTTGAGAGATTGGATAAAGCGTTAAAGACTATTTCTGAACACTAACTTTGGCATCTGGTCTACGTAAATCAGCAAAACCAAAATTAACACCGTCTTTGATGTGGATGCTTTGAGTACTTCCCATAGTTTTTGATTCTTTAGGTTTATGGCCATAGGTCTCGAGCATTCTTTTAGTATCATTATTCAATGTTTTTTCAACTTGAAGGCTATAGTAAGGCCAGTCTTGATGAATTCTAGGCATCATTGTAGCTAAGCCAATATCAAGGTCAAAATCTATCACATTTATTAAGACTTGTAGATTAATTGCTGGTATTTTAGAGCCTCCAGGAGAACCTGTAATGAGCTCTAAACTTCCATTTTCATCAAAAACCATTACAGGACTCATTGTACTCATAGGCCGCTTAAAAGGCTCAAGTTTGTTAGCTTCAGATGTGCTTCTACTTATTGATTTTTCTAAACCATAATTACTAGCAAAATTATTCATTTGGCTATTTGTCAGAATGCCTGTTCCTGGGATTGTAACCCCAGAACCAAATGAGTAACCCAAAGTATAAGTAACTGATACAGCATTTCCGCTATCATCAACTATTGAATAGTGAGTCGTATCTTCTGATTCTTTATATTTAGATTCAATTGATCTTGTAACTCTATTTATTCGATCTGAAGAAGTAGTTTTTTTAAAATCAATTTCTTTTGCCCTTCGATTACCATTATCATCTGACAACATATCCTTCAAAGGCGCAGAATAAAATTTTGGATCACCAATAAATTTGGATCTGTTTTGGTGACCATGTTTCAATGATTCAGCAAGAATATGTAAGTATTGTGCGCTATTTGGTTTTAGATCGCTGTAATCAAAGTTTTTCAAGATCTGTAAGGCAGTTAGAATAACAACACCACCACCACTTGGAGGGCCTTGAGCAAAAATAGATTTATCTCTGTATTCAATTGAAATTGGTTGAGCTATATTAGTTTTATATCTCTTCAAATCAGACTTTCTTATTAAGCCTCCATTTTCTATCATGGCTTTTTCAATTTTGTCTGCAATTTCACCGTCATAAAAACCAGCTTTACCTTCATCTCTTATCTTGATCAAGGTCTTAGCTAGATCCAATAATTTAATCTTGCCCCCAACTTTTAGGTTTTCATCTAGATATACTCTAGTGGACTCTTTATCACGTGTAAGAGTCTTAGTATTTTGTATTGCACCATAAAGATCATTTGTAAGTGGAATACCTTCAATGCATAGATCAATAGTAGGTTGAATTAGATCTTTCATATCCATAGAACCATACAGCTCATGAGCTGTAAAAAGACCATCTACTGTTCCAGGTACAGCTATAGCTTTATAACCTGATCTTGATAATGAGCTTTGATGCTCACCATCTTTTCTGTAAACATCAGGTGTAGCAAGTTCAGGAGACATAGACCTAAAATCTAAACTAACAATAGTTTTATTTTTTGCATCATAAATGAGCATAAATCCTCCACCACCTATATTTCCAGCTCTTGGCAGTGTTGCTGTTAATGCAAAGCCTACAGCAACAGCTGCATCTACTGCATTTCCTCCTTTTGATAGAATCTCTGCTCCTATATCTGAAGCAATATAGTTCTGAGATACAACCATACCTTTATCGGATACTGTTGGATGAAAAGGGTGTGAGTACTCAAGATATTCTTGTGACTTAATGAATAGGGATAAGAGCAGTACTAAAATTAAACGTAACATCAGAATATTAATGGAAGCATATAGATACAGAATACTGTAACTATTATTATTCCTGCAATATTAAAATAAAGTCCAGCTCTCATCATTTGGCCGATACTAAACTTTTCTGAACCATAAACTATCGCATTAGGAGGTGTTGCAACTGGCAACATAAAAGCACAGCTTGAAGCTAGAGCTACTGGAATTGCAAGTTGTGCAATTAGGCTTAAATCTCTAGAGCCATCTGGCATTAAGTTTTGTTCTGATACTGCTAGAAGAATCATTATTGGGACAAAGGTAGCTGTTGTTGCTTGATTGCTGGTAAGTTCGGTAAGGAAAACAATTAACACGACGATTAATAAGATCAATAGCCCAGCATTTAAAGTAGGAATGGAATCTCCAATCCATGCTCCTAAACCAGAAGCCATAATAGCGTTAGCCATAGATAGACCGCCACCAAAGAGAATTAATATACCCCAGGGTAATTTAGTTGTAGTACTCCATTCTATTAATCCTGAACCATTACTGGATCTGGTTATAAAAACAGCCAAAGCAGCAATTATGGCTATACCATAATCTGTTAAACCACTTAAGAAAGATAAATTGTCTAATAAGTCTCTAGTCATCCACGCTAAGGCAGTAAAACAAAATATTATGAGGACTCTTTTTTCATCAACACTTATTTTACCTAGATCTGCATACATTTTTTGTAAGGATCTTTTTGTTTCATCAGTTCCACTAATATGGACAGGAAAGATTATATTAGTAAGTAGCCACCAACCAGCTAGCAACATAATAAATGATATTGGCATTGCTAAAAGCATCCAACTATTGAAGGATACTTGGACTCCTTGTTCTTGAATCAAACTTATAACCACTATGTTTGGTCCGGTGCCAATAGGAGTTGCCATTCCACCAATTGTCGCTGCATAAGCAATTCCTAACAACAAAGCAGTTTGAAAATTCGAAAAATCTTTATCTAAAGAAGTTGTTTTCTGTACAACCCCTGCAATAGCCAGGCCTATAGGCAGCAACATAAGGGTAGTTGAAGTATTCATAATCCACATACTAATCAAAGCACTAACAAGCATAAAACCGCCTATTAAATATTTGGCATCTGTACCAATAGATAAGAGCATTCTTAAAGCAATCCTTTTATGAAGGTTTACCTTCTCTATAGCCAAAGCCAAAATAAAGCCACCTAGAAATAAAAATACATTAGGGTGTGCATATGGAGATGCAACCTCTGCAAAAGCATCTTTCGCTGGATTCTTTGAGTCAATGAACTCTAGCTCATATATTCCCAATAAAGGAAACAATACTAAAGGTATGAGAGCAGTAGCTGGTAATGGTATTGCTTCAGTTGCCCACCAGCAAGCCATTAGCAAAACAACACCCGCAACATGCCAAGCTTCACTTGATAGTCCTCCAGGAGGAGAGGTAAGTAGAGTAAAAAAGAAAAGAATTAATCCAGAAACAAAACCTATAAATTTTGGACTAGAAATATTGCTCATAAAAAAAGGAGGCGCGAAATTAATCGCGCCTCAAACAAAAAACAAGATTTAGTATGTAAATCTCAAATCGACGTAGAAGTTTCTTCTTAAATTATTATCTAAATCTTCGAAGTAACCCATTCTAGAAGAAGCTAAAGGAGCTCTTTCGTCTTCTAGGTTGTTTACGCCCATTCTTATTCTTAGATCACTTTCAGCAAAATTTGTGTAGTAATCTGTATACAAGTTCATTGTCTTATGCGGTGCTACACCCCACATTGCGCCAGCAGATGAAAGAGTTCTGTCTTCCCAAACAGTACTTCTAGCATTCTGGTTCCATCCAACAGCCCAATCGCCACGTCTGAATCTAAGAGAGGTATAAGTTTTTCTCTTAGGCGCACCGTTTATAGCAAGCAGGTTTCCATAACCATCAATTGCGGTTAGTGGAACAGTTCCTGCATCCATAGCTTCATCTATTGATGCTAGTTCTGCACCATAGCCTTGTGATTTATGAGTAAGCATTGAGATCTGATGCTTGAATGACCATGTGCCATTAAATGGCCACATTGATTCCCAATCCAAGTAGAGACCTGCATCCCAACCTTCAACTGTTCTAGCAGCTAAGTTGGCGTACTTGTCTTCAACTCTTTCTGCTAAACCAAATGGACAAATACCAGCATCTAAGAAAGTTTGAGGGTTATCTGGTGCTTGTCTTACTACAGCTGGGTTACCAACAACAGCAGCACAATTTGAAAGATCATTTTGTTGTAATCTCAATAGTAGGTCATATAACATATGGTTCTCTTCACCAAATAATCCAATAGTGTTGGTTGATTCAATAGACCACAGATCATAAGTTAGTGTTAAGGCATCAAACTCAAGAACCATACCAATAGTAGTATTTTCTGATTCTTCAGCTTTTAATGCGCTACTACCTGTAGCAGCTCTTTGAACAGCATATCTACCATCAGAGTCATCAGTATCAGCACCAAGAGCAATTGCATACTTAGTAGCAGCATCATTTCTGGTATTGTTTCTAACAACTAGACTTTCGTTGATTGTAATTAAGTTAGGAGCTCTAAAAGTATCTTGTGTTGATCCTCTAAATTTAAGAAAATCAGATACTCTCCAACCAAAAGCCAATCTTGGAACTTCTGTACCTTCAAAGTCTGAATATGCTTCAGCTCTGTAAGCAAGCTGTAAATCAAGTTGCTGAATGAAAGGAACCTTTTGCTCAGGACTTACTACAGGAACATCTAATTCTAAGTAGTATGAGTTAACTGTTCTATTACCACTGCCATCAGGTGTTGGACTACTATTCACAACATCTGAAACATAAGGGTATGTATCGCCAGCACTAGTTGAAAGGCTGCCGCTAGTTTTTCTTTCTGTAAAGACAATAGTTCCATCAAGTCTTGGGTCTCTGTCATCTCTGAAAGAATCACTTCTAAATTCATAACCAACTGCAACTCCTATCCAACCTGCTTTAGTTTCAAAAACATTAGGATTTGAAAATCTCATATCAAAAGTTGTCATAGTTCTTTCATTGTTTCTAAATACGTCTACAACTGCAGGACCAATTCCGCCTGGAGTTAAGTCAACAGGATTATGAGATACTCTAGGACTTGTATATACACCGCCACCATTGAAGGGGTTGTAAGCGTTAGCTCCAGTGGCTTGTAATAGTTGGTCAATTAAAGTATTTGAGACTCTGTTATGAGTCACATCTTCTGCTTCAGCAGTTGAGTATGATACTGCAGATTCCCAATCCCATCCTGCTTCAGTAACGCCTCTAAGACCCATTAACATTCTATTGGTCTCTTTGTCGTTATCGACAATTCTTGGCCCAGCATCAACAAATCTATAGTTATCCATTAAAAGTGCTTTACCAGTAAAGTTATAAGGGTTGGTTGCAGGAACTACATGTTTTACAGAAGAGAAAGGAGCAGAGGAGTGTCTATTACCATTATATTCACTTCTATACTGACCAAATTCTGCAAATGCTTCACGTCCATCTCCTAAGTCATGGTTAATGAAAAGGAAAGTATTGTGTCTCTGAACATCACCTAGAACATCTCTTTGTCCATTCCAGTTATGTATTAGGTTGCCAGCTGTATCTTTAGCTGCACAAACACCATTACCTAGATTTAATACACAGTCAGGGTCTCCAGCAGGGTAAATTAAGAACTCACCTGAACCATCTGTATAAGCAGCAGTACCACTCATATCAAATTGTCCCCATGCTGAGTTAGATGAACATCTGTAGAAAGCACTATTAAACTGATCTGGAACTAGATCGTCATAATCACATCTACCCATGATCTCATCTTCAGCAGCTGCAACTCTGTCTCTGTCATAGAAACTAAAAAACATTGAAACATTAGTTTTTCCACCATTAAAGTCTTGACCCCATTTCATTGAGAATTTATGGTCATCACGATTAAAGTGTTGCCAATTCTGGAATCTTCCTCTCATCTCGAAACCGACAAAATCTGTTTCAAGAACATTGTTTACAACACCAGCAACAGCATCGGAACCATAAACAGCTCCTGCACCATCTCTAAGTATTTCAACTCTATCTACTAGAGATACTGGTATATTGTTTGAATTAACTGTAGCGACTGGAACATAACTTCCACCCACTTCTTCCGTTTGGTAAGAAGGAGTAGAAATCATTCTTCTACCATTCAATAGGACAAGTGTATTACCTGTACCTAGAGATCTGATATCAAACGCACCTACGTCACCTCTTGAAGCGTTAACACCTCCGCCGTTTGAACCGACATCGTTAAACTGGTTAACACCTTGTTCTGTTATTGTTGCTAAAAGCTCATCACCTGAGTTGACACCTCTATCATCGATATCATCCTTAGTAATAACCGTAACCGGCAAAGCTTCATTAATTCTGGCGCCTTTAATTTGCGTACCAGTAACAACCACTTCTTCTACATCATTACCGTCATCTGCTTCCTGTGCATTCACAGAAAAAACGACAGCACACATTAATAAAATTAAATATTTAATCTTGGTCATATTGAGACCCCCCTCATTATTAGTTTATTTAACTAGAAAACATTGTATTTTTCAAGTTTTAAAACACATTGAATTAATTTAAAACAAAGGTCTTTAGCTATCTTAAATTTTGGTTTATGACTTTTTTTTATCCATTAAGTTATACTCAGAAGCTTGAGGAGAAAATTATGAAAAATTTTATATTGAAAATAATAGGGCTCGTTGTTGTTTTACTTACGCTTACAGCATGTGGTGGAGGAAACGTCAACATGGTTAAAACTGGTACATTTAATGACTATCAGGGTACGACTGTAGGAGATGCATTTGATAATTGGGACATTTGTTCTAGTACTTCTTGGGATGAGTTTGAAACAGACAATGGAAGAAATATTGTTGAATACAATTGTGTAGTAGAGCGTACGGGATATGGCGGTATGATTGAATTTATATCTAATGTAGATGCAGATGAAGTCTACAATATAGTTTGTTTAACTAATCTATTGCAGGGCATAGAGTGTAATTTCTCGGTACAAAGATATGTGCAAGCATTAAAAGATGGAATAACTTATGTAGTTCAATTCCAAGTTAATCTTGATGATACCTTTGAGATCACATATTTAGGGGCTTCAAGTCCTAAAGTAGGGGAAATTAATTTATGGGAATATGATTTGCTTACTCCAGTAGATTTCTTAGATTTCGTCATGTTTAATGATTCGTCTATAAATACCGCAGGGGCAGATGGTCCAGTAGATATTCTTGTAACAAATTTAGCTACATACGGAAATTAGTTAATTTAATAAACAAAGGGGCCAT
>AACY020357617.1_pt1 | contig 12914 bp, 11 predicted proteins | sample 267378 | NCBI WGS metagenome assembly AACY02 (sample SAMN02954345, study PRJNA13694) | marine metagenome | biome: aquatic; feature: ocean; material: water; isolation source: isolated as part of a large dataset composed predominantly from surface... | reverse complement strand
GCTTCGCTACTTTTATAGGTTGCCCTACTTATTTCTTTTTAGGCGCTAGCACCATGATGGCTTGTCGGCCTTCCATTTTCGGGAAAGATTCAACAACCGCATACTCATCCAAATCAGTCTTAATACGGTTCAACAGATCCATACCAAGATTTTGGTGGGCCATTTCGCGACCTCGGAAACGCAGCGTAATTTTCGCTTTGTCCCCGTCTTCCAGAAAACGTATCAGGTTGCGTAGTTTTACCTGATAGTCGTTTTCGTCAGTTCCAGGACGGAATTTAATTTCCTTAACCTGAACCTGCTTTTGCTTCTTCTTTTGTTCCTTGGCTGACTTAGCCTTATCAAACAGGAACTTACCGTAGTCCATAATGCGACATACTGGAGGTTCAGCATTTGGACTAATTTCAACTAGGTCTACACCTGCTTCATCTGCCAAATTCTGAGCATCTCTGATGCTCACCACACCAATAGCTTCACCATCAATGCCGGTTAAGCGTACTTCTGGTACACCTGTGATTTCTTCATTGATTCTATTAGGGGCCAGCTGACGCCCTGCTGTTTTCTTGATCTTTATGACCTATTCCTCCAACAATTTGAGACTACGGAGCGAAATCTGTTGATGGATTTTAGCGGCGAAATCTTCAATTCGCATCTTACCTAAATCAACGCCATCACGAGTACGCACCGCGACTTCCTTATTTTCCATCTCTTGATCGCCAACGACCAATAAATAAGGGACACGCCTTAAGGTGTGTTCGCGTATTTTAAAGCCTATTTTCTCATTCCTCAAGTCAAATGAGGCACGAATACCTTGTTCTTTGAAGAATTTGACCACTTCTTCAACATAATCAGCCTGTTTGTCGGTGATATTCATCACGACAACTTGCATTGGCGCTAACCATGTTGGGAACCGACCAGCATATTCTTCAATTAGAATACCTAAGAAACGCTCCAACGAACCTAAAATTGCACGATGGATCATCACAGGCGTTTGACGGCTATTATCTTCCGCCACATAAGTTGCACCTAAACGGCTTGGTAATGCGTAGTCAAGTTGCACTGTTCCGCACTGCCATGCACGGTCTAAACAGTCGTGCAGTGTGAACTCAATCTTAGGACCGTAGAAGGCACCTTCACCCGGTAAAATAGTGAATTCAATATTATTAGCACGTAAGGCTTGTTTCAACGCTTCTTCAGCTCTATCCCACATCGCATCGTCACCGATACGTTTTTCTGGGCGAGTTGATAGTTTTACCACGATGTTTTCAAAACCGAAGGTAGAGTAAGTATCGTATACCATTTGGATACAAGAGCTGACTTCCGCTTGAACTTGCTCTTCAGTACAGAAAATATGGGCATCGTCTTGAGTAAAACCACGTACGCGCATCAGGCCGTGCAGTGAACCAGAAGGCTCATTACGGTGACAGCAACCAAATTCCGCCATACGCAATGGCAAGTCACGGTAAGATTTCAAACCTTGGTTGAAAATCTGTACGTGGCCAGGGCAGTTCATTGGCTTAACCGCATATTCACGGTTTTCACTGCTGGTGGTGAACATGGCTTCTGAGTACTTATCCCAATGACCAGAACGCTCCCACAGTACGCGGTCCATCATGAGTGGACCTTTCACTTCTTGGTAAGTGTATTGGTTTAATTTACGGCGAATGAATCTTTCTAATTCGAGGAAGATGCTCCAACCGTCGTTATGCCAGAACACCATACCCGGTGCTTCTTCTTGCATGTGATACAAGTCGAGCTGCTTACCGATTTTACGGTGGTCACGCTTAGCCGCTTCTTCGAGGCGAGTTAAATAGGTGCTCAAGGCTTTTTTGTCAGCCCATGCAGTACCATAAATACGTTGCAGCATCTTGTTTTCAGAGTTACCGCGCCAGTAGGCGCCGGCAATGCTCATCAATTTAAAATGCTGGCAAAAACGCATGTTTGGCACGTGAGGACCACGGCACATGTCAGTATATTCTTCGTGATGATACAGAGCAGGTGTCGCATCTTTGCTGATGTTTTCATCCAGAATCGCAATCTTATATTCTTCACCGCGAGCGGCGAAGGTATCACGGGCTTCTTGCCAGCTTACAACGCGTTTCACTACGTCATAGTTGGTTTTTGCCAGTTCAAGCATACGTTTTTCGAGGGCTTCGATATCTTCTTGAGTCAGCTTATGCTCAAGATCGATGTCGTAGTAGAAGCCGTTATCGATCACAGGACCGATCGCCATCTTGGTTTGTGGCCATAATTGCTTGATTGCATGGCCTAATAAATGCGCACAAGAATGGCGAAGGATTTCAATACCTTCTTCGTCTTTAGCGGTAATAATAGAAAGTTCAGCATCGATTTCGATAAGATCGCAAGCGTCTTTGAGTTCGCCATTCACGCGACCAGCGATACAGGCTTTCGCAAGACCAGGGCCAATATCAGCGGCAACATCGAGAGTCGATACGGGATGTGCAAACTCGCGTTTGCTACCATCAGGAAGTGTAATTACAGGCATGAAATATCCTTGTCCAGTGGTGACCCACACGTAGGGCCACATGGTGATTAAGTAAAAAGAGTAATGCTCGCGAGGTTAAGACAGTACAGGAGTCTTAGCCGCCTTGCGTAGCAGGCAGTTATTCTACGGGATCATCTTTAATACACGCAAGTTAAATGGCCCGATTGCTGGGGTTGGCGCCCAAATCGATGCATTTATTAAAACCAATCCGCGAAGTTTGCCGTTAATTCATCATATTGCAGTCAATCGTTCATGTGGCAGTCATCTAACGCCCCTACGCTATGCGCGTTAAATGACCGCGGGATTCTTTGTTATTTGCCATAACAAATGCCGTTGCCGTCACATCGCTGTAAATAATGAAGCAAAAGGAGTTGGTATGTTCACGAGTATCCTATTGACGGTTGCACTTAACCAAGTCGCCCAGAATTCAATCTCTGTTAACCCCATACCAAAAACACAACCTGAGCCGATAGTGGTTCAAAGCCAAATTATACAATTCGATACTATTGGCTTACAGGCCGATATCCATGCCGAGCTTTTGCTACAGATAGAACGACTATCGCAGGCCATTAGTGACAATATAGAGGAAGGCATATTACCGACGGCACCTGTCGAACTGATGACTGTAAAGGATTGAGTTAACTTATACTGGTGCACATGCTTGACGGTTCTTACGCTAGAAAATTTTAGTGAAAAAGTACCAAGCGCTGAGCTGAATGGAAAAATCTAGTTACTGAGATTTTGATATCGACTTTATCTAAGCTGCCACGGCACATTCTTGTATACTCAACAAAGCCAGTATGACGGCTTAGCGACAAGTGTCATCCCTTCATTAGCGAGGAGTAGCGCCATGAGGATCATGAATAAAGTGATTGCGTGCCCCCACTGCGGACACCATCAACATATTAGTATTGATGCCAGCAGCGGCGATCAGGATTATTACGATGACTGCCGAATTTGTTGTAACCCCATCCACCTGCGTTTACATGTGGATGATGCCCGCCGAACCATAGAGTTATATATTGACTCGGACGACGAGCAAATTTATTAGGCATGTTGATTAAGATTGGTTGCTAAAACGTTTAGCCAGCACACGCTCAACGGTGTCGACGATGGCTTGGGTTTGGCTGTCAATTTCGATATTTAACTCATCACCAACCTGACATTGGCCTAAATTAGTCAACTTAAGAGTTTCTGGGATCAAGTGCAGCATAAAAGTACTCTCGGTCACCTCGCCAACGGTAAGGCTGCAACCATTTACCCCAACAAAGCCTTTATAGAGAATATAATTCATCCATTTAGGCTCGACGCTTAAGGTCAGATCATAATGTTGCTCGGTGTGACTAATGTGACTGACTTTTGCCTTGGTATGAATGTGTCCAGATAGGATATGGCCGCCAATTTCGCTACCAAAAGTCAGAGAGCGTTCAATATTAACGCGCTGCCCAACGGATAAATTTGCCAAGTTAGTCAATCTTAAGGTCTCTTCCACTACATCGAAAAATACCCTATCATCAACGACCTGAGTCACCGTCAGACATACCCCGTTATTTGCCACACTTGCGCCAATTGCAAGTCCCTCATGCAAATCAGGTTTAAACGCTACCTCAAGGGTATTGAGGCCATCTTTCTTATGTATTGCAACCACCTCACAGGTGGCTTGAACTATACCAGTAAACATTTTTTGCTCGCTTATTCGTTAAAGGCTGTATTTATGAATCATTCAGGCTTTCAGGCCAAACGCTTAATTCAACTCGCACTTCCAGTGTTGATCGCCCAAGTGACACAAACCATGATGGGGTTTATCGACACGGTAATGGCGGGGCGCGTCAGTGCGGTCGATATGGCCGCAGTTGCCGTGGGAACCAGTCTTTGGTTGCCCGCAATTCTATTTGTACAGGGGCTACTGATGGCTTTTACTCCATTATTTGCCCATCACAATGGTGCAAATAATCAGAAAGCCATTCAACCTTTGGCGTTTCAAGGCGCCTACTTAGCCTTAATTGGCGGCCTTGGCGTAATGGCGTTTCTCGCATCCGCGCCACTCGTGCTCAGCCATATGAATTTAGAGCCCCAATTGTACAACTTAACCATAGGATATATCGACGGTATTTTATGGGGTGCCCCCGCATTTGTGCTCTATCAAGTATTGCGCGGTTGCAGTGAGGGGATTTCATATACCTTACCCACTATGATCATCGGTTTTGTGGGACTCGCCGTAAATATTCCAGCAAACTATATCTTTATTTATGGTCACTTCGGCGTGCCTGCCATGGGCGGCGCTGGCTGCGGTGTCGCAACTGCATTGGTATTTTGGGCCATGTTGATCGCCATGACGATTTATATGCAGTTTCATAAGAAATTTGCAGCATTGGCGCCCTTTAGCCAATTCCATCGCCCCGATTTTACCACCATGAAGAAGATGACCAAGCTCGGCATGCCAATCGCGATGGCGTTATTTTTTGAAGTAAGTTTGTTTGCGATTATCGCCCTGCTGCTGGCGCCATTAGGCGCAACTGTGGTGGCAAGTCATCAGATAGCGTTGAACTTCTCCGCTATTGTATTTATGTTGCCACTGTCGATTGGTATTGCCGTCTCGATTCGTATTGGCTACTACCTTGGCCGCGATCGTGCAGATATTTCTGCCGTGGTGGCTAAAGTCGGATTGTGGTTGGCACTATCGTTGGCCTTATCGACGGCAATCTTAACGGTGATATTCCGCTTTCAAATCGCCGAGTTATATAACAGCGATCCTGAAGTGGTGGTACTTGCGGGCAGTTTGATGTTGATGGCCGCGCTATATCAACTATCTGACTCAGTCCAAGTGGTTGCCGCTGGTGCACTACGTGGATATAAGGATACCCGCAGTGCGTTTTATATTACGCTGTTTTCCTATTGGGGAATCGGCATGACCTTAGGTTATACCTTGGCGTATACCGACTTTATCGTACCCGCCATGGGCGCCCATGGCTTTTGGGCAGGATTGATTGCAGGTCTCACCTCGGCGGCGCTGCTGTTTTTCATCCGTCTACGTTATATTCAAAAGCATGGCGTACATTTAAGTCTGATTGAAGGCGACAGCGTGCACCATTGACATAGGACATAATTCACTGAATCAACGGCGAGCATTAGCTCGCCGTTTTGTTTAATTTCTTTTAATTTTGCAATCTTTGAAGCCTAACATGCCGTTTTATCAGTAACTTTGCTGAAACACTGGGCAAGTTGCACAGCAATTCACCATTTGACAATAAAATTCGTTTTTTTGCTTGCCAGCCTTTCGCTATCCCCCTAATATAGCGCTCGTTCGAAAGCGAGATGCGTTTAGCGGTTTCGATATAGCTAATACAATGCACCCGTAGCTCAGTTGGTTAGAGCACTACCTTGACATGGTAGGGGTCGGTGGTTCGAGTCCACTCGGGTGTACCACTCTTTTCACAGAGTCTAAAAAGTGAAATTCAAACAGTGCACCCGTAGCTCAGTTGGTTAGAGCACTACCTTGACATGGTAGGGGTCGGTGGTTCGAGTCCACTCGGGTGTACCATTTCTAGCTTTAACTCTCTATAAAACCTAAATTTAATATAAACATCCATCAAGATGCTTAATTTTTATTTGTGCCTAAGATAAAATCTTCGTGCCTGTTCTAGGTTTTCCAAAACATTCAAACATGCCCCACCCTTCGGCTCTGTCTGATTTTTCCTCTATTGCTTAATCCACATTTACCGCTGTTCTCCCCCAAATTCGCCGTTTTCTCTAAATTTGTACCCATTTCGTGCCAAACCTACTGGCACAACATGCTTTTGATGATTTTTTGTTATTACCATCGTAGTTAGCCCATAGATGCTGATAACAGACTCGTTTTGCGTGTATCTAGATAAACATTCAACAACGTAACAATTTTATCACCATGAGTACGACGGGTAATGCCGCCTAGAAACAGCAAAGCCGCAATCAAATGTGCGGCTTTGCAGAGCAAGACATTGGGGAAATTAGGCGTATTTACGTACCTTTTTTAAGGCGATTTGTTGCTTCAATGCCGATAAATGCTCGATAAACACTTTACCGTGTAAATGATCAATTTCGTGTTGCAAAACAATGGCTAAAAAGTCGTCGGTTTCGATTTCAACCGCTTTGCCTTGTCTGTCTAAGGCGGTGACTTTGACCTTTTCGAAACGGCTCACTTTCGCGCGATAGCCAGGGATTGAAAGACAGCCTTCTTCACCCACATATTCGCCAGACTTTTCAACAATCTCTGGATTAATCAGCACTAAGGGTTGGTCACGGGTTTCGGATAAATCGATCACAATCACCGCATCTGTACTGCCCACTTGGGTCGAGGCCAGACCAATACCATCGTCAGTGTGGTACATGGTTTCGATTAAGTCATCGATAAATCCCTGAATTGCTTCTATATCTTTTACGGGTTGCGCTTTGCGTTTTAGACGTTCATCGGGAATTGTCAGAATATCGAGTACAGCCATGCCTGTTTCATCTCTTATGGAGTCAAAAAAATTGGCGCCATTATGAACTATTCCTGTGTTTTCTCAATATTCAAAACTAAATAGTTTAATAAAAATCATTACAATCGATTTTTTAGATTGACATTACGGCTTTTCAAACTAGCCTCTGTTTCACTTGGCCTTCGTTTAACGCTACACTGGCTCATCTGTTCATGTTTTACTTGGCATCATCATGCGGTTTGCAAAAGATAAGTCTCCACTTTATCGCTACTTAGAGCAAGATAAGGCTAATACGCCAGACGAGTTAGACAATACACAAGATATACGAAGTCATGACCTATCACCCATGGCGAAGATTTGGCAGATTGTAGCGATGATCCCGCCCGGCAAAGTTAGCAGTTATGGTAAGATCGCCGATTTCGCAGGGTTACCAGGACGCGCTCGCTATGTATCCAGGGCTCTCAAATTGGCCCCCGAACATTTGTCACTTCCTTGGCATAGAGTACTCAATCGTCAAGGAAAAATTTCCTTCGAAAAACATTCAGCCTCCTTTCAGGAACAGATGGAATTATTGCGCCTTGAAGGTGTAATGGTGAACTGTGGCAAAGTGAACTTGTCTGAATGTGAGTGGCAACCGGATATGGCAACCTTAGTGATGTCAATCCCGTTCTAATTTAATATATTGATCTAAAACTATTTATTCCAATATAAACTCGGTTATAAACACTTAAATTTGATAGCTGAGCCATAGGATAAGCAGTGTTAGCCGCTTTCTGTTTGCGATATAAAGGAGCATTAATTGCGCACAATTCCAACGTTATTCGTGAGTCTCGCACTCACCCACAGCGTATTTGCGATGGCGGCGCCAACGCCTTTAACGCCTCAAACTGCTGAATATCAAGTTAATTATGGTGATGTTGAACTGGGTAAGGCCAAGTATCAACTGCCAGCCATAGAGGATGGCGTCTATAAATATCGCTTCGACAGCGATCTTAGCCTGTTATTACTGACCGATGTGCGCCATGTACTGAGTGAGTTTGCCCAAGAGGGGAATCAATTATTGCCGCTGCGCTATTTGCATGAGCGCCAAGGCGTCGGCCCAAATTTTATCGAACAAACCGCCTTTGCTAAGGCACAGGGCATGATCCACACCCGTTATAAGGATGAAAAAGGTAAATTCCCGTTTGAAGGTGATATTTTCGATCCCTTAATGGTGCAGCTGCAGTTTCGACTCGATATCAGCGCTGGCAAAGAAGTGCTTGATTATAAAATGATTAAATCTAACGAGCTCGATGAGTATAAGTTCCATGTGATTGGTAAGGAACGGATGACAATTGAAAGCGGCAGTTATGATACTGTCAAAATTGAGGTAGTGCGTGACAATCATAAACGCCAAACCTTCTTTTGGATGGCGCCGGATTTAGCCTACCTCCCCGTTCGTCTAACGCACTTTGAAAAAGGCAGTAAACAGCTCGATATCAAACTGCTTAAGTATCATTTTGACGATGTGCCAGTTGAAGCCGCGCCCGCTGCCGTTGATACTGAAGTTCCGACGGAGCAGAAAGTACCTAAACTCCTCGGCACAGGCGCGAATTAAGCCAGTTACACATTTATCGCAATTTAAGATGGATTTAGCGCTGTTTCTAAGATGCCGTAACAGCACAAAAGGCCAAACGTGAGTGACTCCGTTTGGCCTTTTGTGTCTTATTTAATTCCGTCAAAGTGCAATGACTGACTGTGACAGCGCCCCAATTACAAATCGATAAGCAGCTCACCTAAGCGGAACAACTTCCAATTACCGGGTTGCATCACCTGCCAGTCTTCGTTTTCGGTTAGCGGCCGAGTGGCAATTACAGTCACGACATCGTGTGGCGTGGTTTCTTTATCAAAATCAATCACTACATCGGTATCAATTAATTTTGCCTTGCCAAACGGCGCCCTGCGGGTGATGTAACACAGATTATTACTGCAATAACTCATCAAGTATTCGCCATCGCTGAGGATCATATTAAACACCCCAAGCGCACGGATTTGTTCGGCCAGCGTTGCCACAAATCGAAACACCGCTTGCATATCTTCAGGCCGACGATCACCAAACTTGGCCGCGATTTGCTCCAATATCCAGCAAAAAGCCAGCTCGCTGTCGGTATCACCAACACTCTGATAACGAGACACCTGAAACTTCGCCTGATAATCGCTTAACTGACCATTATGAGCATAGGTCCAATAACGGCCCCACAACTCACGGGTGAATGGGTGAGTATTTTCCAGGGAAACACAGCCGCGATTGGCCTGACGAATATGGCTTATCACCACCTCGCTTTTAATCGGATAGGATTTGATCAATTTTGCAATATGCGACTCACTACTCGGGCAAGCATCTTTAAAAGTTCTGCTGCCACGGCCCTCATAGAAAGTGATCCCCCAACCGTCTACATGGGGTCCAGTGACGCCACCACGCTGTGCTAAACCCGTAAAACTAAAAACAATATCGGTCGGCACATTGGCGCTCATCGCCAGTAACTCACACATGTTTATCGCCTTTCTCTATTCAAATATCCACAGTTTTGCATTGTAACTAGTTGATGACATTTGTGGAATGATCAAAGGTGACAAAAAATTTAAACAATTGTTTGAAAAATACTTGTATTAAAACTGCCTTAGGTTTAACTTTTATGCGACACAGGTCAGACCACAAACTATAATTGTGATCGCAATCAACAAAACTCGTTATGACCTGTGATTGGCACTCGGTCATACTTAAGGAGAAATACAGTGACTACCCTACTTTGGATCATCGCCATGATCTTAGTGCTAGGAGCCCTAGCTTACCTTCGGGTATCTTTGCTCACTGCCACTATTGCAGCCGCTGTTGTGATGACAGCCGGATGGACACTCGATGTTGTTGGCCCTATCTCTTGGATTATCTTCCTAGTGATCGCGCTGCCCCTCAATATCAGTGCATTTAGACAAAATGTTATCAGTCGCCCACTGATGAAGATGTACCGAGGCATCATGCCCGAAATGTCTTCTACCGAAAAAGAAGCGATTGAAGCCGGTACCACATGGTGGGAAGCCGATCTGTTTGCAGGTAACCCGAACTGGAAAAAACTCCACAACTACCCTGTCGCTCGTTTAAGTGCCGATGAGCAAGCCTTCTTAGACGGTCCAGTTGAAGAAGTGTGCCGCATGGTGAACCAACACCAAGTATCACATCAACTGGCTGATTTGCCTGCTGAAGTATGGCAATACCTGAAAGATCACGGCTTCTTCGCCATGATCATCAAGAAAAAATACGGCGGTTTAGAGTACTCAGCCTACGCCCAATCACGCGTGCTGCAAAAGCTTGCGGGTTTAAGCAGCGAGCTGGCATCCACTGTAGGTGTACCTAACTCATTAGGCCCTGGCGAACTGTTACAACACTATGGTACGCCAGAGCAGCAAAACTATTACCTGCCACGTTTAGCCAAAGGGCTAGAAGTGCCATGTTTCGCACTGACAAGCCCAGAGGCTGGTAGCGATGCAGGCTCTATCCCTGACTTTGGTATCGTGTGTAAAGGCCAATGGGAAGGCGAAGAAGTCTTAGGTATGCGCTTAACCTGGAACAAGCGTTATATCACCCTCGCACCTGTTGCGACTGTATTAGGCTTAGCCTTTAAACTGCGTGACCCTGATCACCTGTTAGGCGATAAAGAAGAGCTGGGCATTACCTGCGCGCTGATCCCAACAGACGTTGAAGGCGTTGAAACGGGTCGTCGTCACTTCCCGCTGAACTGTATGTTCCAAAACGGTCCTACTCGCGGTAAAGACGTATTCGTACCATTAAGCTTTATCATCGGTGGTCCGAAAATGGCTGGCCAAGGCTGGCGTATGCTGGTTGAGTGTTTGTCTGTAGGCCGTGGTATTACGCTGCCATCAAACTCTGCTGGTGGTGTCAAAACCGCAGCATTAGCAACTGGTGCCTATGCGCGTATTCGTCGTCAATTCAAACTGCCTATTGGTAAGTTAGAAGGGATTGAAGAGCCAATGGCACGTATCGGTGGTAACGCTTATCTGATGGATGCGGTGACTTCATTAACTACCACGGGTATCGACTTAGGTGAAAAACCCTCGGTTATCTCGGCTATCGTGAAATATCACCTGACCGATCGTATGCAGAAATGCGTTATCGACGCCATGGACATCCACGGTGGTAAAGGTGTGTGCTTAGGCCCTAACAACTACTTAGGCCGTGGCTATCAAGCGGCGCCAATCGCGATTACCGTTGAAGGCGCAAACATTCTGACTCGTTCGATGATCATCTATGGCCAAGGCGCAATCCGTTGTCATCCTTATGTCTTAGCCGAAATGGAGTCAGCGTTTGATACTGAGTCTGGCCAAGGTTTAGCCAACTTCGATGCGGCCATCTTCGGTCACATTGGTTTTGCAACCAGTAACTTTGTGCGTAGCTTCTGGTTAGGTCTGACATCAAGCCGTTTTTCTAACGCGCCTTACTCAGATAAAACCAAGCGTTATTATCAACATATGAACCGTTTCAGTGCTAACCTAGCCCTGCTATCAGACTTAGCGATGGCAACTTTAGGCGGCAACTTAAAACGTAAAGAACGTATTTCAGCCCGTTTAGGCGATCTGTTAAGCCAGTTATACCTCGCCTCTGCAACCTTAAAACGTTACCAAGATGAAGGCCGTCAAACCGACGATCTGCCACTGGTACAATGGGCGGTTGAAGATGCTCTGTACAAGTTACAGGCTTCATTAGACGATTTACTGGATAACTTCCCAATGGGTCTAGGCGGTGTATTACGTGCCATCATGTTCCCATTCGGCCGTCCACTGAAACGTCCAAGCGATGTGTTAGATCATAAAGTCGCCAAGATCATGCAAACCCCTTGTGAAAGCCGTGATCGTTTAGGTAAAGGTCAATTCTGGACTAACTCTGAGCACAATGCCGTGGGTATTCAAGAGCAAACGCTGAAGGATATTCTGGCCGCAGAACCTTTATTCGACAAAGTCTGTAAAGCTAGTGGCAAGCGTTTACCTTTCATGTGGTTAGATAAAGTCGCTGCTGAAGGTAAAGCCTTAGGCGTATTAAGCGACAGCGAAGTACAACTGTTGGAAAGAGCCGAAATCGGCCGCATGAAGTCTATCAATGTGGATGACTTCGACCCAGCAGAACTGCGTCCTGAAGTCGTCGCGACGACTTCACAGGAACGCGCCGCTTAATAGCTAAGCTGAACTAGCTAAGCCTATCCAAATAAAAAAGAGGCACTACCTATGTAGTGCCTCTTTGTATCTACGCCTCACTTAACAGGCTTATCTCTTCGAAAATACCAAGCTAATCCTTAGTTATCCTTAATCCCGTCCATTATCCCTTAGCTAAAGTTTCATCCGATGTATTAATGCTATCTTGTGCATTAGCCTCTGGTAGCGATGGCTCCCCAGCATTAATTTGTTCTTGCAGCTCAAGTCTTTGACGCTCAGCTTCTGCTTCCTGATCAGCCTTGGCTTTTTCCTCAACTTTTGCTTTGTCTTGGGCAGCTTCTTCCACCGCTTTGGCCTGGGCCTCTTTGGCTTCTTGCTCAGCAATCGCCTGCTGAGTTTTCGCTTCTTCAAGGGCTTCAACGGGCAATAAACTGATTAACTCAATACCATTAGGGAATGGAGTATCATTGCCTGAAACGATAACCACTTTGCCTTCTTTAGTCAGATACACTAGCGGCAAAGCGGTTTCACCATAACGCTTACGGAAATGCTCAAAGGTGAAGTTTTCGGTTAAGTTAGTGACTTTAAGCTGTGCCCCTTTCGCCATTTGACTAGCAATTTTGGCATAGGAAACCGTATCACCAAATAAACATAGCCGCTGTTTGTAAGACTCAGACAATTGATGGCGCGCGCTGCCCTGCTCGGCATTATTAAGACCAAAGACCTTTTTAGCGCCTAACACATCTTGAAAA
>AACY020554802.1_pt1 | contig 12934 bp, 10 predicted proteins | sample 267378 | NCBI WGS metagenome assembly AACY02 (sample SAMN02954345, study PRJNA13694) | marine metagenome | biome: aquatic; feature: ocean; material: water; isolation source: isolated as part of a large dataset composed predominantly from surface... | reverse complement strand
TGCAGCGGGTTTTTTGGCCAAGGTTAAGAGAGTTCTTGAAACACAGGACTGGTCAGCGGAGATCTAAATCGTGTCGCGCGAAAAATTTAGCCTCGCGTCAAAGTTAAATGTTCGCTGGCTGGGCAAGGTGCCATATCGCGAGGCGCTCGCCGTGCAAAATGCGATGTTCACTCAGTCGAGCCACCAACATCTTTTGATGCTCGAGCACCCCCATGTTTTTACATTTGGGCCAAATGCCGATCTGGCAAAAAACCTGAAGTGCGACCCGCAACAAGTCGGCGCCGAGTTGGTGAGCGTGAATCGGGGTGGTGACATTACATATCACGGCCCTGGTCAACTGGTGGTTTATCCAATTTTGAATTTGGCGCCAAAGCATGGGGCCAGTGGTCCGGCCGATATGAAGGCTTATGTTTTTAGCGTCGAACAACTCGTGATCGATGTTCTCATGCAACTCGGGTTGGCTGATGTTGGCAGGTTGGCTGGTTATCCGGGCGTTTGGGTCGATCTTCAAAGTGGTTCGCCCAAAAAAATTTGTGCCATCGGTGTGCGGGTTTCTCGCGGGCGCACGATGCACGGGTTTGCGTTGAATGTCTCGACCGACCTTTCATTTATGCGAGACCACATCGTGCCGTGTGGCATCGCTGAATATCAAGTTACTTCGCTTCACGAACTCGGGTTCAATGTCACTGTGCAACAAGTCGCAGACGTGGTGGTCGGGCTTGCTGCAACAAGGTTCGCTAACGGCGAGTTCGATCGCCACGACGTGACCGCAACTGGCACCTCGATCGAAAATGCCGATCAAGTCGACGCGCCTGCGAGCATTCAGATTTCGGCGCGCAAACCCGAGTGGTTGCGACCACGGGTCAATCACGGCCCCGAGGTTTTGGCCACCAAAAAAGTTTTGCGCGATCTGAGCCTCGTCACTGTATGTGAAGAAGCGGGTTGCCCGAATCTTTCTGAATGCTGGGCTGATGGCACCGCCACAATGATGGTGCTTGGTGATCGTTGCACGCGTGCATGCGGGTTTTGTCTCATCGACACCCGCAAACCACTTGCACCCGACACAAACGAGCCGACACGTGTCGCCCAAGCAGTTGCAAAAATGAAACTTGAGCACGCAGTGTTGACCATGGTTGCTCGTGACGATCTTTTTGACGGCGGCATGGGTCACGTCGCTGAATGCGTTCACGAAATTCGCCGAGTTTCGCCTTCAACTCGCGTCGAGACCTTGATTTCAGACGCCAAGGGCACCGACGCGCTCGATGTTTTGTTTGCTGCGCGACCAGATGTGGTCAATCACAACATTGAAACCGTCGCCAGATTGCAGCGCCAAGTTCGACCCTCGGCTGGTTATGCACGCAGTTTGTCGGTTTTGGCGCGCGCCAATTCCGCGGGGCTCGTCACGAAATCAGGCTTTATGTTGGGTCTGGGTGAAACGAAAGCCGAAGTCGAGGCGACGCTCGTCGACTTGGCCGCAGTTGGCGTGCAAATTGTCACCATCGGTCAATATTTGCGACCATCAAATGCCCATCTTCCCGTTGTGCGTTGGGCAGACCCGCAAGAATTCGCGTCTTTCAAACAATTTGGCGAAAAACTAGGCATCAAACACGTCGAATCGAGCCCACTTACCCGGTCTAGTTATCACGCCAAGCAGGCCGCCCAAGGTGCAACTGGGCAATCTCACGGTGTGCCAGCAAGTGTTCAGTTGGTTAGCGTGCGAGCATGAGCCATAACCAGAGAAAAATCGATCACATCATCGATTCGCAAACCACAATCGAGGGCGGTGGTTTCAAAGTTCGCCGACCATTTCCGACACAGTTCGTCGACCACATTGATCCGTTTTTGTTGCTCGATGAAATGGGCCCCGCAGATTATGCGCCTCGCGAGGCGATTGGTGCGCCGTCTCATCCGCATCGCGGTTTTGAAACCGTCACATATTTGATGTCGGGTGCGATGGTGCACGAAGACTCGATCGGCACGCGTGCGGTCATCAAACCTGGTGGGGTGCAGTGGATGACCGCGGGCTCGGGTGTGATTCATAGCGAGCTTCCGACCCAAGACATGCTCGCCCTCGGTGGTCGCATGCATGGCTTTCAGTTGTGGGTCAATCTTTCTGCAGATCGAAAAATGATCCCGCCTCGTTATCAGGGTTATGACGCCGACGAACTCGCGCAGATAAAACTTGCAAACGGTGGTTTGGTCAAAGTTGTGGCGGGCAAAGTGCTTGGTGCAGTCGGCCCAGTTGAAACTACGAGCCCAATGACATATGCCCATGCGGCGATGCAAGAAAACGAATCAATCGATTGGACACCCGAAGCAACGCACACGGCTCTCGTTCACGTGTTCGAAGGCCAAGTTGAAGTCAACGGTCAGCGAGCCGTCGCGGGTCAAATGGTCGTGTTCGAAAGATCGGCCGGCTCTGTGCAAATTTCGACGCATTCATCGAAAGCACAGTTGTTGATCTTGGGTGGCGAGCCTTTGAACGAGCCGGTCGTGCGTTATGGTCCGTTCGTCATGAATACTCGTCAACAAATCGTCGATGCGGTCAACGACTATCAAAATGGTGCGTTGGTTCGATGAACAGCGACATAAATTCTGGCGCACTTTACGCATCGCGTTTGGCTCGCGTGCGAAAAGAAATGCAACAACTTGCAATTGACGCTGTTTTGCTGAGCGTTGGTCACGATTTGCCATATCTGACGGGCTATTACGCAATGCCACTCGAGCGCCTGACAATGCTCGTCGTCACTTGTGATTCGATGCCCACCTTGATCGTGCCCAAACTTGAGGCCCCACGTGTAACGCCCCATGACGATGTTTTCAAGATCGTTGCCTGGGGCGAAACCGAGAACCCGGTCGAAATTGTCGCCAAACATTTGGGTGGCGCCAAACGCATCGCAATTGGCGATCAAATGTGGGCGAGGTTTCTCGTCGAATTGATGGGTTTTGTCTCAGGCGCCAGTTTCGTGCGCGCCGTCGACGTGGTTGGCAATTTGCGCATCGCCAAAGACGCCAACGAGATCGCTGCATTGCAAGTTGCCGGTGCGGCTGCTGATCGTGTCGCCTCGCAACTTCAGGCTGGTGAAATTTCGCTCGTCGGTCGCACCGAAGCCCAAGTTTCAGCCGATATTTCTGCTCGGTTGATCGCCGAAGGTCACGACGTGGTCAACTTTGCGATCGTTGCTGCCGGCGAAAACGCAGCAAGTCCACACCATCACCCCGGGTCGCGCGTGATCAAACAAAACGAAATCGTGTTGTGCGATTTTGGTGGCACCTATAACGGATATTGCAGCGACATCACACGGTGTGTGTTTGTCGGCGAACCATCTCGAAAAGTCACGAGTGCATATTCGGTTTTGCGGGCGGCTCAGGCAGCAGGCGTCGCTGCTGGCGTCGTTGGTGCCACCTGTGAATCGGTCGACATGGCCGCGCGCGAAATCATCGACGACGCTGGCTTCGGTGACTTTTTCATTCATCGAACCGGTCATGGCATCGGCATGGAGGCCCACGAAGAGCCATATATGGTCAGCGGCAACAAACTGCCAATCGCAGCCGGCCACGCGTTTAGCGTCGAGCCCGGCATATATTTGCCCGGCAAGTGGGGCATGCGTCTCGAAGACATCGTCGTTGCCACCGACAACGGCCCTTTGTCGATGAACAATGTCGATCACTCGCTTGTGATTTTGAATTAATGCGTCTCGACGCCGCGACATTTTTGCTGCAGTGGTCATCGGGAGGCCTCGCATTTTTGTGGTTCACTTTGCGCAGCAAAGAAATTTCTTCGGGCTATTCAAAGTTGTTGCGAGCCACGTTTGGCATTTTGGCCGCGCTCGGCAGTGTTGCAGGTTTTTACTTTGATGCAACGATTATTCGCGAAATCGCAGCCATCGCAGTCGCTTGCATGGCGCTAGCGACCTTTGCCAAGCCAAGGTCGCGTTTTGATCTCGTGGCAGCCGGAATTGGTGCAGTTGGTTTGGTCGGCTCGGTCGTTGCCAATGATGGCGGCGTTGTCGATCTGGTGCGGGTGCTCGTCGGTGCTGCATTTCTCGGTGCGGTCACCGATTTGATGTTGTTGGGTCACTGGTATCTGGTGCAACCCGGCATGACACGCAAGTTGCTCAACGATCTGACAAATGCCGTGTTGGTGATTTGGCCACTCGAAGTTTTGGCGATGATTTTGCCCACGGGCATGATCAGCGTTCTCAACGGCTCAATCGACGACGGCTGGAACGGCATTCTTGGATATTTCTGGTTGGGCTGTGCAACTTTGACTGGCTTGCTCGCGGTTTTCACTCGGGCTGCTTTAAAAGAGCGAAGTTACTCGGCAGTCATGGCGGCAACGGGTCTGAGTTATTTGGCGATTCTCACTGCCTTTGGCACCGATCTCGTCGCCCGCGCCACCCTCGCGCTTTAGTTTTCCTAGCCTTGAGGGGCGGTGAGTGGCCAGGGGTTGGTGCGTTCAACCACGAGAGCCAAGTCGAGCAAAAGTTGCTCTTCAAAGTGGCGCGCCATAATTTGCATGCCCACTGGCAGACCATCGACAAAACCTGCGGGCACCGAGATGCCCGGATTACCAAAAATATTTGCAGGAAATGTCAGCACACCGTTGTTGCCCGGGCCACCAACGACCCCGCCAAATGTGTCGGGCAGTGGTCCTTGTGCGTTGAATGCAACGTCTGGGTTGCTTGCCGTGATTATCAAGTCGACTTCGCTAAAGATCTGGGCCATGCGGTTGTTCAAATCGATTCGTCTCTTTTCAAACTTTCCGCGTGCCTCGACGCCATATAAATTCGCGGTGCGCTCGAGACCAAAGCGAATTTCGGGTGTCAGTTGATCGGCACACGCTGGCCATTGATCACCTAGTTGATATTGAATCGCGGCCATTCCCGTCACCGACCAAGCTGCACCAAGTCGCGGCAACGACAGATCAACGGCATCGCGTCGTTTCAAACCCGCAACTTTGATCAAATTTTCTGCGGCGTTTTCGATTACTTGCCACATCGCCGGCGACACGACACCGCCACCAAAATTTGGAACGACAGCCACACGCAATCCTGCGGTTTCGACCTTGCCGAGCCCGGCTTCCCAACCTGAAACTCTTGGCAAACTCAGCGGGTCGTGGGCTTCGTGTCCGTTCGCGACGTCGAACCATCGCGCCGTGTCACGCACGCTTCGCGACAAACAACCGATCACAGTTGTTAAATTGCCATTCGATGCCCCGGGTCCACGCGGAATGCGACCAAAGGTTGCTTTTAGTCCGACCAAGCCGGTGAAACCTGCGGGTATGCGAATTGATCCGCCTCCGTCACCGCCAGTTGCCATCGTCACCAAACCACCGGCAACAGCCGACGCGCTGCCACCTGATGAACCACCCGGCGTGCGACCACGCTGCCACGGGTTATGGGTTGGGCCGTGCAAAATTGTGCGCGTCAAATTGACACCGCCAAATTCGCTGGCGGTCGTCTGACCGATTCGCACGGCACCGCCCAAGCGACAAATTCTGTTCACTTGCGTATCGGTCGTCGTCGCGCGCCGATCTTTGAAAACCATGCTGGCTTCCGTGTCGGGCCAACCCGCGACGAGATCAAGCTCTTTCACGCCAAAGGGCACACCACCAAAAGGCAAATTTATGTCAGCGTTTTTTGCATCGCGCTCGGCAGATTCGCGATCTAAAAAACAAAACGCGTTCAGATCACTTTGGTCGATCGCCGAAAGAGTTGCCTGCAATTCTTCGGCGGGCGAGCGTTCGCCTTTGCGAAACGCCTCGACCAATGAGACTGCATCGCCAAGCCACGGTGAATCTGCCATATGGCAAAACTAGTCGCCATGGCGATGCGATTTATTAGAGTGGCACGGTGGATTCGCGCAGTTTTCTCGGAATAAGTCGCATTGGCGACGGCTCGAAATTCGAGATGCCAGTTGACCTTCGCATTTCGACAAGTGGCTATTTTTTGTTTGGTGGCGCCGGGCTAGGGGCCTGCATAAGCGCCCTTGAAACGGTCTCGCAGCGCAATCTCGTTTGGGCCACCGCGCAATATTTGTCGTTTGCCAAAACCAACGAACTCGTGACCATCGATGTCACCTTGGTTGTTAACGGACCACAAATTACCCAGGGTCGAGCCGTTGCTCGAGTTGATGACCGCGAAATTCTCACGGTCAACGCCAGCCTCGGTGATCGTCAATTCGATGCCGCTGGTCAATTTGCAAAGGCCCCCCTCGCACCTCTGCCAGAAAATATTCCGATGCGTGAGCACCGGCGAGATCTTGCGGGCACTATTCATGACTCGTTGCAACAGCGCGTCGTCAAGGGTCGCACGATTGAACAACTCGATGGTTCGTTGAGCGATGGCAACGTCGTAATGTGGGCACACATTCCGGCATTGATCGAAGATGTCGATGCGACGGCGCTTGGCATTCTCGGCGACTTCGTGCCGATGGCAGTCGGTCAGGCTCTTGGCATCGGTGCGGGTGGCAACAGCCTCGACAACACAATTCGCATCGTCAAACTCGTGCCCACCAAGTGGGTTTTGCTTGACATATATATAGACGCCGTCGCACGTGGTTTTGGGCACGGGCGCGTGAACATGTTCGCCCAAGACGGCACATTGATGGCAACGGCCAGTCAAAGTTGCAAAGCGCGAAAGTGGAAGAATTGACCCGTGCAACAACGCCCCGGAATGACAGTGCCATTGCCCGGCCATCTGCACGCCCAACGCGAAAACTATAAAAAACTCGCCGATCTGGGTTACACCGATATTTGGTCGGCAGAAGCCGATGGCTCTGACGCATTCACACCACTCGCGATGGCGGCCGCCTGGGAGCCTCGCTTGCGACTTGGCACCGCAATCGTGCCCGCATATACGCGCTCGCCAGCATTGATGGCCCAAAGTGTGGCGACGTTGGCCGATGCCGCACCTGGCAGGTTTGCAATCGGCATCGGCTCGTCGAGCAATGTGATCGTCGAAAAATGGAATGCGATTCCGTTCGTTGAACCATACAAAAAAGTTCGAGACGTCGTGCAATTTTTGCAAGACGCAATGACCGGTGAAAAAATCACCAAGCAATACGACACTTTTTCCATCGACGGTTTTCGTCTCGGAATTCGCCCCGAGGTGAAGCCCAAAATTTTGGTCGCTGCGTTGCGCGAGGGCATGCTAAAACTCGCAGGTCGCCAAGCCGACGGGGCGATCATCAATTGGTTGTCGGCAGATGACGTCACCAAAGTTGTGGGTGTCGTCAATGATGGGGCGAAAAAATCTCAAAACCCGGGCGAGCGTGAGATTGTGGCGCGAATTTTCGTTTGTCCGAGCGAAAACAGCGAGCTAGTTCGCGAGTCGGCAAAGCGCTTGATCGCTGCTTATTTAACCGTGCCGGTTTACGCCGAGTTTCATAAATGGCTGGGTCGCGGTGAGATGCTGCAACCAATGTGGGATCTCTGGAAGGCTGGCGACCGCAAAGGTGCCCTCGCTGCGATACCCAACGAAGTTGTCGATCAACTTTTCGTGCATGGCAGTGTCGAAAAGTGTCGCGCGACAATCCAAAAATATTTCGACAATGGCGTTACAACTTCATCGCTGGCAATCGTGGCCTTTGACCCTGAAGTCAATTTTTGGCAGTGTGTCGAGTCGCTTTCGCCGAGTGCGAGTTGACCAATGTCGGTCAGCGAAACAGATTCAGAGGTCGCAGCACGTCTCGAATTTGAACAAGCCCAGCGCAGCGAAGGTTGGAAACTTCTGCGCGGTTTGTTGGGTGATCAACGTCGCAATTTGATCATCGGCGGCCTAATTGGCATTTCGTGGGCGGCTTTCAAGGTCGCTATTCCGCAAGTCACAAAGTTTGCAATCAACGACGGCATCGAAGAAAACGGGCCACTTTTGAAGTGGTCACTGATCATCGCCGGGCTCGGCGTGCTGACGGGCGTTCTTTCTGGCTTTCGCCGTTATGTCGCATTTCGCGAGAGTCGTTGGGCAGAAACGCTGTTGCGCGAACGACTTTTCAGTCACGTTCTCGGGCTCAACATCGGCTATCACGACAAAGCCCAAACGGGTCAGTTAATGAGCCGCGCCTCGAGTGATCTGATGCAAATTCAAGGCTTCATCGTGATGATTCCGATCACGATGTCGAACGTGATTCAAATAATTGCAGTGGCAACGATTTTGTTCATCACCGACCCGATCTTGGCTGCCGTGGCGATCGCACCGTTGCCGTTCGTCAATCTTTCGGCGCGCCGATTCAGCAATCGCATTCATCCGGCATCTCTTGCCGTGCAGGCAGAGCAAGCCCAACTTGCCAACGTCGTCGAAGAGTCAGTCGCAGGCGTGCGTGTAGTCAAGGGTTTTGGCGCAGAGCAAGTGCAGTTCGACAAACTCAAAGTTGAAGCCGACGACATTTTTGCCGAGTCGATGAAGGCCGCAAAGATTCGCAGCAACTTCATGCCAGCGATCGATATTTTGCCAGCGCTCGGCGCAGTCGGGGTGCTCGGTGTCGGTGGTCATCGGGTTTTGTCGGGCCAAATAACAATCGGCGATCTTGTCGCGTTCAACGTTTATCTCACGCTTTTGGTTTGGCCGTTGCGCAATGTCGGCATGATCATCGCCCTTGGTCAGCGCGCGGCCTCGGCACTTGTGCGCATTCACGAGGTTTTGTCGACCACCTCGCAAATTGTCGACCCACCCATGGCTCGTGATCTGCCATCTTCGAATGGCAAGCAACTCGGCACGGTCAAGTTTGACCACGTTCAGTTCGGTTATGACCCAGAGCGACCCGTGCTAAAAAATTTCAATCTTGAAATCGTGGCAGGCGAGTCGATTGCAATCGTCGGCGCAACTGCATCGGGCAAGTCGACTGTCGCCAGGTTGCTGTTGCGTTTTTACGACACAAACAGTGGTCATGTCTATTTAGACGGTGTCGACGTTCGCAAACTGAAACTTCAAGAACTTCGTCGGCAGATTGGCGTCGTTTTCGAAGACACGGTTTTGTTCAACGATTCGGTCAAAAGCAACATTGCTTTCGCCAAGCCTGATGCGCTGCAAGCCGACATTGAGCGAGCAGCAAAACTCTCTGGCGCTCACGAATTTATTTTGCAACTTCCAAACGGCTATGACACGGTTATCGGCGAGCGGGGCTTTTCGCTTTCGGGTGGTCAACGCCAGCGCATCGCAATCGCTCGTGCGATCATTTCTGACCCGAGAGTGCTGGTGCTCGACGACGCAACAAGCGCCGTCGACCCGAGCAAAGAAGGCGAAATTCGCGATGCGATGCGCACCGTGATGTCGGGTCGCACCACGATCGTGATCGCGCATAGACCAGGCACGATTGCCCTGGCTCAAAGAGTCGTGTTCATCGATGATCAAACGGTTTCGGCAACTGGCACACACGAAGACCTCGTGGCAAACAACGCTCGCTATCGCGAGGTTCTGGCCAACATGGAAAAAACAAAAACCGCCGACCACCAACCTGCTGGCTCAAGTTTGGTGAACAAATAACATGTGGCACGCAGGTGGGGTCAGCGACGAAGATCGCCTCAGTCGCGCCCAAGCGCGCACAATTTTGGGTCGAGTTTTCAAAATGGCGGCCCCATTTCGCAAGTCGATGTTCATCGCCTTTGCCTGCGTCGTCGTCACGACATCGGCCACGCTTTCTGCCCCCGTCATTGTGCGCCACGGCATTGACGCGGGCATTCGTGCCAAAGATTTTGGCGCGCTAAACCTCGCCGTCGTTCTCTATTTGGTCGTTGTCTCGTTCACCTATGTTTTTGGGCGGTTGCTGTTCGTTTTCGTGAACCGCACCGGCGAGTCGTTCTTGCGCATCTTGCGGCTCGCTGTTTTCAAACAGATGCAACGCCAATCGATGGCGTTTTACGACCGCAACAAAGCAGGCGTTCTCGTTGCGCGAATGACAGCCGATATCGAGTCGATGTCAGAACTCGTGCAGTGGGGTCTTTTGCAGTTTTTGTCGGCTGCGCTGATGCTCGTTTTTTCGATCGTCGTTCTGGTGGCTCTCAGTTGGCAGTTGACGATCGTTGCGTTGTTGGTCATGCCGGTTTTGGTTATTTCTTCGGTCAAGTTTCAACGCGACTCGAATCGCGCATATCTCAACGTGCGCGAGCGCGTCGGGGCAAACCTCTCGGCGCTGCAAGAGGGCATCACGACGGTGAGAGTCATTCAGGCATATGCCCAAGAAGACGAAGTCAAGCGCAAGTTCAAAGTTTCGAATCGATCGTTGTTTGCCGCGCACGAAAAAAGCGTGCGCATCTCGACTTGGTATTTCGCCCTCGTCGAGTTTTCGGGCGTTCTGGCCAGTGCATTGATGATCGGCATCGGTGGTTGGTTCGCCCATCGCGGCACCGTCACCCTTGGCACGGTTGTGGCATTCGTTTTGTTGCTATCGAGTCTGTTTGACCCCGTTCAACAACTTTCGCAGTTATACAACACCGTGCAATCGGCGGGTGCGGCGCTCAACAAACTTTTTGCGATTCTCGACTCGAAACCCGAGGTCGACGAACATCACTCGGCAGTCGATTTGCCAAAAACCGGCGAACTAAAAGTATCGAACATCTCTTTCACCTATGCGGGTGCAGAGACACCCGCGCTCGACAATGTCTCGATCAAAGTCGGGGTTGGCGAAAAACTTGCCCTCGTCGGGCCAACGGGGGCTGGCAAGTCGACGCTCGCAAAATTGATGGCGCGACTTTACGACCCGCAATCTGGCACCGTCGAATATGGCGGCGTCAATTTGAAGATGGCGACGATGTCTTCTTTGCGTGAACGAATTGCCGTTGTGCCCCAAGAAGGCTTTTTGTTCAATGGGTCGATTCGCGACAACCTGCGAATTGCCCGCGCCAATGCAACAGACGCCGAAATCGAATCGGCGATCGCAGCAATTGGCGCAACCGAGCACTTCGCGCAGTTTGCTGACGGCCTAGACACCGAGGTTCGCGAAAGGGGCAGCCGATTGTCGGCAGGCGAGCGTCAGTTGGTTGCCCTCGCACGCGCAGCACTAGTCGACCCGGCGGTGCTTGTTCTCGACGAAGCGACATCGAATCTTGACCCAGGCACCGAAGCCGAGGTCGAGCACGCACTCGAACGATTGATGACCGGTCGCACTGTGATTGTTGTCGCACATCGTCTTTCGACGGTGCAGCGTGCAGATCACATTGCCGTTATTGCAGGCGCCCAGATTGTCGAATTTGGTTCTCACACTGAACTTCTCGCACTCAATGGTCACTACGCCGACCTGGCCCGTGCCTGGAAAAAATCGCACGCCTTCGGTTAGTGTTTTTTTGGAAAGAAGGTTAAAAAGTCATGTTGTTTTCAATTTCGCAAATTTTTGGTCTGCCAGCACATCCGTTTTTGGTTCATGTGCCGATTGTTCTGATCCCGATGGCAACGATCACCTCGGTCTTTTCGTTTTTCAAACGGTTTCGTCGCGAGATTCTCATTGCAACCGCAATCATGGCGGTTTTGGGTGCTGTTTTTCTTTTTCTCGGCGCGGGTGCAGGCGAGTCTTTGCAGCACGACCTACCTCGATCAGAGGCGATTCATGAGCACGCCGAAATGGGCGAGCAGTCTCAAGCACCAACTGCCGTGTTTGCAATTTCTGCAGTCGGTGCAGCACTTGCAATAGTGGCTGTTGGCCAAGGGTTCAAGTTCAAAGGCAGAACTCTGTCGAAGAAATTGATCTCGGGTTTGCTCGTTCTCACCCTTGCAAGTGGGCTAGTTGCGACGATCGTCGTTTCACAAGCCGGGCACTCAGGTGCCAAATCAGTGTGGGACTCTAAAGGCAAAGACAAATAGCCCCTCGCAAATCGCCTAGATGTCGGCGAGAATGTGCTCGAGTTTGAGTTTGGGTTCGTCGGTCTCGAGGCGTTGCAAGCGATAGCGATTTTCAAACAACGCAACCAAAGCGCCATCGCCACGTTTCAGAATGCGCACGCCGCCGATTTGGCGCAGTCGATCTGCGCTTTGTTCGTCGGTTATTCGAATCGCCTGATATGCAAGCGAGCCAATTTCGGCCGGTGAGTTGAATTCATGTTCGAGACGATGTGAAAACACCTCAAATTGCAGCGCACCCACGGCGGCCAAAATCGGGTGCGAGTCGCCAACGTCGGGGTCGCGCAAAACTTGCACCACACCTTCTTCGTCGAGCTGCGCTAGACCTCGGCGAAACTGTTTCACTCGTGAATTATCAATTGGTCGGGCCGTTGCATAGACCTCGGGGGCAAAACGCGGCACGGCCGGATATTCGACTGGTTTCGATGAATAAAGTGTGTCGCCGATCTTTAGACCATTGGCGTTGATCAGGCCAATAACGTCGCCCGGAAACGCATCTTGAATGATCGTGCGGTCTGAACCAAAAGCCGATGTCGCATATTTTGTGCTCAAAATTTTGGCGGTGCGTGAACACGTTACGTCCATGCCGCGTTCAAAGCGACCCGTGCAGACGCGAGCAAAAGCCAACAAGTCGCGATGACGGGGGTTCATATTTGCCTGAATCTTGAACACAAACGCCGAAAATTCGTTGTCTAGTGGTTGTGGTTCACCCGCCAAATTTTGGCGTGCAACCGCCGCAGGGGCGAGGTCGATCACGGCGTCGAGCAACATGCGCACACCAAAGTTTGTTAGCGCTGAGCCGACAAAAACCGGCGTCGTTTGGCCGGCAAGAAACGATTCGATGTCGACATTTGCACCGATTTCATTTAGCAGTGCACAACCTTCGAGTGCGGCCTGCCACGCAGGGCCTTCTTCGGTGGCAGCACGATCATTTGGCACTATCTCTTCAGGGGCTGCCGAGCCACCACGAGCAGTGCGCGTAAAGCGAATAAATTCATTTGTGCGACGGTCAATCACGCCGCGAAAGTCTCCGGCTATGCCAACTGGCCAGGTCGCGGGCGTCGGGCGCAAACCAATCTGTTCTTCGACTTCGTCGAGCAATT
>AACY020520868.1_pt1 | contig 12986 bp, 12 predicted proteins | sample 267378 | NCBI WGS metagenome assembly AACY02 (sample SAMN02954345, study PRJNA13694) | marine metagenome | biome: aquatic; feature: ocean; material: water; isolation source: isolated as part of a large dataset composed predominantly from surface... | reverse complement strand
GTTGGGCTCGAGCTTATAAGGGCGTCAACTCAACTGGACCAGAACCGAAAAAAGCCTCCGAGGTGCTCGCCGTTGGCGATATGATTCGAATTCGTCAAACCGCTGAGGGCTGGCGTCTATCGCAACTTCCCGAGGTACAAGGCGCGTTCATAGCGATCAACCCTGAGAACGGTGCGATTCAATCCCTAACAGGTGGTTTCAGCTTCTATCTGAACAAGTTTAATCGCGCGACTCAAGCCTATCGCCAACCCGGCTCTAACATTAAACCGTTCCTCTACAGTACCGCTCTAAGTAATGGTTACTCTCCGGGTTCGGTGATCAATGACGCACCTGTTGTATTCCACGACGTCAGCCTGGAGGGCAATTGGCGCCCTGAAAACGATAACGGCAAATTTGGCGGCCCAACTCGGCTTCGTGAGGCCTTATACCGTTCACGTAACCTGATCTCTATTCGCCTTATGCGCGCTCTAGGCATCGAAGAGACCCGAGACTTTATCCTAGGTTTTGGTTTTGAAGAGGATAAGCTACCGAAGAACCTATCACTCTCTTTAGGCAGTGCTGATGCCACGCCACTGCAAGTGGCAACCGGGTACGCTTCTCTTGCCAACGGTGGATTTAAAGTAAGCCCCTACGTCATTGAGTCGGTTCTGGACCGTGAAGGACTCCCGCTATTTGCTGCTAACCCGAGTATCGCCTGCGGCAGCTGTCCTGAGCGCCAACAAGCGGAGTTAATTGCTCAAGAGTTAGCCGACATGGCAGCTAATGATGCGATTTCAGATGCTCAAGCAAGCACCACCAGTGAACAGCCACTGGTTACCTTAACGGGGCAACCTCTCGCGGAACGCCTGCTCGACGAACGCACCGCCTACATCATTCATGATATGATGCGTGACGTAGTTAAGAAGGGTACTGCTCGCCGAGCGCTGGCTTTAAAACGCGGCGATCTGGCCGGTAAAACAGGAACAACGAACGACCAAAAAGACTCTTGGTTCAGCGGTTTCACACCTAAATTGAGCGCGACAGCCTGGGTCGGCTTTGACCAGCCTTCACATCTAGGTAAACGCGAATGGGGAAGCACGGCGGCACTGCCGATGTGGATCGATTTCATGGGTGATGCTTTGCGTAACATTCCTGAGAGCTATCTCCCAGAACCAGCCGGTATTGCGACGGCCCTGATTGATCCTGCTACAGGTCTACTCGCCTACGATGGGCAGAAAAACGCCTACAACGAGATTTTCAAAGAGGAGCAAATACCAACTGAAGTTGCGCCCAAACCGGGCAGCGAAGTAGCTGCACCGACCTCTGAAGAGCTATTCCGATAATCCTTTAGGGATTGGGTAACAGAAAAATGGATGCACAAAAAAGGGAAGCCATATGGCTTCCCTTTTTGTTGTCCGCTGAGTCATTAGCTCAGTGGGTAGTTCTCTGGCATGCCTTTAACGGCAACACCTGAATCGATCGCTGCCTTAGCCACCGCGTAAGAGACCGCGCCAAGCAGACGAGAATCCGTTGCTTTAGGCAGGATGTATTCACGGCCGAACTCTAGGCTATCGAGACCGTAAGCATCCAGAACTTCTTGAGTGACAGGTTGCTTAGCAAGCTCTGCAAGCGCGATAACCGCGGCTGCCTTCATCTCTTCGTTGATCGCTGTAGCACGAACGTCTAGTGCGCCACGGAAGATGAATGGGAAACCTAGCACGTTGTTTACCTGGTTAGGGTAGTCAGAACGACCTGTTGCCATGATGACATCATCACGGGTCGCACGAGCAAGTTCTGGTTTGATTTCTGGATCGGGGTTAGCACAAGCAAAGACAACAGGGTTAGCCGCCATCTTAGATAGGTTTTCTGCTGAAAGCAGATCTGGACCTGATAGACCAAGGAATACGTCAGCGCCATCGATAGCGTCTTCAAGTGAACGCTTGTCTGTTTCAGTCGCGAAGATCGCTTTCTCTGGCGTTAGATCATCACGGCCAGAGTGGATAACGCCCTTACGGTCGATCATGTAGATGTTCTCGTTACGAGCACCCATGTTGATCAACAGTTTCATACAAGCACTAGCTGCAGCGCCAGCGCCAAGACATACAATCGATGCTTCCTCTAGCTTCTTGCCCGCTAGCTCAAGCGCGTTGATCATACCGGCAGCCGTTACAATCGCAGTACCGTGCTGATCATCGTGGAAAACAGGAATATTACAACGCTCGATCAACGTGCGTTCGATCTCAAAACACTCTGGTGCTTTGATATCTTCTAGGTTGATGCCACCAAAGGTATCCGCGATGCGAGCGACAGTATCGATGAACGCCTGTGGGCTCTCAGCATCAACTTCGATATCGATAGAGTCGATGTTTGCAAAACGTTTGAATAGAAGTGCTTTACCTTCCATAACTGGCTTAGACGCCAATGGGCCCAAGTCACCAAGACCTAGGATAGCGGAGCCGTTTGAGATAACCGCAACCAAGTTACCTTTAGCCGTGTAACGGTAAGCGTTTTCAGGATCTTTAGCGATCTCACGTACTGGCTCAGCAACACCTGGAGAGTATGCAAGAGATAGGTCGCGTGAAGTTTCAGCCGGTGTAGATAGTTCTACGCTGATTTTACCTGGCATTGGAAACTCATGGTAATCCAGTGCTGCCTGTTTAAAGTCTTGAGACATTGTAGAATCCTGAATAATTATAGGCCCACATGCAAAGTGCAAATGGACTAAGTTATGTTCTAATTTAAGGTCGTTGTGGGATGATATAAAAATAACCTCTCAGTAGAAAGGTCTAATCTAGGAAACTATCTAAGCAATTGGGCTTATAACCGTTTCACATTTTGATATGCCGTTTATCCGAAACCGGAAGTAGAAATGGTTTGTAGCGAGAACCAGGTTTTAATGATTTACGCCGATCCAAGATCCAGCCTCGCACCTCGATTGAACGACCCAATGTAAAATCGAGCTGATTGCTCCACTCTTTCGGCATTCGAACAGCCAGTCGATCATCCAATTCTAGGTAGAGATACTTTTTAGTCACATCAATCTTGGTAATCCGCCCCGACACCAGATTGAAACCACCCTTATCAACACCCTCGGCAGCAGCAACGGCGCTTGACCAGACACCTAGGCCAAGATCTTGGTCTCTTTTCAGATGAGAAGAGGCAATCTGCCAGTCGATCATTGGGGGGAACGCTGATCGCCCAACCCAGACCCTGCTGAATCAAACGTTGCGAGAGTGTTTGTGTTCCGTCGTAGAGATAGCCCAATACACGACCGTAACGATCTTTAGGCTCCGAACCTAAAAAGAGCTGTAAAGACTCAGACTCTTTTACCCAAGAGTGCAGCTGACGCTTAGCCTGCAACGCACCCTCTTCAGCTTTTGGCTTTGAATAGAGTTCAGGGGTATTAACGCCAATCAAGCGAACTTTACGGCCATCTGTAAGATGGACGGTATCACCATCAACCACTTTGGCGACACGAACCCTTTCCGATGCACCTTCGGGAGTACAACTGCCCGCGAGGGCTGACTGACAGGCAATAAAAAAGGCACTCGCGATGAGTGCCTTTTTAATGTTCTGCATGCAGAGACCCAAATTACTTCTTGAGGCTGCGAGCACCGAAGCGCTTGTTGAAGCGATCCACTCGACCACCGGTCTGAGCTTCTTTCTGCTTACCAGTGTAGAAAGGGTGACACTGACTGCAAACGTCGACAGCCATTGTGCTCTCTTTCATTGTAGAGCGAGTTGTCATTACGTTACCGCAAGAACAGTTGAAGGTAACATCGTTGTACTCTGGGTGGATACCAGCTTTCATAGTATTAAACCTCTATGTTTTATGTGCCGCCACTTAACGCTTTATGCATAAATTATGCTGCTTAAGCACCGCACGACTGACGATAAATTCGCCGGGAAATGTCAAGGCGCGCAATTATACGCAGGCACTGTACGAATAACAACCAGTAATCACCCAATAAATCTAAGCGGCTATTTCAAACAGCAAGATGGGTGCTAGACTAGCTCGTCGCTTATTAGAAAATTTAGCCATGATCGTACGTGTAGCACTACCGGTACCACTCAATCGTCTTTTTGACTATGCCACGCCCCAAGGCGTGGAGACACCGGCTGTGGGAACTCGTGTGCTGGTTAAGTTTGGACAACGCAGTTTGATTGGGATAGTCCATAGCCTCAGCGACCAGACCGATGTACCCGCCAATAAGCTAAAGCCTTTCGAAACACTACTCGATCCAGAGCCTTTGGTCGATGCTGAACAGATAAAACTCGGTGAGTGGGCGGCCAGCTATTATAAATACCCGCTCGGCGATGCCTTAATTCATCTTCTTCCCAATTTAGCACGCAAAGAGCAGCACCCCTTCTCTGAGCCTGACTACTGGCGTTTAACCGAGCAAGCCGATATCGAATCGCTACCCAAACGAGCGGTCAGACAACGCTCCCTCTTTAAACTGATTGAAAACCAACAGCCGATTAGCACCTCCACGATAAGAGAGGCGGAATTTACGTCACAGGTGCAAAAGGCGCTGATTGAATCTAGTCAGATCGAATCCTGCGCAGCGCCTGAATTGACGTCACACCAAACTAAAACTGTCCTGCCTAGCGTTGAGGGATTAGCCTTGAATGCTGAGCAACAAAGCGCGGTTGATCAGATTAAACAGAGTCAGGGGTTCAGCCCCATTCATTTAGTAGGTGTCACGGGCTCAGGTAAAACCGAAGTCTATCTACAATCCATCGAACAAGCCCTAGCCGATGGCAAACAGGTGCTAATTTTAGTACCCGAAATTGGCTTAACCCCGCAACTGGTTGAACGGTTTACCGCGCGATTCAACACAAAAATTGCGTCACTGCACTCAGGCCTAACGGATCGAATGCGCTTTGATGCCTGGCAGTCGATCCGCTCAGGCGAAACACGCATCATCATTGGCACACGCTCAGCGATTTTTATTCCTTTTACTAACTTAGGGATGATCGTCATTGATGAGGAGCACGACCCCTCCTTTAAACAGCAAGAGGGGTTCCGCTACCACGCCAGAGATCTAGCACTGGTTCGTGCGAAGCAGTTAGATATTCCGATAGTGATGGGCAGTGCGACACCAGCGCTGGAATCACTCGTTAACGTTCAGCAGGGACGCTTTAAAGAGTTACAACTGACCCGGCGTGCTGGAAGAGCAGCGGCTTCAACGTTTGAACTGCTCGATACCAAGGGGGTTGAGTTAGATACCGGTCTGGCTCCCGATATTATCAGCCGCATTAACGATCATATTACCCTTGGCAATCAAGTGCTGGTCTTTATTAATCGACGCGGTTTTGCACCAACGCTGACCTGCCAGGATTGCGGTTCAACTGTAGACTGTACACGCTGTGACGCACGCATGACGCTGCACCGCAAACCTCCGAAGCTGCACTGCCACCACTGTGATCGTCAAACGCCGATCCCCCGCCACTGTCAGCACTGCGGTAGCGATCAGCTTCGGCCGGCAGGAAGCGGCACGGAGAGAATCGAACAGAGGTTGTCCGAACTGTTCGAAGAGACCCGCATTAAACGTGTGGATCGTGATTCAACCCACTCTCGCCAAGCATTTGAATCCTTAATGAACGAGGTGAATAGTGGCGACCCCTGCATACTCGTTGGTACTCAGATGCTGGCCAAAGGTCACCACTTTCCGAACGTGACACTGGTCGTCATCGTTAATACCGACGCAGGGCTATTCAGCGCTGATGTTCGTGGCATGGAGCGAACCGCGCAACTGATCATGCAGGTTGCCGGCCGTGCAGGGCGAGCAGAACGACCGGGCGAAGTGGTACTGCAAACTCAGCATGCAGATCACCCGCTCCTCAACACTTTGGTCACCACTGGCTATCTTACCTTTGCAGAACAAGAGCTGATGAGTCGCAAGCAGGCTCAGCTCCCACCCTTTGCTTTCCAGGCAATCATCCGTGCCGAGGCAAAAAAACAGGGCTGGGCAGAAGCACACCTTATGCGTTTAAGAAGAGCACTAGAGGCCACCTACTCAAGCAGACAACTGCCTATGATTAGCGGCCCTTTTCCCTCCTACATGGAAAAGCGCGCGGGTATGTTTAGAGCGCAGCTGATGTTCACTGGACACTCTCGTTCCTCGATTCAGGGCACACTGAAAGCGGCACAAGCCTGGTTAGAGCAAGATAAAGAGTCGAGTCGTGTCCGCTGGAACATCGACATTGACCCTGTCGATAGCTTTTAAGGGCTGCAAAACGATATAATGCTGCCAAATTTGTAGTGACAGACTACACCTTCGATCTATTTCACTGAGTAAAGACATGAAAGAACAGATAGCGCTCCTGTTGAACGGCGCCATTGAAGCACTGAAAGCAGACGGAAAACTCCCCGCTGATCTTGAGCCAAACATCCAAGTTGAAAACACGCGTGACAAAGCGCACGGCGACCTAGCGACCAACCTTGCGATGACACTGGCAAAACCGGCTCGCCAAAATCCACGCGCTATCGCAGAGATGATTTTGCAAGCGCTTCCCGCTTCAACTGTCGTGGATAAAGCTGAGATTGCTGGCCCTGGTTTCATCAACTTCTTTGTCAACGACGCCGCTATCTATTCCGTGGTTGCCGATGTGTTGGAGCAGACTGACCAGTTTGGTCGCAGCAAACCAATCAACGATGATCGAGTACAGGTTGAGTTTGTCTCTGCTAACCCAACGGGTCCCTTGCATGTAGGCCATGGTCGTGGTGCCGCTTATGGTGCAACACTGGCCGATCTGCTTGAAGCTGGCGGTATGAACGTTGAGCGTGAATACTACGTCAACGATGCCGGTCGCCAAATGAACATATTGGCTGTCAGCGTCTTCCTTCGCTACCTCGAACTGCTTGGAGATACCATCACCTTCCCAGCTAACGGCTACCAGGGTGAATACATTCGTGACATTGCGGCTGGTTTAAAGTCATCACAGGGTGATGCGCTGCAATGTTCCCTAGATGATCTATACCTTGACGTCCCTGCAGATGAGCCTGCAGGTGGCGATAAAGAGCTTCATATCGACGGCCTTATCGATCGCGCTCAAAACATCCTAGGTGCACAGTACCGCACGCTATTTGATTCCGGCCTAGACTCTATCTTGAGTGACATACGTGAAGACCTAGGCGAATTTGGCGTCAACTACCAGTGCTGGTTTAGTGAGCGCTCACTGACGTCGAGCGGTGATGTAGACGAAGCCCTTAAACGCCTAGACGACAAAGGTTACCTCTATGAAGAGGGCGGCAACATCTGGTTCAAGTCAACCGACTTCGGTGATGACAAGGATCGAGTCGTTAAACGAGCTAACGGCCAAACAACCTACTTCGCGTCCGACATCGCGTACCACATGAACAAATTTGAACGCGGTTTCCACACTGTGATCAATGTCTGGGGTGCCGATCACCACGGTTACATTACTCGTGTGAAGGCGGCCATTCAGGCTCTCGGATACGACCCAGAACGTCTTGTCGTGAAGCTGGTTCAGTTCGCGATTCTTTACCGTGGCAGCGAGCGTGTTCAAATGTCGACCCGCTCCGGCTCTTTTGTCACACTTCGTGAACTTCGCGATGAGGTGGGCAACGATGCTTGTCGTTTCTTCTACGTGACACGTAAGGCGGATCAACATATGGACTTTGACCTAGACCTTGCCAAGTCAGAGTCTAAAGATAACCCGGTCTACTACATCCAATATGCTCACGCACGTATCTGCTCGGTGCTGCGCAAATTGGAGAGTGAAGGAATGGCATGGGATCAAGCGATGGGCTTGGCGTCACTTGAGCGTCTTGATAGTGAAGCGGAGCGTGATCTGGTAACCGCGTTAGGCAAATACCCAGAGACAGTTAAGCACGCTGCGGCTAACTTTGAACCCCATCAGTTGGCTAACTACCTGCGCGACCTAGCATCGGATTACCACACTTACTACAACGGTCATAAGATGCTGATTGATGATGAGGCGCTACGTAATGCACGTATCACCCTCTCTGTGGCGGTACGCCAGGTCATTGCAAATGGTCTAACCATTCTTGGCGTCTCTGCACCAGAACAGATGTAATCATGTCGAATCGAGACTTCGCATCTAAACCCAAGTCAAACAAGCCTCGTGGTGGTGCTACTCGCACGACCACGAGTGCTCGCAACAAGCCTGTTTCGCCCCAAGCTTCTGGGGTCTCTGCTGGCCTGGTGTTTGCCGTTGTCGTGGCGTTGAGTCTGCTTGCCGGTCTGATCTTTTTCCTGATTCAACAACCAGCACCTACCGCTACCCCTAAAGCGACACAACAGGTGCCAACACAAGACCCCGTCATTCCAGCACAGGTAGAACCGCGCCAACCGGGAGAGTCTCTGCCTCTAGATAACATCGATCTTGAGTCTCAAGATGAACGGTTTGGCTTCTACAAACTGCTCGAGGAGAGTGAAGTCAAAACACCTGAAGAGTCCGCTTATGTCTCGACGCCAAAGACCGCTTCATTGGATGCTGTCTATCGATTGCAGACAGGCTCTTTCCGCAATGCTCGCGATGCTGAAGCTCAGCGTGCACGACTCGCCTTATCGGGCCTGCCCAATGTGACCATGTCCCGCACAGAGGGAAGCAATGGTGTTTGGTATAGAGTATCAACAGGTAACTTCTCAACCTACAACGAGTTAAAGAGCGCCACCGCTAAACTCGAGAAGCTGAACATTCATCCGGTTAAACGCAAAGTAAACTAGAAACGTTACGAACAAGTGCGACCCGCCTAGCCTTGAAAAAAGCCGATTCATCCCAATCAATGCAGATAAGCTTATGATTGGGAATCACTCTAATGACCACTATTGTTTCTGTTCGCCGCGATGATCAAGTCGTTGTAGGCGGCGACGGCCAAGTCTCTCTGGGCAATACCGTAATGAAAGGTACTGCTCGCAAAGTTAATGTCATCGATAAACACAAAGTCATCACAGGCTTTGCTGGCAGCACCGCCGATGCAATTACGCTGCGTGACCTATTTGAACAACAGCTCGACAAACACCAAGGTAACATTGTGAATGCGGTTATCCATCTTGCTCGTGAGTGGCGTTCCGATCGTGTTCTGCGCCGCTTAGAGGCGTTAATGCTGGTGGCAAACTCAGAGAAGACCTTCCTGATCTCGGGTAGCGGCGATGTGATCGAACCTGAAGATGGTGTCATTGCGATCGGTTCAGGGGGTAACTATGCCCTTGCAGCGGCTCGCGCGGTGGTTGATAACAGTGAACTGAACGCACGTGATATCGTTGAGAAAAGTCTTCAAATCGCGGCCGACATCTGTGTCTTCACCAATGCCAATCTAACCATCGAACAACTCGAGTCTGTCGCTTAAGGAGATTTACATGTCAGCTATGACCCCTCGCGAGATCGTATCAGAACTCGATCGTCACATTATTGGTCAGGATTCCGCTAAACGCTCTGTAGCAATCGCGCTTCGAAATCGTTGGCGTCGCATGCAACTTAATGAAGAGATGCGCGGCGAGGTCACCCCTAAAAACATTCTGATGATCGGCCCCACTGGGGTAGGTAAGACAGAGATTGCCCGTCGTTTGGCGAAACTTGCCAACGCGCCTTTCATTAAGGTTGAAGCAACGAAATTCACCGAAGTGGGCTATGTAGGTCGTGATGTTGAAACTATCATCCGCGATCTTGTCGACCAATCCATTAAAATGCTGCGTGAGCAAGCGATCGAGAAGAACAAATTCCGTGCTGAAGAAGCCGCCGAAGAACGCATTCTTGATGCTTTGTTGCCAGAAGCACGCCCAATTGGCAGTGAAGAGTTAGACAAGACAGACTCGGCAACACGACAGATCTTCCGCAAGAAATTGCGTGAAGGTCAGATCGATGACAAAGAGATCGAGATTGAAATCGCTCAACCCAAAGTGGGCGTTGAGATTATGACACCACCCGGCATGGAAGAGATGACCAATCAGTTGCAGAGTCTCTTCGCCAACATGGGACAGGATAAGAAGCAGTCACGTCGTCTTAAGGTATCAGAGGCCTTTAAGCTTCTGACTGAAGAAGAGGCGGCTAAGCTGATCAAAGAGGACGACCTAAAACAGCAAGCGCTGGAAGCCGTTGAGCAGAACGGCATCGTCTTTTTAGATGAGATCGACAAAGTGTGTAAACGCGCCGAATCTGGCAATGCGGATGTGTCACGTGAAGGCGTACAACGCGATCTTCTGCCTCTGATTGAAGGGTGCACGGTCAGCACCAAGCACGGCATGATTAAAACCGATCATATTCTGTTCATAGCGTCAGGCGCTTTCCACTTGGCTAGACCATCCGATCTGATCCCAGAACTTCAGGGCCGTTTACCCATTCGTGTAGAACTTGAAGCACTGACACCTGAAGATTTCTCGCGCATTTTAACCGAACCAAAAGCAGCTCTCACTGAGCAGTATAAAGCTCTAATGGCCACTGAAGGCGTTTCGATTGAGTTTACTCAAGAGGGCATTCAGCGTATTGCCGAACTCGCTTGGTCGGTGAATGAGAAGACAGAAAACATTGGCGCTCGTCGTCTGCATACCATGATGGAGCGCCTACTCGAAGAGCTCTCTTTCAGTGCAGCAGATAAGAGTGGTCAAACTGTCGAGATAGATCGTAAATTTGTCGATAAGTACCTAGGTGAACTCAGCGCCGACGAGGATTTGAGTCACTACATTCTGTAATACGAGGTTACGCTATGAGCTCAGTACCCATGCCAAAACAGATCCACCTTCATAAACGCTCGAAGACCCTTGAGTTAGTGTATGAAGATGGCAGTTTTGAGCTGACCGCCGAGTTTTTACGCGTTCATAGCCCCTCTGCGGAGGTGCGTGGGCATGGTATTGGTCAAGAGGTACTGCAAACCGGCAAGCGCTTGGTTGGCCTTAAAGGCGTCGAAGCGAGTGGTAACTATGCTCTCAAATTGATCTTTGATGATGGTCACGATTCTGGGCTCTATACCTGGGCCTACCTCCACGACCTCGCTCACAATCAAGAGCAGTATTGGAATGACTATCTGGCTCGACTGAACGAAGCGGGTGCTAGCCGAGACAATGGAATGATTGCGATCGGTTAACGACAAGCTGCCGTACTGTCGTTACAATAGCCCCATTGAAACGTTAAGTGGATCAAATCCCATGTCAGACAATCATAAGAACACCACTCACTTTGGCTACCAAGAGGTGCCGGTTGACGAAAAAGTTAACCGTGTTGCCGATGTATTCCACTCGGTAGCAGCAAAATACGACGTGATGAATGACCTGATGTCGGGCGGCATTCACCGAATTTGGAAACGCATCACCATCGAAAGTTCTGGCGCTCGTCCTGGCCACAAGATCCTCGATATCGCTGGCGGTACAGGCGACCTGACACGTCGATTCGCACAGATCGTCGGACAATCAGGTAAGGTAGTGTTGGCAGATATCAACGACTCCATGTTGAAGGTGGGTCGCGATAAGCTGATCGACAAGGGTGTTGCCGGCAATGTTGAGTACGTACAAGCCAACGCAGAGTGCCTCCCTTTTGAAGACAATACCTTTGATATCATCACCATCGCCTTTGGCCTGCGCAACGTGACCGACAAAGATGCGGCCCTGCGTTCCATGAACCGAGTTCTAAAACCCGGTGGCAAATTGATGGTGTTAGAATTCTCTAAAACCGAAAATCCATTGCTGACAAAAGCCTACGACTTCTACTCATTCAACCTACTTCCTAAAATGGGTCAGTTGATTGCCAATGATGCTGAAAGCTACCGCTACTTGGCCGAATCGATTCGCATGCACCCTGATCAAGAGACCCTTAAAGGTATGATGGACAGTGCTGGATTTGTGCAGACACGTTACCGAAACCTGACCCAAGGTATCGTCGCACTCCACACCGGAATTAAGCCGTAACAAAGCGAATTGAGGGGTTAGGTTTATGAATCTGATCGATGCGACTCTGACTGGCTCCATTGAATCAGCGATAAACGCGTATCTTTCCACACGCCCTAGTGCTCGTAACACACTGAGTAAACTCGCTGGTCAAAGTTTAGGCGTGACCCTACTGCCCCAAAACCTGATGGTCACACTGATATTCGGCAACGATCAGGTCAGCGTTATGCGGGAATTTGAGGGAGAACCGACCACTCAACTAACCGGTTCTGCCTCTGATCTTATCAAACTGCTGAAAGACCCCAACTCCGTTATGTTCGGTCAAGGCGTTGAGGTAAAAGGCGATTCTGCACTTCTACAACGACTCTCTCATGCCTTTGATAACCCAACCTTAGACTGGGAAGATTGGTTAGCGGATCAAATTGGCGATCTACCGGCCGCTATGATCATGAAGCCGATCAATCAATCGCTAGAGTGGGCAAACAGCAGCCAACAAACACTCACCATGACCGCCAAAGAGTATCTCCAAGAGGAGATCAATCTACTACCAACACGGGTTGAGTTTGAAGGTTTTGTTGACGACGCTCGACAACTGAAACAGAAAACTGAATTAATCGAGCGCCGCTTGAAGAGTGTGTTGAAAGGCTCTTAGAAAGGCTTCACAACGACAAAGATAAGAATTGGCACGAAAATGAGCAGCGGCAACTCATTAAAGAGTCGAAAGTAACGCCCACTCTGAGTAAGCTCATCACGCTTTAATCTCTGCAGGTAAGATCGGCACCAAAAATGGAATCCGATCAAAAAGCCTACAAACAGCAATTTGGCATGTATCCAACCACCACTGAAGCCATAGCCTAGCCATAACCAGAGCCCCAGGCCTAAGGTAAATATGGCCATTATGGTCATGAAACCGTAGAGCTTTGACGCCATAATCGACAAACGTGCAACATCTTGGCCTGCCGTTTTGCCTTCAACATAGTGCACGAATATGCGGGGTAGATAGAAAATACCTGCCATCCAGCTCGTCATCGCCAGAATGTGGAACATTTTAATCCAAAGCATTGGAACTCCTTAAAAACTTACCAGGGGATTGTAGAGCCATCCCAAGCTAAAAATTGACCACTAGGCCCTCCGCGAGCG
>AACY020309007.1_pt1 | contig 12994 bp, 11 predicted proteins | sample 267378 | NCBI WGS metagenome assembly AACY02 (sample SAMN02954345, study PRJNA13694) | marine metagenome | biome: aquatic; feature: ocean; material: water; isolation source: isolated as part of a large dataset composed predominantly from surface... | reverse complement strand
CCACCACCCATTCACCCGATCCCGCTTCACACCCCACCCGCTCGGGGCGTTCACAAACACCATCGCCGGCTGGAAACACCCACGCGCGAAACACCCCCACCCCGTGCGGGTGTCTGTGTCCACGGCGCCCGCGCACGACCACGAACCATTCCGCCCCCACACATCCACCCACGTCACTATGTCGGCTCCCGCAGGAACTACCGCCGGCAGCGCGTGACACCAACACCCAGACCCTTCCTCCGGTTCCCACCGCACAACCGCGGGGCGCCGGCACCCCAGCGGCGGGTATTCGTATCCTTCTAGCAGCACACGAAAACTGCGCGCGTCTCGGTTAGTACTTAACTGCAGGTCACTCCCGCGATCGTGCTCGCCAACGCTGCTCGTATCGCTGGTTTCCCTGCCGGCGAACAGCACACACCCGCACCGCTCGCACACCCACGCCCCGCCGGCTTGCCGCGACATACCCACCCGCCCCAACCACTCCGCGAGCCACTCTTGTGTGGATAGATGCGCCGTTTCACTCGAGGGCGCGGACACTGAAACGGAAGCCATACTGCAAATATGGGCTTCCCGGCGTTTCGACTAGTGGACTACCGCACCACCAGCAGAGTCTCCACCGTCGGATCGGAAGCATAAGCAACCAGCACCCCGCTGCGTTGCGCCGACGCCACCACCTCCAACACCTCACGCGTCACCACTTCCCCTGGCGCCAACGCCGGGACCCCCGGCGGGTAAGGGGACACAAGTTCCGCACACACCCGCCCCACCGCATCCCCCACCGGCACGCGAACCGTGTCCGCGAAATACGCCTCCCGTGGACTCATCGCCACCACCGGATCCACCATCCACACATTCACACCACCCGGACCACCACCGGCACCCCGTGGATCCGCTGCCGAACCGGCACGCACGCACTCCCCGAGAACCTCCACTAATACCTCCCCGAACTGCCGCACCACGGCAGGGTCATCGACCAACGTGAAATGCGGAATCAAAAGATCCCGCGACACCATCTCCAACACATACCCGCGGGAGCGCAGCACCTCCGCCACCAACACCCCATCCACACCGATGCTGGCTGTCGACAACGGCAGCGACATCGGATCCACCCGCACGTGCTCCAAACACACCCCCGGGAACTCCCGCGATAAGCGCAACCGCACCTCACCCACCGCCGCGAGCACACCATCAAGTAGCCGCTCACCATGATGCTGGAGTAGCGAACGCGACACATCAATGCTCGCCAACACAGATGCGGGGGGAGAAGTGGTCTGCGTCGCATCCACGCCCGCACTCAACCGGTCCGTGTCCACCAATCCTGCGCGCGCCACCACGAGCGCCGACGGCGACAACCCCACCAGTGCCTTATGCGCACTCGCCACCATCACATCCGCGCCCTGCTGTAACGCGTGCCCAGGTAGCCCAGGGTGGAAACCGAAGTGCCCCGCCCACGCCGCATCCACCACTAACGGCACCTTGTGCTCCCCGGTCACTGCCGCGATAGCCCCCACATCGCCCACGGTTCGCGCGTACGACGGATCTCCCACGAACACCCCCACCGCGCCCGGATGGCGGGTTAACGCGTCACGCACCGCACTCGCATCCACCCCCACCGGTACACCCGAGAACGGATCCACCGTCGGGCGCACCCACACCGGCACCGCACCGGAAAACACCAACCCCATCAACACCGACTTATGCAAACTCCGCGACACCACCACCTCCTCACCAGGACCAGCGACCGCCAGCAGCGTCGCCTGATTCACCGCCGAGGAACCATTCACACTAAACCGCGCAATATCGCCTCCCCACAGCGAGGCCGCCGCACCTTCCGCCGCCGCCACCGTGCCCACGCTCGGCACCCGCATATCCGCGTTCAACCACACCGGGGTGTCCGCGCCCCACGCTCCCGCACGAGACTCAAGAGTCCCGTTCGCGGTCGCGTACCAGCCGCCGCGTTTATGCCCCGGCAGCGCCAACCGGGTCACGCCACTATCGCGGTCCCGTAGATACGCCTCCCATAACACCGCATCGCCGGCGGGTAGTGAGGAAAGGAAATCAGCGGACACGACCACTCGTATCGGCTAGTACATCTCCTCATTTGACACGGAGACACACCGATACCTGCGGTATGTCCTCCCAACCCACCGCCCACGAACTTGCCCACCGCCCCCATGCGGCGCAACACACGCTCCGGCTTGCCTACGCCCGCACCTACCACGAACCCGCTAGCCCCGACGGGGTATTGCTCGACCACGCCACCATCACGCACCGCACCCCCGACACCATCCGGCTCGCCGCCATCGACCCCGCTATCGCCTTCGACCCCCACCAAGCAATCCCGGGAATCCATACCGCACTCGAAGTGTTCGATACCGCCACTAGCCCCGACGAAGCACTCATCGAAGCCAACAAGCGACTCAACACCCCCGGGCGTACCCGCAGCGACGGGTACGCCCGCTACGCCGCCGTCATCGCCGACTGGAACCCCACCCGCGGCACCCTCACCGCCGCGCAAGCAGCCGACTGCGAAGTATGGACACGCGACACCCACACCGGTGAATGGACACCCCTGTTCCCCGAACACATGCTCACCCCCACCATCCGCGAACACTGGGAAACCCACGCCCCACCCCAACACGACCGGCAGGCACACCTCGCAGCCCACGACCACATCCTCGGCACCCCCGGCGCGTGGCTCTGCGCACCCCTCGGACAATTCCCCGGCATCCACTTCCGCACCGCCACCGCACACAACATCAACGCCGTAGCCGTATGCACCGACGGACTCACTGCCACCTCCGACACCTTCCACGACCTAGACGCGTGGATCGAGCACCTCCACGACCGCCCCGAGGATTGGCCCCACGCACACCCTCACGGAGACCTCGCCATCGCTATCGCCTGGCTTCCCGACAGCCCACCGGCATAACCACACACAGGACGCGCATCGCGTCGCGAGCAAAACAGAACCAACCACCCACACCGCCGATGAGTACAAGTATGGGAACACTCCGCGACGCCACACGCCGCCGCCTCACCGCTGCCGCCCATCTCGCTCAGGTAGCAGCCCGCCGCACCTACACCACGGCACTATGGGGCGTCAGCACCGTCGCCGACCAGCAACACGCCCGCGCCCACACCCTGCTCACCCGCACCCCCGGCGCGCCCCTCCCACTCACCGAACTACGCATCAGTAGCCAAAACGGCGAAGACGGCGTCTTGTGGGAACTGTTCACACACATACGACGCAACCCCTACTTGGGAACTTTCGTTGAGATCGGCGCCCACCCGCAGCAAAGCACCGCACTGTTCCTCGCCCAACGCGCCGGCTGGTCCGGGCTATTCCTGGATGCGAACCGGGACCGAGTCGAAGGAATGAAACGCGTCTTCCACAACCGCACCGACATTACTTGCCAGCGCGCCACCGTCACCCCAAACAACATCACAGTCTTCCTCACAAACCAGCCACGCGACCTTGATCTGTTGTGCATCGATATCGACGGGGCCGACTCCTACCTCGTGGAGGCGCTCCCGCGAGCACCAAAAGTCCTTGTCGTGGAAATCAACTCCACCCCCGGGCGGGAGAACTATCGCCAATCTCACCAAAGGCAATGGGATCGCTCCTCTACCTTCGGCACCGGCATCACCCGCATGGATGAGATATGCGCAGCCCACAATCTCTCTCGCGTGTATGTGGAGTCCACCGGCGCGAATGCGTTCTATGTCCGAGACGACTACCTGCAAAGACTCCGGTACACGAAGGTTCCTTACGCCGTGACCGCGAACTACTTCGGGCTAGGGCTACACCACCCCCACCGCCTGACGGGCGACCACCGCGAGCCATCACACAAACCCCTCTTCCACCTATAGCCACCACAGAACACACCCCGGACGTGACCACAACATGAGTAGCCCACACCAGCCACCCCCCAGACTCCGCACTCGTGTCACCGCAGCGTTCGCTGTTCTCACCGCCGCTGCCGTCGCCGTCGTGCTGTACGGGGCGTGGGTGCAGTGGGAAGCGCTACTGTTCTGGTCCTCAGGAACAGCCGGACTGTCCGACTTCGACGTGTACCGGCAGGCAGCCTTCAGTGTTCTTGACCAGCAACCCCTCTACGAGGGGAAACGGTTCATCACCGGGGACGGCAACCAGTACGACTGGACCTACACCCCTTTCGGGGCGCTTCTTATGACCCCTTTGGCGTGGCTCCCGCGGGTCGTCGCGGATAACGCGTGGATCACAGCGAACCTAGCCGCGCTCGCCGTGATCACGTGGATATCGTTCCGCGCGCTCATCTCTCGGCTCACGAACCATAAGCCGCTGGTGCTCCTGGCGTTCACATTCGCGATGCTGACTCTCGCCCCGGTCTCCGAGGCCTTAGGTCTCGGACAACTGGGCATACTTCTCATATTCGGGGTGCTCGTCGACGCGGTGGTGCTCGCCGAACGGCGCTCCCGGTGGACCGGGGTACTCGTTGGGCTTGGAACGGCAGTGAAACTCACTCCCGGCGTGTTCATCGTGTACTGGATTATCACCCGCCAATACCGTGCCGCACTCACTGCCACCGCAACCATTCTCGCCGCGTGGAGTATCGCCGCGGTACTGCTGTGGCAGGACTCCTTACAGTATTTCGCCGGACTGCGGTTCCTTAACCTCACCGGTGAGATAGGAGACTTCACCTTCTCATCGTGGAACCAGTCCCTGTACGCGATGATCGGACGGTACACAACCGCCGGCTACGGGCTATGGCTCCCCATAGCGGCCGTGCTCATCGCCGTGACCTACACGGTCGCATACCGGGCGTGGAAGCACAACAACCTTCTCCTCGCCGCCGCGAACGTGGGAATGATGACAGTGCTGGTGTCCCCGATCTCGTGGATACACCACGCCATCTGGGTCATTCCCGCCCTCGGCGCGATCGTCGGCGACGGGCGGCGGCTCCCCTTCACCGCGGCAGCCCTCACCCTCGGATTCCTCGCCACATCCCCCACACGCCAACAACCGTTCTTCAACAACTACGAAATATGGGGACTGAGTTTCGTCCTCCTCTACATAGTCACACTGATCACTACTCTATCCTCTGACGACACAGGGCGCCAGCAAGAAACATCCCCCACCCATTCACGCCACACACAACCAGCCGCAGAAACACCAGATACTTAACGCGCACTCACTGTTATGTGGAAAATCTCAAACAGGGACGCGTTCCACCCCAGTTTCGGGATCGGATACCGGGTCGCCGCCACTTGATCCCCCCGAAACACAGCCGTGATCATCTCCCGCATCCCCGGATAATGGTTACAGTGATCTCGGTACACCGTGCCTAAATGATCCTGACCAAACTTCCGCGCCTTCGGAACCATCACACACCGCCGCGCCAACCGTAATGCCATACCCGGCTCCGTGGGAACCAAAATACTGACCCTGCCTTCAGGTTTCACTACCCGCCGCCACTGCCGCAGTGCCTCCTCCGGCTCCGCGAGATGCGCCAGCAGGCACGTAGCCACCAACCGATCCACTGAGTCGTCGGCGAAACCGTCAAGCGTGGTCGCGTCAGCAGCCTGCGATATCACCGGCATACCCCGAACCCAACGCTCCGAAGGCCCCAGCAACTCCGGGTCAATGTCGGTTTCCCAGTAGGTGTCCCACGTGCCCTCCGCGAACTGTGCGTGCTGCCCAGCGCCGGCCCCCACTTCCAAAACAACCGGGAAATGCTCACCCCGGTAGGGGCGCTCCATAAGAGAATGCGTGATCCGCGAATACACTCCCACGGCTCCGGTGTACATAACATCCTGATACGCGTCTCGGTAGTAGCGGTCGACAGACACATCACCGCGTGGGTTTCTATTCACAAGCGAGGTATCGGCCCGCACCCACACTGCCATTACCCCCGTCGACGCCGATACCCCTCAAATGGAGCACGAGTAGCCCGTCCCCGTTCGTCTAACCGGCAAGACACCGGATTCTGGTTCCGGCAATCGAGGTTCGAATCCTCGGCGGGGAGCCCCACCCTCCCGGCGTCCAACCCGCCGCCGATACCTCCCGCAAGGGAAATTCCCGCCGATAAGCACACCAACTAGTTGTTCGTGCGAAGCACTAATAGCGCGAAGGAGCAGGAACTATGGGGCACTACATCAGCAACCTACGCGACATTGAATTCACGTTGTTCGACGTGTTCGATCTGTCTGACCGTCTCGAGCGGGGTCCATTCGCTGAAGTAGACGCGGACACCGCGCGGGTGGTGTTGGAGGAAGTGGACCGTCTCGCGCGCGGACCGCTAGCGGAGTCGTTCGATGACGCGGACCGTAACCCGCCCGTTTACGATCCCGCCGCCCGCACTGTGACTCTCCCAGAATCGTTCCGCCGCTCTTATGAGGCTCTTATGGAGGGGGAGTGGTGGCGGCTCGATGTGCCTCCGGCGCTGGGTGGGATGGGTGCGCCGCCGTCGCTGCGGTGGGCCGCCAGCGAACTCTTGCTCGGGTCGAACCCGGCGGCGTTCTTCTACATGGCGGGGCCGAACTTCGCGGGGCTCCTCCACGCTTTGGGTACTCCCGACCAGCAGCGCCTCGCCGAACTGATAGTCGAGAACGGGTGGGGGGCGACGATGGTGCTTACCGAACCGGATGCTGGCACGGATGTGGGTGCCGGGCGCACCACGGCACACGACAACGGCGACGGCACATGGAACATCACCGGCGTGAAACGGTTCATCACCTCGGGGGAGCACGACCTCGCGGACAATATTGTGCATCTGGTGCTCGCGCGCCCCGAAGGAGCCGGACCCGGCACTAAAGGGCTGTCGCTTTTCATTGTCCCGAAGTACCACGTGGATCTAGACACTGGTGAGTTGGGGGAACGCAACGGCGTGTACGCGACGAATCTGGAAAAGAAGATGGGGTTGAAGGTGTCCGCGACCTGCGAACTTACGTTCGGCGCGGAGCACCCGGCCGTGGGCACACTCTTGGGTGAGGTGCATGACGGTATCGCGCAAATGTTCAAAGTCATCGAGTACGCGCGGATGATGGTCGGCACGAAAGCGATCGCCACGCTCTCCACCGGTTATTTGAACGCACTCGAGTACGCGAAAACCCGCATCCAAGGTGGGGACCTCGCCGCAATGGGCGACAAAACCTCACCCCGCGTTCCCATCATCCGCCACCCCGCGGTGCGGCACATGCTCATGACACAAAAAGCCTACGCGGAAGGGATGCGGGCGCTGGTGTTGTACAACGCGTACTGGCAAGACATCATCGCCCTCCACGATGACGCTGATGCGGGCGCGGGGCTACCGGACCGTGACCTCGCCGAACGCATCAACGACCTACTGCTGCCTGTCATTAAGGGCGCCGGGTCGGAACGCAGCAACGAACTACTCGCCTTGTCGCTGCAAACATTCGGCGGATCCGGGTACCTACAGGACTACCCGATTGAACAGTACCGCCGCAGCACCCAAATCGACACTTTATATGAGGGACCCACGGCCGCCCAGGCACTAGACTTACTGTTTAGAAAAATATTCCGCGACCAGTTCCACGCCATCACCCACCTCGCCTCCCTTATCGAAGACACCATCAACACTTCCCCCGACGACCCGCACGACGACCCACTCGAGCCCGCCCGCGCACACCTCGCCACCGCGCTCACCGACACCCAAACAACACTCGGGAAACTAAGCGAATGGTCCCTCATCGCGCAGCAAGGCGACTCGAAAGAAATCTACAAAACCGGGTTGAACACAGACACGTTCCTCATGATGGTCGGTGACCTACTGATCGGTTGGCTGCTTATTCGGCAAGCCACGGTCTCCCACACATATCTCACAGCACCGGATGCTGGCGGTCTCCCCGAGTCTGATCGTGATTTCTATGCCGCCAAGATTGTGACCGCGAACTGGTTCGCCGCGAACCGGCTACCCCTCGTGTCCGCGCAACGCGCCATCATCGAAAACACGAACCTCGAAATTATGGATATCCCCGACACCGCCTGGTAACGACACGAACACCACCATCACCGCCCTCGGCATAGAGCCAGATTCTCTAGTCCTTCGCGAGTAGGAAGTCGATCTCATCTAACTCCCACCCGGCAGACAGTTCTTTCCCGGTCATCGCCGAGAAGGTGCGCATTTTCTCCCGCAGCGCGTGTTCCCCTTCGGGCAGCGAGGACACGATGTCGCGGCGGCGCTGCCGCAACTCCGCGTGCGTCACCCGCCGGCTCTTCGCTTGGGGTGCTCGCTTCCCACCGAGAGTCGACGAGTTCTTAGACGGCTGGAAGCCTTGACGTCTTTCCTGTGCGTTATCTCCTCGAGGCACTACCACTCACCTGCTTCCCTGCGTGCTCTCGCCGGTGTTATCGCTATCGGCGGGGGAGGGGTGTGGCTGCCACCCGTGGGGGGTTTCCCGGTCCGCCCCGGTCGCCAGGTTCACCCACGACGAGCCACCCTGCAGGATGTTGTTCACCGGCGGGCGCAAGTGGCTGACTTCTTCCCGCCACGCTTTCGGTAGCAGCGGCATCCGCTCGGCACGCTCGTTCGCTTTCACCCACACGCACCGCATCTCCGGAACAACCTCACACCCACCATCGGGGCGCACCCCACCACACGGACCATTCCGCAACGTTTTCGGGCACGTCATCGGGCAGGTCATTCCCGTGGAATGCAGCACGCACTGCCCGCACATGCGGCAATCCCACACCGGTTTCTTCACCGCGTGCTCCACCGCCACCACAACCGGCAACAGTTTCCCTACAAGCCCACTCACGTGTCACACCTTCCCACCGATTCGAACTTGCGACACGACGCGCGCCGCGTCTGTGATTCCTATCGGCGCGACTAACCGGAGGCAGGAAAACTAGGGGAGCAGCGCGCACGGTAGGCGCCCAGTGGTCGGCTCAAACACCTCCACGTGCGGCATCGGCCAATCAGGAGTGAACACCACATCCACGTGACCGTCGGGGTTAGCCGCGCAACTACCAATAATGCGTTGCGCCTCCACATTCCACGGCGGTGACGCGTGCACCCGCCACGGCGACGACGGGAAAGCCGGCGCCCACACGAACACCAAAACCGCAGCAGTAACAACACCAGCAACCGTCGGATTTCTCCACTGCCGCGCCGCCACCAAGATCATCCCCGCCGCTAGCCACAACAGCACCGGCAGCACAAAATACCGGTTATTGGCGTCACCGGTGACCGCCGGCACCGCCCCCACAAACACACCCGCCACGATCAACACCGCGGCAGCATCCCTCCGCGCATCCCTACGAATCAACAACCACCCGGCAACCACACAACCCACCAGCAGCAGGAACCAGCCGGTGAGCGTCTGCACAGGTGTGGTGAATATGCCGAACACGGTGCTTTCCCCAAACGACACACCCGGCCACACCGTCCCCACCGCGACCGGTAAAGCATCCACCCAGCCACGCACATTCTCGAAAGTGATAGTTGTGTCGCGTTGATGCGACGCAGTCACCATCACAAAACCCTGCAGCAGCAGCCCTGCGAACAGCCCGCCGGAAACAATCCACAAGGAGCGGGGACGTATGCGTTTCCGCCACGCCACCACCGCCAACGGCACCACCAACACCACCGCCAACGGGATAGTCACCGCCGACAAGAACACACCCCCCGCAGCCCACCACGGTCCACGACGCGGCGTCCACGAGACGAGAACAATCAGCATCGTGAACAGCAGCGGCATGTAGACCGAGGCGTACACATTCACGGCTTCGAAACCGACGATCGGCGCGGCAGCAGGCAATAACGCGACAAGCGCAGCCCACACCCACGTCATCGCTAAGCCGCGCACCAAAGACACGAACACCACAACCGCGAGCACCCCGACACTGACCGCAGCGACACTGTTCGCGACGACCGCCCACGAATCAAGCGGGGACAACGCCACCACGGTTCCTAGGAGTCGCGGCGCGGTAGCGAGATACCCGGCATACGGGTCAGCCAGGCACGCGACAGCACCCACCTTCAGGACACAAAGCGGAAAAATGCCGTCCTCGGCGAACAACACGGTGCTGAAGGTTTCCGGGTTGCGGGTTAGTACCCGGGCGGCAGACATCCCCGCCGCCAGCACCCCCACACAGGCGGCAGCAACCCACACCCAGACACTCGAACGCTGTTCGTGTCGCGTCCCTAGTGCCGCCGGAGGGGTTGCGTCCCGCGCGGGTGCGATATCCATAGGGGAGCCATCGTCCCGCCACCCCACTCGCGTTTGAGACTACGCGTGGTACCCGGTGGAGCCGGCGAAATACGTGCGGGCTTGCTGCTCGGTGAGCCCGTGCGTTTCGGCGAGCCCCGCGGCGATCTTATTCTGATACGCCACCGATGGGGGGTTGCTGTGCACGGGCCACGGATCCTTCTTGCCCTCCTGCTTCCCGGTGGTGGGGGAGTCTCGGCGCACGAAATACCCATCGGGGTTGATGGCGTGCTGCCCGGCGCGTGCCTGTGCCGTGGTGAACGGTCCGGTGAAAGTAAAAACCGGCGCGCCCCGGTAATCCCCCACATGCACGAGTTTGCCGTATGTTCCTGGTTCGGTGTGGCTGCCGTCTTGAAGCAGCCGGGGCAGGTCAAGTTTCCGCGACCCGGGCGCTTCGTCGCATTCCTGCGCCACCACATCATCGAACTGATCCGCGGTCACACAGTACGCCCGCCCCAACGATTTGCCCTGAGTGCTGGTGTCCAAGAACGCCACCCCACCCCCTTCCCACACTTTCGACTCGCCGGCATAATGCACGGTGCCGTTCAACGCCACCGGAATATCGCCACTCGGGGGAGTGGTATCCCGGCAACCGTCATAGGTGCGGGTTGCTCCTTCCGGCTGCCCACCAGCGATGTATGCGGCGAACCGGTCGGCGAACAAGTTCGAACCGAACGACGCGTAATACACCCGCGTCGGTCGACCCTCACCATCCAAGTCGTATTCGTTCGCCTGCGCGCCAGGCGGATCCAAATTGACGATCCCCGGCACGTTCGCTATCAGTTCCTGCTGCGCCACCCGCCGCTGCACCACCCCCGGGTCCGCCGCGAAGTCAGCATCGGTGAACCCTTCCAATCTCAGATCATCGCGTGCCTGCTTACTGGCTTCCGCAGCCCTCTCCTTATGCAGCAACACATCCGCGTCGGCGATAGCCTGCGCATCTGAAGTGCAGATACCTTCCGCTTCGAGTTCCCGCACCCGCCGCCTCCAAGCGCCTTTAGCCTCAACCATTCTCGCCGGATCATGGTTCTGCCGGAACGTGTCGAAAGACTCCAGATACGACGCCGCATCCACTTCTACGGCGGCACCGTCAGCAGGCTCACCCTGCTGCACGCCGGCGGTGGGTTCCTGCATGCCGCGGCGATCCGGGGCGAACTGCCCACCCTTCGACGAGCCTTCCGGGTGCCGCTTCGGTTTACGCCGCACCGCAACGCGCCTTCCTGTCATCTACTGTCATAGGTCGTATTCACCCCAACTGTTAGATGAACCATTGCGAGGCTCGACCCCGCTGACTTTAAGTTCATCCACGGAACCCGCGCCCTTACCCGCGGACCACTGAAACGTCACGTGCGGATGTGGTTCTGTTTTCCGGTAACCCTCGGGGACACCACGAATCGCAACCGCCATCATCCCGTGCTCGTATTCACTGATTTGCGCGGCAACAACGACCGGTTCACCGTTGTTGGTGATCTTGTGTTTCTCCACCACGCCGGTAACTTCACGGGCTAGATTCTGCCCACTCACGTGGGACGCCGTACGCTCATCGGGCGCGGTGTACCGGGCGTAATCCAAATGTTCGGCGATACGTTCAGGTTCCTGGAATTGGATACCGGTTTCCGCCTGCGCCTTATTCAACCCACTCAGATCATTATCGAAGTGGCGTTTCTTTTCCGCCTCTTCGTTCATGTTCTTCCAGTGCCGGCGCATCTCCACGCCGCCGTATGCCAGACGCCCCACGATCAGCAGCGCGCCCGCCGCCGCCAGCCACACCACCCCACTGGCAACCGCGCCCACGCCGACCGCCACACCCGCGGCCGTAATTTTCAGGCTCCTCCGCGCCCCCGGATGGTCAATGAAGTCATCCACTTTGTCCCGCCACGACCGGCGATCCTCCATATTCACCTGCGGTGACCCGTTGATCCGCTCGTGCATCCCCCGATACTGGGCAGAAGCATCCTCCAGGGTGCTATCCGTCGCAGAACCCACGCCCGACGCGGGGGAGGAGAGTCCGCCGACCGCGGAGGTGGGAGCCTGCGCGCCCTTCGTGGTTCTCACAAACCCCTGAACATTTTTACGAACATTTAGGTTTTTGCGCTCTCTTGGCATGCTGCCCACGGCTTTCTGCTCGGTTTCCCTACAAGAGGGCTCTAACGGAAAACCGCCGCGTCGGCTATCCCCGGACACTCCTGGCTTTGCCACCGCCGGCAGGCATATCAAGCAGCGGCTAACACCACCCGCCCGCGCCTACCCTCCCGCCATATCCCCGCGAGCACCACGAACGCGAGCACCGCGGCGAGCAGATTTGGCAGCCACAACGCCGCCCGCGCCTCCCACACCCCATACCCGCACCACAACCCCGCCAACACCAGATTCGACAGCCACGCCCACACCCCCACCCCCGCGACAGACCGCCACCGCCACACCCGGATCGCCTGCGGCACCGACGCCACCAACAACAACCCACCGGCAATAAACCCATACGCATCCGGGTTGCCCCACCCCGCCGCCGTCACGACCGCGGCCGCGGAACCGGCGAGCAGCGCGTTCCTGCCCTGCGGTCGTGGCTCCCGATGAACCCGCCACACCACGTAGGTGAACGCGCCACAAAACACCACCGCCGGGGGAACCTGAAACACCACACCCCCCAACACCCCGAACAGCACATACGCGTACGAAGCCACCAACCCCAGCCACGCGAACCCCGCCGACACTCCCCGCGTCGACGCCGCGCGCCAGGTGTCGGTGAACCGCAACACCCCCGACCCGGTCGACGCGACCGACG
>AACY020306774.1_pt1 | contig 12995 bp, 13 predicted proteins | sample 267378 | NCBI WGS metagenome assembly AACY02 (sample SAMN02954345, study PRJNA13694) | marine metagenome | biome: aquatic; feature: ocean; material: water; isolation source: isolated as part of a large dataset composed predominantly from surface... | reverse complement strand
TACCTCTCGACTGCTCAGAATGCCGCTCTCCAGTTTGCGGAAGATGGCGTTCAGGTCGTGATCTGGACGACCACGCCCTGGACGATCCCGCAGAACCGGGCGGTCTGCTTCAACCCGGAGCTGTCCTACGGCCTCTACGAGGTGACGGGGACGCCGGAGGAATGCTGGGCGCGCGTCGGCGACCGCTATCTGATGGCCGACGCGCTGGCCGAAAGCGCGCTGACGCAAGCGCGGCTGGAGCCCGCGATGTGGCGGCGCGTGCGGGACGTGAGCGCCGAGGAGCTTGGCGCGGTGGTCATGGCGCACCCCCTCCGCGGCGTCGAGGGCGGGCGAGGCGAGTGGGACTACGACGTTCCCATGCTTCCCGGCGGCCATGTCACCGACGAGGCCGGGACGGGCTTCGTCCACACCGCCCCCTCCCACGGCGCGGACGACTACGTGATCGGGCAGCGTCACGGCCTGCCGATGACGCACAACGTGCTGGAGGACGGGTCCTTCCGCCCGGACCTGCCGCTGTTCGGCGGCGCCGTCATCTTCGACGGCAAGGGCAAGGAGAAGGACGCCAACAAGCGCGTCGTCGAGAAGCTGGCGGAGGTAGGCGCGCTGCTGGCGCGGGGGCGGCTGCGGCACTCCTATCCGCACAGCTGGCGGTCGAAGGCGCCGCTGATCTTCCGCAACACGCCGCAATGGTTCATCGCCGTCGACAAGCCGCTCGGCGACGGGATGGACGACCACGGGAAGACCATCCGCGAGCGGGCGTTGGCCTCGATCGACGAGCTGGTCGCGTTCACCCCGCCGCGGGGCAAGAACCGCCTGCGCTCGATGATCGCGACGCGGCCGGACTGGGTGGTCTCGCGCCAGCGGGCGTGGGGCGTGCCGCTGACCTGCTTCCGCCATCGGGAGACGGGCGCGCTGCTGCGCGACCCGGAGGTGAACGCGCGCGTCGTCGCCGCCTTCCGCGCGGAGGGAGCGGACGCCTGGTTCGCCGAGGGGGCGGCTTCGCGCTTCCTCGGGAACGCCTACGACCCGGCGGAATGGGAGAAGGTCGACGACATCCTCGACGTCTGGTTCGACAGCGGCTCGACCCACGCCTTCGCGCTGCGCGACCGGGAGGGCGGGCGCTGGCCGGCGGACGTCTATCTGGAAGGCTCCGACCAGCACCGCGGCTGGTTCCACTCCTCGATCCTGCAGGGATGCGGGACGACCGGGCGCGCGCCTTACGACGCCGTCGTGACCCACGGCTTCACGCTGGACGAGAAGGGCCAGAAGATGTCGAAATCGCTGGGCAACACGGTCGCGCCCGGCGACGTGATCCGCGATTTCGGGGCCGACATCCTGCGCCTCTGGGTCGCGACGACCGATTACGCCGACGACCAGCGCCTCGGGCCGAACATCCTGAAGGCTTCGGCCGACAGCTACCGGCGCCTCCGCAACGGCTTCCGCTACATGCTCGGCGCGCTCGACGGGTTCGACGAGGCCGAGCGCGTCGCCCCGGAAAACATGCCGGAGCTGGAGCGCTGGGTGCTGCACCGGCTCGCCGTGCTCGACGAGGAGGTGCGGCGGGGCTACGAGGCCTACGCCTTCCAGCGGGTGTTCAGCGCCGTGTTCTCCTTCGTGACGGCGGATCTCTCGGCGCTCTACTTCGACGTGCGGAAGGACGCGCTTTACTGCGACGCGGCGGACAGCCTGCGCAGGCGCTCGGCGAGGACGGTGATGGACCTGCTGTTCCACCGGCTGACGACATGGCTCTCGCCGATCCTCGCCTTCACCATGGAGGAGGTCTGGCTGGAGCGCTTCCCGAGCGCCGACGGCTCGGTGCATCTCCAGACCATCCCGGAGACGCCGGCGGCGTGGCGGGACGACGCGCTGGCCGCGAAGTGGGAGCGGCTGCGGACGGTGCGGCGGGTGGTGCTCGGCGCGCTCGAGATCGAACGGCGCGAGAAGCGGATCGGGGCGTCGCTCGAGGCCGCGCCGATCGTGCATGTGGACGATCCCGAGCTGCGGGCGCTCTGCGCGCATGCCGGGATGGACGAGCTGTGCATCACCTCCGGGCTGACGCTGTCGGGCGATCCCGCGCCGGCGGAGGCCTTCCGGCTGGAGGAGATCTCGGGCGTCGCGGTGGAGCCGGTTCGCGCCGAGGGCGAGAAATGCGCGCGCTGCTGGCGGATCCTGCCGGATGTCGGGACCCATGCGCATCCCGGCGTTTGCGGGCGCTGCGACGAAGCGCTCGCCGGTCGGTGATCCTGGCCGGCGTTGCGGGACATTCCAGTCAGTCGGGGCGGAGCTTAGCGGCTCGGGCGACCGGCACGGACCGCGCGGCCGCCCTTGCCTGGGCTCCGCCCGTTCGCCCCTGAAACGCCCCGCTGGGGCGTTTCCGAGACAGGGCTCACCCCCCGGGGCGGTCGTATTGCGACGGCGCGAAGAGCGGAGCTGTCACAGTCGCTTGCGTCATAAACCGCCCGAGCCCGAGCGTTCCGAGGCGACCACCCTTGGGGCGGCCGCGCGTTCCTCAGCGAGCAGCGGCGCCGGTCAGTTCCAACGGCCTCTCCGGAGCCGAACCGGACGAACGACGCTCGCCCGAACCGCGGGACGCCGTCAGGCCTGCGCCGCGGCGCAGTCCGGCACGCCGCCGGGAAGGAAAGCGAAGGCCGGTGCCGTGTCCCGCTCTTCGGCGGGGCGACCTTCGGAGAGTCCGATCCAGCCGCAATGCAGGCTGGCACCCTCCCAGTACTCCATCTCGTTCGGATCGGTATCCTGATCGCGCATCTGTCCGCTCCTCGGTCCCGGCCAAGGGGCGAACCGGCCGGGTCGGCCGTCCGGAGGCCGCGCGCCCCGTTGCGGGCCACGCGGCGCGGGCGTGTGGATGCATGCGAGAGCGGCGCACCCCCGCGCCGCGGTCGCCGGTCGACGGAAGCGACCCCGTCAACCTGATGCGACATGTAGTCATACGACCAAAGTTTACAAGGGGCTCCGAGCCGGCCCGCCGCGCCTCAGTCGTGAGGCTTCTGCAGCGTGTCGGCCACGTCCTTCGGCATGTACTTCTCGTCGTGCTTCGCCAGCACCTCGTCCGCCACGAAGACGCCGTCGCGCAGGTAACCCTCGGCGACGATGCCCTGACCCTCGCGGAACAGGTCCGGCAGAACGCCCGCGAAGGCGACCTCGACCTCCTCGGCGTAGTCGGTCACGGTGAAGCGCACGGTCTCGCCCTGCCCGCGGATCACGGTGCCCTCGACGACCACGCCGCCGACCCGCAGCCGCTGGTCCGGCTCATGGTGCATCGCCATGAGTTCCGCCGGCGGGCGGAAGAACACCATCGAGTCGCGGAAGGCGACGGTCGCAAGCGCCGTGGCGCCGGTCAGCAGAACGCCGCCGACGGCGAGCGCCACGATCCTGCGCTTCTTGCGGGTGAGGGCCATGGACTTCGTTCTCCTGGCGAGGGCGCCCTAGAGCTCGCGGACGTCCCGGCGGTACCGCATCAGGACGGCGTTGACCTCGGTTCCGTAGATAATAGCCGCTCCTGTCAGGTAGAAGAAGAGGAGCGTCACGATGACGCCGGCGAAGGTCCCGTAGGTGACCGACAGCGACGGCGCCCATTGCAGATAGAGCGCGAAGCCGAAGCCGCCGAGCGCCCACAGCGCCACCGAGACCGCGATCCCCGGCATCAGCCGCTGCCGCCGGGGCCGCCGCGCCGGCAGCAACAGATGCGCCTGGTAGAGGAACAGCCCGAACACGCCGATCGCCAGCATGTAGCGCACCGCGTCCAGCGCGTAGGGCACGAAATGCCCGAGCTGAAGCTCCGCGTAGCGCATCGCCGCCGGCGCCAGCACGATCAGCGCGCCCAGCAGCGCGAAGGTCAGCGCCGCCAGCACCACGAAGGCGAGCGCGCGCACGCGGCTGATCGCGAAATGCCGGGGCCGCGTGGTGGCGTAGGCCCGCTCCATCGAGACCCGCATCGCCTCGACGGCGTTCGAGGCGAACCACATCGCGAACAGGGCCGAGGTGGTGATGAGCGGGTTCGGGTTGTCGAGCGCGATGCTCTCCACCGCCGGTTGCAGCGTCTGCGCGATATGCGGCGGCGCGAGGTCGAACAGCGAGGCGACGGCCCGGTCCATCGCCTCCGGCGTGATGAAGGCGCCGAAAAGCGCGGTGGCGAAGATCGCGAAGGGAAACATCGACAGGAACGTCGCGTAGGCGACGTAACCCGCCAGAGCGTCTCCGTCATGGCTCCAGTAGCGGTTGAGGGCGGACCAGCCGATCCGCCCGATCGCCTTCACCCGCCGCCAGTAGACGTTGCGCCAGAGCCAGAGCCCGGCCCCCCTCAGCGTCGTCCAGAGCGCCGCCGCGATGACGCGCGTCTCCCGCCAGAGCGCCGCGAGGGCCGCTTTCGCAGATCGCCCGAGCGTCACGGGAACAGCGGGGCCGCGGTCAGGCCGGCAGTCTCCGGCAGGCCCAGCATCAGGTTGGCGTTCTGCACCGCCTGACCCGAGGCCCCCTTCATCAGGTTGTCGAGCGTCGAGACGATCACCGCGCGCCCCGGCCGCCGATCCGCCGCCACGCCGATGCGGCAAAGGTTCGAGCCGCGCACATGACGCGTGTGCGGGACGGAACCGTAGGGCAGGACGTCGAGGAACGGCTCGTCCGCGTAACGCTCCGCCAGCGCGCCGTGCACGGCCTCCGGCTCGCCCTTCACGTAGACGGTCGCGAGGATGCCCCGGTTTTGCGGAACGAGATGGGCGACGAAGGCGCAGGTCGTCGGTCGCCCTGCCGCCTTCGAGAACTCCTGCTCGAACTCGGCCAAATGGCGATGCGCGCACACGTTGTAGGCGTGGAAGCCCTCGGAGACCTCGGCGAAGAGCATCGCCTCCTTCGCCGAGCGCCCGGCGCCGGAGACCCCTGTCTTGAGGTCGATGACGATCTCGTCCGGATCGATGAGTCCGGCCTCCAGCAACGGCAGCACGGCGTAAAGCCCGGTCGCCGCGTTGCAGCCCGTGCCTGCGCAGAGCCGCGTCGCCCGGATCGCGTCGCGATAGAACTCCGTCAGCCCGTAGACCGCCTCCTCCTGCAGATGCATCGCGGAGTGCGGGCGACCGTACCACGTCTCGTAGGCCGCCGCGTCGCGCAGCCGGAAGTCGGCCGAGAGATCCACGATCTTCAGGTCGCGCGGCAGCGCCGTGACCACCTCCTGCGTCGTGGCGTGGGGCAGCGCGCAGAAGGCGAGGTCGATCCCGGCGAAATCGATGTCGTCGATCCGGACGAGGCGCGGCAGGTCCAGATGGGCGAGATGGGGGAACACGTCGCCCATGGCCGCGCCCGCGCGCCGGTCGGCCGCGAGAGCCGCGACTCGCATGTCGCCATGAGCCGCGATCAGGCGAACGAGCTCGGCCCCGGTGTATCCGCTGGCTCCGAGAACGGCGACGGTCTTCATGGCGACCTCCTGCGATGAACGCGTTGAGATACGCGCCGAGGCCGGCCCGCGCAACGCCGGGCTCCGCAGCGCGCGCGACGAGGCTTCAGTCGGTCGACAACAGGCGCACGGCTTCCGCATGGAGCTGCGGATCGCCCGCCGCGAGCACGCGTCCGCCTTCCGAGCAGTCGCGCCCGTCCCAGCCGGTCACGACGCCGCCCGCGGCCTCGATCACCGGGATCAACGCTTGCACGTCATACGCAGCTAGGCCCGCCTCGACCACCAGATCGGCCTGCCCGAGCGCAATCAGCATGTAGCCGTAGCAGTCGAGCCCATAGCGCGTGAGCCGCGCCCGGTCGCGCAGGCGGGCGAAGCGCCGAAGGTCGTCGGCGGTTCCGATTTCTGGAAAGGTGGAGAGCAAGGTTGCGTCCTCCATCCTTTCGCACGTCCGGGTTGCGAGCCTCCGCTCCGCGCCCCCGCGCCGCCAGACCGCCCCCGGCGACGGTACCTCCGCAACGCCGATGAAGCGTTCGCCGGTGAAGGGCTGGTCCACAAGGCCGAGCACGGGTCGCCCCCCGCGATTGGCGGCGATCAGCACGCCCCACGTCGGCGCGCCGCAAAGGAAGGCTCGTGTCCCGTCGATCGGGTCGACCACCCATTCCACGCCCGAGGTTCCCGGCCGCGCCGCCTCCTCCTCGCCGCGCACCGCGTCGTCGGGGCGGAGGCGCGCGAGCACGGCGCGGATCGCGCGCTCCGAGGCGCGGTCGGCCGCGGTCACCGGGTCGAAGCCCTCAGCCGCCTTGTTGTCGGCGATGAGCGACGCGTCGCGAAAATGGGCGAGGCAGGCGGGCGCGGCCGCGTCCGCCGCGGCCTCGGCCGCGGCGATCAGGGTCTTGATGTCGGGGTCGCTCGTCATCGCGGGGCCGTGCTCTCCGGGGCGCGCCTACGCCCCGGCGACGGGTCCGTCAAGCGCCGCCGTTCAGGCGGCCTCGCTCAGCACGCGGGCGAGGTCGAACAGGCGACGGCGCTGGGCCGCGGGGATCGCGTAGTAGGTGCGGACAAGGTCGAGCGCCTCGCGGTCGTTCAGCAGGTCGCCCTCGATGGACGGCGCCGGCGCGGCCGCCCCCTCCAGCCCCTCGAAGAAATAGGAGACGGGCGACTCGAGCGCCTCGGCGATCTCATAGAGCCGCGACGCGGAGATCCGATTCATCCCGGTTTCATATTTCTGAATCTGCTGAAATTTAATGCCCACCTTATCCCCCAGCTGCTGCTGGGTCATGCCGACCATCCAGCGGCGGTGACGCACGCGCTTGCCCACATGGACGTCGATCGGATGCTTCATGGCTTGGTCCCTCGGAAAACAAAAACGACACGCTGGCCTTGCAATGCATGGTCCGTGCCAACATTCGTTACGAGAACCGGTTTCTCTGGCGAGCAGACGCCATCCTTGTCGCCTTGGAGGGGAAATCGCCCCGAGACAGCCCCCGTTCGCGCGAGCGCACCGCGGGTTAACTCTCCTTATGCGCGAAATCTTCGCAAAACGCTTTGCGAAACGCGAAGCTTCGACTGCTCCTGCGCGTTTCGCATAACAAGGATTTGTTAACCGCTCGCAATCATGTCGCGCTTCTCGCGGCGGCGCGGAACGCGCGAGGCCAAGCAGCCGCAGCCTATCGCATATGCCGATTGTAGACTTGACGCTGAGAAGTCCGCGCGCCGCGCCGAGGGTGCGGGGGAGCGGCGCGGCGCGCGGGTCGCTTCCGGCCGACCCCTTGCGGTCAGGGGAGACCCAATCATCGGGCCGGCCGTTGGCGACTGGGCGGCTCTGGCCGAACAATAGGCCCTCGCCAATACCGAGTGATTTAGTCAGGTCAGGGAGCCGCCGAAACCGTGTTGACGCGTGAACCGCGATAGGATTTCCCTATCGCATGCGCGCCACCGGCCCCACGCTCCGCCAGCTCGCCTGTTTCGCGGCTCTCGCCGAGACCCGGTCGTTCCGGCGCGCGGCGGAACGCATCGGCGTCAGCCAGCCCTCGTTCAGCGCCCAGATCAAAGCGCTGGAGGACGCGCTGTCGCTCGCGCTCGTCGAACGCCGCAGCTCCGGCGCCGAGCTCACGCCGGTCGGGCGGGACGTGCTCGCCCGAGCGCAGGTTGTCCTCGACGCCGCCCGCGAACTCGACGCCTTCGCCCGCAACGCGCAGAAGCGGTTATCGGGGCGCATCCGTCTCGGCGTCAGCCCTACCGTCGGCCCTTATCTCCTGCCGGAGGTGGTCGCGCGGCTGCACCGATCGCATCCCGACCTGCGCCTTTTCATCCGCGAGAGCCCGCCGGCCGACCTTCGCCGCGAACTGGTGGAGGGCACCCACGATGCGGTCCTGATCCAGCTTCCCGTCAACCTCGAGGGGGTGGTCGTCGAGGAGCTCTACCGCGAACGCCTGCTGCTGATCCTAGCCGCGGACCATCCCCTCGCCGAAAGCGAGCAAATCCCGCCCGACCGCCTCGCCGGGCTCGACGTGCTCACCCTCGACACCCGCTACCAGCTCCACGAGCAGGTGGCCGGCCTCTGCGAGGTCTACGGCGCCCGACTGCTAACCGATTACGAGGGCGCGAGCCTGGACGCGCTGCGGCTGATGACGGGCATGAACGCGGGCGTTGCCTTCGTCCCGGAGCTCTACGCCCGCTCCGAGGTGCGCGCGGGTGGCGACGTCGCCGTGCGCCCGATCCGCGGCCGCGCGCTCCACCGCCGCATCGGGCTCGCGTGGCGGCGCTCGTTCCGCGACCCCGAGGCGCTGCGCCTCCTCGCCGACATCGCCCGCGGAGCCTTTCAGCGCCTGACCAGCGGGGCGGGGCGCGGGTGACGCGCAGGGGGGCGCCAGATGATGCGGCTTCCACGATGCGCGGCCGTCGTCCGCTTTGGGGCCGGAGGGGCCGTTCAGTCCATAACGGCGCCGCTGCTTGATAAGGATCGCGCGAAGGCCCCAGGGTGGTCGCTTTGAAACGTTAGGGCGTAAGCGGTTTATGGCTCAAGCGACTGCGAACGCTCCGCTAGTCGCGACCGCTGCAATGCGACCGCCCCCGGGATGGGGCGTTCGCGCGATCCGGGCTGGTCGCCCGGATAGCCAGAGCCGCTGAGCGGAAAGCGAATGACCGCATTGTCCCGCAAAGCCGCCGCCGACGCGGCGGACGCCGCACGGACGTGCGGCGCTCCGCTGGGGCCGTTACACGGCGTCCCGATCGCCTTCAAGGATTTCACCGCGACCGCCGGCGACGTCACGACCCGCGGCTCCGCCGCCTTCGCCGACTGGGTTCCGGAAGCCGAACCGATCATCGTCCGCCGCTTCCGAGAGGCCGGCGCGATCCTGATCGGTAAAACGACGACGCCCTAATTCGCCCATTCCAGCTTCACGCGCTCAGCGCTGCACGGCGTTACACGCAATCCGTGGGATCCCTCGCGCACCAGCTGCGGCTCCTCGGGCGGCTCGGCCGTCGCGGTGACGACCGGCTGCGTCGCGCTCGCCGAGGGGACTGACATGGGCGGTTCGATCCGCATCCCCGTCGGGGCCTGCGGCTGCGTCGGGCTGAAGCCGAGCCTCGGGCGCATCCCGATGGACATCTTGCCCACCGCCTTCGACGACATGTCCCATTTCGGCCCGCTCGCGTGGACGGTCGCGGACGCGGCGCTGTTCCTGCGCGTCGCCGAGGGCCCCGACCCCGCCTGCCTGACCGCGCAGGCCCGACCCATGCCCCTGCCCGATCGGCTCGACGCCGAACTGCGCGGGCTGCGGATAGCCCGCCCGCCGAATCTCGGCATCTTCGCGGTGGACCCGGACGTGGCGACCGATCTCGACGCGACGGCCGCGGCCCTCGCCGGGGCAGGCGCCGAGATCGAGCCGGTCTCGCTCCCCTGGACGCCCGACATCGTCGAGGCCTGGGGCGCGTGGTGAGGCGTCGCGCTCGCCGCCTGCTTCGGCGAAGCGCTCGACGGCTTCCGCGACAGGATGGACCCGGAGCTCGTCGCGCCGATGGAGGACGGGCTGCGGATGGACGCCGTCGCCTTCAAGCGCGTCGAGGCGGTCCGCACCGAGATGTGGCGGCCGCTGGCCGAGATCTTCGCCCGCTGCGACGCGCTCCCGACGCCGACCAACGCGATCCCCGCGCCGGGCGCCGAGGGCTCGGACGGCGACTGGCTCGCCCGCAAGGGCGCGGGGCGGCTGATCGGCTTCGACATGACGAGCCCGATCAACAAGCTCTCGCCCTGCCCCGCACTCTCGGTCCCTTCCGGCCTCGCGCGGGACGGCCTGCCGACCGGCGCGCAGATCGTCGCGCGCCCGTTCGACGATCCGACGGCGCTCCGGATCGGCGCCGCGGTCGAGGCGGCGCGTCCCTTCGCCCGCTGGCGCGACCTCCCGCGGCAGTGACGGCCCGAGCCGGACCCCGCCATGGTGGGGGGCCGGTCAGGGAGGGTCGCGATGACGCCGGAGACGACGGACACGCTGGTGGTGGGCGGCGGTCAGGCCGGCCTCGCCATGAGCGCGCATCTCTCCGCCGCCGGCGCGCCCCATGTCGTGCTCGAGCGCGGCCGGATCGCGGAGCGCTGGCGGTCGGGGCGCTGGGATTCGCTGGTCGCCAACGGGCCCGCCTGGCACGACCGCTTTCCCGACATGACGTTCGAGACCCTCTCTCCGGAGGCCTTCGCGCCGAAGGAGACGGTGGCCGACTACTTCGCGGCCTTCGCCGACCGGATCGCGGCCCCGATCCGCTGCGGGGTCGAGGCGCTGGAGGCCCGGCGCGTGGAGGGCGGTCTCGGCTTTCGCGTCGAGACCTCCGGCGGGACGATCGAGACGCAGCGCATCGTCGTCGCGACCGGCCCCTTCCAGCGGCCGATCATCCCCGACCTCGTTCCCGAGAGCGCCGGCGTCGCGCAGCTGCACTCGGCCGCCTACCGCAACCCCGCGCAACTTCCGGAGGGGGCGGTCCTGGTCGTCGGCGCGGGCTCGTCCGGCGCGCAGATCGCGGACGAGCTGCGGCGCGCGGGGCGGCGCGTGTTCCTGTCGATCGGCCCGCATGACCGGCCGCCGCGGCGCTACCGCGGCCGGGACTATTGCTGGTGGCTCGGCGTGCTCGGCCTCTGGGACGTCCCCGCCCCGGCGCCGGAGGCGGAGCACGTCACCATCTCCGTCAGCGGGGCCCATGGCGGGCGGACGGTCGACTTCCGGCGCTTCGCCGAGGAGGGCGTCACCCTGCTCGGTCGCGCCGAGGGCTGGGCCGACGGGCGGATGCGCTTCGCGCCGGACCTCGCGGAGAATCTCGCCCGCGGCGACGCCAATCACCTCTCGGTGCTCGACGCCGCCGACGCCTGGGTCGCGCGCGCCGGCGTTGCGCTGCCGGAGGAGCCGGAGGCGCGGATCATCCCGCCCGATCCGCCCTGCGTCACCGACCCGATCCTCGAACTCGACCTCGCAGAGGCCGGCGTCTCGACCATCCTCTGGGCGACCGGCTACGCGCGCGACGACGGCTGGCTGAAGGTGGACGCCTTCGACGCCGAGGGCCGGCCGCGCCACCATCGCGGCGTATCCTCGGAGCCTGGCGTCTATTTCCTCGGCCTGCCCTGGCAGTCGCGGCGCGGGTCCTCCTTCATCTGGGGCGTCTGGCACGACGCGAAGTTCATCGCCGACCAGATCGGCATCCAGCGCGCCTATCTCGCCTACGAACCCGGGGCGGCGCCGGAGACCGCCTGACCGCCGCCCGCAGCCGGAGACCCGCCCCGATGGCCCATGAGCGCCTGCGCCGGTTCAACACCCGCGACACCTATCCCGAGCAGTCGCTCGACACCGATCTCTGCCAGGCCGTCGTCACCCGCGGGGGCCGCACGGTCTGGATGCGCGGCCAGTGCCCGCAGGACCTCGACACCGCCGCCAGCATCGACAGCCGGGACCCCGCGGAGCAGACGCGCAAGGTGATGGAGAACATCCGCCAGCTGATCGAGGAGGCCGGCGGGCGGATGGAGCACCTCGTGAAGGTCGTCGTCTACATCACCGACATCCGCCACCGCGAGGCGGTCTACCGCACGATGGGAGAGCACATCCGCGGCGTGCATCCGGTCTCGACCGGCCTCGTCGTCAGCGCCCTCGCCCGCCCGGAATGGCTGGTGGAGATCGACGCCACCGCCGTGATCCCGGACGAGGCCTGAGGTGACGTTCTCGATCGTCGCCCGCTGCGCGGAGACGGGGAGCTTCGGCGTCGCCGTCACGTCCTCCTCGCCCGCCGTCGCGGCGCGCTGCGCCTACGCCCGCGCGGGCGTGGGCGCGGTCGCGAGCCAGAACGTCACCGACCCGCGGCTCGGCGAGCGGGCGCTCGACCTCATGGGCCTCGGCGCGAGTGCGCCTGAGGCGGTCGCCATCCTCCGCGAGACGGGCGCGCATATGGCCTATCGGCAGGTGACGGCCGTGGACGCGAAAGGGCGCGCCGCGGTCCATTCCGGCCCGAAGGCGCTCGGCGTCTGGGCCGAGGCCTTCGGCGAGAACACGGCTTGCGGGGGCAATCTTCTCGCGAACGAGGGCGTGCCGAAGGCGATGCTGGAGGGCTTCGCCGCGGCGCGGGGGCCGCTCGGCGACCGTCTGCTCGCCGCGCTGCGGGCCGGGCTCGACGCCGGCGGCGAGGCGGGGCCGATCCGCTCGGCCGGGCTCAAGCTGGTGCGCGACGTGCCCTGGCCGGTCGCCGATCTGCGGGTGGACTGGACGGAGGCCTGCCCGATCGCGGCGCTCGCGGACCTCTGGCGGCTCTACGCCCCGCAGCTGGAGGACTACCGCACGCGCGCGCTCGACCCTGCTTCGGCGCCGAGCTACGGCGTGCCGGGCGACACCTGAGGACCGCGCTCAGGCGGGAGCGAGCCCGAGGATCTCCCGCGCCTCCGCCGGCGTCGCCGGGCGGCGCCCGTATTCCGGGCAAAGCTCCACCACACGCCGCACAAGAGCCGCGTTCGAGGGCGCGAGCGTCGCGCGGTCGAGGCGCACATTGTCCTCCAGGCCAGTGCGGCAGTGCCCGCCACGCTCGAGGCTCCAGCGATTGAGCGCCAGCTGCCCGGCGCCGATTCCCGCGCCGGTCCAGGTCGCGCCGGGCAGGATGCGCGCGACGGTCTCGACGTAGAAATCGAAGGTCGGGCGGTCGACCGGCATGGCGTTCTTCACGCCCATCACGAACTGCACGTGGAGCGGGGCCTTGAGCCGACCGTCCGCGGCCATTTTCGCCGCCTGGTGCAGATGGCTGAGGTCGAACGCCTCGATCTCGGGCTTCACGCCATGCTCCAGCATTTCGGCGGCCAGCCAGTCGACGAGGTCCGGCGGGTTGTCGTAGACGCGCGTCGGGAAATTGTTCGAGCCGACCGAGAGCGAGCACATGTCGGGCCTGAGCGGGATCATGCCGCCACGCGCCTTGCCGGCGCCCGAGCGCCCGCCGGTCGAGAGCTGGACGATCATGCCGGGGCAGTGCCTGCGCACGCCCTCCATCAGCCGCGCGAACTTCTCCGGGTCGGAGCTCGGGCTCTCGTCGTCGTTGCGGACATGGGCGTGAAGCAGGCTCGCCCCGGCCTCGAACG